>Ga0224558_1004125_pt1 | contig 11493 bp, 9 predicted proteins | sample 714S32024metaG_FD_180682 | JGI IMG/M metagenome (GOLD analysis project Ga0224558, IMG submission 180682) | Peat soil microbial communities from Stordalen Mire, Sweden - 717 S3 20-24 | ecosystem: Environmental > Terrestrial > Soil > Wetlands > Peat | place: Sweden: Norrbotten County, Stordalen... | reverse complement strand
GAATAACCGCTCGATCTCGGTACTTCCCATCCGGTCGAAATCCTCCGGCACCTGGATCCGGCCCGCCATGAAGCCCAACCGCCGGACCTGCCCGGCAACCGGCGTTTCCAGCGACGTGACTTTTACCAGCGGTTTGCCCGCTTTGGCGATCACAAATGGCTCACCCTTGGCCGCTTGCTCTACCAGCCGGGAGAGATGCGTCTTGGCTTCGTGGATGTTGACGGTCTGCATGTTTCGTGTAGACTAAGTTCTATTAGTTTAGTCTAGCATGCGGTTGCTCCGATTGCGCGCATCCGGTCCACCGACAAGGTAGTCTAAACTAGTAGGTATATGTGGATGCGAGCACTCCGCTTGGTGGCGGTGCTGGGTTTTCTGCCGTTATTGCACGCTTCTGCGTGGCAACCCTCCGACTGGGTTCCGATGCGCTGGCCGTGGTCCGACCCTGCATCGCTCGAACTGCTCTCCGGAACGCCCATCAATTGCCTCCTGCTGAAGACGGTTCTCCCCGATTTCGTTCGGGCGGCCACGGCGCGTGGCGTGGCGACACTGGCGGTGATCGCTCCGGGCAGTGATGTAGCTGGCGCCGCGCGGCTCGCCATGGCCGCCAAAGTCACCGGCATCGTCATCGAAGGCGATTTGCCGGAGGGCGCCGCCGCCGGTGTGAGGGAGGCTGCCGGAGGCGCGCCGGTGATCGAGCTGACCGCCCGCAACCGGATGCCGCTCGGCTCCAGCGCTGCCATCCTCGGCACCTACCAGGGCGTGTGGCCCGGCATCGCGGTCGAGGAAGACGGCGCCAAGAAGGCCGCCCCCTCCGGCTCGGTCTGGATCGACACCAATACCGGTTTCATCCGCGCGGTGCGCGCGTGGGGCGACGCCACGCTGTGGATGGCCAACCAGCCGCCGCCCAAGACCGTGGTAACGGGCGCGCGCTACTTGCAAGTGGTCGCCGACGCCGCCATCTCCGGCGCCCGTTGGGTGCTGGCACTGGACGACGATTTCGCCGCGCGCCTGGCTCGCCGTGAACCCAAAACCATGGCGGACTGGAAGCGCATCGCCGATCTCCTCCGCTACTTCGAACGGCACCCCGAATGGCGCCACATGCAGGAGTACGGAAAGCTTGCTATCGTGCAGGACCCCGCCAAGGGAGGGCTGCTCTCGGGCGGCATCCTGGACATGATCGCGGTCAAACACACGCCCGTGCGGCCGGTTCCGCGCCAGCACCTCTCCGCTGAATCGCTCGCCGGCGCCACCATGGCGGTGAACGTGGACGCCGACGCGCTGACTCCCGAGCAGAAAGAAGTGCTGCGCAATTTCACGCGCTCCGGCGGAATGCTGCTTACTGGCCCGCCCGGCTGGAAAGATCAAAGCCCCCTGGGCGACAAGATCACGCTCGACAAAGCCGAGCTCGAACGCCTCAACGACATCTGGCGCGACGTGAATTCCATGGTGGGGCGCAGGAACATGGGGGTGCGGCTGTTCAACGTCTCCTCGATGCTTTCCAACTTGCTCGTTTCCGCGGACGGCAAAACCGCGGTCGTCCACCTGGTGAACTATTCGGATTACCCGGTGGAGAACGTCGCGGTGCATTTTCCGGCCGAGTACAAGCGCGCGATCCTCACCACGCCGGAAGGCATAGCGAAATCCCTGGAAGTTTACCCAACCGAGGAAGGCGGGGGCGTGGACATCGACAAAGTCCTGGTCTGCGCCACCATCAAGCTGGAGCAATAGTATGACCCGAAGAGAATGGCTCGCCATGATCAGTGCGGCGCCCCTGCTGAAGGCGGCGTCCGGCCCCGAACCCCCTGCCGCACCCGTTTCCATCGCCCGGTGCGCCTCCTATGACGAGGACCTCACAGCCAGGCTGGCGGCGCTCTTTAACCAGTTGGGCGGAATCGATGGCCTGGTGCGGAACAAGACGGTGACCGTCAAGCTCAACATGACCGGCAGCCCGGGGATTCGATTTCAGGGGCGGGCGCCCGGCGTGACGCACTACGTCCATCCGAAACTGGTGGGTGCCACCGCCTACCTGCTCGGCCGCGCCGGCGCCCGGCGCATCCGTTTTGTGGAAAGCCCCTGGGCCACCGCCGGACCCCTCGAAGACGTGATGCTCGATTCCGGATGGAACGTGCGCGCCCTGCAATCGGCCGCGGCCGGCGTGGAATTCGAAAACACCAACGCTCTCGGGAAGGGTAAGGCCTACTCGCGATTCAAGGTGCCGGGCAGCCCCTACATGTTTCCGGCTTACGACCTCAACCGCGCTTACGAGGACACGGACGTCTTCGTCAGCTTGGCGAAGCTCAAGAACCATGCCACCTGCGGCGTGACGCTCTCGCTCAAAAACTGCTTCGGGACTGCGCCGGCCTCGATCTACGGCGACGACGCGGGTGTCGACGCGCCGAACGAGAGGCCGACTTCGGGTCGCGAGGCGGTGCTGCACAATGGCAAGCGCCAGCCTTCGCGATCGGCGCCGGCGGAACTGCACCCCAATTCGAGCCGCGAACCGGGTTACCGGGTACCGCGCATTGTGGCGGACCTCGTGGCCGCGCGCCCCATACACCTGGCCATCATCGATGGCGTCGAATCCATCGCCGGAGGCGAAGGGCCGTGGATCAAGCGCATCCGGATCGTCAAGCCCGGGGTGCTGATGGCGGGTTTGAATCCGGTGTCGACCGACGCGGTGGCTGCCGCCGTCATGGGCTACAGCCCGCGCGCCATCCGCGGGACCGCGCCCTTCCGCACCTGCGACAACACCCTGCTGCTGGCGGAAGCCCACGGCATAGGCACGACGGACCTCAAGCGCATCGACGTCCGGGGCCTTCCCATCGAGCAGGCTCTGTACCGCTACGATACATAGTAGATGCCGACTCGTAAACGGACCGGGCGGTCCTACCGCGTCTTCCGGTTGGAATCCTGGGAGCAGTTTCTCGGGCTGATTGTCAATCCGCCGTACTCGAACTGGGCATTTCGCGGCGAGCGCGACGAGCGCTGGCCGCTCTATAGCTCGCTCTCCCGCTATTTCCAGAATTTCGGCGTGGCGCGCGCCGCATGGCCGGAACAGGAGGGCCGCATTCTGCGCATCTTCAAGCGCAAGGCGCACCAGTTTCTGGAAAAACCGCCCGACCCCGACGACGACTTCCAGTGGCTGGCTCTCATGCAGCACCACGGAGCGCCCACGCGCCTGATCGATTTCACCTGGTCCCCGTATGTCGCGGCGTTCTTCGCCCTCGAGCGAACCCTGGCCGACGGCGTGGTATGGGCCATGAACCCCGCGCACATCGACAGCAGCCGCGCGGAGAAACCGGTGCGCATGGACCCGCGCGAGAAAGGGAACTTCCGCCGCTATTTTCTGAACGGCAATCGTCGGTTCATTTGGATGGGCGAGCCCCACACCATGAACCGGCGGTTGATCGCGCAATCCGGCACTTTCGCGGTGCCGGGCGTTCTCGACGTGCCCATCGAGCAGATTCTGAGCGGCGCCGACCAGGAGAATATTCTCGCCAAGTTCATTTTGACGAACGCCGTGCGCGAGGTGGGAATGCGCGAGTTATACCGCATGAACATCACCTATGCGACGCTCTTCCCCGATCTGGACGGCCTGGCGAAATCCCTGGCCTACGAACTGGAATTCCACTGGGCCTACAACCCCCGGACCATGGAGCGGTATCACACGTAAGCGCCCGGCAAGTGGTTGTAGGGCAGGCGCTTCCGCCTGCCAACCGATTTCTTGACTTCTCCTGCAACCGCGGACGCCACCACCGGGCTATACTATAAGAAGTCAGACTAGTCTGACCAGAAAGGAAATCGCGTGCCCAAATCTCTCCACCGTCTGAAAACAGCCGGCCCGCCTTGGCAACTGCAAACCGCCAAGGCGCGGTTTAGCGAAGTGTTCCGAAAGGCCCGGACCGAGGGGCCGCAACTCATCACGCGCCAGGGCAAGGAAGGCGTGGTCATGATGCCTGTCGAACAATTCGATCGGCTGGCTGTCCGGGCGCGCCAGCCCAGGAGCCTGGTGCAGTTCTTCCGGGAATCTCCTCTGGTTGGTCTCGAACTGGATTTCGAGCGAGACCAGGACCCCGGGCGGGACGTCGAGTTGTGAGCGGTTTCTTGCTGGACACCAATTGCGTCTCCGAGCTGGTCCGCGTCAAGCCCGAGCCGCGTGTGCTGGAATGGATGGGAGCCGCCGATGAAAGCCTGCTCCATCTGAGCGTCCTGACGCTGGGGGAGATTCGCAAGGGCCTGGCCGCTCTTCCCCAAGGCCGGCGGCGGACGCGGTTGGAGGCTTGGCTGGAGGTCGACTTGCGCGGCCGTTTCTCCGGCAGGATCCTGCCTGTCGATGCGGCCGTGGCCGATCATTGGGGGCTGCTCGCCGCCCGAGCCAGGCGCATCGGAGCACCCCTGCCCATCGTCGATGGGCTGCTAGCCGCGACGGCCCTTCATCACAACCTGACCATGGTCTCACGCAACGTCTGCGACTTCGCGTCCGCGCAAGTGCCGGTCCTCAATCCGTGGGAGTCCTTGTGACCACCCTCCGCAGCAGGGTGCTCAACCTCTGCGGCTACGGCATTGCGACTTTCGCCAATTGACCCAAATTTCGGGCCCTCGCACGTAGGCGCAAAATAAAGGCAGAATGGCCAAGGTCAAATTCAGCCCCAAACCGCACGCTGATGTATTGCTAAGGGTGTTCGACCTGCCCGGACGTGGGATGACTCGGGCGCTCGCTGAAAGCATTTTGGCCCTCGACTTCCCCGAGGGAGATGCGGCCCGTATTGAAGAACTGAATGTCAGAGCCAATGAAGGTGAATTGACCGGCGAGGAAGAAGCTGAGATGGAAGCGTACACCAACATCAATGATCTCCTCGCCTACTGGCAGTCGAAGGCCCGTCGGGCATTGCAGCAGCCGGCATGAGTGCGCCGTCCGAGGCGGTTCGGCGACGCGCCGGCAATCGCTGCGAGTACTGCCATTTGCCGCAGGGGGCGTTCCGCCGCGGATTCCACATCGAACACATTGTCGCCAGGCAACACTGCGGACCGACGAGCCTTGACAACCTTGCATTCGCCTGCTGGAGCTGCAATTTGAAAAAGGTCCCAACTTGTCGGGAATCGACCCAGCAACCGGCCATGTCACGGCCCTCTTTCATCCGCGCGAGGACGAATGGTCGCAACATTTTTCTGCACATGTCGGCACCCTTATCCCGCTCGGTATCGAAATCCGCGGCTTGACCCCCGAGGGACGTTCGACGGTTCGCCTACTTGGACTGAATGAGGAATGCGCCAGATGGTCCGTTACGAACTCTGGCTGGAAGGGTTGTATACCCTCGGAATCTGAGGCCGACGAGAACTCCGCCGCCAGATAGTGCTGTCCACATTACGGCGGCGCGGCGACGCCTCCCAGATCGCCGTTTGGGGCCAATTTCCGCTGCGTCGACGATTCATGCGGAGCTTTCCCGAGCGCTGGCGCCATCCGCCAGCTTGGCGATCCGATCGCAGCGCGATGCACCGCCAAGAAGCCAACGCTCCTTTCGTCATTCATCAAGCGAGGGTTAGCGCCTATCTCTGGCAACGGTTCGCCGTGCATCTTTCTCTTTTTGGCCTAAGAGAGGATCCTCTCGATGAGTGTCTTGTCCAGCAATCGGAGCGTGGGTCGCATGATGCTTCTAGTCTATGATGGCCTGCATCACGGCGTTTTCGAAATCGCGCTGCAACTGCGGCGTCTGGGTTTGCATCATGAGCACCCGGACGATTTTGTCCTTGGGGTCGGCCCAGAAGATGGTGCCGAAGGCGCCGTCCCAGCCGAAGGTGCCGTTGGCCAGCCGCATGCCCGAGGTCACGTTGTCCAGAATCACATCCATCAGGAAACCGAAACCCATGCCCTGGGCCGGACGCCCAAGCTTCCCGTTGAACATGTCACCGACGTGATTGGCGGACATCAGTTCGACGGTTCGCGGGCCGAGGTAACGCTTACCGTCCAGTTCGCCGCCATTGGTCAGCATCTGCGCAAACTGGAGGTAGTCCTCCGCCGTGCTCATTAGACCGGCGCCCCCGGAGAAATAGGTCTTTGTGGAGAATCCATCTTGGTTCGGGTTCTTCTCCAAGCCCTTTGGGGTCCGTTGATAGAGGGTGACCAGGCGCGGGCGGGCTGAGTCGGGGGGGTAGAAGAACGTATCCTTCATGCCCAGCGGGTCGAACAGCCTCTGCTTGAGGAACTGGTCGTAGGTGAGGCCGCTGACGATTTCGACGATGCGCCCCAGCACGTCCGGCCCGGCGGTGCCGCTATAGGCCCACTGCGAGCCGGGCTGGAAGTCCAGCGGGACGGTGGCCAAGCGGGGAATGTAGGTTGCCAGGCTGTCGCCCGGTTGCCGGGGAGCCAGCTTGTTGACCATCCGCGAACCGATTCCGCCGCTGGCGAGGCCCGAAGTGTGCGTCAGCATGTCCTGTATCGTGACCTCGCGGTTGGCCGGCACGACGTAGTACTCGGGGTCGCGCGGGGGCTGTCCCGGCATCATCATGGCTGGGCCGGCTTGGCGGGCGATGGCCACCTTGGCATCCTTGAACTCGGGCACGAACTTGGAGACCGGGTCGTTCAAGCGGATCTTTCCCTCTTCGACGAGCATCATGACGGCTACGGCGGTAACCGGCTTGGTCATCGAAGCCAGGCGGAAGATCGTGTCCTTGGCCATAGGTCGCTTGGATTCGACATCCGCCAGGCCTTGAGCCTCAAAGTGCGCGATTCGGCCCTTGCGGGCAACCAGCGTAACGGCGCCGGTGACGTTGCCGGCGTCGATGTGACGCTGGACGGTTTCGCGGATCCGGCCGAGACGCTCCGATGAGAGCCCGACGTCTTCGGGTCTTGCCGAAGGGAGGGAGCCGGCCGCCAGCGGCGCGGCCGCGAGCATGGAGAAGCAGGCAAATCGCAGGATTGTATGCATAGGTCCTCTCGGATAGTGTACTGCCGCAATGGCGCGACCGTTCGCGCGTCTCCCAATCTTGCCCACCCCCCGTCCTGCCAGCGAACTAAACCAACTTCACTTGCGTTGACCGCGGATGCACAATCGGCGACACTCAATGGTTGGGTTTCCAAAACGGAAATCTCAGATGAGGCCTCTTATGCGCTTTCTCTTTCCCGCCATTGTTATCTGCACCGCCGCGGTTTTGCCGGCCTTCGCTCGCGACCGTGTCAAGACCGCCAACGGCATTCTCGAATCCACCGCCGCGCCCAAAGACGGCGTGCGCAGCTTCAAGGGCATCCCGTTCGGCCAGCCGCCCGTCGGCGACCTGCGCTGGCGCGAGCCGCAGCCAGTCAAAAACTGGTCTGGCGTCCGCAACGCCGACCAGTTCGGCCCCGCGTGCATGCAGCGCCTCTCCCCCGGCGCCGACTACTGGCTCCGCGGCAACGGCATGAGCGAAGATTGCCTGTACCTCAACGTCTGGACTCCTGCCAAAACGGGCAAGGAGAAGCTTCCGGTTCTCGTCTACATCTTCGGCGGCGGCTTCCAGAATGGCGACGGATCGGAGCCGCGCTACGATGGCGAGAATATGGCCCGCAAGGGCATGGTCGCGATCTCCGTCAACTACCGCACCAACATCTTCGGCTTCTTTGTCCATCCCGAGCTGACGAAGGAATCCCCGCACCACGCCGCCGGCAACTACGGTCTATTGGACCAGGTGGCCGCCCTGAAGTGGGTCGAGAAGAATATCGCGGCCTTTGGCGGCGACCGCAAGCGCGTCACCATCGCCGGCGAATCGGCCGGCTCGATCTCCGTCAGCGCGCTCATGGCTTCGCCGCTTTCCAGGAACCTGATCGCCGGCGCCATCGGCGAGAGCGGCGCCGCCATCTCCAGCCTGCCGCCGCAGCCTCTGGCCGAGGCCGAGCAGAACGGCGTCAAATTCGCCGCCGCAGCCGGCGCGAACACGCTTGCCACTCTTCGCGCCATGACCGCGGAGCAGATCCAGGACGCCGCCGCCAAGGCCCAGGGCGTCCGCTTCAGCACAGCCATGGACGGCTATTTCCTCGCGAAGTCCCTGACGGGGATCTTCGAAGCGGGCGAGCAGGCCAAGGTTCCGCTGCTGGCGGGTTCGAACACCGAGGAGCGGCCGGCGAGCTCCGTCCTGGGCGCCGGCGGCCCCACACCCGAAACCCTCGCCAACGCCATCGCCAAGTTCTACGGCGATAAGGCCGGCCCGGTGCTGAAGGCCTACGCCGCTACCACCACGGATGAGGTTTACGAAGCCGCCGCGCACCTGGCCAGCGCGCGCTTTATCGCGTATGGCACGTGGAAGTGGACCGAACTCCAGATGAAGACCGGCGGCAAGCCCGTGTACCGCTACCTGTACGCCCATCCCCGCCCGGCTTATCTCGGCATGCCGGGCCAGCCCGCTCCTGCGGTGCCTGCTGCCGGACGCGGCGCGGAGCAACCCCCGGCTCCCCGCGGCGCGACGCATTCCGCCGAGATCCAGTACGCTATGGGCAACCTGGATCTCGACAAGCGCTACACCTGGGAGCCCGCCGACTACGAAGTATCCAAAACGATGCAGGCCTACTTCGTGAATTTCATCAAGACCGGCAACCCGAACGGCCTTGGCCTGCCCGACTGGCCGGCCTACCGCGCCGACAACAATTACCAGCGCATGCGCATCGACGTAAAGTCTCAAGCCGAACCCGAAGCGCACCGCGACCGGTATCTCGCGCTGGAGGCGGCAACGGCGACGCGGTAACCGGCGCCCTGCGACAAGGCTTTAAGACGCAAGCGGGACAGACGCAGGCGATCAAATCGACAGGGAGGTGCAAACCACTGCGCCAGATTGCATTGCCTTGGCGAAGGAGCTTTGTGCGAAAGCGGCTGCGCGACAACCCTAGGTCGGTTTGTGGCTCCAGCACGCGCCCAGGAAGTCCTTTTATACCGGCCAATCCTTCAATGAGATCCTCCGTTGGGCGAAGCGCTCAGAGTCCGGTGGAGAGGCTTTCATTTTTTCTTTTCGTTCGAGTTGGCTTACCTGAGAGTGCCCAAGAAGCCCGTTTGGGCGGAGCCCCGGAGGTTGGTGGCCAGTTGCCACAAAAACCTCTTGCTATCCGCACGTTCATTGTGCAGAATGGTCCTGCATGGTCTTGAGTGACTCGCCGCGCCAACGCATTAGATCGGGCACAAATTGGCCGGTTAAGTCCCCTTGGCGGAAGTTTGCCACCTCGCCCGGCCCGCACGATTCCTCCCGTGATACGCCCGTTACTTCAGAAGAGCAAGCATCGCGGCTTCGGGATCCCTGGAGCGGTGGACCCGGCATGTATCGCTGCTGGTACGCGACGGCCCCAGCGCCGATTCAGTCTTGACGACACAGCGCCGTGAGGGTACGCGCGTCGCCGAGATCCTCCAGGTGGCGCACATGCTCCACGATCGCTTTTGCCTTTGCTTCAGGCCACTTGGCGTAAGCGGCGCAGTCGAGAAACTTTGCGGTTACGTCCTCATAGCTCATGGGGTCCGCGGGGCTTCCTTTGCCAAAGTCGGCTTTCCCGTGAATCGTCTGGCCGTTCGTGAGGCGGATGGCGATGATCGTGGTCATCTTGTTGTACCCCGCCGCCTCGGCTTCCGGATGGACACTGAAATGCACTCGGCCGATCATGCTTTGCACTTCCCGGCGGTTCACCACCTCATCCGTGAATGTGGTCAGACCGGCTTTGCCGTAGAGGAGCAGAACGGCCATGCAGAATTCCATGCTGAACTTGGCCTGTAGCGAGTTGGTTGGATGGTGGTGAATCAAAGCCGTCGGCATGTAAGAATTAGTGCCGACATCGACCTGTTCCACATCTTGCGGACGGATCTCGTGCTCGTGAATCAAACGCAGAAGTTCCGTCATGCCGGGATGGGTCAGCGAACCGGAAGGAAACGGTTTGATCGAGACACCCGGGTCGTGGAAAGTCCAGGGCTTGCCCAGCTTGCCGGCAATGGCGGCCGGGGCGAAGCTGCCCCCCGCCGCATGGAAGAAGCCGCTGGGCGCCTCCAGAATCTGTTCGCTGGCCGTCCACCCCAGCGCGGCCAGATCCGCGGCCACTACGCCGGCTTCCGCCGCATGGCCGGCCTGGAATGGCTTCGACATGGTACCGAAGTTTTCCCGAAGTCCGCCGGACTGGCTGGCGGCAATGCCGAACGCCCGCCGGGTGCGCTCCGCATCGAAACCACGCAGTTTCGCCAGTGCAGCGACCGACTCAAAGACCCCGATGGTCCCGGTTGAATGGAATCCGTCTGCATAGTGCCTGGGCGCGATCGCCTCCGCGATCTTGCACTCCACCTCGACGCCCACGTGGTATGCCAGCGCCAGATCTCGCCCCGATCTTCCTCCTTCCTCCGCCGCGGCCAAGGCTGGGCACAACGATGTTACCGTGGGGTGCGTGAGAAGCCCGTACACCCTGTCCTTGGCCGATGCCAACTGGGTATCGTCATAGTCGTCCGCATGGATCGAGACTCCGTTTACGAAAGCCGCGAACCGCGGTGCGGTCTTCATCGAAGTCCCGATCACAGTTGCGGGCCCCGGCATCAGGCCGAGCGATCGAATGTAAGCTCGGCTCAGTTCTCCCGTCCCGGCCACGGAGCCGGCCAGGGCCAGACCCAATCCGTCCAGAATTGATTTTCTACCGCACTCGACCACATCGCCGGGCACGTCGGCGTACTGCGTCTTCACCACAAACTCCGCAACGTAACGGGTCAGGTCCTCGGATTTCGGGAACTCGGCGCTGGACGCGGTCTGGGAACGGGCTGGCGGAACCCCTAGATACCAGGCTCCCATCCCCAATGTAGCTGCACGTACGAGTCTTCTCCGGCTTATAACCACGGCTCGCTCCGGTGTTGACAGGGTTGCCAGGCGCTGGCTTCTCAGACAATACGATATCAAAAGGGCAGCCACAGGTTCATGCACATCCCAGGATCGGATATCCCTCCCTGCGCGCTTCACTCGATTCAGCACAGGTTTCCGGCGGCCGTCGAACCGAGCAGACCCTTTTCGATCACAACACATTGTGTCAGCCGAATCAATCACTTACGCATTTTCCCCTACCTCAGCATAGTACACTGTGGACAGGGGGGAATCCGCTTTGGTCATCCGAAATTGGCTTCGTTCCGTCATCCCGGCAAAGCGGCCAGTGTTCTGGCCCCTGGCCTCTGGCCCCCGGCCCCTGGCCCCCAGCCCCCGGCCCCTGGCCCCCAGCCCGTGACGCATCTTGCCAAAAAAGCCCTCCCGATGCGTCACAAAATCTCAAACCACCACCTCAACCCATTGAAACAGAGGAGTTTAAAACGTCATAAATAAAAATTCCACATACCCTCCAGATGCGTCACGCGGGCGGAGTGCTCGACGGGTCTGGCGAAGCGGTCGTCACCCCTCCGCCACGACTGTCTTTTCATCTGTGTTACTCTGAAATTTCCACGTGTGCCAGCGCGTGTCAGCGAAGCTCTCGTTCTGCGTACTTATCCGCTGAAAGAAGCCGACCTCGTCGTCAGCTTTCTCACC
>Ga0224558_1004123_pt1 | contig 11493 bp, 13 predicted proteins | sample 714S32024metaG_FD_180682 | JGI IMG/M metagenome (GOLD analysis project Ga0224558, IMG submission 180682) | Peat soil microbial communities from Stordalen Mire, Sweden - 717 S3 20-24 | ecosystem: Environmental > Terrestrial > Soil > Wetlands > Peat | place: Sweden: Norrbotten County, Stordalen... | reverse complement strand
GTTCGTGTCCCGTCTACGAACGTAAACGCCGTATACGGTCAATTCGCGTAAACGCATCGGTGCGAATGAGTTGACGTTTGTAGACGGGCGTTTACGTTCGTGTACCCTTCGAGGGGTGGAGTGTCAAAATTCTCCCGGTGCGAAGCACCGTTCTTGCTCCAGTACGAAATTGAATGCAGGATCACGCCTTCATTACCCGCACAGAAGCCGTGGACTCCACGCCGGTTCCAAACTTCTTCGCAGGCTGCTCCGCGTCATTCTTCCCATCTCGATTCGGGCCTTTACGGATTCGCAGTGTGGACGCGACCTGTTTGGCCTGGGGCGTCTTCAGAAAGTCCTGGAAGTCGCGGTCCTTCGAGAACACGTAGTTGAGCGCCTTGTCCACAACATCGTCTGCGGATGCGTGGACGAAAGCGGCATATTGATCGACCTGTTCGGCGGTCGTTTCGTCCAGCCGAATGGAAGCGCTGATGTAGCGGCTCAAATTGATTTCAAGTAGTGGCATTTCCTCTCCTTTTATTGGTGTTGAATCAAGCGATCTTTCTCCGGGCAATCATCCTCTGTGCCGTTAGCGCGATCTCCCTTGCACGAGCGGAGCAAAGTGCGATGGGAATCTCGAAGCGGCGGCGGACCACAAGCATTGTGACAACGTCGTCTATCGGAACGCCTTCGATAAGCCAAAGTCTGGCCGATGCGACATCCACGGTTCGCTGCGCGTAGTACAACGGATTCGGCTTATCGGCGCGGCGGGAAGCCAGCTTTCGCGTGAGCTTTGCAGCGTCTTTCCCCTCGGCAAGTTCATGCAGAACCCATGCCCAATCGCGTTCGGAATTGGTGAGCTTATCGGGATGCTTTCGCGATGTGATTGAACGGGGCGGAAGGATGGCATCCGCCGCCAGGATATCCAGCCGGAAGTCATCGACATTCCAAGTGGAATCGCCGGGGTATTCGACGGTGACGGGATACACCGGATCGTATTTGCAATTCAGGAATCCCGGTAGGCGAAGCACGCGGTTGCAGTCCGTGCAGGCGGGATCGCCGCCAAAGGTGACGGCAAGTAGTTTCAGGGCGCTTTCCTGCTGTTCGAGAGTAAAGCCGTCAACTCGCCAGAGGATCTGGTACTTGCCAAGCGATGTGGAGAGGATTGCGCTCGGCGGAGGAACGGCATCGGAGGCCCGGAGCGAAGCGAGGCGGGCTTCACCATCGGTGTCCAAGTCTAGGTACAGATGCCGCAGCGCGGCGATGCTCTCCTTGGTGCGTTTGCGACTGCCTGAGTTAACCGGATTGGCAGCCACATAGACGTTCGCGCCGATGGAGTTTTCGTGGGCGAGCCAGCCGAGGTAACTAGGCGCAAGCGCATGTTCCAAGGGAGCAATGCGCTGAAGAATCCCGTCGGGATTCTCCCGTCGAAGTAGCAATGCGATGGACTCACCCGGAGCGAAGCAACGGCTGAGGAAGTCGGTGGCGATATCCACCGCGCTCTGTGTCCTATGCTGCGGCATGTTTCACCTCGAATACCGGGTCGATCAGGAAGCGTTTTGCGTCGCGGTCGTAGCCCCGAAGGGCCAGCACTTCGCGGACGACGCGGCGGCCCGGTTGGCGCTCGACATGCACGACAAAATCGACGGCTTCTGCAATCTCGGCTTCGGTATCGGAGAATGTGGTCTGCGCGTGGTTGCGCATGACCAGATTGGCGAAGCGATGCAGCGCCTTCTCCGCCGAATTGGCATGGATCGTCGCGAGCGATCCAGCATGACCGGTGTTAAAGGAATCGAGCAGCGTTCGGGCCTCGATTCCGCGCACTTCACCGAGAATGATGCGATCCGGTCTCCAACGGAGAGCGGACTTGAGGAGGTCGTCGAAAGTGATGTTGGCTTTGAACGTATCCGTCTGGCATTCGACGGCCAGTATGTTCGGCTTCTGGATTTGGAGTTCCGAAGTATCTTCGATCACGACGATGCGCTCATGATCCGGAATGAAATCAGCCAGTATTCGGAGAAGCGTCGTTTTTCCGGTACCCGTTCCACCACTGATCAGCAGCGTCTTTCCGCTGCGAATCTGTTCGGCCAGGAAGTCGGCGAGCTGGCGCGTCAGCGTACCGCGAGCAATGAGGTCATCGACCGTGTAGTGGCGGCTGGTGAACTTTCGAATAACGAGTGCCGGAGTGAGCCGGACGACCGGCGGAATGACGGCCGCAAGCCGGCTCCCATCCGGGAGTTGCGCATGGAGTATGGGGTTGTCTTCGTCGAGCCGTTTGCCGAGCTGATTGGCAATGACTTCGAGGCCGGTGCGGAGTTTGCCGGCGGCGAAGGAAATCGTCTTTTCGCGGTGAATGATGCCGTCGCGTTCGTACCACCAGGAGGCGTCGGGATTGCCCATGATCTCGCTGATGCTGTCGTCGAGCAATAGCGGTTCAATCGGGCGAAGGAATGGGAGAATCAATTCAAAACTCATACGGTGGGTCTCCGAACGATGGAAGCCCAGCGTTTAACCGGGCTTCCAAGAGTGAAAAACAACGGCCTATGCGGCCGCTTCCCCTGCGGGACTGTCATCGTGCTCCCGATCTTCCGGGCCGGCTTTTTCAGCGCGGTCGAGCTTCAGGATCGAAGCGACCCGAATTTCCCAGACGCGCTCTTTCGCGTCCGTCTTCTTGCTGTCGTACTCCCGGCTGCGCAGTTCGCCTTCCACCTGGATATGTGCGCCCTTGGTGAGCGTCTTGGCGAACTCTGCGAGCTTGCCGAAGACGACGCAACGGTGCCATTCGGTGTGCGAGATGTATTTGCCATCCTTCTTGTATGAGGACTTGGTTGCCAGCGAGAGCGTGGTTAGGCTGCGATTGTCATTCGTGTGGGCTTTTGCGTCACTGCCGACAAAGCCGATGAGGGTTACTCTGTTCTGGTACATAATCGTGTCTCCGTTTGTTGAATTTCCCGTTGTTGCTCGGGTCACACAGGGCGAAGCCTAGCGAGTGGGTCCGGCTCCCAAGGCCGAAGGTCTGCTTTCTGGGAGGGGCCCGAAAGAAGTTTGCGCGGCGCTTTTTGCCGTCGTTTGCAAACTTGTTTTGGGAGGAACCGAGACCCCGAAGGGGCGCAGAATGCGAAGCAGAAGACCGAGCGCCGCCGGGCGCCGGAAAGACCCCGAAGCGGTGACCGAGTAAAAGACGGGATACATAACGGCAGACACGCGCCAGAGCAAAGTCGCCATCGGTACGTTGGCTGCGAATGCTTGCCGTAATCGCGGTCCGATACGAGCAGGCTTGTCCGCCGCAAGAAGGACGCAATTCGCCACCGTCGTTGCGCGTCGAAAGGGTCGCGATGGCCCGCTCGACAAGGCACGGGGACAGGTGGGAAAAGCCAGCCGGATTGGCAGCAAGAAACGACATGCGTAAGCCTCTGGATATCGGTTCGTCCTTAGCTGAACGCCTGGTCGGCCCGGAAGCGCACGATGGTCAGACCCAGTGGGTTCACCGCCAGCTCGTTGTTTTTCACGTTCTCGCGGAAGACATAGGTAACGCTGGCTGTCCATCGCTCCCGCTTGAGTTCAGAGTGATCCGCCGGATTGCTATAGACCTTCTCGAACTCGATTCGCGCCGAATAGGGCGAAAGCCGTAGGTCGTCAAGGATGACGTTCTTGATCTCGACATCGACATACGGAAGAGTGCTGTCCTTGACGTAACTCTGGATGATGTTGTCCTTGCGTTCCTGGTCGATGACGGCGCGCTGCACGTCGCTGTTGAGGAAGTACAGCGAGTTGGTCTGATCGCGCTCGATGGTGAAACGGTTGCGGCTGAAATAAAGCTCCGCCCAGCGGGTGAGGTAATACTTGTTCTCCGCTTCTTGCGGTCGGTATTGGAAGTTGCGATAGTCGATCGCTTCCGCATGGCCCACGTCGTTGATTCGCACGATCATCGGGTGCATGCTGGCAAGCGCTGTTTGGCTTTTGAAGGCCAGCGCCGTCAGCGCGAAACAAACGGCGGTGAGCACAAGGATGGTCACCTTCAGATAGGTGTTCATCACCAGCGGATCGCCATACTGTTCCAAGTACCGTTCCGCGGCGCGAGTGATTTCCGGCATCGTCTTGGTTCCTTCGTTCATGGTTGCTGTTTCTGCGTTCATCTCGAACCTCATTTCTCGTGTCTCGTGGCGCGGTTTACAGGAGGGCCCGCGCTGCCATCAGGGCCGCGGTTAGACCGCCGTGACCGCCACCGCTTCCCCCGAATAAGCTGTGCGACATGGATGGAATCTTGAAGAGAATGTAGACATTGACCAGGACGAGAAGGATCAGAAGCGGCAATGTCTGAACAATCGTTGACGGGTCTGCAATGCTCTGGCCGAGCTGGATGTAATAGTTCGTCAGTACGTGAGAGAGAACATTCATCGTGGCGGCGGCGATGACCTTGTAAAAGCTGAAGCCGAGATACGCCTTGAGCCATCCCCAGAACAGCCAATCGAGCTTGTCGAAAACCAGAAACGGGATGAAGATCGGCCCGAGCAATCCGATGATGGTTGCGGCGATTGCGCCGTAGGCGAGGATGGCCGAAACGATCGCCGCCAGAAGGGCCAAAAGGAACTGCACGACAAAGTACACAATGGAGTAATAGGGCGACATGATGCTGGTCAAAAGCGACGGCCCAGTTTTCGACGATGCCGCGTGGATTTCAGCCAACATTGTGGTCGAACCATCCGACCCAATGAGGTTGACAAGATTGATGGTGCCGCCGTCGATGAAGCTCTTGATGGAGAAGCCAAGTCCGGGAATGGCGCTATCGTAGTAGTTCACCATCGCGTAAGCGAAGGTGAGCAGCATGAAGAGGTTGAGAAACCTCCCCATGCTGAAGCCGGCCTCTCCATGCGCCGATGCGAGCGCCTCCTGTACGCCGAACCAAACCAAAACGATGGTTGCCAATGCGAGGACGATGTGAATCCCCATCGCGGTAACCGAGGGCGCCACCGTGGCTGCGAGCGACTGGCACGCCTGAGCGATAAAGTCGAAGAGACCTGTACCCATGTTTCTCACCTCCGTTCTTTCTTCCGTTCTGACTTCCGGGTTGTTCTAGCCCCATCCGTTGGGGCTATTTAGTACGCTTGCGTAAGGAGATTGGCCGCGCCGCCGCTGGTTGTGGCGACGTTCGAGTTGTAGTAGCTTTCGTATCCCGATGAGTCGCGAAATGCCGACTTCATCGCGTCCTGTTGCTGCTTTTGGGCAACGATCTGCTGCAGGGCAAAATTCGCGTTCATTTGGTTGGCATCCTGCTGGGTGCGCAGTTGCAAGAGGAGGGCTTGATTGATGCGCTGGAGCGTAGCCATGATGGTCTGCTGCGTGGGGTCCTGGCTCTGCGTTGCGCTCTCCAGTGTGGCGATGTCGGTTTGTCGAGTGGCCTGATTGGCACGCATGGTCCCGAGCATTTGCAGGTTGTTTGTCATGACGGAATCGCCGAGATCGACCGTGGCTCCCTGAGCGGCGATCTGCAGTTGGCCGGAAATGCTGACGTTGCCGTAGCCGGGAATTATGTTGTTGGTATTCGGCACGCTGACCTGCTGGTAGGAGGCTGCGGCCCCGGTGCCGGTGTTGGCTGAATTTAGCCATCCCATCGAGTTGCCGTACGTGTTCGAGATCTGTTGCAGCATCCGTAGGTCGGTGGTGGGAGACAAGAACCGGCGATAAAGCATCGACGGCGCGAGAATCATCTGGTGTACAAGGTTGTACTGCTGCTTGGCGACGTTATAGGCCTGTAGCGCCGTTGTCGCAATTTTGACCGTGTTACTGAAGATTTGTTGTCCCTGTTCGATCTGCTGAAACTGGTTGGAAATGGATTGTTCTTCGTGCTCGATCTGCACAACGGCGTGCGCCGATTGTGTCGGATCGTAGACGATGCCGGAACCGAACTGCGCGTGCGCTGCAGGTTGCAACACCGTAGCAATTCCGATGGCAAACGCAGAGAGAATCAGTTTCTTCATTGTTTGTCCTTTCGTTTGCGGTTGGGGTCCTGGTGCTTTCACAGCGATACCGCGTTACTGCTATGCAGCAAGAATCTGTTTCTGGATCTCCGCAAGACGGTGGGCCTCCGGTTTGCACCGTGCGTCTTGTTCTTTTTTCTTCGCTTCGAGGGTCGCCATCTGCTCCGCTGTCAGCTTTTCTCCGGTCAGCATTCGCGCGGAGCCCGAGGTCTCATCGAGGCAGTCCTTGGCATAGGCCGGGTATTCGGCGTTGTATTGGTCCTTCAGCTTTTCCACCTTTTCGGCTTTGCTCTGACATCCGGCAAGGGCTAGAGCCGATAGGAGTAATAGGGAGAGGGCAACTGATCGCATTCAAAACCTCCTTAAAACGTTTGTGGAATCGTGTGGTTTGAGTACGCAGGAAGAAGCATGTCCTGCGTGAAATAGACTTTTACGCGGTGGCCCTCTCGAATCGTGATCGTGGGCGGTATCTGGAGGAAGCGGTCAAGGATGCTGGTCGCGGATTGCGAGACACTGGCCGCAGTTCCGTTGGTGAATGCCTGCGAACCACTGGTGGTAATGGTGCCGCCGCCTTGCGTGATCTCGCCGGCTCCCGCAATCACTCCTAAAGCGATCGAGGTGCCAAAGATTTCGAGGTAGTGATTGTTGACCTTGTCTTTGAGTCCTTCCTCGCCGATCTGGTCAAGGCCGTGGAATTGGTCGAGATCGACCGAGTAACCATCGGGCATAATGAGGCGGTGGAATGCGACAGCCATCCGCCGTTGTTGGCCGAAGCCCGCTGCTCCGATCTTCTTCGCTTCGCCCAGTACCACCGTTCCTTCGGGAATGATGACGTGTTGGTGGTCGTGCGAATACAAGGGATTGGAGACAAGGACCTTGACTGGCCCTACGGCGTCGCCATCCAGGCGATTCATAAGCACCGTGTCGAGAACCGAGCCCTCGTAGACGAGGTAGGGCTGGCCGACGGCTGAATCAATGTTCGCTTCCAGAGGCCGCTTATAGCCTCCGCGTGTCTCTTCCTGTTCTTTTTCAGGGTGTGGGTCAGCAAGATTCGTCGTTGCCTGCCGCTCGGCATGGTCATACTGGGCGGGCATCGTCTGGGCTTGTGACTGCTGTTGGTGTTGCTCGGCCACACGGGAGTACACAAGATTGGAAGCGAATCGGGAGTTGTCAGCCCGTTCGCGCTCTTTTGCGGCAATGAGCTGCGCTTGTTGCTGCGCAGGGGTGAGTTGCGGCGGCATGGATCCTTGCTGCGCTTGCCCGCAGGGCCGGCCTGGACCGCACGGAGTGGACGCTTCGCCGCTTGGGCCAAAGACCGCGGCAGCCGCTTGCGCGGGCGTCGCAGACGCAAGCGCCGGATCTTGCCCCGCAGCGGCGGCCATTGCCGCCTGCTGCTCTTTCTGGCGTTCGGCCTGCACCTGATTCTTCAAGTTCTGCACGTTGTTGTCGGTGTTGTCCTGTAACGTGGGTTGCGGTGGCTGCCCTTTCGCAGCAGCCTGCTGGGCGGGCGTTTTCTTCCCTGTGGAGCTGAAAAGTGCCGCCACGATCACGAGCAACGCCGCGCCCAGATAGACGAACGTCTTAAGGTTCTTCTGCAAGACGCCCTTGGGCTGCTCCAAAAGCCCGCGCAGTGTGGGCTCGACTTGTGGTTCGGCGTGAGATGTACGGTCGTTCTCGGTCATGGCGGTTATCCTTTGCGGGCGAAGCTCATTTTCTTTTTGCCGAGTTCTACGTATCCGTCATCCATCACCTTCGGGATGATGTACGTCCCTTCCCGGAGGTCATAGGTGACGAGGTTCGGCTTGCCGTCCTTCATCTCGTAGACGCTGAACTTCTCCGGTGCATTCGTCTTGATATAAGTGAACTTGTCGTCGTGATAGATCGACTGGATGTCGAACGGAGCCTCGTTGGCCTTGTAGACGTAGTCGAACTTGAGCTGCGCGGGATAGCTGCTCTTGTATTCGTCCACCGCCTGCTCGACGTGCGATTGCAGGGCGTTGACCTGCTGTTTTGACTGTTCGAGCTGTGCGGCGGGCACGAACTGCGGGGGGCCGCTGGCGGCCACAATCGCAGATCGGTCGGCGGGTTCGACAATGACCTTCAGGTCAGGTTCGGCGGAAGAGCCGGAAATATCCTGCAGCGTGAAGCTATAGATATTTCCTTTGTCCGTAATCAGATTCAGGTTCGAGGCGATGCCTTGTTTCGCCGGATGCACAAAGCAAAAGTTGCCCACGACATCGACAATCCAGAAATCCTTGTCGCCCGTGGCGGCCTCCATGATCTTTTCCGTCGTGGGCAACTCGATCAGGGTTGTGTATTTGACCTTGGCGCGGATCGCAATGATGTCCTGCGAGTGATACTGCACTGTGCGCGCGGATTCCTGCGCCAGAGCGCCGATGGAAGAAACGACCAAAACAACATTGACGATGAATTTCATATTTCGCATAGCTAATCTCCTAGTGGTTCGTGTTAGAGGTTGACGTGGCCAGCGTGCGCGGCTGGAATGGATAGTCTTCCGCCAGATGGCGAAGCCCATCGGCGATTCCGAAACGCGAGAAGTAATCGCGCTTCTTGAGGTTGTCGCGGGCGTTGTTGGTGGCCATCCAGTGCGAAACCGAATCGACGTTCAACTGCACTTTCTTCGAGGTCTGGGCTTTCCGTATGAGCATCTGGCCGGGCGGAACAAGGCCGCCGATGAGGTCCAGTTCGGTATCGTTCAGATGAAACGCTTCCCGGTAAACCTCGCGGTTCATTTCCGGGTTGGCGAGGAAGATCTTTGTTGGGCAACTCTCGGACACAATCGCCAGCATCCCCGATTCTTCAAGCTCTTTGATGGATTGTGTCGCGAGGATCATCGCGGCGTTGTGCTTCCGCCAAGTCTTCTGCGCCTGCACCACGTAGTTGCGAATCGTCTCGTTCTTGATGAAGAGCCACGCCTCGTCGAGCAGGAAGATCTTGAAGGTGGCGAGCTTTGCCGGATCGGCGATTTCATTCGACGCGCGATGTAAAACGTAAAACAGTAGCGGTTCCAACACTTCCGGCGCATCGTTCCAGCCGTGGAAGTTGAAGGTCTGGAAGCGCGAGAACGATAGAGTGTCTTCGGCGTTGTCGAAAAGGAAACCGTACTGCCCGCCGCGCGTCCAGCGGTGCAGGCGTTCCTTCAGTTCGCCGACGATGTTTGTGAAATTCGAGACCGTGCGTTGGTTCCCCTCCAGCATGTACATGCGCTCGATGGCATCCCACAGGCGGCGTTCTTCCTTGAAGTCGAGCCGGTAACGCTGCTCGTTGCCCTCGATCAGCACGCGGAAGAAACTGAACAGAAATTGCAGGTTTTCCTTGGTCTGCGGCAGCGAGAAGGGATTGATGGTGAAGTCCCGCTCCTCCTGGCCGGCATTCAGGTAGGAGCCACCGAAGATCGTGGTAAGCGACTCGAAGCTGCCCCCGATATCGAAGATGAAGGTCAGCGGCGTGTATTTCTGTGCATTTTGCAGCAGAAAATTGGCCAAATAGGACTTCCCACTGCCCGTCATCCCGAGAATCAGGGTGTGGGCGACTTCGCCGTTATGCAGGTTGAGGAAGTACGGTGTGCTGTTGTCGGTTTCGAGCACAGCCAGGTACTCCGTGCCGAGATGGGTGTTCGTCTTTTCGCCCGGAAGGATCGTGAATAGAAAAGACAGGTCGGCGTAGTTCGTATTGAGCAAATAGAGCTTACGCAGGTTGAGCACGTAGTTGCCGGGCACGGTGGCGAAGTACGCGTTGAGCTGGTTGTAGGTTTCTGAGAAGAGATTGCCGTCGGCGTTGGTGAAGATGCCAGCGAACTCGGCCCCGAGTTGCTCCAGCTCGGCTTTTGAGCGGCCGTAGAGGACAATCGTGAGCGAGAAGTCGCCCAGCGATTGCCCGTCGCCCAAGGCGCGGAGGCAGTCGCCAAGGTTTTCGATGTCGGCCTGCTTCGACTCGTCCACTAGCACATCGCACGGGTTCGTCTTCGTGGCGTCGTTGCCCATCTGCGAGACAAACCCTGTCTTCGCCATATTGAAGTGGCGGCGGCGCTTGTTGACTTCCTTGCGGGCTTTGTCCGCCGCGAGTGGTGTCCATTCCGTAACGACTCGGAAGTTGGCGGGGATCTTCAGCAGCGCATCGAGCGCCAGGGGCCGCGTCTCGGTGATGGCCTCTTTCATCGTCAGCACCCGGACGATGTGATCGCCGACGCGCAGATGATCGCGCTCGGCTTCGATATTGGAGTTGACGACTTGATAGTCGAGGAACTGTGTAGACTGCGGCCTCCCCGCAACACGCCAGTCGTCGAAGTTAAGCAACCGGCGGAAAAACGTGAACTGGCGTTGCCGGTCCAAGACTTCAATCTGCATAAAGTCCGCAAGCTGCCCAGCGAATGCCTGCACGCGCTGGTCGAGCCGCGCAACATCGCGCTCGATCTGGCTGCGCAGTAGCGTCTTCATGTTGTCGTTGGTGAACTGCGCCTTGAGCTCGCTGAGAGCCCCGGCAGGATCGCTAAATAGCCTGCTAAATGCCGCACCCACGCCGGTCTTCGATCTCGCGCCTTCGAGCAGAATGCAGTAGAAGATCTCCACCTGATAAAGATGGTCGCGCTTCGCCTCAAAGAACTTGCGCCGCTGCTCGATGGCCGCAGCCACAATCGGGTCGTCATATCTGGCGAACGGTATGTCGGGCCGGTTCGACTTGAAGAGATACTGGTAAACATGGAAGCCTGGGCCAAGGGCTTTCAGAGCGGCTTCCAACCGTTTCACCGCATACTCCTGCTCCGAGCGATCAAGGCTTTCGTAATCCACGCCGGGAAGGCTGAGGATCATGCCGACATCGCCAGACTTAGTGAGGAAGGCTGTCTCATTCCAGAACCCGTAGAGGTTGACGTGGTCGTTGAGGGCCGCGCTCTCCTTCCACGGCTTGATGACCTTATCGACTCGCAGCATCACAGCACCTCCACGCGGGGGATGAGCTGTTTGGCTGCGTCATAGCGCAGCTTGTAGCGTTCGGACCTCGCCAGGATGCGGAGGAACGCCGGATCGCTGTTCGTCACCCAATGTCCGAAGGCGAAACCGCCAATGAAAACGGCGATACCGGCGAGGATGGAATTGAAGAGATTGAAGGCCCCCACCGCGCCGACACAGACGAAGTAGAACAAAGTGCGTTCCACACCCAGGTAGGTAAGAGGCTTGTGCAGGCTCTTGAAGACTCGATTTGTGCGCTGCTTCTGTCTTTCGTCTGTCATAAGTCTCTCGCCGAACGATTGCGTGTCGAATGAAGGGATCGAAAGCGGCTCGTTAGGATGCTAAACACCCCAGAGCCAACTCAGGACATTGACGGCGAGAACGGCAATGCCCGTTCCGGCGGCAACCCCGGCGAGCGCCTTCTTGGCGCCCGGTTCGCCGTGGGCGAAGCCGTAGCCGCCGATCACGATCGCAACCAGACTGGCAACCTTGGCAATCGTGCCGGTGAACAGGCTTTGGATGGCGGTAAAGCCGGTGTCGAACGGTGAGTTCTGTGCCAGCGCGGTCAC
>Ga0224558_1004121_pt1 | contig 11496 bp, 8 predicted proteins | sample 714S32024metaG_FD_180682 | JGI IMG/M metagenome (GOLD analysis project Ga0224558, IMG submission 180682) | Peat soil microbial communities from Stordalen Mire, Sweden - 717 S3 20-24 | ecosystem: Environmental > Terrestrial > Soil > Wetlands > Peat | place: Sweden: Norrbotten County, Stordalen... | reverse complement strand
ACGCCTCGTCGAACTCTTCGAAAGCGATTGAGAGATCTGTCACTCGTATCGTGACCGGCGCCGCACTTTTCAAACTCCCGCCTTACTTGGCGCAGGAGCACCGGTAACAAAATGCAAGGTAATGAGCAGGCCAAGGCTTCCTCGCCCAGTTCGGAGCAGGTTTTCGCGCCTGCAACAGTACCGACGGCGTTCACCTCGCCGCTCGTTCTCCCGTCATAATGCAAACCCATCCCGGTACGGCGGGTTCACAAACTTGTCCGCCTCGGGGCAATTGGGAAACTTCATGCTCGCCGCGTCCCATTCGAGCTTCTGGTTTATGCGGATGGCGATGTTGCCCAGCAGGACGACTTCGGCCAGGTGTGCGGCATGATCAGCGAAGTTTGAGCCGGCGGGCTTGCCGCCCCGGCAGGCGTCGAGCCATTCCTTCCAATGCCCGGGGGACCGCGCCAGCTTCTGCGGCGGCCGGCCAAACTCGGTCCACTTCTTGTCGGGGATCAGGCGGTCGCGCAGCATGATGCCCTTGTCGCCGACATACATGGTGCCATCGTTCTCGGCGAACGGTCGGTCTGGCTCGAGCTCCTCGGGCCTGGGCGGGCGCATGCCGCCGTCGTACCAGAAGATGCTCAACGGCCCGTGAGTGTCGCTGGCGGCAAACTTGTAATGGGTGATGGAAGCCAGCGGGGCGGTCTCGGTGCTGATTTCCTTGGGGCGCTGCCAGTTGGTGGAGCAGGCCTCGACGCTGACTGGGTCACCGATCTTCATGGCCTTAAAGATGCCGGACAGCTCATGGCAGCCGATATCCCCGAGTACCCCAGTGCCGAAATCCCACCAGCCGCGCCAGGCAAAAGGGTGATAGCAGGGGTGATAGGGCCGCATGGGCGCTGGGCCAATCCACAGGTCCCACTCGAGGTGCGCCGGGCAGGGTGGAGTCTCCGTGGGCCGGGCAACGCCGCGCGGGGAGATGTCCGGGTTGCGGTTGGACCACGCATGCACCTCCTCGAGCGTGCCGATGGCGCCGGCCGAGATCAGCTCGGCTACGCGGCGGGGCTCTTCGCCAGCCTGCCCGAAATTGCCCATTTGGGTGGCCACCTTGGTCTCGCGCGCGATGTTACCGATCATGCGCGCCTCGGAAACACTGTGGGTGAGCGGCTTCTGGCAGTGCACATGCTTGCCCAGCTTCATGGCCATGGCTGTGGCAACGGCATGCACGTGGTCGGGTGTGGCGATGGTCACGGCGTCAATGTCCTTCTGCGTCTCGAGCATTTTGCGATAATCCGTGTAGAGCTTGGCGCCGGGGTATTTCTTGGCGTTGTCGGCCAGGTGGTTCCGGTCGGGATCGCAGAGGGCAACGATATTCTCGCCGGCCTGCGCGCACGAGGCAACGTCGCCCGATCCCATGCCACCAACGCCAATCCCCGCGATGTTGAGTTTCTGCGACGGCGGGGTTTGGCCCTGCCCCAGCACGTGACGAGGAATAAGGGTGATCGCAGTCGTGGCAACGGAAGCCGCTTTCAGGAAGCTCCGGCGAGAGGAAGGGACATTGTTCATGGGGTGATCTTTCTTTGCGAGTTAGGATTCATCTGGAGCGATCTTATGCCTGTGGTTCCGGAGGTCAAACTCAGTTATCGAGATTCCCGACGGCGATGCTGGTGGCTGAGGCGGGGCGATGTCAGCCAACGCATATTTGTTTTCTTCGGCAGTGCCGGTCTATTTTGCGCTCCGGCCCTTCCCCTTTGCCGGTTGGTGGAGTTTCCGTTGACACCCTCCGGCCCAGCTTCGCCTCCCTGCAAGAGCCAACCTTGGCACCTCACCCGGCGCCGCCTTCCCCGCCCATTCCCGCGGATACGTCGGGGGTCTCCCCGGAGTCTCGCCGGAGCCTCGCCGGATACTCCCCGTAGCACCTCTTATCCGCGATAAGAGGTGCTACGGGGAGTATCCGGCGAGGCTCCGGCGAAGCTCCGGCGGGACCAGCGCGCGCTGGGGCCGGGCTGGGCCAGGGTATGGCGGAGGTCATGAGGTTTGTTATGGGGCCGTGTCCGCGCAACGGTTTCCGCACATCCTTTTGGCGGCCAGGCACTTGCGGAGTAACCGGTGGCCTGGGGCCCCATCGAGCCCACACGTTGCCGGAGATCCCAATTCGTATCCCGAATCAGAACATCCTAATACTCGTGTGCCAGAGCCCATTCATGAAGCGGTTGGGAGTTCAGGCCTTAGCCCGCACATGCCGGGGCGGGGCCTCTAACGGCACGGCACAAGCTAAAGCTCTAAGTCCCAGCAGGTCAGACGCTGTCCCGAATTTGCCCTGTCGCGCGCGAAATGCCCCAGCATCGGATTTGCCGCAATGGCGCGGAAGTGTTAGAGTAATGCGCTACATGAACAGCGGCACCATGATAAACTGACCAGCCATGTGCGTCCAGGACGGTCATGGCGGCTTGCGTGAAGATGGACGAAGAGCGGATTTCCGGTCTGCACTGACGATGCAGGCTGGTGCAGTTGAACTCAAACGTCACGTTTGGTTAGCCTGATCCCAACATAAAAAGTATGAATAAACTCAAGACCACCCTCCTGATTGCCACGCTGTTCTCCATCGCCTCGCCGCTGTGGGCACAGCGGGCTCGAGTCAGTCCTCATGAAACGACCGGTGCCGTGATCGGCGAACGCCGCACCGGTTGCCGGGTCACCGTTGTCTACGGACGCCCTTATACCAAGGACCCCAAGAGCGGGGAAATGCGCAAGATCTGGGGCGGCCTGGTCCCTTATGGCAAGGCATGGCGCATGGGGGCAGACGAGGCGACGCTGCTGGTCACGCAGCAACCGCTGGTATTTGGCGACACGACGGTGCCGGCCGGCGCCTATACGCTGTACATGGTTCCCGACGAAGGCGACGGCTCGAAACTGGCGATCAGCACGGCCATCGGCGGCTGGGGAATCCCGGTGGACGAATCACATGACCTTGGGCGGGTAGCCCTCAAGAAGGAGAGCCTGGATAAGGCCGCGGACCAGTTCACGATGGTTGTGGAAAATGTTCCTGCGGGTGGCGGGGTGCTGAAATTGATGTGGGAAAACACACAGTATTCCGTGCCGTTCACGGTCAAGAAGTAAACTGACAGTCCGGGGGCGGGCCGCCAGGTCCCGCCCCGCATCTTTCAAACGTGCTGGGCTGGAGACGAGCCCGATGGCGAATTGTGGTTCGGGCTGCTTGTTCCGTGCTCCACAGCCGGGTGCTTTAAATCCGGCGAGAGCCAGCTTTCGCCCGAGATCCGGGTAGACTATTTTGCCACGCATGAAGAAGCGGCTTTTGTATCGAATCGTCCTGGGTTGTGCACTGGCCGGCGTGCTGGTGGGGGCCCGCGGCGCCGAGCCGTTGTCGCCTACGGCGGCGTTGCGCGAGTTGCGGGGGTTCAGGGAGATGGGCAGCGTGCTTTACATCGCGGCGCACCCCGACGATGAAAACACGCAGTTGATCACCTACCTGGCGCGGGGCCGCAACTACCGCACGGCTTACCTTTCGCTCACGCGCGGCGACGGCGGGCAGAACGTTCTCGGTCCAGAGTTTGACGAGGAGCTGGGAGTGATCCGCACCCAGGAACTGCTGGCAGCTCGGCGGCTGGATGGCGGCCGGCAGTTCTTCACGCGGGCAATCGACTTCGGGTTTTCGAAAGACTACCGCGAGACCCTGAACATCTGGGACCGGCAACAAGTATTGTCGGACATCGTTCGCGTAATTCGCACTTTTCAGCCGGACGTGATGATCACCAGGTTCTCGCCCCAGCCGGGAAACAACCACGGTCACCACACGGCATCGGCGGTGCTGGCCATCGAGGCTTTTAAACTGGCAGGCGATACCAACGCTTTCCCGGACCAATTACGGGAATTGCAGGTCTGGCAGCCAAAGCGCCTCCTGCAAAATGGCGGGGGCCTCGGACGCGGTGGTGATGCGGCCAATGACCGCAGCCTCCGGCTGGAAACAGGCGGCAGTGACCCGGTCACGGGCGAATCGTTCGGCGACATTGCCGGGCGCAGCCGTTCGATGCACAAGACCCAGGGCTTCGGCAATTTCTCTGGCGGCGGCCGGGGCGGGCGGCAGGATTCGTTCCAACTCCTCGGCGGTGAGGCCGCGACCAACGACATCCTCGACGGCGTCGATACGACATGGGCACGTGTGCCGGGGGGCGAGGAAATCGGGCGGATGGCGGACAAACTCATTGTCGGTTTCGATACCAACAACCCCGCCGCCAGCGTGCCCGCGTTGCTCGAGTTACGGGCCCGGTTGACCGCTCTTGCTGCTCCCAAAAGCGGGGGCTCATCGGCCGGGGCAGAGGGCGGGCGCAGTCCGGTGCTCCTGGACGACAAGAGACAACAACTCGACCGAATCCTGCAAGCTTGCCTGGGGCTCTCAGTGGAAACAACCTTGCCGCAGGCCGAAGTGGTGCCCGGAGAAGTTCTCAAATTGCGTCACACAGCATCGGTGCGGGCGGATGTCCCTGTCCTTTGGGCGGCGGTGCGCTACCCCGTCGTGTCCCATGAGCTGAAGCAGACGCTCGAGATGAGCCCTAATCAGCCCGCGATCCGCGAAGGGGCGGAGACTTTGCCTCAGGACACACCTCTAAGCCAACCTTACTGGCTCCGCCAGGAGCGAACGACCGGCATGTTCAGGGTTGACGAACCGGCGCTCATCGGCAAGCCGGAGAATCCACCGGCGTTTCCAATCGAGCATGTTTTCGAGGTGGGCGGTCAAACGCTGGTGATACCGGACGTACCGGTCCAGGCGCCCGCGGATGCGGCGAACGGGACGGCTCGCCGCCGGCTCGACGTAGTTGCCCCGGTCTCGCTCAGGTTTGTTTGGCAGGTGGGGCTCTTTGCTCCGGGGGCGACCCGCCCCATCGAGGTTGAAGTGGCGGCGGTTCGGGCCGGTGCAACTGGAACACTCCAACTGCAAACGCCGGCCGGTTGGAGCGCGACCCCGGCATCACAACAGTTCCACCTTTCGACCGTGGGGGAGAAAGCTAAATTGGCTTTCAGCGTGACCGCTCCTCGCACGCCCACGCGGGCTCGTTTCCAGGCAAAAGCCCTGATCCAGGGGGCTGAGTTCGTAAGTCAGCGGATCGAGATTCAGTACCCGCACATCCCGCCGCAATTGCTGCAGCCGCCGGCGCGCATGGAGGCGGTCAGCCTCGACCTGACGATTCGCGGCCACGAGGTCGGATACGTGCCGGGTGCGGGGGACAAGACGGCTGAGGCCCTGGAACAGATGGGCTACAAGGTTACCGTGCTGGCGGGGACGGACCTGACACCGGAGCGGTTGCGCGAGTTGCATGCGGTCGTGTTCGGGATTCGCGCGTTCAATGTGCGAACCGACCTGGCGGCGCAGCTTCCGGCGCTGTTCGCCTTTGTGGAACAGGGAGGCACGGTGATCGAGCAATACAACCGGCCCAATGACCTGAAAACCAGCAGGCTCGCGCCCTTCGAACTCAGGCTTTCAAACGACCGGGTCACAGACGAAACCGCCGCAATGACGTTCCTCGTCCCGGAGCACCCGGCCCTCACCACGCCGAATAAAATCACGAGTGCCGATTTCGAGGGCTGGGTGCAGGAGCGCGGGGTGTATTTCCCGAACCAATGGGACGAACATTTTACGCCCTTGCTGGCGTGCAACGACCCGGGTGAATCGCCTTTGAAAGGCGGCCTGCTCGTGGCGCAATACGGGAAGGGTTACTTCGTTTACACCGGGCTGGCGTGGTTCAGGCAATTTCCCGCAGGGGTGCCGGGCGCCTATCGCCTTTTCGCCAACCTTGTTTCGTTAGGCCAGGCCGAAGCCGCCAGCCAGCCACGAGGTGCGCGATGAGGCGGAGTTGGAGGGAAGTTCCGGCCGGCAGTTCCGATGGCCTTCGTCGCCCCGAAACGCCCGCATGAAAACACGGGAGCCCAGCAGCACATCTCCTGACTCTGCCGGCAATGAGGAGGGAACCGGTGTCCCCTGGTTCCGGACCTGGCGGAGCGTGTATGCGTTTGTGCTCGGCTGCTTTGTGGTGTGGGTGTTGCTTTTGCTGGTTCTGACGGAGGTCTTCCAGTGAACCTGCTGGACTTCGTGGTGTTGCTGGGGAGCGTGCTGGGAATCGCCATATACGGCGTATTGCGCACACGGGGTTGCCACAACCTGAACACCTACATGAAGGGCGACGAGGCGATCGGGTGGGCCACGATTGGGCTGTCGGTCATGGCCACCCAGGCCAGCGCCATCACCTTTATGTCCACGCCGGGCCAGGGATTCGAGAACGGTCTCGGGTTTGTGCAGTTTTATTTCGGGCTGCCACTGGCCCTGGTGATCATTGCGGCGCTTTTCCTGCCCATCTACCGGCGGTGGAACGTTTATACGGCTTATGAGTTTCTGGGCCGGCGTTTCGACGGCAAGACCCGGCTGCTATGCGCCGGCCTGTTCCTGGTACAGCGCGGGCTGGCGGCCGGCATCACCATCTACGCGCCCGCGATCATCCTCTCGACCATGCTGGGCTGGCCACTGCGTCTGACGATCGTGCTGGCCAGCCTGGTGGCAATCATTTACACGACCGTAGGCGGGAGCGAAGCCGTAAGCTTGACCCAGAGATACCAGATGGCGGTGATCTTTGCCGGGATGGCGACGGCCTTTGTCATTTTGCTGGTGAAGCTGCCCATCGGCCTGGGCGAGGCGCTCACGGTGGCCGGAGGCCTGAGGAAACTGGAGGCCGTGGACCTTTCGTTCGATATCCATAAGCGTTACACGCTATGGTCCGGGCTGCTCGGCGGCCTGTTTCTGCAGTTATCCTACTTCGGCGCGGACCAGTCACAGGTGCAGCGCTATCTCTCCAGCCCATCCCTGCGGGCGAGCCGTCTGGGCCTTATGTTCAATGCCGTCTTCAAGATCCCGATGCAATTCACGATTCTGTTGCTCGGGATATTGATTTGTGTTTTCTACCAGTTTGCGCCGGAGCCGGTGCTGTTCAACCAACCCGCGCTGCAGGCAGCGGCGCGGCATGAAGGGGGAACGCATTTGGCGGCACTGGAACAGGAATTTGCCTCCGTCCACGAGCAGAAACAGCAGTGGATTCAAAAATGGCTGACGGCCAAGCACACCGGCCAATCCGAAGCGGCTGCCGGAGCGCGCGCGGAGGTCTCGGCGACCTATCAACGCAGCGAAGCCTTGCGGGCCGAAGCAAAAGAGGCTGTACAGGCAGCCACCGGGACAGCCAAGGGACAGGATGCCGACTATGTGTTCATTACGTTTATCTTGGGCTATTTGCCGCACGGGGTCATCGGGCTTTTGGTCGCCGCCTTCTTTGCGGCGGCCCTTTCCTCGAAGGCTGCGGAACTCAATGCGCTGGCCTCCACGACCACAGTTGATTTTTATCGTTTTCTGGTTCGCCGCGACGCCGACGGAGCCCATTACGTGGCGGCTTCAAAGTGGTTCACCGTGATGTGGGGTTTGGTCGCGCTCGGTTTTGCCCTGTTCGCCAGCCTCCAGGATAACCTGATCCAGGCCATTAACATCGTGGGCTCGTGGTTCTACGGGGTGCTGCTAGGATTGCTTCTGGTGGCGTTTTTTCTGAAGCGGGTTGGCGGGTCGGCGGTTTTCTGGGGCGCGATAGTGGCGGAGGTTCTGGTCCTGGTGTTTCACTTCTACTTTAAAATCAGCTATCTCTGGTACAACCCGATTGGCTGCGGCGCCTGCGTCCTGTTCAGCCTGCTGCTTCAAGCCGCCCTTGGGGCGGTGAATCGCCCGGCGCAACCGGTGCGTGAAACGAGATGAAATCCGAAACCCGAAGGTCGAAATCCCAAGCACGGATTGGCGCGACTCATGGCTTATCTTCGGGCCAGAGGGCTCGGGCCTCGGCTTTCGGGTTTTCCTCATGAGCAATTCTCCCGTCATTTGTTTCGGGCAGCAGCCGTGCGGGTTCTTCCCCAAGCGGTTCCTGGTCGCCAAGGTGCAGACTGCGCGACGGCTGCAACAGGAGCTTGGCGGGGAAATAGTATTCTTCTACCACGACAGCGACCACGACCCGCGCGAGACGAGAACGATCCTGCACCATCGCAAAACCGGCGATCCAGCCTGCCTCAATTTCTCCTTCGAGAACAAACTGCAGCGCAAATTCTCACCGCTCTATCTCAAGCGCGTGCCGGCTGATTGGCAGGCGCAGACTCTGCTTCAGCTCCCCAATTACGTCGAACACGCCGCGATTACCCTGTTCCGGAACATCAGGGCGACGAATGTGGCTGACTTTTGCCTCGAGATGTACCGCCGGATGGGTCTGCTGGAGGGCATCCGTGTTGTGCACTCGAGCGACCCCGGCTTTCGCCGTGCAGCCTGCGACGTGACGGAGTTTTACGTCGATGTTCCCTATGAAGGCGAGGTGGTTCGAGCCCGGCACTTTGAGGGCGGTATTTTAAAGCTGCACGAGGGCGGCGATTCCTTTTTGACACTGCCTGCCCTCCCCTTTACGAAAGAACAAGTGAGTCCGACACGAGACAGCCGGTTGCGCTGGATGCAATCCGGCATCCGATGCACGCATTACATCGCCGGCGCGAGCGAACAGAATTACCTGCGCCAGCAAGAGGCTCCCGAAATCACCTTTCTCGTCCGAGACCCGATTGAACACCACGATGAAGCCTACACTGAGCTCTTGTTCTGAACCGATACCCTTGCTGGCGTTTGGCGCACACCCCGATGACATCGAGTTTGGCTGCGGCGGCGTAGTGGCGCAAGAGACGAGCGCCGGCCGTCCAGCTCATTTCGTTGTCTGCTCGCGCGGCGAAGCCGCCACCCACGGCACGGCCGCCCGGCGCATAAAGGAGGCAAAGCATGCGGCTGAATTATTGGGTGCGACCCTCGAATTCCTGGAAGTGGGTGGTGACGCTCACTTCGAGGTGCGAGTCGAGCACGTGCTCAAGCTCGCGGCGGTGGTGCGAAGATTGAGGCCCGCCATCGTACTGGCGCCAAGCTGCGTCGAAAACCAGCATCCGGACCATTCGCGGCTCGGGCAGATGGTACGGGACGCGGCGCGGCTCGCCCGCTACGGCGGCGTGAAGGAGTTGCGCGACTTACCCCCGCACGCGCTCGGGCAACTCTTCTTCTATGCGGTGACGCCGGAAGCCGAGCCGTCCGGCGTGACTCCCGTGCTGGTCGATGTCTCCGCGCCGGAGCTTGTGGCCGTTTGGACCGCGGCAATGAAGGCCCACGCCACTCAAACAAACGCTCTCAGCTACGTTGACCTGCAGCTCACTCGCGCGCATTTGCGCGGATTGCGCGCGGGGGTGGGTCACGCCATTGCCCTGTTTCCGAATGAGCCCGTGGTCGTGGAGTCCCTGGCGCAACTGGGTCGTGGCGCCCGGGCCTTTTAATTCAGGATGAAAATCGGCATCACCTGTTATCCCTCGGTCGGTGGCAGTGGCATTCTCGCCTCGGCCCTGGGAGAAGACCTGGCGCGCCGCGGTCACGAGGTGCACTTCATCAGCTACGAACGCCCCTTTCGACTGCAAGCAGACGCTCCACGGCTCTATTTTCACCCCGTCGGCGTCAACGATTACGGACTTTTCAAATACCCGGATTACACCCTGCCGCTTTCGGTCAAGATGGCCGAAGTCAGCCGAGAGCATGGGTTGGATGTCTTGCACGTGCATTATGCCGTGCCACACGCCACTGCGGCCTTGCTCGCGCGTTCCATGCTGCCGCCGGGACAACAACCTCGGCTGGTGACCACCCTCCATGGCACCGACACGACCCTACTCGGCAATGATGCGGGCTACGCGCCGGCCATTCGCCACGCGCTGAACCATTCGGACGCCATCACGACCGTTTCGGGCTGGCTGAAGGCGGAAACACAAAGGGTGTTCGAGGTCGAGAGGCCGATCGATGTCATTCACAATTTCTTCGACCCGCGCCCGCCCCGGCGTTCACCCAGGGAGGTGAGAAGCGAACTCGGGCTGAAGGACGAAGTGCTCGTGCTGCACTCATCGAACCTGCGACCCACCAAGCGCATCGATCTGCTGTTGGAAACGGCAGCCAAGATCCGGCCGAAACACAGTTTTAAGCTGGTCATCCTTGCCGGGAGCAGCTTCACGCCGTTCGCGGCCGACGTGAGGGCGCTGGGGCTCGAAGATCGGGTCATCGTCATCGAGCGCGTCAACGAGATTGAGGATTATCTGCAAGTTGCCGACCTGGCTTTGTTCACCTCGGAGACCGAGAGCTTTTGCCTGGGCATATTGGAGGCGATGTGTTTTGCCTGCCCGAGCGTCGCAACACGCGTGGGGGGCATCCCGGAAGTAGTAAAAGAAAATGTGACCGGCGTGCTGGTGCCCTTTGGCGATGCAGGCGCGCTCGCCGAGGCAATAGAGGACTTGATCCGGGACCCCGCTCGCCGCGCCGCGCTCGGCTTGGCGGCAAAGCGCCGCGCTCATGAGTGTTTTACCGCGGAGGTCATTGTGCCCCGATACGAAGCTCTGTACCGGCGTGTGTGCGCGACGACGGCGACGCTTTCCAGCAGTGTTCAGCAATGACCGTGAGCGGACGTCACGGCCGGGAAGCAATCACCATACCGAGTTCGATCCCCCCCTCAAGAAAACACGGCCAGCCCCCCGAGGAATCCCGGCGCCGGCGCCAAGTCGTACAGGCGCAGGCGCTGCGTTGGCGAGCCGTTTTGCGGGCCGCCACTCATCTTCTCCGTGCCCGACGGACCGAGGACGTCGATCTTGCCCTGTAGCTCGGTGATGCCCTCGCCGGTCGCCTTCAACCAGGCCTCCTTGCGGGTCCAGATTTGCAGAAAGCCCCTCAGCTTCGCCGCCGCGCCGAAACTCTGCAGCTCGGCGCATTCTCCTGGCGAGAGACAGCGCTTGGTCAAATCCGAGAGATCGGGCACCGGGCGAAGCTGCTCTACATCCACACCAACACTTCGATTGCGCGCCACAGCGAAGACCGCGAGGCCGCCGGAATGCGCGAGGTTGAATTGCAGCCCACTGCGCGCCAAAGCTCCGCCCAGTGAGGGCTTCCCCTTCGCGCTATAGAGAAACTCAAGGCTCTGCGGTTCTACGCCCAGAGCGGAACCCAGAATCGCCCGCAAAAGCCCACGAGCGACAACGAACCGTGCTCGTTCGCGCTGAGCAGCGTACCGGGCAGCCCGTTCCCGTTCCTGGGAAGAGAGCGTGGACCAGAATCCGTCCGGCGTTTCGTTCGTCGCGTCGAGCCAGGCCGCCCAAACCTGGACATCCTGCGAGAGAAGGCCCGAGTCGGCTGGCGTGCACAACCACAGTTTCTCAGTCCCCGGCATACCTAGAGCCAACTTCGCTGAAAACCTGGCAGGGCGCAACCGACTTATGATGCCTGTGACGCCTTTGCAGGTAGCTGGGGTGCAGGACTAAATCGTTACCTTCTTTGATTTCCTGTGCCTTTGTGCTTGAATATGTCTAGCATATAGACATATTAGGCCCATGTGCAATTTCATCGAGCAACGCCAAGTGATCTTTCAAAGA
>Ga0224558_1004120_pt1 | contig 11498 bp, 8 predicted proteins | sample 714S32024metaG_FD_180682 | JGI IMG/M metagenome (GOLD analysis project Ga0224558, IMG submission 180682) | Peat soil microbial communities from Stordalen Mire, Sweden - 717 S3 20-24 | ecosystem: Environmental > Terrestrial > Soil > Wetlands > Peat | place: Sweden: Norrbotten County, Stordalen... | reverse complement strand
TCACGGATTCCGTGGCGAAGAGGTCGCCCTCGACTTTGCCGTCGATGACGATGACCCGCGCGCGAATGTCGCCCTTCATCGAACCGTCGGTGCCGATGGTGAGGCTCTGAGTATGCGTGATGGACCCATGGACGCTACCCTGGACGATGAGATCTTCCTGGGCCGATAGCTCGCCGCGAAAGCGTAAGGTGGGTCCCAACACGGAGGCACGCGGGGCCGCTTCCGGCGTGCGTACCTCGGGTACCCGTACTTCAACCGGGCGCGGTTCGGTGGCTTTCGTTTCGGCCGCACGCTGCGTCGGCGTCCGCGGTTCAGCGCGCGGCTCTCGCGGTTCGGGACGCGCAGTCGACGGCTCCGACCCGCTGCGGCCGCTGAAATTGGCGTTCATCATCGGAGTTTCTCCCTCTTCGGATTTTTTGAACCAGGCCATTGTCAAGCGGCACTCGCGGAAGCTTTGACCGAGCGAATCGAAGTCGCGTCGGGCTTGGCCGATTGTTGACCGGCTTTCTTGCCGTCCATGTCGATATGGCCGCTGAAGCAGGCGCCTTCCAGGATGCTCACCGTGGGCGCGAAGATATTGCCGACAACCTTGGCGGTTTCTTTCACGAACACCGATTTTTCGGCCTGTAAATCGCCGTCAACGGTGCCTTCGACGATGATGAACTGGGCGCGTATGTTCGCTTTGACGGTGCCTTGAGCACCGATGGTCAAGCGTTGGGTATGAGTGATGGATCCCTCGACTCGCCCCTGAATCAGAAGGTCTTCTTCTGCGGACAAGTCGCCTTTGAAAAATAACGTGGGACCGAGAACCGAAACGCGGTCGGTCGCGCTGTTGTGCGGATTGCTCATGAGATTCCTCCAGGTGTCGAAGACGGCGGACGCGGAGTGGCAGCCTACCTGGCATAATCAATTTGCGAGTGCGACGTGGATCACGAAATGCGGGAATGTAAGCCGTCGTCGAGCCGCGCTGTCGCCGTTTACGGACGCTTCCACCACGACACGGCGCATTTCTTCCTGAATGCCGCTGATTCCAGCGCAAGAACGGCCCCGGCGGCGCCGCGGCGCGGCGCCGCCGGAAACACAAGTCACCGCTTACTCGATACTTTCGCCGTGCAAAGAAATGTCCAAGCCTTCTCGTTCCTGTTCTTCGGACACGCGCAGACCCATGGTTTTATCGATGATTATCAAGATCACATAACTTACGATAAATCCGTAAACCACCGTGACGGCGACGCCCTTGGCCTGGATCCATACCGAGCCGTCCACGCCGCTGATCTCCTTGCTGACGAACACACCGGTCAGCAACGCGCCGACGATGCCGCCGATGCCATGCACGCCGAAGGCGTCCAGCGAGTCGTCGTACTTCAACGCACGCTTCAACGACGTCGCGGCGATGTAGCACACGACGCCGGCCACTAGGCCGATGATGACCGCCGGTGTCGGACCCACGAAGCCGGACGCCGGTGTGATCGCCACCAGCCCGGCCACGGCGCCCGATGCAATGCCCAGCACGCTGGGCTTGCCCTTGCTCACCCATTCCGCAAACATCCAGGCAAGCGCCGCGGCGCCGGTCGCCATCTGAGTCGCCAGCATCGCCATACCCGCACGACCATCCGCGGCGACGGCCGATCCAGCGTTGAAGCCGAACCAGCCCACCCAAAGCAGCGAGGCGCCCATGAGCGTATAGGTCAAGTTGTGCGGCGGCATGGCCTCCCTCGGGTAGCCCAAGCGCTTGCCCAGCACCAGGCAACTGGCCAGGCCGGCCATGCCCGCGTTGATGTGCACCACCGTGCCGCCGGCGAAGTCCAGCACGTGGCTAAGGTTCAGCCAGCCCGTCGGCTCCCACACCATGTGCGCGATGGGTGCGTACACCAGCAACGACCAAACCGACAGAAAGACCAGCATGGCGGAGAATTTCATGCGGTCTGCGAATGCTCCGGCGATCAACGCCGGCGTGATGATCGCAAACGTCATCTGAAACATCGCGTAGACGGTCTCGGGAATCGTCGGCGCCAAGTGCGACACCGTCAGCCTGTTGCCGGCATCGCTCGAGATGAACGTCATGCCGTTGAACAGCGCTCGCGTCGCCCCCCCGATGAAGCCGCTTCCCGGAGTGAATGCCCACGAATAGCCGATCACCCACCATAGCAGCGTCACGATGCAGCAACAGGCGAAACTTTGCATGAGCGTGGCCAGCACGTTCTTCTTGCGCACCATGCCGCCGTAGAACAGCGCAAGCCCCGGTATGCACATCATCAACACCAACGCCGTCGAAGTCAGCATCCACGCCGTGTCGCCACTGTTGATCTTGTCCGCGCTGATGATGAACGGCTCGGTCGGAGCAGCGGCAGGCGCTGCCGTGGCGGTCGCGGCGGCACTGGGCCCGGCGGTGTCAGGCGCTGCCGTAGCCGCGCTCGCCGGCGCATCCTCAGCCCATGCCAAAGGGACGCCGAAGGCGAGCAGGCTGAGAAAAACCAATCGAGACAATATATTCATCGGCGAATCCTCTTGATCATACTTTAATGTCTAAATTGCGCTCGCATCCCGTTCACCCGTTCGGATGCGCACGATTTGCGTCAGGTTGAAGACGAAGATTTTCCCATCTCCTACTTTACCGGTTTGCGCGGATTTAGCGATCGCGTCGACCACCTGATCGACGAGTGTATTATCGACGGCAATTTCAATTTTGGTTTTGGGTACGAATTCGACCGCATACTCGGAACCCCGATAGATCTCCGTATGGCCACGTTGCCGCCCGAAGCCGCGCACCTCCGTCACGGTGACCCCGTGCACGCCCACATCGCTGATGGCTTTTCGAACGTCGTCCAGCTTGAACGGTTTGATGATCGCCATGATGAGCTTCATTAAATGTGTCCCTCGCGCGGTTCTCGAATCTTGGTGCTGGCCGCGCTGAAGCACCGTATGTGCCATCGCGTAAGATCGTAGCGTGATCAGCGGGTTATCTCGAATTTGGTTTGAGCGCAAGTGATTGCTTGCACCGTACGAGCGCGCGCGCTGCCGCCGATGCATTATTTTGAGGCGCGAAACGCCGCCACCGCTTCATCATTGGAGCGACAACTCCAGGCGCACCACCCCGTCCTTGACGGTTGCCTTGTCGTTCCCCACCGGGAACACTCGCTCCGCGGCCACCTGGGTGTCCGCCAGCAATCCCTGCTGCAAAGCCAAGGCGCGCTGCTGGCCCAGGGCCTGCAGCTCAGCGTCGCCGACTTGAATATGCTCGCGAATGGCCTTCGTCAGGAAATCGATCTTGGCTGCATTGACTTCCGGCTTTGACTTGAGGCTGGTCACGGTATCGGGAAACTTCGGTTCCGCGCCGAAGTCCTTGGCATAAAGCTGGGTCAGCAGCGCGAGTTGTGCCGCCGGATCGAGTTGATCGTAGGGGAGCGGCGCACTAGTGGCGGCGCCCTTTTTGCGAGCGGTTAGGGTCGCCTGCATGGCACTGAGTTCGGCATTGTAGCGCGCGGCGATGAGCGCTGGGCGGTCGACCTCGGCCACCGCGGCGATGGGAACGTCAATCTTTAGCTGCGGCCGCTCGATCAACGCTTTGGCCACGGCTTTGACTTTGTCCGTCGCCGCCGCATCCAATGTGCTCACGCCCGGCTGGAAGTCGATGAATTGAATGTCCGGGCCGCCTCCGAACAAGGATCCCAGGAGAGCGAACGGCGCGGTTACAGCCTTTTCCAACAGGTTGACGAACGCCTTCCAAATGATGGGGCCCAAACGAAATTGAGGATCGTCCAGTGAACCGGTTACCGGCAAATTCAAGTCGATGACGCCATTCCGGTCTTTGAGCAAGGAGACGGCCAGCTTGATCGGCAGCGAGACCGCATCCTTGCTGGCGGTCTTATCTCCGAATTCGAGTTGCTCGATGACGACGTGATGCTGCGCATCGAGCTTACGCCCGTCGACTTTGTAATGGAGTTCGGTATCGAGTTTGCCCTTGCTGATGTTGTAGCCGGCGAACTTACCCGAGTACGGATTGAAGATGGGCAGTGAGATATTGCGAAAGCTCATCCCAATATCAGCATAGAGCTTTGGACTCAGTACGTTGAATTCGCCGGTAATCGATACGGGCGAAAATTTGTCCACGGAACCGTGCAAATCGACCGTCGCGCGCGAGGTCGGTTTGGATGACAATCCGACGATGGCCCCCGCCAGCTCTTGAATCCCCGCCGAGAAATTGGGATTGACGGACAGGTCCGAGAAATTCGCCTGGCCTGCCTGGACGACGATTTTCTTGATCGACATCGGCATGCTCTGCGCTGCGGGACCGGCTGCGGCGGTTTGCGGCGGTGCAGGCCCGCGCTTTTTGGTGGGGGCGGGGCCGTTGGCAGCAACTCCGGGCGTCGCCAGAACCCGCTTGACGTTCAGGGTGTCGTCCGACTCGATGATGACTCTGGCGTACGGCTTTCGCGCCACGATCTGATCGATATCGAGGCGGTCTGGTCCTTGGGTGTAATTCAACCCGTGAATTTCCAAGCGGCCCCAGTTGATGAAATCGTCATGCAGCGCATTGTCGACGGTGTGCAATTTCTCGATGTCGATGTTTCCCGAGAATTGTACGGCCGGCATGTTCTTCTGCGCGCCGTAATGTAGTTTCGCCTCGGCGCCCAGCGCGCCGTGGAGCAGCGTCATGGAACTATGCTGGGCGATGTAGGGTTGGATCGCGTCCAGTTCGACGCCCGCCAACTTGAGGGTCAGATTGGCCGTTACGGGTTGCGGCGTGACTTCGCCATTCAACGTCAGCGAGCCCTTTTCATTGATGCGGGTATCGAGCGTCACACTGACCGGCTTGCTCAAGTCCTGGCTTGCCCCATTCACCTGCAACGCCAACGGCGCCAGGACCACCTTCACGGCCGGGTGAGCGGTGCGATCCTCCAGCGATAGGTTGGCGTCGCGCAGATCGAATTGACGCAAATCGAACCGCCACGGCGGGCTCGCATCGGGAGGCGATGTGGGGGCGGCCGACGGCCCAATCGCCAACTTCAATAAGTTGAACGAACCGTCGGGTTCCAGCCAGGTCAGCAATTTGATCCCCGTCACCGCGACCAGATCGACGTGCGCCTGACGCTTGGCAAGGTCCACGGTGGTGCCCGTCACGCTGAGATTCGGAACGGTAATCCAATCCGTTTCCGAGTCTTTGGGCCGAACGGTCAGATCGCTCAACGCCATCTTCGATAAATTCACCTGTAAGTTGGCTGGGCGGCTATCTGCGGGGCTACCGTTGGCTGGGCCGCCACCCGCAGAAAACTTGTACGTCGCCGCCAGATCGATGCTGCCCGAGTTGACCACGAAATTGAGCCGATCCTGCAGGTACTCCCAGAGCGTGTGGGCGAGCAAGCCGTCAATCCGAAACTCGCCGTCAGACTCGATCGGCTCAACCGACACGTGTCCGTGCCACTCGATCCGCTCCCCGAGCTTCGAGGAACCCGTAAAGGTGAATTTGCCGCCCTCGATCCCGGTCGTGAACTCGCGCAGTTCGAAATTGACCGGTTCGAGCCGTGCGGCGAAAACATCCGGTTGGCTGCGATCCTCGTACGTCACCGCGCCTTGCGAAATCTTGAAGGAGCCGATGCGAATCGCCGGTAAAGGCCCGGGTTCTTCCTGCGGTTTGGGCGCCCCCGGCTCACGCGCCCCGGTCGATTTCGGTCGCAGCTGCATGAGGTTGAGGGAGCCGTCTTTCGCGACCGCTGCGTTGACATAGGGCGACGTGATGTCGATGTTGCCGAATGAATAAGCGCGATGCCATATCGAGGACAATTCGAACTCGACGAACAAGCGCTTGAATCCCAGTAATTTCTCGCCGGACGCCCCTGCGAGCGAGAAGTCATCGACCGTGACCTGAAGGAGGAACGGGTTGATGCGGATCTCGCCCACCGCCGGGGTGACGCCGATACTCTCAGGGATGTCCTTGAGCAGGGCGGAACGCATCAGTTTCGGTGCGACCACGAAGCCCGCTATCGCATACAAGGCGACGAGAGCCGCGATAATACCGAGACCGAGAAAGCTTCTAGTCTTGTAGAAACGCAGCACAGGACATCCCCATCCGCCGCCGGTACGACCCTGTCTATACTAGCAAAGCCTATGCCAGCAAAACTCCGCTCAACGCTTGTTGCGCTGGATCAGTCGTTTGCGCTTGCGGACCTGTCGGGGAGTTAAGGGGTTGCGCTTACCCGCAAACGGATTTTCCTCGCCGCGGAAGATAACTCGCACGGGCGTCCCCATCAGGTCGAACGCCTTGCGATACACGTTGACCAAATACCGCCGGTAAGCATCAGGCACGTGATCGGTTTGATTGCCATGAATGACGATGACCGGCGGGTTTTGTCCGCCCTGGTGAGCATAGCGCAGTTTTATTCGGCGCCCGCTCACCAACGGCGGCTGATGGCTTTCGATGGCCGCCTCCAGGACCCGGGTCAACTCCGGCGTTGCCATGTCGCGCGTGGCGGCAGCGTAGACCTCGCGGACCGTGGCGAATAATTCACCCACGCCGCTGCCATGCCGCGCCGAGATGAAATGCAGCGGTGCGAACGATGCGAACTCGAGTCGCTGTTCGATTTGGCTGCGGATCAAATCGCGCTGTTCGGTAGGGATGTTGTCCCACTTGTTGACGGCGAGCACAAGGGCTCGGCCCTGCTCGATCACGGTGCCCAGGAGGCTCGCGTCCTGCTCGGCGACGTTGTCCTGCGCGTCCATCACCACCACGACCACATGAGCCGTCTCGATCGCCTGCAGCGTTTTGATGACGCTGAATTTCTCGACCGCCTCCTCGACTCGCGCGCGGCGCCGCACACCGGCGGTGTCGATCAGGGTGTAACGCTCGCCATCGCGTTCGAACGGCACCAGTACGGCATCGCGCGTGGTGCCCGGCTGATCGAAGGCAACCATCCGATTTTCACCAAGCAACCGGTTGATCAACGTGCTCTTGCCGACATTCGGGCGCCCGATCACCGCGACCTTGATTCCCGTCATCTCCGGACCGTCTTGCGGATCCGGCGTCAATCCCTCGAGCGCGGCTTCGAGCAGTGAAACGACACCCTGATCGTGCGCAGCGGCGATGGGATGCGGCTCACCCAAACCCAGCTGATGGAAATCCGCAACCGCGACATCGTGGTCGAAGCCCTCGGTTTTATTGACCGCCAACCACAGCGGCTTGCCGCTGCGCCGCGCCAGCTGGGCGACGAATTGATCCTGGGGAGTGACGCCTGCTCGTCCGTCCACCAACACGATCAAGCGATCGGCCTCGGCAATGGCGCGTTCGGTCTGCGCAATCATCAGACCTTCGATGACGTTGGCGTTCTCCACGAGACCACCCGTATCCACCACGATGCAGGGGACATCGGTGCGGCGCGCGAAGCCGTACTGTCGATCGCGCGTCAGTCCCGGCAAATCCGCAACCAGCGCGTCGCGCGTGCCCGTCATGGCATTGAACAAGGTCGATTTGCCCACGTTCGGTCGACCGATCAATGCGACTACCGGCAACATGCTGTGTCTGCTATTTCTGCGGCGCCGCAGTATCGGCGGCCGACGCTTTGGCTGGCTTGGACTTCTTGGAGGCCTTGGGCGGCGGGGGAACGGGATCGGGATGCGGCGCCGTGGCGGCGGCGGGGTTGGCGCGAAACGCCGCCAGTTTGCCGCCATCGTCCAATACCACCACGGTGTCGTCCACTGCCACCGGCTGGTTGGTCACTCGAAACTTGGAGACTCGTTCGCGCGCCACGAGGTAGCCCGTCTTCTTGTCCAACCAATGCACGTAGCCCTGGTAGTCCGAGACCGCCACGGCCGTGGTGGTTTCGACCGGCGCGGAGAGACCGCGGCGCTTCAGACTTTCGTTGCGCCAGATTTCGGAGCCGTCGCGCTCCCGCAGCGCGACCACGACGCCATCGGACTGGGTGACGAATAAAGTGTCCGTGTCGGCCGCCAGGCCGCGATAGCTCGACATGTCGTGCGCCCACCAGATCTGGCCGGAATCGAGCGCCAACATGGCCGTGCGGCCCTGGAATCCCGCGGCGAATACGTCATCGCCGACCACGCGTACGGCGGAGTCGATATCGACCAGCCGGTCCAGTTCTGTTCGGCCATGCGGGGAAGCGAGCGTCGTATCCCACACCGTGTCGCCGGTGGCCAGCGACACGGCCATCACTTTGCCGTTGTCGAAGCCACTGATGGCCAATTCCTTGGCGATGACGGGAATCGCCGTGCCGCGCAAACTCAAACGCGGCACTTGCTGCTCGACCTGCCAAAGTTCCTTGCCGCTATCGGCCGCCAACCCGTGCAGTCGGCCGTCGACGGAGCGCATGACCACCACCTTCTCGCCGATCGCCGGTGCCGACAGCAATTCCGAATTCACATGCGTGCGCCATCGTTCCTTGCCCGTTGCGGCGTCCAGCGCGACGATCGCACCCTTGCTGGAACCCACGACGATCATCCCGAAGCCGGCCGCCGGGCCCGCCGACAGCGGTAACTTCAGCTTCTTCACCCACTGCTGCTTGCCGGTATCCAGAACCACCGCAGCCACCTCGCCCTTATGCGACGCGGCGAAGACCAAGCCATTGTCGATTGCCGGCCCCAGGCCTAAGCGCAATTTGATTTGTTTCTTGCCGCCGCCCACATTGTCGTCCCACAGCTTTTTCACCGGCAGCGTCGCAGGAAATTTGAGCAGGGCTGCGGGCGGTTCGACGTCCTTGTCCTTGGAGCACCCGGCTGTGATCAACAGCGTGGCGAGGCCCACGAGAAGCAGTAAGCGCATCAGGGTTTAGCCTTGTTGGGTGGGGCGGCAGAGGGAGGCGCAACAGCCGGTGGCGCCGCAGCGCCGGGAAGCATCGCGGTCGCGGGCGCCGGCGCGGGAGGTGTACCCAAGTCCGCTATTTTCAATTGCAGTAATGCGGAGTCGACGCCGCCCGCATCGCCGCCCAAAAGCGCCTCCCTGTATTCCACCACGGCGCTCTTGAAATCCTTCTTCGCGTAGAACGCATCGCCGCGAACTTCGTGCGCGCGCGATGCGAACGCGCCCGGGGTGTCCTCCGCCAACGTCTTGATGGCATCGTCCGGCTTGCCTTGATCGGTCAGAACCCTCGCCAGGCGCAGCCGCGCTATGTGTCTGAGTTCGTTGTCCTTGGAATTGTTCATGACCTGCATCAGCGGTCCGGCCGCATCGCTAAGTTTCCCCTCGTCGACATACAAGCGCGCCAGCACCAATTGCGCCTGATCCGCATACGGCGAGGTCGGAAAATCCTTGATGAGACCATCGGCGATTTGCCGCGACTCGGCCTTATCGTTGTGCTCGAGCGCCGACGTCATGTCGTCGAATTGCGCGGCGGCGCGCAAGGCACGGTCGTTTCGGTAGCTGTCGTAGTAGCGATACCCGAAAATGAGCGCCGCACCCAACACGATGCCGCCGACGACCCACACCCAGTTCTCCGCAACGACGCGTTTGACGTGTTCGAGTTGTTCATCGTCGGTCAAATAATCTTCAGCCATGGTTACTCCGCTATTCCAGCCTTGAGACCCAACAAGGCCCCCAAGCGTTCACTGATTCGATCGATGGCGCATTCCTCTTGCGCCACGTCCCGGCGCAAATCCTTCAGCGCCACGACCCCACGTGCCACCTCGTCGTCGCCCAGCACGATCGCAAACTGGGCGCCGCTCTTGTCCGCGCGCTTGAATTGCGTCTTGAAGCTGCCGTTGCCGAGATTGATTTGCAATTTCAGGTCCGGCCACGCATCGCGCAGCCGTTCTGCCAATTGGAAGCCCGGAATCTCGGTCCGCTCCCCTACCAGCACCAGGTAGACCTGCGGCCGATCGCGCAGAGCGCCGAGGCCCTGCTTCTCCAGCAGCATCACGATCCGCTCTTGCCCCATCGCCCAGCCGATACCGGGGGTGCTGGCGCCGCCCAATTGCGCCACCAGTCCGTCATAACGGCCGCCGGCGCACACGGTGCTTTGCGAACCCAGCGCATCCGTGGTCCACTCGAAAACGGTTCGTGTGTAGTAATCGAGCCCACGCACCAGGTGCGGCTCGACATGATACTCGATGCCCGCGCTCTTGAGGTGAGCACGCAACATCTCGAAGTGTGCCTTCGATTCCGCATCCAACGACTCGACCAGCAGCGGCGCACCGGCCACGATGCGCTGCACGTCCGGGTTCTTACTATCGAGAATACGCAGCGGATTGCCGCGCAGCCGCCGCTTGCTGTCCTCGTCCAAAGCCGCTTCATGCGCGCCGAAATAGGCCGTGAGTTCCTCGCGATAGGCGGCGCGCGACGCCGGTGTTCCAAGCGAATTGATCAGCAACCTCAGGCGCGTCAAACCCAATCGCCGCAGAAGCCGCGCCGACAGCAGGATCATTTCCGCATCGATGTCCGGACCGGGGAAACCGAACGCCTCCGCATCGATCTGATGAAACTGGCGATATCGCCCCGCCTGCGGACGCTCGCGCCTGAACATGGGACCCATGCACCACACGCGCAGCCGGTTCTCCCGAAGCATGCCGTTCGAAATCACGGCGCGCACGATCCCGGCGGTGGCCTCGGGGCGCAGGGTAATGTGATCTTCGCCCTGGTCGACGAAGCTGAACATTTCCTTTTCGACGATATCGGTAAAATCGCCGATCGAACGCTTGAACAACTGAGTTTGCTCGATGATGGGTACGCGAAACTCCTCGTACCCATAACCCGCAAATACTTGCCGCGTAATGCGTTCCAGGTGCTGCCATGCGGCTGCGTTTGCCGGCAAAACGTCGTGAACGCCGCGAAGGGGCTCGATGATCTTACCCAAGGGTACTCCGATCAGCCGCGAGGATGCGGATTGCTCGCGGTGGCAGCGTGCGCGTCACGGCGGAGTACGCCGTCGGCGCCCGCTTCGAAGCGCGCGACGTCACCGGCTACGAATTGTGGTCCGATGGCGACCGCGTGGTTGTTGACCGCGAGTTGCACTCCGCTCGCGAACCCGAGATACACCTTCATGGGAGCGGCGCCGGCAATGGTCTTGACGCTATTGGCGCGCCCGTTGCCCGCGAATAGGCGCCGGCCCGCGGCATCGTGCACGTCCACCCATGAGTCGGCCGAGAAACTCAAGCGTAGCCTCGCGGACCCCACTCCGGCAATCGAATCGGCATCGCCGCGCGCAGCCGAAACGGCGCCGGACGCCGCCGTTGCAGTCATGGCGCCGCCGGTCCCCGCATCGCCGATGCGACCCGCACCGGGCTCCTCGGCATTGGCCATAGCGGGCAGGGCGCCGTCCGCGGCGGCCGAAGCGGCGCTCGCAACCACCGGCTCGGAAGGCGCGTGGCTGTCGGTCGGCAGGGCGGCCATGCGCGGCTTCCAGATCGTCCGCCAGTAAACGCCGGCGAGAACCACCGCCGCGACGGCGAAACCGGCGAGAGGCACCCACCGCAACTGCGGGCCCCCGGGAGCTGAGGTTCGCAATCGCAGCGTCGATGGCTGCGTCGCTGCGGCCGCCGGCGCCGATGACCGCGTA
>Ga0224558_1004119_pt1 | contig 11502 bp, 10 predicted proteins | sample 714S32024metaG_FD_180682 | JGI IMG/M metagenome (GOLD analysis project Ga0224558, IMG submission 180682) | Peat soil microbial communities from Stordalen Mire, Sweden - 717 S3 20-24 | ecosystem: Environmental > Terrestrial > Soil > Wetlands > Peat | place: Sweden: Norrbotten County, Stordalen... | reverse complement strand
ATCGCCGCACCCCGGCGTACCGCGCGAAGTAGTTCTTGATGTACTTCTCCGCCTCGCCGCGCGAGATTCCCAACTGGGCCGCCAGTCCGAACGCGCTGATGCCATACACGATCCCGAAGTTCACCGCCTTGGCGTCGCGCCGCGCATCCGGCGTCACCATCAGCGGCGGTACGCCCATCACCTCCGACGCGGTGCGTGTGTGGATGTCTTCTCCGTCGCGGAATGCCTCCACCAGCAGCGCATCGTCCGACATGTGCGCCAGCAGCCGCAGCTCGATCTGCGAGTAATCCGCCACCAGCAGCTTCCACCCTTCCTTGCACGAAGGCCGCGCGGATCTCGCGCCCCAACTCGGTGCGGATCGGTATGTTCTGCAAGTTGGGATTGGAAGAGGACAGCCGTCCGGTGGCCGCGCCCGCCTGGTTGAAGCTGGTGTGCAGCCGCCCCGTGCGCGGGTCGAGCAGCGCCGGGAGCGCATCCACGTACGTGCCCTTCAGCTTGGTGAGCTGGCGGTACTCGAGCATCTGGCGCACGATTTCGTGGTCCGCCGCCAGTTCCTCCAGCACGTCCGCCGCGGTCGAGCGGGTCTTCCCCTTTCCGTACTTCACCGGCGCCGGCAGATTCATCTCGTCGAACAGCACCTCGCCGAGCTGCTGTGGCGAGCTGATGTTGAACGTCCGTCCGGCGATCCCATGGATCTGCGACGTCAGCCGCGCGATCTGGCCTTCCATCAGCTCCGCGAGGCGCCGCAGTTCGTGGGTGTCGATGCGCACGCCGGCCCGTTCCATCCGCGCCAGCACGGGCGCCAGCGGCAGCTCGATTTCGGCGTAGAGCTTCCCCATGCCGCGCGCCTCCACCGCCGGCGCCAGTTGTTTCCAGAGCTCCAGCGCGATGTCGGCATGCTGTTCGGGCGATGGCCCCAGTTGCACATCGAGGCGCCGCCGCGCCTGCTCGTCCAATGAGCATCCCGAGGGATCGGCATCCAGCAGAAAGGCGTACAGCATCACATCGTGCTCAAATCCGCGCGCGTCGATGCCCAGCCGCCCAAGCGCCAGCAGCGCCGATTTCACGTCGCACGCCACCTTCGCCGCGCCGGCGTCCTCGAGCCACTCTTTGAGGTGCGGCAGGTACTCCGCCGTCACCGCGCGCGCCTCTCCCACGCGCCACGCGAGGCCGACCGTATCCAGCGCAAATTCGCCCTCGGCCGATTCCGAAGGCGCCACCGCCACCGGCGCCCCCGCCGCCGCTTCCAGCCACGCCTTCAGCTCGTCGGCCGACTCGACCACGCGGTAATCCCGCGCCCGCGTGTCTTCGCCCGGCCCGGTCTCCTTCAAAAGACTGTGGAACTCCAGTTCCTTATACAGCGCCTTCAACAGCGCCGTGTCGGCCGGCTGCGCCTTCACGGATTCCAGCGAGAAGGGGACCGGCACGTCGATAGCGATGGTGGCCAGCCGCTTGCTTTGCCGCACTTGTTCGGCGTGGTTCTGGAGGCCCTCGCGGTAAGCCTTGCGCTCCACTTCCGCGGCGTGCTCCAGCGCCGCTTCCGCAGACCCGAATCGCTCGATGAGATCCCTCGCCCCCTTTTCCCCGATCCCCGGCGCGCCCGGAATGTTGTCCACGGCGTCGCCCTTCAGCGCCAGCAGATCGGCCACCTGCTCCGGGCGCACGCCCAGAAATTCCTTGACCTTTTCCGGGTTGTACCATTCGTCGTCTTTGGCTGGATTCAGCATCGAGACCCGCTCGGTCACGAGCTGCATCATGTCCTTATCGCTGGAGACGATCACCACCTCGAAACCCGCCTCTTCCGCGCGCCGCGCCAGCGTGCCGATCACGTCATCGGCTTCGAATCCGGGGTATTCCAGCACCGGAATCTTCATGGCCGCCAGCACGCGGCGGACATACGGAATCTGCTCGATCAGATCCGGCGGCGTTTCCTTGCGGTTGGCCTTGTAGGCGGCGAACTCCTGCTCGCGCAGGGTCGGCCCTTCACTCTCGAAGACCGCCGCGATGTAGGGCGGTTCATACTGCTTCGCCAGCTTCCGCAACATGCTATTGAAAATGTAGACCGCTTCGGTGGATAGCCCCGTGCTGGTCCGCATGGGAGGGGCGCCGCTGCGGGCGCGGGCGTGGTAGGCGCGAAAGATAAACCCGAACGCGTCAATCAGAAACAATCGCTCGTGGGCCACTTGGCCCATCATAACCGATGCCGGTGTCCGTCACCGGTTTGCATTTCCGCCACAACCGCCCCGCAAACCGTGGCTTTTCAGCCACACCGTAACCAAGCCAAGTCGTTGAGCATCAAATATTTGCAGTTGGGTTTCCCAGTTGCTCTTAGGATAAAGCTTGAGCCCGCGTTTTGAAACTACGGTGCAGCGCCCGGTCGAAGCCAGTGGCGTGGGGCTTCATAGCGGCGCTCCCGTCCAGATCCGCATTCTCCCCGCTCCCGTCTCCACCGGGATTGTCTTCGTGCGCACGGATCTCGAGAACTTCCCCATTCCCGCCAGTTGGCGGCACGTGGCTCGCGTCAGTTACGCCACCAGCCTGATGCGCCAGGGCGTCCTCATCTCCACCACCGAGCACCTCCTCAGCGTTTTCTACTCCATGGGGATCGACAACGTCTACGTGGAAATCGACAACCTGGAAGTTCCCATCCTGGATGGCAGCGGTCTGCCGTTCGTGCGGCTCATCCAGGAGGCCGGCATTCGCCAGTACCGCCGCAAGCGCCGCTATCTTCGCATCCGTCGTGCGATTTCGGTTGAAGATCGCGGCAAGCGCATCACCATCCTCCCCGCCGACAGTTTCCGCCTCACCTGCGATACCGAGTATCCGTACCCTGTGGGACGCCACTCCATCGAACTCGAAGTCACGCCGGAGCGCTACCCATCCGAGATCGCCTTTGCCCGAACTTTCGGTTGGAGAGCCGATGAGGACCAACTGCGCAATATGGGCCTCATCCGCGGGGCTTCGCTCGAGAACTGCGTCGGCTTCGACAACGGCGGCGTGCTGAATCCCGAGGGCCTGCGCGCGCCCGACGAGTGCTGCCGCCACAAAGCGCTCGACCTCATTGGCGACCTCGCGCTCCTCGGCCGCCCCCTGTTGGGCCACGTCATTGCCGAGCGCGCCGGCCACGCCATGCACGCCGCCCTGGTGGCCCGCATCATGTCCGACCCCTCGCTGTACGAGATCGTCACCTTCGACCAGCTTGCCTCGCGCGTGGCCCAGGCGCTGGTTTCGTGAGTGCCGCCGAATCCACCGCCGTGGTTTTCAACATCATGCGGTTTTCCACGCAGGATGGGCCGGGAATCCGTACCACCGTCTTCTTCAAGGGTTGTCCGCTCTCCTGCTGGTGGTGCCACAATCCCGAAAGTCAAAGGTTGCAACCCGAGCTGCTGTATCTCGAGGAGCGTTGCCGTCATTGCGGCGATTGCGTCACCGCCTGTCCGCAACACGCCATCGAGCACGTGGATGGCACGGTCCATACCTCCGCCCGCTCTTTTCCCTGGCCCCCGGCCCCTGGCCCCTGGCCCCTGGTGGAGGGCACCGTACGCACCTCCGCCCTCTGCCGCCGCTGCGGCCAATGCACCGAGGTCTGCCAGGCGGAAGCGCGCCAAATCGCCGGCCGGCGGCTGACCGTCGGCGAGTTGGTCGCGGAGATCGAGAGAGACCTCATTTTCTTCGAGGAGTCGGGAGGCGGCGTCACGCTTTCGGGAGGCGAGCCCCTGGCTCAGCCGCGGTTCGTTTCCGCGTTGCTCGGCGCTTGCCGGGACCGGGGCATCGGCACTGTGCTCGAGACCTGCGGCTACGCGCCCAGCGGCGTGTTCCTGAACGTGGCGCTCGCGGCCGACCTGGTGCTGTTCGATCTCAAGCTGATGGACCCCGTCAAGCACAAACAGTACACCGGTGTTTCGAACCGGCGGATTCTCGGTAATCTGGAAGAGTTGGTGGCGCGCGGCGGGGCGGTGACCGTGCGCATTCCCGTCCTGCCGGGAATCAACGACGCGGATGAGGACATCCGGCAATTCGCCCGGTACCTGGGGAAGCTTCCGGCGAGCGAAGTCGAGCTGCTACCCTATCACCACATAGGCGCCGGCAAATACAAGCGGCTCGGATTGACTTACCGGCTGGGGGACGCGCCACAGCCCACGGCGGCGGACCTCGCGCGCTTCCGCGACGCCCTGGTGCGGGCCGGTTTGAACGTAAGAGTTCGAGGGTAGCCATGACGGAACGGGTAGCGAAATTGCGTCAATCGAGCCTGGACACGAAGCCCTGGCTCTCCATTGAACGCGCCAAACTCCTGACCGAGTTCTATGATCGGCAGAGCGGGCCACTGTCGATACCCCTCATGCGCGCCAACGCGCTGGCGTACATCATGGAGCATCGCACCATCGCCATCGGCCCCGGCGAGCTGATTGTGGGGGAGCGCGGACCCGCGCCCAAGGGCACGCCGACGTTTCCCGAGCTTTGTTGCCACAGCATGGAGGACTTTCGAATCCTCGACTCGCGCGAGAAAATCTCCTACTCGGTGAGCGAGGAGGCCCAGCGCATCCAGCGCGAGGAGATCATCCCCTACTGGCAGGGCCGCAGCATGCGCGACCGCATCTTCGCCGAGATGGAGCCGGCCTGGAAGGACGCTTACGAGGCGGGCATTTACACCGAGTTCATGGAGCAGCGGTCGCCGGGCCACACGGTCTTGGGGGACGTGATCTACCGCAAGGGCCTCGCCGATCTGAAAACCGAGGTGGCGGAAAGCCTGGCCCGCCTGGACTTCTTTAACGATCCGGAGGCCTACGACAAGCAGCAGGAGCTCAAGGCCATGGCGGTGGCCGCCGACGCCGTCATCCGCTTTGCCGGACGCCATGCCGAGCTGGCCGAGCGCATGGCGGAGCGGGAAAGCGATGCGCAGCGCAGGGCCGAACTGGAGAAGATCGCGGAGGTCTGCCGCCGCGTGCCCGCCTACGCGCCCCGTAACTTCCGGGAGGCGCTGCAATCTTACTGGTTCGTCCACCTCGCCGTGGTCACCGAGCTGAACACCTGGGATTCATTCTGCCCCGGCCACCTCGATCAGCATTTGTATCCGTTTTACCAGCGCGAAATCGACGCCGGCTCGCTCACCCGGGAACAGGCGCGGGAGCTGCTCGAGTGTTTCTGGGTGAAGGTCAACAACCAGCCGGCGCCGCCCAAGGTAGGCGTCACCGCGGCCGAGAGCGGCACCTACACGGACTTCTGCAACATCAATACCGGCGGCCTCAAACCGGACGGCTCGTCGGCGGTGAACGACCTGACGTACCTCATCCTGGACGTGATCGACGAGATGCGCCTGTTGCAGCCTTCCTCGAACCTGCAATTGAGCAGGAAGAGTCCCGACCGCTTCCTCAAGCGGGGTCTCGAGATTGTCCGCAAGGGCTGGGGCCAGCCGTCGATTTTCAACGCCGACATGGTGGTGGAAGAGTTGCTGCGCCAGGGCAAGTCCATCGAAGACGCGCGCGCCGGCGGCACTTCCGGCTGCGTCGAGACCGGCGCGTTCGGCAAGGAAGCCTACATCCTCACGGGATACTTCAACCTGCCCAAGGTGCTGGAGATCGCGCTCAACAACGGCCTCGATCCGCGCACCGGCAAGCAGATCGGAATCGAGACCGGCCAATTCCAAACGTATGCGGATGTGTTCGCGGCATTTCGTAGCCAGCTACATCATTTCATCGATATCAAGGTCCGCGGCAACAACGTCATCGAGCGCCTCTACGCGCGCCATATGCCGGCGCCGTTCCTCTCGCTGCTGGTTGAGGATTGCATCGCCAAAGGCAAGGACTACCACGACGGCGGCCCGCGCTACAATTCCACCTACATCATGGCGGTTGCCCCCGGCACGTGTACGGACAGCCTCGCCGCCATCAAGTATCACGTTTTCGATCGCAAAACGCTGACCATGGCCGATCTGCTGGAGACGCTCGCCGCCAATTTCGACGGTCGTGAAAGTACGCGCCTGATGTTGTGGAACAAGACTCCCAAGTACGGCAACGACGACGACTACGCCGACGCCATTCTGGCGCAAGTCTTCGACGCCTTCTTCGAGGAGGTCAACGGACGCCCCAACACCAAGGGCGGCGCTTACCGCGTGAACTATCTTTCCACCACCTGCCACGTGTACTTCGGCTCCGTGACCGGTGCGACCCCCGACGGCCGCAAGGCCTGGGAGCCGCACTCCGACGGCATTTCGCCGGCCCAAGGCGCGGACCGCCGCGGCCCCACCGCGGTCATCAAATCGGCCTCCAAGATGGACCATGTGCGCACCGGCGGCACCCTGTTGAACCAGAAGTTCACCCCCAAGACCGTGGAAGGCGAAGAGGGCCTCGACAACCTGGCGCACCTGGTGCGCGCCTACTTCAAGCTCGACGGCCATCACATCCAGTTCAACGTAGTGACGGCGGAGACGCTGCGCGAGGCGCAGGCGCATCCCGAGCAGCATCGCGACCTGATCGTGCGCGTGGCCGGCTACAGCGACTACTTCTGCGACCTGACCACCGCGCTACAAGACGAAATCATCGCCCGCACCGAGCAGACGGGGTTCTAGCGGGCACCGCATGGAGCCCACTCCAGGGACATGTCCCCGAAATACACCTTTTGAGAAGCGCTCCATTTGCACCGTTGAGCATGAATTTGCGATTCCCGGGGAGCATCCGGTCATGCGGCAATAATGTGCACCAGGGACGTCGGCAGGACATATTGGAGCCCGTGCTCCGCAACACGCTCGCGCAGGGATGACACGACCGCCGCTCGAACGATCAGCGGCAGAGTAAATAGCTCGGCCTGAAAACGTTCGATTCCAAGCTCGCAAAATGACGCCGGAAAGAGCTTCGTCGTAATGAAGCCGTGGGGGAATGTCTGCTCGACTACCGCCTCCAAGCCGAAGTAGTGCCCTAGAGTGAGACTGTCGAGCTGAATCCAGTACGGGAAGCGAACCACCCGACGCCCCTGAGCCCGGGCTACCTCATCTTTCGCACGATCGCCCTTGATTCTGACCGAGTGACGGTAGTGTTCATCGCGGTCGTATTCGACCACGGTGATCATACCGCCAACCTGGTATGACATGTCCCATCGCTGACGGCTGCCCGTCACGCGAACCTCGTTACCCAGCCAACCGTCCGGCAGGAGCTGCTCTAGCACTTGCGAGAGCTTCGATTCCGTGAGGTAGCCCTCGATCCTGATTACCGGTCTCGACATCGTTCCTCTCTGCACCCGATAGAGCGTCGGTCCAGACTTTCATCTTTACATGTTCGGAGCGTTACAAAATCGCCTCGTTGTCGATGCTGTTTGCGGCATTGCCCGACTATCAACTGATCAACTCGCCCGGCGGCTTTCGATCAGCGACGCACGGGGTTAACTGACATTCGTCGGATACTGGGCACGCACTTCTATCATAGCGTGCCCGAGTGCCCGGCCGTTGGTGTCAGTTCTTCTTCAGTCGCCTGTGCTCTTTCAACAAAAAATCAATATAGCTACGGATTAGATTGCAGAAAAGACGCGCCTCATGGGGTCTTGTTTCAACGCCCGCTTTTAAATGCGTGCCGTGCCTGATGCCGCCGCCAGTGGGCGATGAAAGATAGCCGTGGAGGGTCGTGACCCATTCGAGAACCTGGTCAAGCGTCGTGCCCTGACTGTGCCTGCGAAGATCGCCGACGATCTTATTGAAGTACTTTCCCTGCACGGTTCCGCTGCCGGTGTCGAGACCCTGAAAGGCAGTCGAGACTGTCTCCAATAGCCATAGAACCTCCTGGACTGCTGGCCGAGCCCGGCCTTCGGACAGAAGCTTTTCGGACTCGCTCAGTGAAGCTTGGATGCGTTCGTTTACTTCGTCATCCACCGAAGGAGTCTCTCTAACTACAGGGACGGTCTCCATCGGCTCGCCGCGAGAAGCAAGATTGGGTGGCCGGATCTCGAAACTGATTTTGTGCTTTGACAGTATACGGTTGACGATCTTGACGTCAGGTGGCGCAATACTGGTGTTCTGCCGAAGCGCCTCGCAGCCATCGTAGAAGGCTTCAATGAACATCGGCGCGTTTTCTGCGGCTTTCCACATGTACTGCTGCAAATCCGTTTCGGCCCAACTTGCGCTCGAACTCCGGCTAGGGGCCGCGCCAGTTGCCTCGGCGAAGTAGGATTTGAAGTGCTCCAGCAGTTCCTGCCGGTCCCCTTGGGCCGCAATTTTGCCGATGAGTCGGAAAAAGTCGTCAATCACCTCACGGGGAATGCTTGCGGGGGCGTCATAACGCCAGGCACCATTGAACTTCAACATATAGAAACCATTTTGCACTACGGCAAGGGCTGCGGGGCGCCGAGCCATTTTGGGCAGAAGACCTTCACAGGGCAACGAAGCCGATCCGCAACAGCATCCAACCTCATCTCCGAAGCGCCGCGGAGGAAGAGAAATTCAGGGCCAGACCACGAAACTCCGATACGGACATCCGCCGAGCCTCGGGGCTTTCACAGCCTTTCCCTGAAATGGACCTGATGCACCTAGCGCCGATCTTCCGGGGCAGGTTCGGCGGCGGGAACCTTGTTCAGCGCGGCCAGGAAACGTTCGCGGCTGGCGCGCTCGGCCATTTGCTCCACGCGGGCCCAGCCGGACAGTTGCTCGGCCAACGCCGCGGCAACGATCCGTTCCACGGAAACCTGCTGCCGCGCCGCCAGTTCGGCCATCTGCCGGTACACCGCGTCCGGAACTGTCACGTTGAGAATCATGGCGCTTCTCCTATTATCGCAAGGAATTCTCACGGGTCATCCGGCCACGAGCCGAGGAATGATATAACAGTTATATTAGGCCATGCGCTTCGACTTCGAACGGGAGAAGAGCCGGGACGTCAAACGGAAACATGGCGTAAGCCTGAAAGACGCGCGGGAGATCTTCGACCAGGTGTACGTGGTTGACCAAAAGAGCGACAATCCGGAACAGTTTCGTGCAATCGGATGGTGCCGCGGCCGCCTCTGTTCCGTCATCTTTGAGGTCCGGCATGACTCCGAAGGCGAATACTACCATCTGGTCACAGCCTGGAAGGCGACGACGCAGGGTGAGCAAAGCTATGCCGAAAACGTCTAGGACAATACCCACTGCCGACGAGATTGCGGAGATGGCATCGCGGGGCGAGGATGTTTCCGCGTACTTCACCAACAAGTTCACGGTGGTCAGGCCGCTCCACCGCGTCAATGTGGACCTGACCCACGGCATGTTGCGGGAACTCGATGAGCGGGCGGCCCGCCTCAACGTCAGCCGGCAAGCGGTAATCAAGACACTGCTCAGGCGAGCGCTGAACGAACGGAGCGGGAGCCGGCCCGAGTCGAAGAATAAGGCCGGCTAACCCTGGAGCGCGGTCCCACGCTCCCGGTGCCAAACCTCGACAGCCCTCGGCATTTCCTTCAAGTTCTCGATGGAAGTCTGGAGCGGGATGGCGCACTCCGGTCCGATCAGTTCCACGCCGGCATCCAGGTTGAGGTAAACCTCCCTGCGTACTTCCGCCGGCCCTCGTGTAAACAGCGTCACTGGATTATTGATGTTCCCCACCAGAGAAATGCGGTTCCCCATGATTTCCTTGGCTTTCGCCGGCGGGTTCTTGGAATCGAAGTGGAAGGCGGCCATGTGCGTCTGTGCAATGTAGTCCATCCGGTCGAGGGTCCGGCCGCAAATATGGAGAATGAGCGGCGCCGGCAGCCTTTCCGCGAATTCCGTGTGAATGTCCTGCAAGAATCTTTTGTAATATTGCGCGCTGACCAGATCCCCTGTCGCATGGTCGGGGAGGGTCAGGGCATCGGCGCCGGCTTCTATCTGCGCAAGCCCAAACGCAACCGTAACTTCTTTCAGTTTGTCGAGGGCACGCTTCACCCCGTCGGGATCCTCTACCGTCATGATCAGGAATGGCTGCAGGCCGAACACATGGTAGCAGAGCGTCCATGGCCCCATGGTCTTTCCAAGGATGGCCACCTCATTGCCGAAACGCTTCTTAAGCATGCGGATTGCATCGATAACGCACCGCATGTCACCGTGATTCAGAATCCCGGAGGGGATTGCGATGTCCTCGGAATGCTCCCAGATGGGTTCGGCCGTCCTGACCGTTGGCCAGGTGCCCTTCTCACCCCAATCGATATCGCATCCGAGAGCAGAGGACTCCTGGATGATGGAAAACACCGGCATAATGCAGTCGAAGCCTAGTTCGGTGTAGCCGGTCTCAGCCAGGTTGGCCATGAGTTCCGGGACGCGGTTGGCCTCGGGAAACCGAGCACCTGAGATGTCCATCAGTTCCTCGGTCGCCACCGAGGTCGGATTGCAGACGGGCGCCCGGTCGACCGGTTCACGGCGGAGCGCGGCGAGGACCCTCTGGCGGCGGTTCATCGAGGGGGGAGATGAATCACTCATAACCTCGGATACACCCGCCGGCCGCCGTCAGAGCCTTAACTTCGCGCCGGCCGGCAGAGTGTAGTAGCTATACGTAGACTTCCAACTGAATTCGGCCCCCGGCTCGATCGCAATCGCCACAAAGGGCTCCATCGCCACCACGCTGCGGATCGACCACAAGGATTCGCGCGCCAGCGGGCGATCCGAAATGATTTTCATGCCCGCACCCAGCTTGGCGCTCTCGATGCGGATCTCGCTGTCCTGGGGGCTGTCGCCGAAGCCCTCCAACGGGGTGGTCGCGACATCCCGGCCCTCCAGCGTCTTCAGGTACACGATCCGGTTCCCGCGAATCTCGGCCAGTTCTTTGTTGGGAGGGCGCTGGGTTTGAATCTGGAATGGCACCGTGATCGCCAAAGGTGCGCCGGGCGGCTGGTTATCCAGCACCAGAAAATTGTGATTGTAGACCGTGGTCCGGATCGGGCGGCTTCCCGTGTTCTTCAAGCTGTGTTCCAAAACCATCTCCGGCTTGCCTTTCACCAGCCGCAGCGTTTTCCGGTAGACATAACCATAGCCGGAAGACGAATCGGTAAGCTCCTGGGTGAAATCGATGGAATCGCGAGATTTCCCGACGGTCCACTTCCCTGGATTGACGATCTCGTACAACTGGTAATTGTCGTACCTGTCTTCGTCCCGCCTCCCCAAAGCGCCGACGCCAATTTTGATGAATCGGCCGCCGGGCTTGGCCTCTTCCCATCCCACTTGTCCGAACTCATCGACGGGACCGGTGATCGAGCTACAAGGCCCGCCGACGATGTCCGGCCCTTCGTACACAAAGTCGCGAACCTTCGGGTCCGTCCTCTGCACCCACGGTCCGTAATAGTTGTGTCCCTTGTATTGCAGGCTGTAAACGACTCCCGACCAATCGAACCGCGTTCCGCGATAGTATCCGTTTTGCGCGTTCGGCAGGTAGATCTTCGCCCGAATCCGGCCGTTCGCGATTTCAGCGCTCGGGAAATCCGCCGCCAGGAGCCCCATGCACGCGGCCATGGAAGCCGGAACCAGAATCTTTGCCATCATTGAATGGATTATTGCACGGTGGCCGGCGGCAGGTAAACACCCAAAGA
>Ga0224558_1004118_pt1 | contig 11502 bp, 14 predicted proteins | sample 714S32024metaG_FD_180682 | JGI IMG/M metagenome (GOLD analysis project Ga0224558, IMG submission 180682) | Peat soil microbial communities from Stordalen Mire, Sweden - 717 S3 20-24 | ecosystem: Environmental > Terrestrial > Soil > Wetlands > Peat | place: Sweden: Norrbotten County, Stordalen... | reverse complement strand
CAACTCTTCCAATCTGCTGCGTTCATCCTCGCTGAGTGTCACTCTATAACGGGGTGTCATTCCCCTATCATTAACCAGGAAACCCCAGGCGTCAATATGCGAAATAAGATATGTTACGTGATACTAGGGACTAGGGACTAGGGAATAGGGACTAGGGACTAGAGGCTGTTTCATAACCTGGTTTGAAAGGGCACGGCTTTAGCCGTGCCGCTGACGGAGCAGAAAAATCGCGGGCTTTAGCCCCTGAGGGAAAGCTCAAAGACGGTCAGTATTCGGTTATGAAACAGCTTCTAGGGACTAGGGAGCGTTCAGTACCCGGATCGGAGCCAATCTATGGGGAAAAGCCGTCTTCTATTCCCTGATCCCTGTTCCCTGGTCCCTAGTCCCTGTTTTTTTACAACTTTGCTTGTCACAAGGGGCAGGGCTTTCTATAATCCAAGCAAGACCGCATTGGAAACCGAGGGGTCATAGTTTACCCGTCCCCCCGGCGCTTGACCGCCCCAAAGAGCGATTTTGCACTCAGTGCGCGAGTGTTTGAGCATTGTGTTTATTTTGGCAATTCCCAGGAGCACTGAATGAAGAAGATAGTTTTCGCGTCTGTGATGGCATTGGCGATCCTTAGTATCTTTTCGGCGCCCATGCTGCGTGCCCAGGATTCGATCACCATTAAGGATCCGGCAGAGTTCAACACCTACAACAACGCCTGTGGCGGCTGTGCCAGCGCCACCGGACCGACAGCCAAGCCCTCGGCTCCGGCTCTGGAGAGCTTTTTAACGGCTTATCCTCAGAGCGTGGTCAAGGCAGCGGTTCTCGATTCGCTGATCGACCTCTACCAGGCCATGGGCGACAACGATAAGACGCTCGGCGCGGCCGTCCGCCTGCTTCAGGTGGATCCCAACAACATGAAGGCTATCCTGTATTCGGTCTTCCTCAAGAAAGCCCAGTGCGGCAAGACCAGCGATGCGCAGACCTGCGACGATGCCGCGGCGCTTGCCCGCAAGGGCCTTCTTGCGACCAAGCCGGCCGGCATGGCTGATGCCGACTGGAAGAAGTTGACCGCTGGAACCTATCCGGCTTTTCACTCTGCTATCGCGTTGGACGACGCTATTTCCAAGAAGGACTTCAAGGCCGCGGTGGATGAGTACACCAAGGAATTGATGCTGTATACGGATGCTGAGGACCAGTCAGGACTGGGATTGCAGGACACGCTTTTCCTTGCCAAGGCGTATTCTCAGCCCGGCGCCAAGGACCTGGTGAAGGCGATCTGGTTTTACGCTCGCGTGTGGAACTTCGTTCCGCCCGCAGGCAAGCCCACCATTGAAACGTCGTTGGAATACTACTACAAGAAATACCACGGCAACGACTTGAAGGGCCTTGATGAGATCAAGAGCCAGGCCGCCCTCACGACATTTCCTCCTGGAACCCTGACGATTCAGGCGGCTGCAACGCCGGCTGAGCTTGCACATCAAGCGGTGGTGGCAACACCTAACCTGAGCGCCATGAACCTGGGCGACGCGGAGTATGTCCTGGTCAACGGAAACAAGGAAGACGTCGATAAAGTGTGGGCTGCACTGAAAGATCGGCCCACGCCGGTTCCAGGGATTGTCAAAGAAGCTAATGCCTCGGCGATCAAGGTTATTGTGACACAGGGCGTCAAGCCGACCGACTTTATCGTCAATTTGACCACCCCGGTGGCCTGTAAGGATTTCCCAGCGGCCAGCGCCGTCCTGAAGGAGGAGCAGGATTACATTCTTGCCTCCGGCGTCAAGGCAGATACTGACAAGCTGAGCGAGGTCTTCACTGACCCCAAGACACCGATCAAGAAGATTGTGATTGAGCCCGTTGTCGGGGTGATCAAGGTTGCCGTGGCTCAGGAAGCCAAGGACGCCAAGGTTCCCGACTTCATCGTCAATCTGAAGTCGCACGTTTCTTGCAAGGAAGCACCGGCCATAGAGTCCGTGTTTGGGCAGGCGAGCAAGGGTGAAGCGCAACTGGAAGGCACCTATGACACCTACACGCAGGTTGCAGCCACGGCCACCGCGGCGCAGGCCGCGCAAATCGTGCTGCGCGACGGCGTGATCGTGCCGAAAAAGGCTGCTCCAGTGCATACCAAACCGGCCGCCGGACATCCAACCCACCGGTAAGGTAACCGGTTGACCGGTCTGATTCATTGCTAACCAGCCGCCGGAGCCAGCGAGGCTCCGGCGCGATACACCATCCTCCTGGGACATTATGGGGCAGCCTGCAACCGGCTGCCCTTTTTGTGTTTCCACGGCTCTCTACCAGGAGTCTGCCCACGCGCAGTGAAGGCAGTCGTGGTAGTAGGGCTAGGCGTTTATTCCCTATTCCCTATTCCCTGTTTTTAGTCATTCCCCCAGCATGATGCGCTGAATCCGCGTGGCGCGCCCTGTTTTAGGATCGCAGCTCACCAGCGCGGCGCACATCTTGGGGTTTCCCTTGGCGGCATCGAACTTGCTGGGCATTCCGGTAAGAAATTTGCGCAGTACCAACTCTTTTTCGACGCCGATCACGCTGTCGTAAGGGCCGCTCATGCCCACGTCGGTCTGGTAAGCGGTGCCATTCGGCAGCACGCGCTCGTCAGCGGTGGGAATGTGCGTGTGCGTGCCCAGCACCGCAGTCACCTTCCCATCCAGATGCCAGCCCATCGCCACCTTCTCGCTGGTGGCCTCGGCGTGAAAGTCCACCACGATGACCTTGGCTTTGATGCCGGGCAACAGACCGTTGATGGCGTGGAAGGGGTCGTTGGTGGTGTTCATGAAGACGCAGCCCTGCAGGTCGATCACCGCGTACTCCACGCCGCTCTCGGTGGTTCCCTCGTAGACGCCATGGCCGGGCAGGTCCGGTTGCAAGTTGACGGGCCGCAGCACGCGACGGCCGCGCTCATCGCTCTCGGCGGGGGCGGCATTGAAGTAGTCGATCAGCTCACGCTTGTCCCAGACGTGGTTGCCGGTGGTCAATACGTCCGCGCCCAAATCGAAAAGCTCTTCGGCAATTTGCGGAGTCAGGCCAAAGCCGCCGGCGGCGTTTTCCGCATTGATGATGGTCAGCTCCACCTCGTGCGACTTACGCAGATGGCCGATGTGCTCGCGCACGATCCTGCGCCCCGCGCTGCCGAAGATGTCGCCGATGAAAAGGATGTTCAAAAACAGCTCCTAGCTCTTAGCTTCTAGCTCTTAGCTAGAAGCCCGGTCTCCCATCTTCATTGAAAATCTGGGTGCCCTACCCTCGCGACGTTCTTGTTTTTGTCGCTAGGGTGGGACAGCACAAACCTCAACCAGCGGGCTCTTCCGGCTCCCGATCTTTGTTCCCTGTTCCCTGATCTCTGTTCCCTGCATTTCTCATCAAAGGGAAGAGAATCACGTCGCGAATGGACTTGGAGCCGGTCAGCAGCATCACCAGCCGGTCGATGCCGATGCCCTCGCCGCCGGTGGGAGGCAACCCGTAGGCCAGCGCGCGCACGTAATCCTCGTCCATCTGGTGAGCCTCATCGTCGCCGTGGGCGCGTTCCTCAAGCTGCTGGGCAAAGCGCTTGTGCTGCTCCACCGGATCGTTCAACTCGCTGAAGGCGTTGCCCAGCTCGAAGCCGCCAATGTAGAACTCGAACCGCTCCACCCAATCTGGGTTATTTGGGTCTTGCTTCGAGAGCGGTGAAACGGCGGTTGGGAATTCGTAGATGATGGTCGGCTGAATCAGATGTTCTTCGGCGACACACTCAAAGATTGCCGCGATTAATTTGCCCGATGCAGGATCATCAGGAGATGCTCCCATGTAATCAGGATGGGCGATATTCTCATCCGACGCTTGAAGGCGAAATACAAGTTCACGAACGTCGGCAGGAGATTTGAATGTTTCCATCGTCGGAGTTGGGCCAGCCTTCTGCCAGAACTTGATAATCGCCTCTCGCATCGTCAGCCGCGTCCACTTACCGAGATCAATCTCCACGCCATTGAAGTTCGTGATCGTCGTTCCGTTCACTTCGTTTGCGACAAACGCGATCAACTCTTCGGTCAGCGTCATCAGGTCGTGGTAGTTGGCGTAGGCTTGGTAGAACTCCAGCATGGTGAACTCGGGATTGTGCTGCGTGCTCACGCCCTCGTTGCGGAAGTTGCGGTTGATCTCGTAGACGCGGTCAAAGCCGCCGACGACGAGGCGCTTCAAGTAAAGCTCCGGTGCAATGCGCAGAAACAGGTCCATGTCCATCGTGTTGTGGTGGGTCACGAAGGGCCGCGCCGCCGCGCCTCCGGCAATCTGCTGCATCATCGGCGTTTCGACTTCCAGATAGCCGCGACTGTCGAAGAACTGGCGCAGAGCTTTCAAAGTCTTTGCGCGCTTGACGAAAACTTTGCGGGCATCGAGGTTGGTGAAGAGGTCCACATAGCGCTGACGGTAGCGCAACTCCACGTCGGCCAGGCCGTGAAACTTCTCCGGCAGCGCCAGCATGGCCTTGGCCAGGAAGGTGAGCGTCTCGACGTGGATGGTTAATTCTCCAGTCCGCGTGCGGAAGAGGTAGCCCGATGCGCCGATGTGGTCGCCCAGGTCGAGGAGTTTGTAGAGTGCAAAGCCCTGCTCGCCGACGGCGTCCAGGCGGACGTAGATTTGCAAGCGTTGGCCGTCTTGCTGGAGTGTGGCAAAGCCGGCCTTCCCTTGCGCGCGAATGGCCATAATGCGCCCAGCGACCGAGACCGTCACGCGATTGGCATCCAGCGTCTCCGCCGTAGCCCCGTCCCACTTGGCGCGCACTTGCGGGACAGTGTGCGAGGCAGGGAACTGGTTGGGATAGGCCGCTTGGCCCAGCTTTACAATTTCTTCGAGTTTTGCCTTGCGCAGGTCAAAAAGACTGCGCTCAAATTCCGAATCGAACACGATGATTCCTCTGTGTATGCACTGCGGTTTAGTAGCCTGTGGCAATAGTCCAAATTGCTGAAAAACATCCCTCAGGGGCTAAAGCCCGTCGTTTTTATCAAGCATCTGCGGCACGACTAAAGTCGTGCCCTTTCAAATCCTGATTTCTACCACGGGCTGTTAGGTACAACTGCCAGTATATCGCCCATTGCGAGGCGGGTGCTGAAGGTTGCCCCCGCGGAATAGACTTGTTGCTGGGTTGCGTGCAACTAATTCGCCGTGACCGTGTCTTAACCCCCAGGAGAATCCCATGAAATCAAGTCTTGGTATTTTGTTCCTTACCGCATCTCTCGCCTTTGCCGCGCAGGCACGGGCAACGGTCCTGCCGGACGCCTGCGGCGACGACAAGGTCAAATTTGACGTCAAAACAGAAAAGGGTCAGTCCGCGCCTGCCACTCCCGAAGCAGGCAAAGCGCAGATTGTCTTTATAGAAAACGAGAATCACATGATCGGCCCTTTCATGTATGCTACGGTTCGTTTCGGACTGGACGGAGCCTGGGTGGGCGCCAACAACAACAACTCGTACTTCACACTTGATGTGGCGCCAGGAGTACATCACCTCTGCGCGAGTTGGCAGTCAGCCTTGGGCAGAGTGGAGAAGAATGTCGATGCGGCATCCTTCACCGCCGAGCCGGGTAAGGTCTACTACTTCGCGGCCGATGTCACGGTGATTCCCACCGGCGACAACCACGCCAACATCACCTTCGGGCTTTCGCAGTTAGACGAGGATAAGGGCAAGTACCGGGTCAAGGCCTGGAAACTCGCTACCTGGAAATCCAATTAGATTTGCCCCGTTTTTCGCATCAGAGTGCGTCCATCGTGCATAATCACTTTAGATGCCCTTCAACCGCCCCATTCCGGACGCCCAACCGCGCAGCAAGCCTTCTACTGCAATTCAGGGGCTGGTGCAGGCTGAAAAGCTGATGCAGATTGCGATTCTGCTGCCCTCCTCGGCGTTTATCGGCTGGCTGGCAGGGGCGTGGGCCGACAGCCACTTTCACCAGTCGTGGATCGGCATCGCCGGGTGCGTCTTTGGCGGCGTTTCGGGGCTGGTTTATGTGGTTCGGCTGGCGGTGGCCAGCGCAGGTGATTCCGCAAATGGCGCGGGGACCGAAAACGGAAATGGGAAGGGAAGCTCCGACAAGCCATGAGCGAAGAAACCCACCCGCTTACCGACCTGAGTGATGCCCAGCTTCAGGCCCTGCTCCAGAGAGCCATCCGCAACACGCTGATTCTGGGGCTGATTTCCGCCGTGGTGCTGCTGATTGCCTCCGGTTGGCGCAATGCGGCGATGATGACCGTGGGAGCCGCAATTTCGGCCGCCAGCATCCTGGAATGGCAGCGGCTGGTACGGTTTATCAACGCCAGAATGGACCACCAGAAGAGTCCCAGGGGCGCGGCAACGGTAGTGGTTTTCTTTGTGATCAGACTCACCGTTTTTGCGGGGGCCATTTATGGTAGCCTGAAGTGTTTCCATGGTTCGGTGGTAGCGCTGTTATGCGGTCTGGCCCTGGCTCTGGCAGCCACGGCCTGGGAGGCGCTCCGGCTGCTCAGGGATTGAGCGGGTCTCCACAGCGAACCGTGCGGAAACAGAAAGATTCAAGTCACGATGCCGGAAACATTTGCGCTTGTCCGTTGGCTGAACGTCCTCTTCATGGGGATCGAGGCCAAGGCTTTTCAATCGATTGGGTTACTTCCTGATGCGGCCAGCCAACAGGCCGTCAAGGTCAATCAGGCCTTCGGGCTGGAGTTGCTGGTCGCCGCCGGGCTGATCGCTTTCTTTGCAGTCGTGCGGCTGAGCCTGGCGGTGGAAAAGCCCAACCCGGTGCAGCAGATCGCCGAGATGATTCATGAGTTCACCGGCAGCCAGGCGGACCAGATCATCGGCCACGGCTACGAGCGCTTCCAGGCCTTCGTCACGTGCATCTTACTGTTTGTGGTAATCAACAACCTGCTGGGACTGGTTCCGGGGCTGGAAACGCCGACCGGACAGGTCTGGGTGCCGTTGGGCATTGCGCTGCTCACCTTTTTCTACTACAACTTCTACGGCGTTAGCGAGAAGGGAATCATAGGCTATTTCAAGGAACTTGCCGGGCCGCTGTGGTGGATTGCGCCGCTGCTGTTCCCCATCGAGATTATCTCCCACCTGGCCCGTGTCATGTCGCTCACCGTCCGTCTTTACGCCAATATGCTGGCCAGCGACCTGGTGACGCTGGTCTTCTTTTCGCTGGTGCCGGTGGTCGTTCCTTCGATCTTTTTGGGCCTGCACTTTGCCGTTTCGCTTCTTCAGGCGTACATCTTCATGGTCCTGACGATGATTTATCTGTCCATGGCGGTATCGCACGAGCACTAAAAACAGCTTTCAGCTTCTAGCTACTAGCTTCTAGCTTGTTCAGTGGGATAGCAGGACTGATGTTCTGGTTTCAGTGCCGGGAAGATGGTTCTGAATCGATGGGGATTTGATTCAGCCTGTAATTGCAACAGGCAGCTAAAAGCTAGAAGCTAGAAGCTGCTTTGCAAGAATTCGCCGGAGAGCGCTTCCGCTCCGGGCAAACGAAGGGCCGCCAGCGTGAGGGGGCCAGCACGGTGAGCCTCAACCACCTACTGGCGGCCAAATCCCAGAGAAGCAGGAGAACTATGCGTAAACTTCAATATGTGTTCATGGCCCTGGCGGTTTTGTGCTTCGCCATTCCGGCTTTCGCGGACGGCGGATCTGCCGTTCTCAACCTGGTGCCCATCGGTGCGGGTCTCGGCATGGGTTTAGCCGCCGGTCTGTGCGGCCTGGGTCAGGGCAAGGCAACTTCTTCGGCCGCCGAAGCGCTGGCCCGCAACCCCGGCGCCCGTGCCGGCATCATGCTGTTCCTGGTGCTCGGCCTGGCCTTCATGGAGTCGCTCACGTTGTTTACCCTGGTGGTCGTCTTTGCCGTGGTCAAACAGTAAGGCTTGATTCTGAGCGGCAAAACGGCCTCACCCGCCTGGGTGAGGCCGTTTTGCGTTGATCGTCGAAGGCTATAGAACTTTCAGCAGTCCATCCAGATGAATGAGTTCGATTCCGGGAATCGAGGCGAATCGATCGTCATTTGTCATGAAGGCGGTTGCTCCGCATACCCGTGCCGTGGCAAGTTGAATCGAATCCGGGGTCTTCAAGCCATACGATACGCGCAGTTGAGCGGCTTCGGCGGCGATCTCCGCGGAAACGGGAAGCGTCTTCAGATTGCGGGAATCCAGCAGAATGCTGGAATACTGCTTGGCCAGACTTTGATTGCCATACTTGTAAGGATGAACAAGAACTTCGGTGAGCGTGAGCGTCGAAGTGACGACCTGAAAATCGCCATACTCCATGGCTTCAAAGAATGGATCAACGAGGGGAAGGTAGATCGCGCGCTCTTCAACGTAATAGATCAGCGGCGCTGTGTCCAGGCCGACAATCGTCCCGTGCAGCTTCCTTAGCCATTCCATGAGGCGCGTTCTTGATTGACGTATTCCTGTGCGTCGATCCCTTGCCAGATTTCCTTGCCAAGACCGCGCAACTCCATGATGCTGTGCTGCGGTACGGGAGCAGCGCCCTCGCTGGCGCGAGTCCTCAGTTCTTCAATCAGGCGCAATTGCTCCTCATGGCTGAGCGATTCAGCCATTGCAAGCGCGCTTTCATAGGAAATGGCAGCCACAGTTCGTCTCCTGCTTCATATCATAGCCGCATTTTAGCTCCAGGACAAAGCAGGAAATGGTGCGCTATCGGCCGGTAGAGGGCCCGCCCCGTAGCAACTGAATGGCCTGCCGGTAGCTCAGATCCGCGGGAAGTGGCTGAAACTGGGTGAATTCCTGCACGGAGTCGGAGCTTTTGTCCTTGATGAGAATGCGCATATCCATCTTCAGCCTGAGTCGTACGATCCGCCACTGATGCCCGCCCACATCCGCCTGATCGATCTCGACCCATCCGCCCTTGTCCATCTGGACAATGCCCAGGGCAATCTCCTTGTCCTGCTGTAGGCTGCCCGCCAGATGCACCACGCGCTCCTGGACGGGATCGACCCAGATCTCGCCGGCCATGGCGGTCAGTATCCCTGTCTCAAAGTCCGGGGGAGCGAATTGCGGGTTGGGTTTGAAGGTAAACTTGGCCACGGTTCCTGTGGCGACCGTGCCCATTCCAGCGAATTGGTAGAGGAAAGCGTTGGGCAGCACGCGCAACACCTTCATAGCACGCGCCGTATCGTTGTCCTCGCTCTGCTTGCGATGGCGCTGCCGGGCAGGGTCGCTGAGCAGCGCGTCCAGTCTGGCCTCTTCCAGCTGCTCGTCTAGCTGGCTCAGCGGCTGGTTGTTGATGGCCACCAGGCGGGCCACATCGCCGTCGCGGGTCTCGGCAATCTCCTTGGTCGAGGTGAACCGCGGGCTGGATTTGCGCAGACGGTAACGCATGGGGTGGTTCAAGTCCTGGGCTGTGCGCGCCTCGGTGGCCAGCGCCCGCGCCACCAGCACCTGGGCCTCAGTGGGCGTAAGGGCGCCAGGCTGCCCCAGGGCAACTCCGGCGAAGGAAAACAGCAGGAAAAACGGTAAAATATTGCGCACGATCTCTAGTTTAACGGGCATGGGCCGTCCGTGAATGTGGATTGAATCCCTTTTCTGTTAGACGAAGATATGCCCTTTACGATACTTTCATTGAAGCCATGGGGCTCGGTTGCGTATAGTGCGTTCAGGGCCCATTACAAGGCTAGAACTTTCTTAGAGGCTGTAGCAGACGGCTTTCGGCCAATGCACCCCCACCTCACGGGGGAGCAGCGGCCAGTCCCGGCGAGCTCCGGATTGCGCATTCTCTGAGTATTCTTGAAGCAAGGTCCGGGGAAGGAATTACATCATGTCAGTTGAAAACGTTCCCGCACACATCGGCAAGACCATTGTGATTTGCGGCGAAGTGAAGGGCAGTGAAGATTTGATTGTGGATGGGCGCGTGGAGGGTACCGTGAGCCTCTTGGAGAGCCGGTTGACCATCGGCCCCAATGCCAACGTTGCCGCCGATCTCTCCGCCAAAGACATTCTGATCATGGGCCGGGTTCATGGCAACCTGGTGGCCAGCGGCCGCGTCGAATTGCGCGCAGGCAGCCAGGTGGAAGGCGATATTCGCGCCCTCCGCCTGGCGGTGGAGGACAATGCGGTCTTTCGCGGCAAGGTGGACCTGACGCAGGCTGTTTCCAAGGGCTCTGAGGCCGCAATCGCGCCGCGGGCCGGTGGCATCGCTTAACAGGAAGCTGCGCGCCGGTTCCGCCGTGTGCCGGCTGCCGGAGTGCAAGAGGATTTGAAGGTGTTCAGCCACTGGTTTGACAAGAAAGAGGAGAGCGTAGATCCCGCTTCCCTCCCAGGTTTTTCCGGGCCCAAGGTGCCGCGCCACTCGGGCGGATGGGCGGCGTTGCGCAAGCGGCTGGATACATCGTCCACTCTTCAGGCTATCGACATCGGCTATCCCTCTCCGAGCAACATTCATTACTTGACCGGCCTGGGCCACAACGTCTACGTGACCGACTTGGTCCGCGACGCCTGCGCGGGGAACTGGCAGACCGGCGTTGACGAGGACGGCAAACCGATCTGGAATGTCGAGGGCTTTCTGGAGCAGGCGCTGGATTTTGGGGGACTCAAGTTTGACGTGGTGCTGTTGTGGACCGCTCTCGACTATCTGCCCGAGGCCTTGGTGGCGCCGGTGGTGGCGCGCCTGTTTGAGGCCACGAACCCGGACGGGATGTTGCTGGCCTTCTTTCACATTCAAACCAAGGGCGTAGAGACGGATCATTGCCGCTACCACGTTACCCCCGGCGACGATGTTGAGCTACAAATAGCGCAGAAGTTTCCCATCCAGCGCGCCTTTAGCAACCGCGGCATCGAGCGGCTCTTCTCCGCATGGTCTGGTTACCGCCAGTTTCTGGCCAAGGACGGCGTCTCGGAAGTCATCATTACGCGCTGACGGCATTGGAAAACAGGGACTAAGGGACTAGGGACTAGGGACTAGGGACTAAGGGACTAAGGGACTAGGGACTAAGAGACTAGGGACTAAGAGACTGAGGGACTAAGAGACTGGAGGTGAAGGCTGATGGGACAATCGTTCAAAGATCTCATAGTTTGGCAGCGGTCAATCGAATTGACGGTCAGCGTTTATCAGTTAACCTCTACATTTCCAGATTCCGAACGCTTCGGCCTCACCAACCAGATGCGTAGAGCTTCGGTTTCCATCGCCAGCAATATCGCAGAAGGATATGGTCGCGCAACAAAGGGAGAATATGTTCAGTTTCTGGGACATGCTCGCGGGTCGTGCTCGGAGCTTGAAACTCAAATTGTTATCGCAAAAAAGCTCGGATTCGGCGCGCCTGCTAGTCTTCAGACAACTGAATCACTATGCAATGATGTAGGCCGGCTTCTGGGCGCGCTCATGAAGTCAATTCGCTCGAAGCAGTCCCTAGTCCCTTAGTCCCTAGTACCGTGTATCACTCATAATTTCGGATAGAGACGTTTTAGTTTTATGCGGGCGTTTTCGGTGGTGAAGCGCCAGTCGATGGTGGCATTTCTGTTGTTCCGATCCAGCTCCCAGGCAGCCAC
>Ga0224558_1004117_pt1 | contig 11503 bp, 9 predicted proteins | sample 714S32024metaG_FD_180682 | JGI IMG/M metagenome (GOLD analysis project Ga0224558, IMG submission 180682) | Peat soil microbial communities from Stordalen Mire, Sweden - 717 S3 20-24 | ecosystem: Environmental > Terrestrial > Soil > Wetlands > Peat | place: Sweden: Norrbotten County, Stordalen... | reverse complement strand
GATGCGCAGCCCGTTGCCCTCGGCCCAAAGCCCATTCGCCAGCGACACGTGAAAGCTGTCCAGCTCCACCCGGGCGTGGAAGCGATCCGCAAGCCCGTCCACAATGCGCGCGCGCAAGAACGGCTCTACCCGATGCAGCGCCACGTCCACAACCACAGCCGCACCGGCCAGCGTGAGCAGCAACCCGCCCGCAACCCACTTTGCCCACCTGTGCCTGCGCCAGAACGATCTCCGCACCTCTGCCAAACCCGCCTCCCAATTGGCTTCTATTGTCGCAGGATTCCGCCGCCCCCATTTTCTGAATGCATGGCAAATGCCGTAGACTTCAATGAACGGATGCAAGAGCACATTGAAAACCTCGTAAAGCTGCAAGCGGTGGAGCTGGAACGAACCCGCCTGGCCCAGGTTGCCCGCGCCCTGCCGGCGGAAATCGCCGAGGCTCAGGCTGCCCTCACCGCCGCTGAACGCCTGGCCGCGGAGGCTTCAGCCGCCCTCAGCCGCGAAGAATCGCTCCGCAGCCGCCTCGATCGCGAGATCGGCGCCCACCGCCAGAAGGTCGTCCGTTATCGCGCCCAGCAAGACTCCCTCACAACTTCCGCTCAGGCAGACGCCGTCGAACACGAACTCCACTTTGCCGAGGCCGAGGCCGAGCGCCTGGAAAACGAAGAGTTCGCCAGCCTGGAACGCACCGAAGCCCAGGAAGCCGCGCTGGCCGCCGCCCGTGCCCGGGTCGAGTCGCTTGCCGCCGCACTCGACAATACCCGCGAACGCATCAGTCTTCGCCAGGCCGAAGTCGCCCGCCAGCAGGCCACCCTCACCGCCGAGCGCGAAGCCATCCGGCCGCTTATCGAGACCGAGTGGATCATGCGCTTTGATCGACTCTGCGCCTCCCGCGGCACTGGTCTCGCCCGCGTTGAAAATCAGCAATGCACCGGTTGCCGCATGGGCGTCCGGCCCCAGATGTGGAACCAGCTTCGCGAAGGCGAGCTGCTCACCTGCGACAGTTGCAACCGCCTGCTCTACTGGGACCCGTCGATGGCCCCCGCTCCAGCGCAACAGCCGGACGCCAAGCCCAAACGTAAGACCGCGAAGCCTCCGGCGCCAGAGGACTAGGTCTCTGACCGCTTGATTTTGTACCAACTCCGTGCCCCATCCTTTCGCCTTTTTCCTGGCGAAAGGGTGGGATACCACAAATGCCAAAGGACGAATTCATACGGTCAGAGGACTAGAGCGGCCACGCCGTCCCTGCTAACCTTTTCTTTAGCGGTAGCAATCCTGAACGGCCGCAACCTGGGAGCAGCTCGTGAAGCGCATCTGTGTGGACATGGATGAGGTCATGGCGGACACTCTCGCCGAGCACCTTCGCCGCTACAACCAGACCTTCGACGAGGCTGTTACCCCTCAGGATCTGGCCGGCAAGGGCCTATTTGAGATTACGCCCGTCGACCGCCGGCAACAGCTTCGCGCCTTCCTCGACGCCGAGGATTTCTTCGAGGACCTGGCCCTCATGCCCGGTGCACAGGATGTGCTCCAGCAGCTCTCCTCGCGCTTTGATATCTTCATCGCCACCCAGGCCATGGCCGTCCCCAACTCACTCGGCTCCAAATACCGCTGGCTGCAGCGCCACTTTCCCTTCATCCCGCCCACGCAATACATCTTCTGCGGCGACAAATCCATCCTCCGCGCCGACTATCTCATCGACGACCTGCCCAAGAATCTTCTCCGCTTTGAGGGCCAGGGCCTGCTCTACACAGCCCCCCACAACCTCACAGCCACCGGCTTTTTACGCGTGGATAACTGGCAGCAGGTCGCCGATTATTTCGCCACCCAAGCTGGCTAGCCCTTGTCGCCGGAGGTGATCGATCACTTCAAAGCCACCGGGCGGGGTTGGCAGACGCGGATTGATTCGACATTGATGGATTCGATCAAGCGCGGAGTGTCTTGACAAAGGCAGGAAACAGCATACACTGTAAATACAATTGACGCTCCGAGACAGAAGCCCATCGCGTGGCCTATATTTGGGAGCGTATATGAACGAGCAACTGCTGATTTTTGATTGGGACGAGGCCAACCAGCGGCATTTGGCCCGACACAAAGTGACTCCGCAAGAGGCCGAGGAAGTTGTTCTTGGAGACCCCCTCGACATCGAACTGCAAACTGCGGAGGGTAGCGGCGGAGAAGAGCGGATATTACACGTCGGGGAAACGTGCAAAGGACGGATTTTGGAGCTTGTGTCAACGTGGCGCGGTGGAAAAGCTCGAATTCTCTCGGCGTGGGATGCACCTCGGCAATCCAAGCTGGACTATCTGGCTGAGATGAGGCGGCGTTATGGAAGCATTGACGATTCCGAAGTTTGAGAACGAAACCGACGAAGCCAATTGGCTCTACGAGAACCGCGAGAGGTTGTCTGCAGCGTTTCATGAGGCTGTGCAGGAGGGGCGTGTCCGGCAAGGCACGTTGAAGCAGCGCGGCGTCACGCCTCCGACCACCATCCGCCTTGCACCGGAAGACATCTCCCGCGCACGAACGCTGGCCGAGCGCCGCGGACTGCGCTACCAGACCTATATCAAAATGCTGATTCACGAAGGGCTGGAGCGCGAGGAGCGGATGGCGAGCTAGGGTTGCTCACGTTGTTTCGCGGCTTCATCCTGAAGCCAATCCAATAAGGTTCGTGATTGCTCAGCAAGATTGGAAATCTGGTCTGAAACGACTTCTATTGTTTTATCGATGCTCTTGCCGTCTCTGTCGGTCACAGTGCCCGCTATTTTCATTCTATTTTCTAAGTTTTCAAATAGACCGAGGTTTCCTTTGAGTTTTTGTGCCTGTAATTTTGTTTTCTTGATAAATTCTGCAATCTTCTTGCCGCCTTCGTTGTTCTGGCGAAAATTATCAAGAAAAATACAATTTGCGCATGCTATCGATATTTCTTCGAGAGCTTGTTCTAGTTCAGTGGCGATTCTGTTTGCTATCTTTCCATTCCATCCATTTGACGTGGTGAAATTCGTGATATGAAAAACATTCGCGACACCGCGCAATAAGGCACTCCACTCAGCCTTCTTCTGATCGCGAACCCACTGTTCGTGCTCTGTCTTCTTATTTGCACGGAACGATGCCACAGCTATGCACACGCCAGCGGTGATCGATGCCAAGCTGACGACCGTCTGAACAATCGTAGGCAGCAGCCATTTCAGCATCGGTTCTGGCGTGGCTTGTTGAACACACTGAACCTGGACCGGCGCTTTTGACAGTTGGTCTACGAAAAGCGCGGCTATCGAGGCGGCATGGAGGATCATGGCTTCCACCTTGTATCCTAAGAAGTTGAGACAAAGGTTATCACGATGAGCCAGACACTGAAAGCCGTTCGCGGCACACGCGACCTGTTGCCGCCGGAGACCGCGCTTTGGAACCGGATCGAGGCGACCGCGCGAGACGTTTTTGCCCGCTACAACTTCGGCGAGATTCGCACCCCGGTCTTCGAGGACACATCGCTCTTTGCCCGCGGCGTGGGCGAGGAGACCGACATCGTCTCCAAGGAAATGTACACCTGGGAAGATCGCGCCCGCGCGCAGTCGGAAAAGACGCAAACCCTCACCCTGCGCCCGGAGAACACCGCCGGAGTGGTCCGCGCATACATCGAGCACGGGCTTGGCGAGAGCGGACAACTGCAGAAGCTCTACTACATTGGCCCGCAGTTTCGCCGCGAGCGTCCGCAGAAGGGCCGCTACCGGCAGTTCTCGCAGATCGGCGCGGAGGTCATCGGGCCGCCGTCGGCGGGCAGCGAAAGCCCGCTCCGCGATGCTGAAATTCTCGAAATGCTGGCCACGCTGCTCGACGAGCTGGGCATTTCCGGCTGGACACTGGAGTTGAACTCCGTCGGCTCTTCCGCTGACCGCGCCCGCTACAACGATGCTCTGCGCGCCGCTCTCGTTCCTGTGGTTTCGCAAATGTGCGCGGACTGCCAGCGGCGCGCTGTCACCAATCCGTTGCGCGTGCTGGACTGCAAAGTTCCCGCCGATCAGCCAATCATCGAGACGCTGCCGGTGATTGCTGACTCGCTCGATGAGGCTTCGCGCACGCACTTCGCTGCTGTGATGGCAGCTCTGGATGCGGCGGGCGTGCCCTACACGCGCAATCACCGTCTGGTGCGCGGACTGGACTACTACACGCGTACCACCTTCGAGTTCACTCACGGTGGGCTGGGCGCGCAGAACGCGCTGCTAGGCGGTGGCCGCTACGACGGGCTGAGCGAGATGCTCGGCGGACCCCGTGCTCCCGGCATCGGCTTCGCCATGGGCGAGGACCGGCTGGTTCTTACCCTTCTCGCTTCACTCGACCAAAATGCTGCCGCGCTGAAGGCCGAAGCCTACATTGCGCCGCTGGGCGAAGGGCTGAACGCCGCAGCTTTGGTTCTGGCCCGCGAGCTGCGCCACCAGGGCCTGTGGATCGAGCTGGGCGATGGCGGCTTTCGCCTCAAAAAATCCTTTGAAGCCGCCGACAAGACTGCCCGCCACATCATCATCCTTGGCGAAGACGAACTGAAATCCGGTATTCTGACAGTGAAGAACTTCTCCACAGGCATACAGACAAAGGTTCCGCGCGCGGAGCTGGCCGTCTTCCTTTCCACTCCCGCAAGCGAATAGAGGACACAGGTAGTGCTCGATTTTCAAGGAAATCTCGAACGGACGCATCATTGCGGCGAGCTGCGCGCCGCAAACGCCGGCCAGCAAGTCGTATTAATGGGCTGGGTAAATCGCCGCCGCGATCACGGCAACCTGATCTTCCTCGACCTGCGCGACCGCACCGGCATTGCGCAAATCGTGTTGGACAAGGAACTGATTCCCGATGGCCACGCGAAAGGCGAGCAAGTCCGCCCGGAGTACGTTGTCGCCGCCGTGGGCAAGGTGCGCCTGCGCTCAGTTGACGCCATCAATCCAAAAATGCCGACCGGCGAGATCGAGATCGAAGCCACGCAGCTGCTTGTGCTGAACGACTCCCGCCTGGCGCCGTTTTCGCCCTCCGAAGAAGCCATTCAGAATGAAGAGGTCCGCCTCAAGTATCGCTATGTGGACCTGCGCCGCCCGGAGATGCAGCGCAACTTCCGCCTGCGGCATGACATTACGCTGGCCATCCGCGACAACCTCAGCCAGCAGGGCTTTCTGGAGATAGAAACGCCCATCCTCACCAAGAGTACCCCCGAGGGCGCGCGCGATTTTCTGGTGCCCAGCCGCGTGCATCCGGGCGAATTCTTCGCGCTGCCGCAGTCGCCGCAGATCTTCAAGCAAATCCTCATGATCTCCGGCTTCGACAAGTACTTCCAGATTGCCCGCTGCTTCCGCGACGAGGATTTGCGCGCCGACCGCCAGCTTGAATTCACGCAGGTCGATCTGGAGATGAGCTTCCCGCGGCAGGAGACGGTCTTTGGCGTGGTCGAGCAGTTTCTTGCGGCGGGTTTTGCCGCCGCTGGAGTGACGCTGCCTACGCCCTTTCCGCGCGTCAGTTACGACGACTCGATGCGCCAGTACGGCTCTGACAAGCCTGACCTGCGCCTGCCCGAAATCACCGATGTGCGTCCGGCCTTCACGGATGCGGCTCTGGCAACGCTGCAAATCGATCCCGCGCTGCCCGTGGTTGCCTTCCGCATTCCCAATGTTGGCGAGCTAAGCCGCAAGGAACGCGAAGACAACCATCCCCTCTTCGACCTGAAAAAGGGCGCAAAATTCATCGACGACTTCAAGCGGCTGGCCAAAGGATTTCCAGAGGCCGCCGTCAAGGTGCGCGAGATGGTGGGCGCGGCCGAGACCGACTTCGTCATCATCGTCGCCGGCGACCCAGCTCATCCAGTCAAGGCCAGCGACACCAAGTTCGCCGGCCGGCTCTCGGAGCGCGAGATCAACGTCTACTCGGCGGCAGGCAACTTCCGCACTGAGTTGGCCAGGAAATACGCCGACCGGCACGGAGCCTTTGCCGTTACTGAAAAGGTAGTCCTGGATGCTAACACGCAGAGCGCCGGAAACTCCATCGATGGCGCAGCGGCTTTTCATCCCATCTGGATTACTGACTTCCCCATGTTCGAGTACGACCTGGCAACGGCCAAATGGATGCCTGCGCACCATCCGTTCACAGCGCCCCACGAAGCCGACATGAAAAACCTCGTCACTGACCCGGCAAGCGTGCGGGCGAATTGTTATGACCTCGCGATGAACGGCCTCGAACTCGGCTCCGGCTCCATCCGCATTCACCGCAAAGACGTGCAGCAGCAGATCTTCCAGTCGCTGGGAATCAGCGACGAAGAAGCCCGCGCGCGCTTCGGTTTTTTCCTTGACGCGCTGGAGTACGGCACCCCGCCCCACGGCGGCATCGCGCTCGGCCTCGACCGCATCGTGATGTTGCTGGCCGGTGCGCCCAGCCTGCGCGAAGTCATCGCTTTCCCCAAAACCGCAAAAGCTGTCGATCTGATGGTGGACGCGCCCACCGCAGCCACCGAACAGCAATTGAAGGAACTGCATATACGGGTGGCGCTGAAGAGTTAGCCGAGGCAGCGCTCGCGGAAAACGTCTCAAAGCTCCCTGAGGCAAGGTCTCTTGTTCCATCTGAGCGGAAATAAATATGCGTCTGTCCCGCTTGCGGAATAAGAGGCACATGCAATTGGAGACAGAGTTCTGACGGTTCCCGATCCGTGTAAACTGGGCTGCGGGAGAGTTACCTTGTCCACTTCTGAAGTTCGTTACGCGGTTGCGGCGGTTTCCGATTGCGGCAGACAGCGCCCTTCCAACGAAGATGCATTCGGGATCTCAGCCGAGCACGGAGTCTATGTGCTCTGCGACGGCATGGGCGGAGCAGCGGCTGGGGAGGTAGCGAGTGCGCTTGCCGCCGATGTGGTGGTGCGCCTGCTCAGCGGCCGGGCAGACGCCGCGCCGCTCGAAGATGTGGTTGAAGAAGCCGTCCGCGCCGCCAACCAGACCATCCACTCCCGGGCGCAGCGCGACCCCCAGCTCCGCGGCATGGGTACCACACTGGTTGGCCTGGTAACCGAAGGGCCCCGCGTGCTGGTTTTCAACGTGGGCGATAGCCGCTGTTACCGTATGCGCAATTCCACTCTGATCCAGATTAGCCAGGATCACTCGCTGGTCGAGGAGCAGGTTCGCATGGGCCGCATCACGCACGCCGAGGCGCTGCGCTCTCCGCTGCGCAACGTCATTACCCGCGCTCTGGGTACAGAGAGCAGCGTCGAGCCAGATCTGTTCGAGTTAGAGGCCGAAGTCGGCGATCTCTTTCTGCTTTGCTCCGATGGGTTGACCGGCGAACTCCCCGACCCGCTGATCGAATCCATGCTCGCTGCCGATCTGTCGCTCAATGAACTCTGCACACGCCTGGTGGATGCCGCCAATCGCGCCGGCGGCCACGACAACATCACCTGCCTGCTGGTCCGCGCTGAGAGTTAATGCCTTTTTACTTTCTGGAACAGCAGAACCAGTGGCAAGCAGAGCAGAGCGAGCACGGCCAGTAGCCGGAAGTTATCCGCATAGGCCAGCAGTGCGGCTTGCTGCTGCACGCTTTGGTAGAGCGCGCCCAGAGCCTTTTGATGCGCGGTGACCATGTCCACACCCTGGGAGAAAAGCCTTGCCTGCAGGCTGCGGACGAATGTTCCCTCGACAGGATTTCCCGCGCCTGCGTTGGCCGCCAGATAGTTCTGATGGACTTGTGAGCCGCGGACCAGCATGGTCGTGATGCTGGCGATGCCGATTGATCCGCCGATGTTGCGCATCAGGTTGTAAATGCCGGTCGCATTGCCCATATCCTGCCTGCGCAGGCGGCTCAGGGTCATGGTGGTGAGCGGAACCCAGATGAAGCCCATGGCGAAGCCGTTGATCAGGTTCGGCAGGACAACCGAGGACATGCCGATCTGCAGGTTGACCTGGCCGAGCATCCATGTGGAAACGCCGAGCAGGGTAAAGCCGAAACACATCAACCAGCGGCCATCGATGTACCGCACCAGAAGGCCGACCACGATCATCGAAGCCATCGAGCCGAGACCGCGCGGACTCACCGAGAGGCCGCTTTGCAACGCCGAATATCCCAGCAGGGTTTGCAGAAACAGGGGCAGCATGGCCGTGACGCCATAAAGAACGAAGCCGTAGGTGCAGGTAATCAGCGTTCCCACGGCAAAGTTGCGATCGAGGAGAATGCGCAACTGCACGATCGGTTCGTGATCGGTGAGTTCGCGAATGATGAAGGCTACGAGCGCCACCGTGGAGATAGCTGCGGTCCAGCAGACCCAGGGAGCCTCGAACCAGTCCGCCTCCTGTCCCTTGTCCAGCACGAGTTGCAAAGAGCCCAGCCAGAGAGCCAACAGGCCAAAGCCGAGGTAGTCGATTGCTCCCTTGAATGCCTTGCGCAGATAAGGCGGGTCTTCGACGTAGAGGTTGACCATGAACAGCGCCAGCAAGCCCACGGGAAGATTGATGTAGAAGATCCAGCGCCAGGAGTAGCTGTCGGTGATCCATCCGCCGAGTGTCGGGCCGATGACCGGGGCCACAATGACGCCCACGCCATAGACGGCCATCGCCGTGCCGTGCTGGCGGGGCGGAAAACTCTCCAGCAGAATCGACTGCGCCAAAGGCTGCATTCCGCCGCCGCCGATGCCTTGCAACACGCGGGCCACAATCAGCATGGGCATGGTCAACGCCACGCCGCAGAGCAGCGAGGCCGCGGTAAAGATGAGGATGGAAATGATCAGCAGCCGCTTGCGCCCGATGCGCCGCGCAATCCATCCGGCGGCGGGCAGCATGATGGCGTTGGAAACCAGGTAGCTGGTCAGAACCCAGGTTGACTCATCGGTTGAAGCGGAGAGATTGCCCGCAATATGCGGCAGGGCTACGTTGGCCACTGAAGAATCGAGCACCACCATGAAGGTCGCCATCATCACCGATGCGGCGATCATCCACGGATTTGCCTCGGGCTTCCAGGCGTGCTCTTCGGCCTCCGTAAGGCTCCGTATATTACTGGAAGTGCTCATCCGGCTGTCTATCGCTTTCGTTCCGCGGGGTGGCTGCCGGCGGCCATAACCAGAGTCCCGCAGGAAATCTCTCTAACTATTATGCGCGCTTATTTGCGGCGCGCGACTTCCCCACCGGTCCATGTACGATGGGTATAGACCGCTCATGACAGACATCAAAAATCTCTCCCCTGAAATCCTTCTTCACATTGCGCAAACGCTGAATGTCCCACTTCGCGGACTGGTTGCCGTCATCGAACTGCTCGACGGCGGCGGAACCGTGCCGTTTATCGCGCGCTATCGCAAGGAGGCCACCGGCAATCTGGATGAGGTGCAGATTCTCTCCATTGAAGAATCGCTGGCTTACTTTCGCGATCTTGCCAGCCGGCGCGAGACCATCCTCGCCTCCATCGCCGAGCAGGGCAAGTTGACCGATGAGTTGAAGGCGCGCATCGAAGCTTCGCTTGACAAGGCGGAACTTGAAGATCTCTACCTTCCCTACAAGCCCAAGCGCCGCACCAAGGCCACAATTGCGCGCGAAAAAGGGCTGGAGCCGCTGGCCGCATACCTGTGGGCGCAGCAAAATTCCGGCCAACCGCTGGAGACTTTCGCCGCGACATTTGTCAATGCGGAGTTGGGCGTGGCCACAGCGGATGAAGCCCTGGAGGGCGCGCGCCACATCGTTGCCGAATGGATAAGCGAAGACGCCGATCTGCGCAAGGCTCTGCGCCAACTGGTCTTTGACCAAGGCGTAGTCGTCAGCCGCAAATCCACTGACGCGGTGGACGAGCAGGAAAAGTTCAAGATGTACTACGAGTACTCCGAGCCGGTAAAGACGATTCCCTCGCATCGCATGTTAGCCATACGGCGCGGCGAAGCGGAAAATATTCTTTACTTCCTCATCGAAGTCGAGCCGGAACATGCCATCGCTATTCTTCAACGGCACGTGTTGCGCCAATCGGGCGACTGGACGCGCCAGCTCGAGATGGCCATTGACGATGCGTGGAAGCGATTGCTGAACTCATCCATTCAGGGAGAAATTCGCCTTGAATTGAAGCGGCGCTCTGACACCGAGGCCATCCGCGTCTTTCGCGACAATCTTTATAACTTGCTGCTGGCTCCGCCGGCCGGACCTATCTCCGTACTAGGCATCGATCCGGGTTTGCGCACCGGCTGCAAGGTTGCGGTCGTCGACGAGACGGGCAAGCTGCTGGCGCACGATGTTTTCTATCTGCACACTTCCAAACACGGCAATGCCGAGGCAGCGCCGAAGCTGGAAGCGCTGCTGCGCACGCACAATGTGAGGGCCATCGCCATCGGCAACGGCACCGCATCCCGTGAGACAGATTCGTTTGTGCGCGAGTTTTTGCGGGAAAAGAAAATAGAAGGAATTTTTTCAGCAACTGTTAGTGAGTCAGGCGCCAGCGTCTATTCGGCCTCCGCAGTCGCGCGCCAGGAGTTTCCCGATCTTGACCTGACGGTGCGCGGCGCAATTTCCATAGCCCGCCGCCTGCAGGACCCGCTCTCCGAGTTAGTCAAGGTCGATCCTAAGTCAATTGGCGTTGGCCAGTACCAGCACGATGTGGACCAACGGCAGCTTCAGGAATCGCTGGAAACAGTTATCGAGAGCTGCGTCAACAAGGTGGGCGTGGATTTGAATACTTCGTCATGGACGCTGCTGCGTTTCGTCGCCGGCATCACGGAGCGCGCCGCGCTGAACATTGTGAGCTTCCGCAACGAGAAGGGCAGCTTCCGTTCGCGCATGCAAGTTTTGGAAGTGCCGGGCATTGGCCCCAAGACCTTCGAGCAGGCGGCGGGTTTTCTGCGCATTCGCAATGGCGATGATCCGCTGGACGGGACCGCCGTTCATCCCGAGTCGTACCCGGTGGTGGAGCAGATTGCCGCGTCGCTGAAAACCACCGTGAAGGCGATCATTCTCGATCCGCAACTGCTGGAGAAAGTGGATCGCAGCCAACTGTCTGCCGGCGCGTACACGGTGAACGATATTCTGGCCGAGTTGCAGAAGCCGGGGCGCGATCCGCGAGACAAATTCGTCGCGCCCAGCTTTCACGAGAGCGTGCGGGAGATCGCCGATGTCGAGGCGGGCATGGTGCTGGAGGGCGTGGTGACGAACGTGACCAAATTTGGCGCCTTCGTCGATATCGGCGTTCACCAGGACGGGCTGGTGCACATCAGCGAGCTTTCCAACCACTTCATCAAAGAGCCGTCCGAAGCCGTAAAAACCGGCCAGATTGTCAAGGTCAAGGTGCTCGGAGTGGACGCGAAAGCCAAGCGCATAGCGCTATCCATCAAGCAATTGTCCGCGCCAACCGCGCGCCCCGCCGCAAGGTCCGCGGCGAAACCGGAGAAGCCGGCCTCAAGGCCGCAGCCCACCATGGATGAAAAACTGGCTGCGCTCTCGATGAAGTGGAAGTCGCGGTAGCGCGCTGATCGGTCGAATAAACAGGATGCGGAAAAACTCAAAGAGCGTGCCTCAAGAAGCCGCTT
>Ga0224558_1004115_pt1 | contig 11505 bp, 5 predicted proteins | sample 714S32024metaG_FD_180682 | JGI IMG/M metagenome (GOLD analysis project Ga0224558, IMG submission 180682) | Peat soil microbial communities from Stordalen Mire, Sweden - 717 S3 20-24 | ecosystem: Environmental > Terrestrial > Soil > Wetlands > Peat | place: Sweden: Norrbotten County, Stordalen... | reverse complement strand
GACAGCCTGATGATGAACGGCGGCAACATCCTTGACTATATGAAGGTCATCCCCGGCGTCGACAGCACCTTTAACGGCGTTGAAAGCGACAAGGCCAACCTGGACAGCATGCACTTCAACGGAACCCGTGGCAACGAGCACGGGATCACCATTGACGGCATCAACAACGAAGATAACGGCTGCAACTGCGCGGTGCAGGTCACGGTCAATACCGACACCGTCAGTGAAGCAAAGGTCGAGACCTCGAACTTCCAGGCCGAATATGGCAAGGCCGCGGGCGGCTCCATCGCCCTGGTTATCAAGAATGGCACCCATGACTTCCACGGCGGCGCCAGTTACATCTACCGCAACGACAGCTTGAACGCCAATAGCTGGTTCAACGACCAGACCAACGCCATCAACAAGGCGAAAAACATCGCCAACAAGAACAACGATCTGGCGATGGACCCCGTGCCCAAGCTTCGCCTCCAAGATGGCAATCTTCGCGCCGGCGGTCCCGTGCTGCTGCCCAAATGGGGCTACAACCACGGCCGGGACAAATTGTTCTTCTTCTTCAGCGAGGAGTACTACCATCAGGTGGACGACCAGGGCATGAAAACGGTTTATGTGCCAACCCTGGACGAGATCAATGGCGACTTCTCCAAGAGTACAGACGGCTACGGCAACAAAATCACAATAAAAGATCCTGTCACTGGTAAAGCGTTAGCTGGCAATATCATTCCAAGCGGCAGCATCAATAAGCAGATGCAGAACATCTTGCTGAAGGTCTATCCGCGCCCCAACACATCCGACATCGGCGGCGCCAACTGGAATCGCTACAACTATCAGTTCGATACCAGCTTCAAGCATCCGCGTCGCGAAGACATCGGCCGCATTGACTGGCAGGTCAACCAGGCAAATCGCTTCTTCTTCCGCTACATCAACAACTATGACAGCCAGGGATGTCCTCTCGGATGCGATGGCAACGTCGGCACCTCCAACCTCGAGTTCCCAGGCGGCATGCACGAAAGTCAGCCAGCCTACAACCTTGCTTTCGATTTGACCACGACGATCAGCAACTCGCTGGTCAACGAAGTCACCACCGGCTGGTCGGTCAACAAGCTGGACATTATCTCTGTGGGCAATTCAGTGGCGGAGTCCAAGTACGGCATCGACCTGCCTCTGCTCTATAGCGAACCCAGCAGCAGCCCCATACCCAACCTTAACTTCAGCGGCATTGCCAATGGCACCAGTCTGCCATCGAGTAGTCTTGGCGGTTTGCCTTACCACAACGCGCTGACCACCATCAACTTCACTGACAACCTCATCTGGTCGCGTGGCAACCACACCTTCAAGGTCGGCGTCTTTGTGGAGCGCGCACGCAAGGATCAGTCGGCAATCAATGACGTGAATGGTAGTTTCACCTTTAACGCCCAAAGTCAGAACCAGACTCTGCTATCTGGCGATCCGTTCTCGGACGCGCTGTATGGCAACTTCACGAGCTTCGATCAGGCCAGCAACCGGCCCCGCGGCTATTATCGCTACTCGAATGTGGACGGCTACATCCAAGACACCTGGAGGGTCACCTCGCGGCTCACCTTGGACTACGGCATTCGTTTCCCGTGGTATCAACCGCAGTACGATTCCAAGAACCAGACCGCTGTCTTCAACCCCAAGGCCTACGATTCGTCGAAGGCTGTCCGGATCTATCGCAGCCAAAACAACGGATACGATTTTGACCCGGCCAATCCCAGCGTGCAGGTTCCTGACCTGAATGTGCTGTATGAAACCATTGTTCCCAACTCCGGCAGCCTCACCAACGGAATTTCATTGGCGAAGAACGGCTACTACAAGGGCGGATTCAAGGACAACGGCGTCCTGTTCGAGCCGCGCTTTGGCTTTGCCTTTGATGTTTTTGGCAACCACAAGACAATCGTTCGCGGCGGCGCTGGCATTTCACATGACCGCTTCCAGGGCAACCCGGTCTACGGCGAAGTTACCAATAACGCTCCCAATGTGGAGACGCCGACGATTAACTACGGAACAATCTCCGGGCTGCAAAGCGCGGGCGGTTCGGGAATTATGACTCCGTATCAACCCATTGGCTTTGATCCCTCGGGCAAGCTGCCGACGGTCTACAGCTACAGCCTTGGAGTCCAACGCGATCTGGGCAAGGGCGTGATGGTTGATGTGGCCTATGTGGGCAACCAGCAGCGCCACCTCAATCAGGAGAGAAACCTCGACACCGATCCCTACGGCTCAGAGTTTGCCCTTGGCAGACAGGATCCATGGAAGAACGGATGGAATGGAGGAGCTGTCCCAGCGTCCTGCGATAACGGCTGGATGAACGCGGGCTCTATCGCCTATTACAAGTCTGGCGGGTATACCTGCACTAGCGTCAATGCCCTGCCACAGATGTTTGTCAATCCGTACATGGGCTACACCGCTGTTCAGTACTACACCTGGGACGGAGAAGCCAACTACAACTCCCTGCAAGTCACGATGAATCGCCGCTTCGGCCATGGCCTGACCTTTGGCGGAGCTTACACCTGGTCCAAGACCATGGATATGACCGACGGCGATGGAAGCTGGGTGAACAGCATCAGCGAGAAGAAGTACAACTATGGATTGGCGGGATTTGATCGCGCCAACAACCTGGCCGTCAACTATGTCTATGAACTGCCCAAGGTCAGCCATTACTTGGGCGGATCGCGCCTGTTGTCGGTCCTCACCGACAACTTCCAGGTGAGCGGCATCTCCCTGTTCATTACCGGAGGGCCTGGTGACCTCGGTGGAGTCAACTGGAACTACCATAGCCTGTTCGATGGTTCGGCCTCCGAGCCAACGAACTTCACTTATGCCAAAGGCGGCGGAAAGCCCGTGCTGAGCCGTCACGGTCGCTATGCGGCGTTCAACGCAAACGCATTCGCCATGCCCCCGCTTGGAGTACCAGCTCCCTGGCCTACGCATTACTTCAGAACCGGCGGCAGCAACGACACCGATCTGTCCCTGCAGAAGAGAATTCTGGTTGGCAGCGAGGGCCGTTACTTCGAACTCCGCTGGGATGCTTTCAATGCCTTCAACCATCCGCAGTTCTACGGCAGAAACAGCGGTGCCAGCGTCGATACCAAAAACGACACGAATGGTGGCCAAGTGGACCAGGAATGGAATTGGCTTGGGAATTGGGAGGGCGATCCGAATGTGAACATGGGCAATCTGACGCCGATTGCTTCCGTCAATGTTCGCGCTGTGGGTGACAAAAAATCTGCCCTCGGCACCAAATTCGGCGACTACAGCGACAGCGGCAATTCGCGCATTATGCAATTGTCGGCCAAGTTCTACTTCTAACCGCTAGCCAGGATGCATAACAGCGAGTGGGTCGCGTATTCTCATGCGGCCCATTCGCTTTGTCAAAGCAGAATCCCCATCGTCCAGAAGGAACCACAATAGAGGAGCTTCTACCCCATGATTAAACACCTCATATCCATTGGCGTTTTTGCCGTTCTTCTCGCCGGTTGCAGCGGATGCAACGGAGGTTCGACGGCTTCAAAAACGCCAACGCCCACGGCGGCTACGCCAACCTTATCGCCCACTCCGGGCAGTTTCACCAGTGCGCAAACTGTCGCTATCGCGGATTCAACGGCGAGTGCCGCCATCTATTACACGACCGATGGCACCACGCCGACTACATCGTCCACCAAATACTCGTCGCCCATCGCAATCAGCACCACGACGACCTTAAATGCCATCGCCGTTGCCTCGGGTTACGCCAATAGCGCCGTTGCTACCGGCAGCTATCAAATCAATTTGCCCGCTACAGCTACGCCGACCTTCTCGCCTGCCGCCGGCAGTTTCACCACTGCGCAGGCTGTCACAATCTCCGACGCGACGGCGAACGCCACCATCTATTACACGACCGATGGCTCCACGCCAACCACATCGTCCACCAAATACTCGTCGCCTATTGCGATCAGCAGCACGACAACCTTGAGTGCCATAGCCGTTGCCTCGGGTTATGCCAATAGCGCTACGGTTACTGGTAGCTATCAAATTACTCTGCCCGCTACGGCAACGCCGACCTTCTCGCCTGCCGCCGGTAGTTTCACCACCGCGCAAACGGTCAGCATCTCTGATGCGACGGCGAACGCCACTATCTATTACACGACCGATGGTTCCACGCCGACTACATCTTCCTTCGTGTATTCGACGCCCATTGCGATCAGCACCACGACGACCTTGAATGCGATTGCCGTCACCGCGGGTTATGCCAACAGTACAATGGCCACCGGCAGTTACATCTTTCCTGGCTCCGCCACGCAGGTATCCGTCGTGCTTAGTACGCATGACCAAAGCCAACTTATGCAAAGCCAGCCCAATGTCAACTTTGCCACTACCGCAGCCGATGGCGACACCAATACGGTATTGGTTGATGACACGCAGCAGTATCAATCCATGGACGGATTTGGCGCCGCGTTTACAGATTCAGCCGCCTATCTGCTGATGAAGGTCACGCCCACTTCGGCGCTTTCCGGCGTCCTTAGCGACCTATTTACCCGAACCGGAGACGGCATCGGTTTAAGCTTTATGCGCAATCCCATGGGCGCATCCGATCTTGCCCGGTCAGTCTATTCGTTTGATGACATGTCTACGGGAGAGACTGATCCCACCCTCGCGAACTTCTCCATCAGTTACGACGAGGACTATATCCTGCCCTTGGTGCAACAGGCCAAGGCCCTCAATCCGCAGATGAAGCTTATGGCTAATCCCTGGAGCCCGCCGGCATGGATGAAATCTCCTGTGTCAATGATGGGCGGATCGCTGCTGACGGATTCGGCCACCGACACGGCTTTTGCGAATTACTTTGTGAAGTATATTCAGGCTTATGAGGCAGCCGGCGTTCCCATCGATTACATCTCCGTGCAGAATGAACCGGAGTATTCCACTACCTCATATCCGAGCATGTTAATGAACGATGCGACGCAACTGAAGCTCTTGCAGAGCTATGTCCTGCCTGCCCTGACCAATGCGAATCTTTCAACCAAGGTGCTGGTCTGGGATCACAATTGGGATACTCCAACTTATCCGGAATATGTGCTCAGCGGCCTGACCACGCAGCAGATGACGCAGGTTGCAGGCGTTGCCTGGCATGGTTACTCAGGCGTTCCCGGAGCGCAGCAGACCGTGCAGAATCTTTTCCCGTCGATCGGAACCTGGCAGACGGAACACTCCGGCGGCACTTGGATCTCCGATCAGTTCACCTCGGACTTTCTGGAAATCAATAACGTGCTTCGCAACGCCGCCAAGGCTTATGTGAAGTGGAGCCTGGCGCTGAACGAAAATCTGGGCCCTGATCTTACTCAGAATGCCGGTCTGGGCGGATGCAATACCTGCACTCCAATCGTGACCGTCAACAGCCAGACAGGCGCGGTAACCAAGGACATCGAATACTACACGCTCGGCCATTACAGCAAGTACGTATTGCCAGGCGCGGTTCGTGTCTACTCCAGCAATACGCCCTATATCTCCAGCGTGGCATTCAAGAACACCGATGGCTCGATGGCTTTGATCGCCTTCAATAATGCGTCTTCCAGTCAGACATTTCAGGTCCTATGGGGAAATGAGGCATTTTCCTACACGCTACCCTCCTACGCCGCCGCCACCTTCACGTGGAGCGGTAACCAGGGCGCTGCATTGCCTATCGCGGCCACGGCTCAGATCCAGGGCTCCAGTTACTCGTCCGAGTCTGGCATTGCCACCGAAGCCACGAGTGACTCAAGCGGTGCGTATGACCTTGGATATGTCTCGAAGGGCGCTTATGTCTTCTATCAGAATGTTGACTTCGGCAACTCTGTCAGCCAGGTAAGTGTGCGTTCGGCCAGCGGAGGCAACGGAGGAACGGCCACCTTCTATCTTGACAACATGTCAGGATCGCCGATTGCAACCGCGCAGTTGCCCGTAACCGGCGGATGGCAAACCTGGAAGACGAGTACGGCGGCTGTTACCGGGGCATCGGGGATACACAACCTCTACGTTGTGTTTGGCAACGGACCGACGAACAGCCTCGCTAACTTCAACTGGTTCCAATTCCAATAGGTCACACACCCTTGCTCTGCAAGGGGAGGCAAGCTGGCCGTGGAGACTCTCTTTGAGAGATCCACGGCCAGGCAGCCTGGAGCCTTTCCTTTCTAGTGGGGGTGGGCAAGTATCTCCCTGCACTGTGGCGCTGCCAATCACGCATTCTTGTCGCGAATGAACTTGATCCAATCAACACTATACCGAAGGAGATCTATGAAATTCCCCCGTTGCCGCGCTGAACATGCGATTCAGTTGCTGGTTTCGCTGTCACTTGCTTGCCTTGCCGTATCCGGCTTTTCACAGAGTAACCAAAAGCCGCCCGCGTCTGTCAGACCCTGGATGAATGCCGCTCTCACACCGGACGAACGCGCCGATCTGGTGTTGCGAGCATTGACCCTGGACGAAAAAATTGCCCTGCTGCATGGCGTCGGGATGCCGACATATGATCCTTTGACGCCGGAAAATGCGCCGTCAAGCCATGGCGTGGGCTATGTGGTGGGCGTTCCGCGCCTGGGCATTCCCGGCATCGATATGAGCGATGCCGCTTATGGCGTCCGGGCGAGCGAAATCAACGGACGTTACTCCACCGCGCTGCCCGCGAACGTGGCCGTAGCTGCCAGTTGGGACACGAAAGCCGCCTTTGAATATGGCGCGCTGATTGGCAGGGAACTGCGTGCGCAGGGCTACAACATGTCGCTCGGCGGCGGCGCCAACCTGACGCGCGAGCCGCGTAACGGACGCACGTTCGAATATCTTGGCGAGGACCCGGTCTTGGCCGGAACGCTGGTGGCGAAGCTCATTGAAGGCACGCAATCCGAGCATGTCATCGGCGATCTCAAACACTATGCCTTTAATGACCAGGAGAGTGGACGGTATTCGCTTGATGTCCAGGTCGGCAAACGCGCGGCCTTGGAGAGCGACTTGCTGGCTTTTCAGATTGGCGTTGAGAAGGGACGCCCGGCCGCGGTCATGTGCTCGTATAACCAGGTGAATGGCGACTATGCCTGCGAGAACAAATGGCTGCTTACAGACGTGCTGGAAAAGGAGTGGAATTTTCCGGGATTTGTGCTGTCCGACTGGGGCGCCACGCACAGCGTGGAGAAAGCTTCCGCGGCAGGTCTCGACAATGAAGAAGCGGGAAGGGATTTCTATGGAGACAAGTTCAAGGCAGCCGTAACGTCGGGCAAGATTCCGATGGCTGAATTGGACGACCATGTGCACCGCATCTTGCGCTCGATGTTTGCGGTTGGCGTGATCGATCATCCGCGGAAACGCAGTGTGGTGGATCCGTTCGCCGGGCTGAAAATTGCGCGTGCCACGGAGGAGAGCGGGATTGTGCTGCTGAAGAACGAGCGTGACCTCCTGCCGCTCAAGGAATCGAAACTGCACAGCATTGTGGTGATTGGAGCGCATTCCGATGTGGGCATGATCTCAGGCGGCGGTTCGGCTCAGGTCGATCCCATCGGCGGCAATGCGATCATGCCTCCAGGTCAGGATGAATCGCACTGGCAGGATCAGATTTGGTTTCCCACTTCACCCCTCCAGGCGATCAAGGAACGCGCGCCTCATGCTGATGTGAAGTATGACGCCGGCGTCGATCCGGCAGCCGCCGCGGCTGCTGCCAAAGGTGCGGATGTGGCCGTTGTCTTCGCTTACCAGTGGGAGAGCGAAGCCATGGACCTGCCTTCGCTTGCGTTGCCCAAGTACAAAGTTGGAGACAAGGATGTGGACCAGAACGCGGTGATCGCGGCTGTGGCGGCGGCGAATCCGCACACCGTGGTGGTGCTTGAAACGGGCAGCCCGGTGACCATGCCTTGGGTCGAAACGCCTGCGGCAATTCTCGAAACGTGGTACGGCGGAAGCGACGGCGCCAATGCCCTCGGCAATATTCTGTTTGGCGCTGTCAATCCCAGCGGAAAGCTTCCCTATACCTTCCCCAGAAGCGACCTCGACTTGCCGCATCCCACCATCGTGACGCCACCGCTCCAGGTCGTATACGACGAGGGCGTCAAAGTCGGATACAAATGGTATGACAATGAGAAAAAACCGGTGCTGTTTCCCTTTGGGTATGGGCTGTCCTACACGAGCTATCGCTACTCTGCGCTCTCACTCACTGCGGGAAAAACCATCAAGGCGAGGTTCACACTGGCGAACACCGGCGCTCGTAACGGCGCAGAGATTGCGGAAGTCTATGCCGCCTTGCCCGCCAGCGCCCAAGAGCCTCCCAAGCGTCTGGTTGGCTTTAGCAAAGTGAACCTCAGCGCCGGGGAAAAGCAAACCATTACAGTTGAAATCGATCCCAAATACCTGTCGATCTTCGACGAACCCAAGAACGCATGGACCCTCGTGCCAGGAGATTACACCATCATGGTTGGCGGCTCCTCTCATGACCTCCCGCTGAAAGCTGTGCTTCACCTCGAGTAGTTGAAAACAGCCAGGTCTCTGACCGTTCGATTTTGCGGCTTGGAAAACATTGCTCTCGCCAACAAATGTTTTCCAAGCCTAATCCCTAATCCCTGCCTTCACCCAGCCAGCGCTTGGTGTTGAGCAACTGCCGCTGATCGAGCGACCAGACTTTTCCAGTTAGTTCATCGGCCGGCTTGCCGTCGCGGATGCACTTATCGAATTCGCTGGTGATGGCTTGCATCTTGGCGTCGAGATCGTCGAGGAAGCTGAGCGCCAGAGCCTCGGGAATCATGGGCAGTTTGGGTGAGCCGAACTCCAGCTTGCCGTGGTGCGACAGGATCATGTGCAGAACAAGAGTCTTGAGCTTCGGCGGGAAGTTGGGCAGCTTGTCCATGGCGCGCTCGGCCAGAACCGAGCCGATGTGAATGTGGCCTAGCAGACTGCCCTCGATGGTGTACTCGAAGCCGCTCTCCCAACTCAATTCGCGCACCTTGCCGATGTCGTGGAGAATGATGCCGGTCAGCAGCAGATCGCGGTCGAGCAGCGGGTAGTGGGCGGCGACACGGTCGCCCAGACCCAGCAGGCTGATAACGTGTTCCAGCAGGCCGCCGAGCCAGGCGTGATGAAGGCCCTTGGCCGCGGGAGCTTCGCGAAAGGCCGTGCCCAGCTCTGGATCGTCCAGCATCGTGGTGAGCAGCGACTTCAGATCGGGATTGGTGAAGCTTGCGACAAAGCCGGCCAGCTTGCGCCAAAGCTCGGCCACGTCGCAGGTGGTCGAAGGCAGCAGGTCGGTCTTGTCGATTTCGTTGGGTTGCGCCAGCCGTAGCTGATCGATCTTCATCTGCATACGGTCGTCGAAGCGCGAGGCCGAACCGCGAGCCTTAACAACGTCGCCCTTCTCGAAATCCTTGGCGATACGCGGGTCGCCAGGATCCCAGACGCGGCCTTCAAGCTGGCCGGTTTTGTCGCCCAGGATGAGGTTCAGGTACGGCTTGTTGGTCTTCGTGGTGCGTTGCTGTTTGGCGAGGACGAGAAAGAAGCTGTCAAAAAGCGTTCCTTCGTTGAAGTTGGTTAGATCTGCAATATAGATTTCTTTCATCTGGATACCTGTTGAAAACAAACATAAATTGTTGCTGTTCGCTGGTATTGCTGAAAAAATGCTGAAGACGTGGAATTCTCCATATGGCCCCCCTTGGAACACCTGGCACAACCACGATCACCGTCTTTACCCGCCACTCGCCCGATTGCCCCCATAAAGACAACATGTGCTACAGAGGCAAGGGCTGCAATTGCCGCAAGCACCTGTACATCTATGAAGACGGCAAGAGAACGTACCGTTCCGCCAATACGCGTTCTTGGAAGCGAGCCGAAGAGCTTACCCAAGCCGAGCGGGATAGACGCGACCCGGTCAAGCGCAGGTTGCAGGAGATCGCTGAGCAAGAAACGGCGAAAGCGGACGAAGAGGCTGCAAAAGCTGCCGCCATGCGGATTAAGAATATCACGGTAGCCAGCGCTCTTGATCGATGGATGGCAACCCACAAGGACATCAAAGAGGGCACATACAATACGTATCGGACATTCATCAAGAAAGTGGGGGCCTGGGCAAAAAGGAAAGACATTCTATACCTGCGCGACATCACCCCGGACTTGCTCGATGAGTGGCGCGGGCAGTGGTCCAAGGACGCTGAACATAAGTACGACCGGATGGACATAACAACTCAATCCCAGTTTCAGACTCGCCTAAAGGGATTCTTAGCTTGGGCGGCCAAGATCCGTTTAATTGACTACGATCCGTCCGCGCCCCTAAGCTTTATCAAGCCAAGCGACAAGCGTACTCAACCTCTTACCCCTCTGCAGTTCGACGAACTCCTGACAGCGATTGAATCGTTCACCGCTGCACAAACAGGACAAGCACATGAATATGCAGCGGAACTGAAGGCTCTTTTCCTGCTTCAGCGATAGGTCGGTCTTCGCATCATCGACTGTTTGACATTTCCCCGCAGTGGACTCGTAGGAAACCGTCTGAGGTTGAGCACGCAGAAGACCGGGGCCGAAGTTGATCGCATCCTACCAGATCATGTGGTTGCCGCCTTGCAGTCGCTTTCAATCGACCGACCGCATTTCAACCCCGAATATTTCTTTTGTGTGAAAACATGGATATTAAAAGAAACGCTCCGCATGAGTTGGGAATCATATATACACGAACTGAACGATTTTCTGTCGTTCACTGACGAAAACGGACAGCCGATGTCGTTCCACTCTCATATGCTTCAGGACACCTATGCAGTGGAGATGCTGCTCGCGGGGGTGTCACTGGAGGACGTCAGTCGCCTTCGGACCCACAAGTCGATCAAAACGACCGAAAAATACTATGCCCGTTGGGTCAACCGTCGCCGCGAACAATTGGAGGATAAGGCTGTTGAGGCAATGCGAAAACAGGGGGCCATCGTCAGCGCATAATGCGACTCAGTCTCACTCCATTAGTCTCAACAAGACGGTCTAAGGCCAGATAGTCTGACGTGTCTTGAATATCTCAGAGGTTTCAATCCACACCCTGCATTTCTGCTTGGCCATGCTTTGAGTGAATATTCGGTTGCGGGGGGCTGGATTTGAACCAGCGACCTTTGGGTTATAAGGGGAAAATCAGCCCCTATATGGAACAACTCCAGCCAAGCAACTCCAAGAAAACACTGAGGAATGCGGCTTGACTTTTGGCTCATTTGTGACCATTTCGGCGCAGAACACGGACAGATGACCACTCCGGCTCCCGGCAATCTTGCAAAACCAAAATGATCCGATTCTAGTACGGTGACCGCGTGATTTGGTAATTGCATGAATGTAGCGCCGGCCTCCCGGCCGGCTGTAGCGCGGGCGTCCTCACCCGCGCTTGTCCATGGCTAATTACCAATTCATGTAGTCGTGATACTAGAGCGGAACCACAGTAGGTGTAGCCTAATGAAATCCACGAAGGTCGCCGCTCCCTGCTGGTCGCGTCGACTCGAGTGTTTCGGCTTCGGGATATAGCAACTGTGGTTTCGCTCTAGT
>Ga0224558_1004114_pt1 | contig 11505 bp, 14 predicted proteins | sample 714S32024metaG_FD_180682 | JGI IMG/M metagenome (GOLD analysis project Ga0224558, IMG submission 180682) | Peat soil microbial communities from Stordalen Mire, Sweden - 717 S3 20-24 | ecosystem: Environmental > Terrestrial > Soil > Wetlands > Peat | place: Sweden: Norrbotten County, Stordalen... | reverse complement strand
CCGGTGCAGTGTAAAACTTGCCGTCCTGGCCCAAGCGGGAAAATTCCCGCAGTTGACTGTCGAGAACGCCTTCGACTTTTGCAATTTGATTCGGTATGTTTCCATCGAGCCATATGTCCTTGACCGCGTTGAACTTCTCTCCAGAGCCCTCGACCTCACCCTCAAATCGTAGAAATCTGACAAAGGCCCCGGGAAATATCTGACGCGAATCGATTGCGAAAAGGAGAGCGCACGCCATGTTCGGCAAGAATCCTTGTGCGCCAATTCTCTTCCCTAAGTGAGCGAGCGCCAAGATTTCCTCGTCGGAATGAGACGAGAGCGCACGCATCCCACTAAAGCGTGCGGTGAATTGCTTCATGAGCGGCAAATCAAAATCTTCTGGATAGCTTAACGCACAAGGCTCAAGCTCAAACTCAATCTGCCCCTTATCAATCTCCAGTTCCCGCACCTCGTGATCGGATAGCCTTTTCTTTGAGTCGCCGATTCTAACAAAGGCCCCTCCCGACACAGTCTTGACGACTCGATCTGGACGGTAGTAAACCCGAAATACGACAACGAAGTCACGCTGGCCGTCGGGATTCAAAACCTCGATCCTCTTGCTCACATTCTTCGCATCAGGACAGTAATCCATCGCTGTTTTTTCGAGACGGTTCAGGTCGTGCTGTGGCAGCCCTGAGCAGCCCAACAGCGGACCCTTGTCGTGCTGACCAACGACGATAATGCCGCCCTCGGGCGACGTGTTGGCCCACATCGAGAAATACTCCCCCAGAGCGTCCGGATGGTAGCCCGGCGGTTTGCGTTCGATTCGGCGGTCTTCGTTCAACTGGACAAGCAACTCCGCAGAAGCACTGGCGTATATTTCATCGATTGTGAGCAGGGCAAGAGGTCCATCAAATATTAACGAAAGCTGTTCCGGCACTCAGCCTCCTTTCGAAAGGGGTAAATATCGTTATATCATAAAGATGCACTGTCCTTCGAAAGGATGTGCTCCGCCTTTATCCAGTAGTCGGTCGGAGCGGAAACAGTTGGAGCGAGATGATGGTGCAGGGGAAGACCCTGCCGCAGCCTGTTCCCGCCGCTCCGCTTCTGGTCGGCCGCACGCTGGCGCGCGGCGATCTCGTCGAGGGCGCGCCGCTTCGCTTCCATCCGCACGTGGGAGTAGATCGAGATTATGGCGCACGAGACAGTTGCGGCGATGCTCATGGTCACCTCGTCGCCCGTGCCCGTTCCCCACACGCCAAGCCTTACGGCGACGACGCCGCACGCGCGCCGCCGGCGGCAACCCGTCCTACCACCTGCTTGCGCCGTCGCGCGGGTGAGCCCACGTGCGCGAACCGGGGTCAATTCTGGCGCGGCAACTGCCGACAGCATGGTTGGGTGTTTATTGGGAGGACTCGGCTGGCGCGTTGCGCGTCATGGGGCGTCATGGGGCAAAACCCGTAACTCTATGAAAACATGGTAGCGCTAACGGGAATCGAACCCGTATTTAAGCCTTGAGAGGGCTCTGTCCTAACCGTTAGACGATAGCGCCACGGGGCGGGCAATTCCGATTCTACCAACCCGCAAGGCAGTTGTCAGCCCTCCCTCCATGCGCGCCATGCGCGGTTCACTGCTGATGCCAGGTCAGCTCCACGCGCACCGGCATTTCGTTCTTGACGGGCACCGCCAGCAGCGATGGCGGGTCGATCTTGAAATCCGCCAGCGTCGCCGGAATGGTTCCCGATATGCGGATCTGCTTTCCTTGGGTGGTCAGTTGGAATGGCACCTGCTTATAGGCGACCGTCTGGCCGGCAAACTGGATCTCCAGATCGGCCTGGATGGTCGCCGATGCGGACGCCGTTTCGGGCAATCGCGTGCGCACGGTGACCATCGGGAACTGCGCGCCGCGCGTCACCTGCAGCATGTGGAGATCACGGTTGCTATCCGCCGAATCGAACGACTTCACCGGCACCGCAATTAGAAATTCGCATTGTCCAGCGTGGCAAACGCCCCTGCCGCGCGCCGCCTTGCTGACGCCCTCGCTCTGATGCAGCGGGTGAGAAACGTGATAAGTGAGCGTGGATTGCTCCAGAACCCATAGACTGTCCGCTTGGGCTAGCCCAGGGACCAGCAGCAAAAGAAACGTCAGCGCCCGCCGATTTTTGTTCATAGATCCCGCTTAGAATTTGATGGTCACGGACAGCACGGCGAGCCCGAACGCGGTGTATGTCACAGCGGCCACAGCCCCATGCGCCTTGGCGATTCCATGCACCTTTTCCCCGTTGCTTTCCTGATTAAAGGCCATCGCCCCCAGGATGGGGGTCAGGATCATGCCCGGACCATGAATCCAGGCCAGCGCCTTGTGCAGGCGGATGGGCCCGCGGGTTTTGGTTCCTGGTATCGTGGGGGCGCGGATCGCGAAGTAGGCGGTAGTGAAGTACATGCCAGCGGTCACCGAGCCCAGAGCGCCGTGCACATCGCGGCCGGTCGCCGTGGCGTGCTTACCACCGGCCATGCTGGAAGCGACAATGGTGGCCACCAAAGGAGCGATCGTAATCAAACCCAACCGTTGATGGGTCTTGAGCATGTGCGACCGTCGGTCTAGCAGGGCCTGATTCTGGGCGCTTCCTTGGACCTGTTCCGGAGGAAAGCCCAGATCCCCCAGCGCAGGCCGCGCCGCATTGCCGGCAGATGCCGTCAAAGCCAAGTCCATGGTTTGCCTGGCCCCTGCCGCGAGCGTCACACTGGCTTTGGCGCTGAGCCCTTCCGCCGAGGCGGAGACCTCGTAGTCCCCAGGCGGGAGGTGCGCGTTATAGACTCCGGCTGAATCGGTTTCGGTTTCGGTCGATTGAGCCGTGGTCACATTTTTGACGGAGATCTTGGCGTGCGGAACGATAGCTCCCGCAGGGTCCTTGACAGTGCCCGACAGCGTGGCGCCGGCGGCCTGCGCCCGCAACGCCCCCGGGCCCATCAGCGAAAGCGCTAGAATCCCAACCCCAAGAAAGATCTTCGCCGCTTCCGGAGTGATGTGAGCCTGTCGTCGGGAAGGCGAACTTGCGAACCGCGCCCGATCGGCGCACGCGGATAACGAAACTGTTCGTTGTGCCATCTGATTGTTCTTGTTCGAGTGCAGAACAACTCGACGGCCCGTGGCGCGTCTGGGTTTCGGCGGAGAGGTCGTAAGGCAACCAGATCGTCCCAGCCTGCGTCTCTCGATAATCGTCGAGTAGCGGGCATGGAGCGACTCCCTACGAAGTTTACATTTGCATTGATGGTGCTGTCGGCCCTAGCAATGCCGTCCCGGACATCAGGTCAAACGACCGAACCGGATCAGGCACCCCCTGCGGGTTCCCCAACAAGTACTCCGCCTCAGGCGCCGACAGCCTCTCCGGACCCCCAACCGGCGACGGTCGCCGAACGGCCTGTCTCCTGGAAACTGTTGCTTCCTAACCTGATCGCCGATCAGGAACGCATGTGGACGTTTCCCGCCAGGCTCGTGCAGGGGCAAAGCTTGATTCCCACCTCCGCCGTACTCGGAGCCACGGCTGGACTTCTGGCGTTAGACCCGGCCGAGGCTGCCTACTTCCACCGCAGCTCGACATTTCAGTCGTTCAACAACTTTTTTAACAGCAACGCCACGATCATGGGCACGATCGCCGCTCCGGTTTCGCTTTATGCCTTCGGGCTGATCCGGAGAGACGCGAAGATGCAACGCACGGCGCTATTCGCGGCTGAAGCCGTCGCCGATGCCGAGATCCTGACGACCGTCTTGAAGGACGCCACCAAGCGTGTGCGTCCGGCCGGCATTCCGGCCGGACGCAACTATTCCGACAGTTGGTTTGACAGCGGCGGCTCATTCTTGCGCGGAAACGGCAGTTTTCCTTCCGGTCACACCATAGCGGCGTTCTCGGTCGCTACGGTCATCGCGCGGCGCTATGGAAATCACCGCTGGGTGCCATACGCTGCGTACGGGCTGGCCGCAGTGGTTGGGTTTTCGCGGCTTTCGCTGTCGGCTCACTTCTTGTCGGACGTCTTCATGGGTGGTGCGCTGGGGTACTCGATCAGCCGTTTCACCGTGTTGAGGCAATAGAGTAGAGATTGAAGATAGCAAGCCTCTTACCGAGGCACCGCCTAGGCCAGCAACTGCCGCAAGCCGCTGCTCACCTGCTCCCAATCGGTTTCGCTCAATCGTCCTATGCGCTTTTGCATCAGACGGTTGTCAATCGTAAACAGTTTCATGCGCACAATACACTCCTCCGGCAGACCCGCCTCAACGTTCTGGATTCTAAAATCGCCGGGCCAACTGGACTGCTTCGCCTTGGTGATCTGGGCCATCAGCGAGTGGCCGGAGCCGTGGTTGAATTCCCGCGAGCTGAGCACCAGCGCCGGCCGCCGCTTGCTTGCCGGAGAATCGGTAAAGGGAAAGGGTACCACCACGACGTCCCATGGGTCACAGGTCACCAAACGCCTCGTTATCTTCCGGGGAGTTCCACTCATCCGCCAAAGTTGTGGAAAGAGCGCGGTGCCAACCGGCGTCAAAGGGCTCCATCTTGCGGACCACCATCAATCCGTTCTCTAGGAACTCGTAGGCGATCACGTCCCCCGCGCCCACCCGTAAGCGCTCACGAACCTCCTTCGGAATTGTGACCTGTCCTTTTGTGGTAACCTTACTGGCGTTCATCATTACCTCCTTACTTCCATACTTCTTACTTCAAGGATACCACGCATTCCGCGCACTAGTCTACCGAATGCTCTCGACCCAAACCAAGCTGCACGCGAATCGCACGCTCCATCCCCAGCAGGTCTTCCCTGGAAAGATCGCCCAGTTTCGACTTCAGCCGCAGTTTGCTAACGGTGGCGATCTGATCCGCCATTGCCTTTCGCGGCTCTCCGTTCAAATCAATGGCGGCTTCACTGGGGTAGATCCGAGCGACGTTGCTGGTGATTGGAACAACCTGTACCCGGTTGAGGTTCCGGTTGGAGGCGTCATTACTGACGATCGCCGCCGGCCGGGTCTTTTGGATTTCGCCACCGAGCGAAGGGCCAAAATCAACCCACCAGACTTCACCGCGCAGCATTGGGCGGGTCCCCCGCTACATCGCCGATGACACCTTCCGTCCACTCATGGGCGTCGCGCTCGCGTTCCTCGTCGCTAGCCATTTCGCGGTAGGCCGCTTCGATGTCCTGCGGCACAACGTGCGGCCTGGCGAGCTTTTCAAGGAATTTACCGATTCGCCGACGCCCTACGGCACGATGGAGGCCCTGATAGACTTCGTCGCTAACCATAATGGTGAGCTTGCGATTCATATATCCTCTATACGTATTATATACGTGTAGACGTGTCCACGCAATTCTTAAATAATTAGTTGACAGCTCACCCCGCTTCGTTGTAAAACTAAATTAGAGCAATTCTTAATTCGTTAAGAGAATCGCCCATGGCAAGGAAACAGTCACCCACACTCACCGAGGCCGAACTTCCCATCATGGATATCCTTTGGCAAAAGGGTTCCGCCGTGGTGACCGATGTCGCCGCCGGCCTAGTCAACTCGGCCGTAGCCTACAACACCGTCCTCACCACGCTCCGCATCCTGGAACGAAAAGGTTATGTTCGCCATACCAAAGAAGGCCGCGCGTTCGTCTATCATCCTGTAGTGGAACGTGGCGAGGCCAGCCGCAAGGCGGTTCGCAACCTGGTGAAACGATTTTTCCAGGATTCGCCCGAACTGCTCATTCTAAATGTCTTGGAAGACGAGCAGTTGGCCGAAAGCGAACTGGAAAGGCTCAAACGGCTGATCTCGGGTGACGTCATGGGTGAAGGAGGGGGCAAGTGAACTGGCTTGAATTAGCAAATGTGGCGGCGGCGCTGGCAGTTTCGACCGCCCTCAACAGCCTCTGGCTCAGCGTGGTGCTGGCGGTTTTGGCCGCCGGTATGGTCCGCCTCCTGCCGCGCGCCAACGCCACCACCCGTCACGCGATCTGGGTCACCGCGCTCTTGTTGGCCGTCGCGACGCCCGCCATGTTGTTGATTCCGAGGCCCGCACAGGCGTCGTCCGCCATTGCCACGGCGCTGCCTTCCGCGCCGTGGGTCGTTCCGGTAACGGCGCAGTGGCCGGTGTATGCGGTAGGGACCTGGCTGGTGATCGCCGTCCTCCTGTTGGCGCGCGTCGGCTGGAGCTTGGTCCATCTCCATCGCCTGAAAAGCTACGCCACGCTGGTCGCCCGGCGCGGCAACATCCGCGTGCTCGCCTCGGCTGAAGCCCGGGTGCCCATGGCGGCCGGTTTTGTACGCCGCGCCATCGTCTTCCCGCAATCCCTGCTCGACGAACTCACCACCCAGGAATTCGAGCAGGTGCTCTGCCACGAAATGGCCCATCTGCGCCGTTGGGACGACTGGACGCAACTCGCGCATGCCATCGCGCAAGCCGTGTTCTTCTTCAATCCCGCCATGTATTGGATCGGAGGCCGCCTGAAGATCGAGCGCGAAATGGCTTGCGACGATTGGGTGGTTTCGACTACCGGGGAGGCCCGCCCCTATGCCGCCTGCCTCACGCATCTGCACGAGTTGACCCGCCGTGCGCCGGCCCCCCAACTGGCGCCAGGCGCGACTGGTAGAACGCGGTGGCAGATCAGTGCCCGCGTGGAGGCTCTGCTGCAGCCGGATCGCGACTCCACGCCCCGCTTTTCGCGTTCCGGCTGGACGGCGGCCTGCGCCCTGGTGAGCGCGGCCCTCATCGTGGCCGCCCGCACCACGCCGCCGGTTGGGGTGCAGGAAGTCCCCGTGGCCAGCATGAAGCTTGCGCATCTGAGCGCCCCCGCGGCCCCGACGATCTCACGGGCGCCTAAGAGGTTTACTCCGCCGCGGCCACGCCTGGTCGCCAGGCGCACGCCCGAACTTGAACTGCCGGCCCCGCCCGCCCTGACGGATGCCCCCATCGTGCTCGTGCGCGCGTGGCAAGTGCAGGTGTCTCCGACTTATTTCGTAATCGCGGTGGTCTTCTTCGAGCCGCCGCCACCCACGGTGCTGAACCGTATTTAGACAACAGATTCTCTCAAACAAAGGACAACAACATGAAGCTAAACAGAAGCAACGTCACCCTTGCGCTCCTGCTCTCTTGTGCGGGGCTATTAGTCGCAAACATGGTGAGCCACACTGGGATCGCCCGCGCGGCCGGCGCCACGCCCGCCGCGCTGACCATTCCCAGTCCGGCTCAACTATCCAACTCGTTCACCAAGATCGCCAGGGAATCCGAGCCTTCCGTCGTGCAGATCGTCAGCACCATACAGGAAAAGCGCTCCAACGCGCGCTGGTCCTTCAACGGGCAGCCATCCAACGGCGAAAACCCGTTTGGCGAGATGAACCCGTTCGGTAACATGATGCCGAACGTGCCGCAGCAGCCGCGGCGCGCCCAGGGCCTCGGCTCCGGCTTCGTCGTCGATCACAACGGCTATATCCTGACCAACAACCACGTGGTCGAGAACGCCATCCGCATTGAAGTGACACTGCCCGGAGACCACACCAAATATCCGGCTAAGCTGATCGGCACCGATACCGAGCTGGACCTGGCGGTGCTGAAGATCGACGCGGGCAAGCAGCTCTCGCCGCTCCGCATCGGCAACTCCGATGCCATGGAAGTCGGCGATTGGGCTGTCGCCATCGGCTCTCCCTTCGGACTCGACCAGACCATGACCGCCGGCATCATCAGCGCCAAAGGCCGCGACCTCGGCGAGCGCGACCACCAACTGCAGCGCTTCCTTCAGACCGACGCCGCCATCAACCGCGGCAATAGCGGAGGCCCGTTGCTCAATATCAACGGCGAAGTGATCGGCATCAACACCATGATCGTCAGCGGCAGCGGCAACTTTGAAGGCATTGGCTTCGCGCTGCCCATCAACCTGGCCGTGAACTCCTACAACCAGATCGTGAAAAGCGGCAAAGTCTCCCGCGGCGCCATCGGCATTCAGTTCGCCCGCGAAGAGAATGCCTCGTTGCTGAAGGTGTACGGCGCATCGAGCGGCGTATTCGTGTCGCAGGTGACGCCCGGTGGACCGGCTGCCAAGGCCGGCGTGCAGGTGTCCGATATCATCGTCGGGATCAACGGCCAAACCATCAAGAGCGGCGACCAGTTAGTCGAGACGATTTCGGCGGCGCAACCCGGCGCCACGGCCGAGCTCAAGCTCCTGCGCGACGGGAAGCCGGTCGAAGTATCCGTCAAGATCGGCGACCGCGCCGAGATCGTGGCGGAGAATGGTTCCGGCAAAGAGCCTGGGGAAGGCGAAGAAGTCGAAGGCGGGGCCGCGCATGCGCGCCTCGGCGTCAACGTCCAAAACCTGACCGACTCCGACCGCGAACAAATGGGCCTGAAGAATGGCGGCGTGGCGATCGCCAGCGTCGAGCCAGGGTCCTTTGCCGAAGACATCGGCCTGCAGAAGGGCGATGTGCTCGTCGAAATCAACCGCCACCGCATAGCCACGGCCGCCGACGTGCGCAACATCATGCAATCGGCTAGGCCTGGCGAAGCCATGGCGTTCAAGCTGATGCGTAATGCCGGCGGGAATTGGAGTCCCCTGTTCGCCGCGGGCACTCTGCAAGAGAAGTAATCGCCAGTGGGACAGGCCTCCCGGCCTGTCCCGCCCATCAAATAATCAACATGCAATCGCCGTACGAATAGAACCGGTAGCGCTCGTCCACCGCGTGGCGATAGGCGGCCATCGCCAGATCCTTGCCGGCGAAAGCGCACACCAGCAGCAGCAGGCTGGTGCGCGGCAGATGGAAATTGGTCAGTATCGCTCCGGTGGCGCGAAATTCGAAGCTCGGATAGATGAACAGGTCCGTTTCCCCGCTCGCTTCCCGCAGACCGTCCGCGCGCATGGCGCTCTCGATGGTGCGCACACTGGTGGTGCCCACCGCCACCAGGCGCCGGGCAGCCGTCATGCGGACGGCGTTATCCGGCGTGATGCTGTAATGCTCACTGTGCAGCCGGTGTCCTTCAACTTGGTCTCCCTGGCTCTGGCAATGGATCGGTTGGAACGTGCCGAGACCCACGTGCAGGGTCACGAATGCCAGATCCGCGCCACGCGCGCGGCAGGCATCCAGCACCTGCGGCGTGAAATGCAGGCCAGCCGTAGGCGCGGCCGCCGAACCCCTCTCGCGCGCGAACACGGTCTGATACCGCTCCCGGTCGCCCGCTTCATCCCTCCGCTTGATGTACGGCGGCAGCGGCACGTGCCCGATCCTTTCGAACTCCTCGTAGAGATCTCCGGTATGGGCGTGCGTTTGGAAGCGCAGCGTACGCTCGCCGAACTCCCGGCGTGCGATGACCTCCGCCTCCAGTCCCTCCGCGAACAGCACCTTTTCCCCGACGCGCATCTTCTTGCCGGGATGCACCAGCGCCTCCCATTCCCTGGCTGCGCTGTCGACGGGCCGCAGCAACAGGACTTCGACTTCGCCGGTGAGATACTCTTGCCGCGCCGGATTCTTCTTGCCGATGGGCAGCGCGTGTACGCCCGCGCGATGTCCGAACAAGCGGGCCGGGAACACGCGCGAATCGTTCAACACCAGGCAGTCGCCGTCGCCGAGAAAAGCGGGCAGGTCGCGGAATTGCCGGTCCTCCCAGGACTGGCGCGCGCGATTCACCACCAGCATGCGGGAAGCGGCCCGGTCGGCGAGCGGCGTCTGCGCGATCAGTTCCTCGGGCAGCGTGTAATCGAACTCGGCGAGATCCATCTCTTTGGGGGCCAGACTTCACTGTATCGGAAACAGAGTACCCTGCTCCTCGCCTTCCCAGAGTTCCGGACGACACTCGACCGGCGCGCAAGCCAGGCCGTACCGCTCCCGAATGCGCGCGACGCGCTCCCGCAGCCGGGCTTTGTAGTCGGGGCCGAGGTACGCGCTGGTGGCGTAAAGCTTGCGATATGGGCGGGCCAGCTTTGGAAAGCGCTTCTCCAGGAACGGGAAGAATATCTTCTGCGCCGAGGGCATCAGGAACAGCGGCCCGCCGCCGAAGTACTGTGCGCCCGCCTGGCACGCGGCGGAGGCCAGGGCGTCGAGGCTCTCTTCGGAGTCGGTGATCATGGGCAGGATGGGATTCGGGAAAACGCCTGCGGTGAGCCCGGCTTCCGCGAGCGCGCAGACGGCTGCCAGCCGCAGGTCGGGCCGGGGCGCGCGCGGTTCCATCAGGCGCGCCAGGCTGCGGTCGAGCGTGGTGATGGTGATGTTGACGGCCAGCACGTTGCGGCGCGCCACCTCGCGCAGCAGGTCCACGTCGCGCGCCACCAAATCGGACTTGGTGGTGATGGACAAGTGCCGGCCCTTCTCTTCCGCGAAGACTTCCAGGATCGCGCGGGTGCGCCGGAAGCGCCGCTCGGCCGGCTGATAGGGATCGGTGGCCGTGCCGATGGCGATGCGGTCGGCCCGATCGAGCTTGCGCAACTCGCGGCGCAGGATTTCCGGAGCGGCGGCCTTGGCGTAGATCTTGGACTCGAACTCGCGCCCGTCCTGCATGCCCATAAACTCGTGGGTGTAGCGCGCGAAGCAGTAGTGGCAGCCAAACTCGCAACCCCGGTAGGGGTTGATGGTCCACTGGAAAGGCATGTTGGGCTTGGTGCGATTGAGGATGCTGCGGGCGCCGATCTCAAAGTACTCGACCGGCGCGCCCGCGGGGCCCTTGGCTTCCAGCAGGCTGCTTTGGGCGGCCATTTTAGCGATGCCAATCAGATCGGGCATGCCTCTATGTTCGCCTTTTCTTCGCTATTATGCAAGGCAAAAAATAACGCCCGGCGTTCGATGCGCCGCGCCGCAATCGCCACGTCCGCCAGTTTAGTGCGCTACCCGACCATGGTGAATTCCAGCCGGCGGCGAAGGGGCGGCTTATTGAGGCTCGCACAATACGGTGACAACAACGGGTGGGGCGGGCGCCCTCGCCCGCGTCGGACCCCTGGTCCGACGGCTGGAGATTGGCCATTTGAGAGCGTGTACCGAGGCCGGTCGCCATAGTCTAAGCTGCGACGGTGCAGAGCGTCTGCGATCCCAGCGGCGGTTTCGATGCGTTCGCGTCCGCGGGTAGCAGAATCGCGAAGTCATCGATACTGGACGAGGGCTGATCCTGCATGCCACGAGCAAAGATCTGGTCGCGCAACAGATTCAGCAGATCCAAGGTCGAAGGACGAATGGATTTTCGTCTCCATAAGGGCAGCGGCAGATAGACAGCGGTGCGCTGAAACCCGTAAGCCAGGATGGAAGCCAACAGCAGCAAGCTGTAGATGGCTACCTGGAATTGCGGCAGACGGGTGACCGCCAGGGGATTCCAGACTTGGCCCTGTGCCACGCCGATGAGAGACTTTTCGTCGCGATGATTGCACTCGATTTCCCAGCGATCGATATAGGCCTGCAGCAGCGTCTGCAAGTCCTTTTATACCGGCCAATGTCCTGAGTGAGGGCTCGCGTTCCCCAACGGAAAGCAGTATTCTTTTTTTGTTTGAAACTGACTTTGCCGGAGGGTGAAGGCCCGGCCAGCAGATCGAAACTTT
>Ga0224558_1004113_pt1 | contig 11506 bp, 20 predicted proteins | sample 714S32024metaG_FD_180682 | JGI IMG/M metagenome (GOLD analysis project Ga0224558, IMG submission 180682) | Peat soil microbial communities from Stordalen Mire, Sweden - 717 S3 20-24 | ecosystem: Environmental > Terrestrial > Soil > Wetlands > Peat | place: Sweden: Norrbotten County, Stordalen... | reverse complement strand
CAACTGGTACAACACCACCAGGCGTTGCTCCACGATCGGCAACGTCAGTCCCGTCAACTACGAATTAGCATTGCTCCAAGTAGCGAAGTCTGCTTAACCCAGTGTCTACTTTCCCTGGGGAGCCTCACATCCGCAAACTGCATTCCATCAATGTGGTCGTGGCACTGCATGAAAGAATTGGCTTGTCGCGGTTTTGGGATTGTCAGTGTCGCAGGCCCGACGTGATAGTTCTGCAACCTTGCGCTGGCGCTTGGGCTAGTCCGTGTGGGTTCTGGTCTGCGGCCCGACGTGACAGACCCATTAGGAATGCAACCTCTCACCGCGTATCGCCCGACCACCAAGGAATTGGCGCCAGCATGGAGAACACGCGGCGTGGGCAGTGCAGTACTATGTAAAACATGGTAGTAGGTGGAACGGAGAAGTTGTTAGCCCAGATGCGTCGGGGCGCCATTGAATACTGCGTGCTGGCTCTTCTCCAGTCAGAAGACCGCTACGGCTTCGAGATCACGCGTCAGTTGTCCGACGCCGACGGGCTGGTAACGAGCGAGGGCACGGTCTATCCGCTGCTGACACGACTTCGCAACGACGGAATGGTTGACACCTACTGGCAGGAATCCACTGAAGGACCACCCCGCCGTTACTACCGGATCACAACCAACGGCCAGCGGGCACTGAAATCATTCATCGACCAGTGGGCACGATTTCGCGACTCGGTGGACGACATTCTGAGCAGGGGGAAGTAGCGATGAGCGAGCACACGGTGTCAGACCGGATCATTGAGGAATATCTTGGCGATCTGCGCGACGCGCTTCGAACCATCAACCCCAGCTCGTCAAAGGAGTTCATCGCCGAAATCGAACAGCACATCTCTGAGGGCCGAACGTCCCTCGAACCCGGTGACGAAGTGGGGCTACGTAACCTGCTCGAGCGGATCGGTTCGCCGACAGCACTCGCCAACGAGCTCAGAGAGACCGAGCCGGCGCGCACCGTCAGCGCCATGGACCGAGCCACCCCGTGGTTGATCATGTTCGGGGGCTTCGCCTTCGGGTTTGGCTGGCTCGTTGGCCTTTACGGACTCTGGTCCTCTAAGACGTGGCGTATCTGGGACAAACTTCTCGGCACGTTCATTTGGCCCGGTGGACTGCTCGGAATCTTCTACCTCTTCCTCGCTATCCCCAGCAGCACGGCCTGTTCTGGATTTCAGGGTGCGGGACAGACTGCTCCAACGTTGACCTGCGTCCACCACGGAATTGCAACTCTTCCGCACGCGCTGCAGCTCTTGGCCGGTTTCGTGATAGTGGCGGCGCCCATCTTCACGAGCTTCCGGCTCGGATCGGTCCTGTCCAGGGGGTACGCGGACGCATCGAACCCTCGCGGCATACGGGTAGTGAAGTCCCGACAATCCAGGACCAGCAAGCGCGTGACCTGGATCTTCTATTGCCTGGCACTTCTGATCTTCTTCATTTTCGTGTTGACCCTGCACTGACCTTCCCTTTTTCTTGGTGTCGGCATCGCCAAGTGACGGATATGCGATGGTGTGTTGACCGTGCCCTTCGCTAGTCTTCATTGGCGTCGGAGGCCCGATGCGCAAGGTCTGCTACCAAGCACTGGTGGCCAGAGGTTCCGAAGGAATGACGTCCAACTCAGATGGCGCGCTCGTAACCGGCGCTCCGGGACAGGCCTGACAAGACGGCGGAGCAGGCATCCGGCATCAATCAGCGCAGAATCTGAAAGCATCCTCGATGACTTGAGCCACCCGGTAGATGTTGCGTCGAGCATCGTCCGCGGTGCTGGGAGGACCCGTGCGGGACTGTTCGTCGTGTTCGAGTCCGGCCGCCCCTCCGGGGGCGACGACTGAATACTCGTCTAGCCGCCATCCGTCCCAATGGAGGACCCTGGAGGCGACAGGCAACTTCGATCTGGACGATCTCGCCCGTCAGGCTGCCCAGATACCAAGCCGTGGCTTGCTAAGTGGATCTAGCAAGGTTAGGCTTGCTATGTGCCTCAGGATCCAGATGTTTACGACGTTGCTGCAGCTCTTCAGATGAGCATCGGCCTGTGCTTGCGACAGCTGCGACAGATGAGGGTCGAAGGCGGGCTGAGGTTGCCGGAGGCCTCGGCCCTAAAGCGATTGGACCGAAGCGGTCCGACCTCGGTGACCGAGCTGGCCAAGGCCGAGCAGATCAGCGTGCAGTCGATGGGAACGACGCTGGGGGCGCTCGAGGCACGTGGCCTCGTCGAGCGACATCCCCATCCGAGCGACGGCCGGCGTTTCGTTCTTTCGATCACCAAGTCCGGCACACGGGTGCTGAGCGACAAGCACAACGGGCGCGCCGAGCAACTGGCGAAGGCACTCTCGGCGGGTTTCACCCCCTCGGAGCTTCGACAGCTGATGATCGCCGCACCCTTGATCGAACGGCTGGCGCAAAGCCTATGACCTCAGTAATGGAACCGGAGCAGACCGCCGGAACCGACCGCCGTCGCCGACGAGGGGCCCCGCCTCCCATCGAAGCAGCGCCGACCGGTACGTTGCCGTCCGGCACCGCGATCCCGCCGGGGAACCCGGACACCGCGACGAACGCGACATGCCCGACCCAGACCGACGTCGCCTTGATTGCGAAACCAAATCAATGAGATACCTACAGAAGAGGGAACAACGATGGCACTGACGACTTTGGACCCCAAGCCCGCACTCATCGTGATTGACTTGCAGAAGGGAATCGTCGACGCGCCCACGGTCCATCCCACCGGAGAGATCGTCGAGCGGTCTGCCAACCTGGCCGACGCGTTCCGCCGCCGGGCTCTCCCCGTCGTGCTGGTCAACGTGACCGGTGGAGCGCCAGGGCGTACCGATCGGACCGGCCCGCCCGGGATCATCAGCTCTCCCGACTGGGCCGACCTCGTCGACGAACTCGATGTGCAACCGGAGGACCACCTCGTCACCAAGCAGCGGCGGAGCGCCTTCCACGACACTGGGCTCGACGCTCATCTGCGCGGCCTCGGCGTCACCCAGGTGGTGCTGACCGGCATCTCGACCACCTCAGGCGTCGAGTCCACCGCCCGCTCCGCGTACGACCACGGCTATCACGTCGTCTTGGCAACCGACGCTATGACCGACACCGATCCCGTTGCCCACGCCAACAGCGTCGAACGCATCTTTCCCAAGCTCGGCGAGACCACCACGACCGCTGAGATCCTCGACATGCTGACGGAGCCGAAATGACGCTTCTTGGCACGCTCCTCAAAAACCGCCGAGCGAGAGACGCCCATTCGGCGTGGAACCTCCCGAACCTACAGGGACCAGAACTGCTCATCGTGACGAGCCGAAGTTTCGAGGAAGGGGGTTTGATCCCCCTGGAGCACACCCGAAAGCGGATCGGCGGGAAGAACCTCTCACCTGATCTCACCTGGAGCCCGCCACCACCCGAGACGACCGAGCTACTGCTCGTGGTCGAGGACCTCGATGGCCCCATATCCCGGCCAGCCGTGCACTGCCTGGTGCTCATCGACCCGTCCCGGCTCGACTCCCCCAACCACCTACCCCCCGGCGCGCTGTCGGCGCACCAGCCCGCCACCGGAGTGCGAATCCTGCGATCCACCATAAGTCGCGGATACCACGGCCCCGATCCGCTCAAGGGCCACGGACCGCACCGCTACACCTTCCAACTCTTTGCTCTCTCAGGCGAAACAATCAGCACCGTTGACGGAACGACACTGGATCGAGTCAGACCCCGCGCCCTCCTCTCCTCCCTCACCGCACGAGTAACCGCCCGAGGCCGGCTGACCGGTATCTACGAACGTTGAACTGCACATGGACGCTTTCCGGATTAGTCGGGCTAGTCACGCCGAGGGACTCTTCGAGATCCTCGGCGGAGGATAGGCCATCGCGCTTCTCGGAGAGCTGTGGTAGCGAGGCAAGTGCTACCAGGACCTTCATGAGGCCCTCAACGGCGTATCACATGAGGTCCTCACGGACACACTTTGCCGAGGCGAACGCGACGGTCTGGTGACACGCCAAATCGATCCGGGCCGCGCCGAGACTGCGACCCTGTACGAACTCACCGATCTTGGCAAGTCCCTCGCCGATCCGCTCGGGCGTGGGTGTTCCACACGTGTTGTCGTGCGGACCATACGGCTCAAGAAGTGCCGGAGTGGGCCACCGTCCCGGCGTTGTGGGCCAGGGCGGCGACTGCGAGTGGTGCGCACTCCTTCTGGCGCTACCCGTTGTGGCCAGCTCGTTCGGGGGGTTGGGTCGGGCCCGACGGACCCGGGCGATACAGGTCGGTCGGCCCGTGTACCGCTGCACCTGACCTCATCGATTGTGACGCTGGTCGAGCGTCGGGTCGTCCACACGGCTGAGGGACTAGCCAATGAATGCGTCAAAGGAGCCTGATCCGATGGACGACAGTCTTGCCCAAAGAACTGGTTTCGTCCGGCGCACTCTGACGTCGCTCCGGTGGCGGAACTTCCGCCTGTTCTTCATCGGCCAAACAATCTCCCAGACCGGCAACTGGCTGACCAACGTTGCTCTGACGCTCCTCATTCTGCACCGCACCGGGAGCGGGGTCGCTCTTGGCCTGCTGGTGGCGTGCCAGTACGGCCCGATCCTGCTGCTGTCTGCCTGGGCAGGTGTGATCGTCGATCGCACCAATAAGCGCAACCTCCTCTACATCACGCAGGCGCTCGAGATGTGCGAATCGTTTGCGCTCGCGGCGCTGGCGTTCATTCACAACGCACCGCTCGCCGCGTTCTACGGCATCGCCCTTGCAGGAGGCGCATTGCTGGCGTTGGACAACCCGGTCCGGCGGACCTTCGTCAACGAAATGGTGCCGAGAGACGACATAACCAACGCCGTGACGCTCTACAGCGCCATGAACAGCATGGCTCGCATCGCGGGACCCGCTTTCGCTGGCCTGCTCATCGTGACGGTCGGCTACGGATGGTGCTTCACGGTTGACGCCGTCTCCTACGTGGCGGTCATCACCGCACTCGCCATGATGCGCACGGCCGAACTGCGGCGGCTGCCGATGACGCCTCGTGGGGCCGGACAGGTCCGGGCCGGACTCAAGTACATATTCGGCGTGCCAGACCTCTGGATCACCTTTGTCATGCTCCTGCTCATCGGAACCATGAGCTACAACTTCGCGGTCGTATTCCCACTCTTCGTCGAGAAGGGACTCCACGGCGGCGATGGCACATACGCACTTGTCTACTCGGCCTTCAGCGCAGGCGGCCTCGTCGGGGCGCTGCTCGTCGCCAGGCGTTCCACCGTCAGTATCCGGACCGTTGCGGTCAGTGCAGCGGGCCTCGGGGCGGCCATGCTTGTGCTCTCAGCCGTCCCCAGCGTCGCCCTCGCCTACTTGGTGGCGACTCTGGTTGGCGCCGCCAGCGTGGCCTACATGACGGCGACGACCGCCATTGCCCAGATCCGAACGGAACCGCACATGATCGGGCGAATCCTCGCTATACAAACCGTTCTCCTTGTCGGCACCGCACCGATCGGCGGACCGATCCTCGGTGCTATTGCCGACGCGGTCGGCGTCCGCGCCCCAGTCCTCATCGGCGGAGCAGCCGCCCTGGCCGCTGCAGCCTTCGGTATGCTCGCCGCCCGCCGTGTGGACGCGCGGCGGGATCATGGCTGAGCCGTTTCCGAATCGTGTCGCGCCGGGCAATCTTTCGGAGACCACTCCGGTCCGGTCGCCGAACGTGGGACACTCACTGCTGGGCTCGGAGTGCGAAGGAACGCTGAGGATGACCCTTACAAGTCATCGCCTGGTGCCACCCGCGCGCAAATGCTGGTTATCGAGCGAGACTGACGTTGACGACGGTCCCTAGCCCTGGCCCACGTGTGCCGATATGGGATCCTCGGCCGGTGTCGGAGGCCCGACTCGCAAGGTCTGCTACCGAGCCCTGAAGGTTGGGCCCGAAGTCAGGCTCGATGACGTCGGAGGCCCGACGCAACGGGTCTGCTATCAGCCACTGGCGATTGAGCGGCAACGGAAGGGGCCTATCCTCGGGAACCATACATCGGCTCCCCCGACGGGGTTATCGCCAATCTTGGACTGCTCGGCCGAGGGTCTCGCTCACCTCGGCTCCTAGCAGCGGGGCCAGCGACGCCGCCGTGACCTCGCCGGAGCTGAGGCGATCGGTCGCGTGAAAGCAATCCCATAGGCGGACCAGTCCGTCCTCACCGTCGGCGTCGAACATCGTTGCCGCGAGACGTTGCCACCGATACTGATACCAGACGTAGTTCAGCGGGCTCATCGGGTCATCACCACCCGTGTAGTGGGCTTCGAGATCCTCCAGCGTGCTGTAACCCTCGGCGCGCATCCGAGCGTCAAGGCGCGTACTCTGCGCTCCCACGGTTGAGAGCACCTCGAGCGTGTCCAGATCTTCCGGCTGCCTGGTTGCGACGAACGCGTGGAGGGCCAGGTTGGCGAAGATCTCGCCCAACCAGAAGGTCGGCAGCCTGAGATCTCCGAGCACTTCGAATGCGTGGCCGAGCTCATGGATCGTGACGAGGTCGAAGAATGGCTGCAGATCCAAGCCACCTGCGCCGTCGGGGTATGTCGCAAGCAATCTCGCATAACCGCGCGGCGACACCTCGTGAAGGTCCTGTCCCATCGCGATCCAGAAGTCTCCGCTTCCGGCGGGCATCACCACGATGCCGGGACGGATCTGACCATCGTCATCGTTAAAGAACGGCAGCCCGTATGGCTGCCTGCTCTGCCAGTCCGCAACGTCGGCCACGATGACGGCGATGTTGGGCTCGACTCCTGAAAGCAGGCGACTGAAGTAGACGTAGGCGTCCGCGGCGACATCGGCCGCGGCCCGCGCTCGTGCCAGTGACCCATCACTGTAACGCACCTCAAATGGATAGCCGTTTAGGTGCGCAAGCCCTGATCCCATCGCCATTGGACAAAACCTAGTGGTCAGCACAAGCCCGGATGGACTGCAACTTCAACCTGGCGGGCAATGGGTCTATCGAAGCGCGAGAGGGAGACCTGCGTCTCTCTGGGCCACTCAGTTACGCAAAAGCCTCACGAACTACCCCTGTTCGCCTATCGCGATTGGCGAGACGATTCCGCGATTCGGACCCTAATCAGCTTCTTGACAAGTTGCTTCGGCAGCGGCTGATCAATTGGAAAGTGGAGGGCGCTCTTTGTCATCGTGTAGCCGCTGAGCTCTTTGTCTAGGTACGAGAGGACTGAACCACTGAACGGAAGATAGCTGAGGTGGTTGCGAAACGCGGCAAAACCAGCAACGATCCTGCCATCCAAGCGAAAAGCGGGAACGCAGTACGAAATGACCTGTTCAGCGTCGGGAATGATTTCAACTATCGTGCGGCGAAGTGCTTGGAGCGTGCTGCGCTTTGGCTCTTCGACTCCGCGTAAGTACGCATCGACGTCTTTGGCGGACATCTGCGCTCTCCTTTCATGATTTCCAGCAGTGAGGTCATTGATGCCAAACGTAATACATTTCTTCCACCTTCTCATCAGATCTAAAACCTTGCGAAGTCGGTGGTTTCAACCCGGAATGACACCATTCTTGAAGACTTACTCACCCGGTCTGTTTGGCTCGGAGGGCCGATATCCACAATCTACGATTGGAGAATCGAGTCGTGGTTACGACGATGAAAGACTTCCTATGGAATCGCAATAAAATTCAGTTTCGACTCGTCGAAGAGAATTTATCGTTCCCGAGCCGCCGAGAAACACCCGTGCACCGGCAGTCACCGAGCCGGCCACTCGACGTCTACGTCCGACGATCTACTTGAGCGACACCTCACTTCACAAAGGTGACTCGAATCACGCTGGCTTCTATCACGTGTCCGTCTTTGGGGGAGATGGTGCGGAACGAAAGCGCACCGGCTCGAGATGATGGCGAAGCGAACAATATCGACTTCTTAAAGGGACCCTTGACTCCCATCGAGCCACCCATTACGGTATCTGACTTCAGCGGAGCGAGCGTCCCATCCTGGAGCATCTCGACATTGACAACGGCTTCATACGCGGTGCTGCGACCTTGGACTACTACCGGTGAAGAGATACGTTCAGACGACGAAGGGGCCGTCACGATGATGTCCGGGCACGACGCGCCGAGCACCCACCACGAGTTCGCCGGTGTCAACTGGCCTACCATTATCGTGGTCACGGGACCGGTCGGCGTGGCTCTGACGAGAACTTCACCTGAGTGACTATCGCCTTGTTCAAAGGCACCCATCATTGGATTGACGAATCCCAGGTAGGCCGTGGCGAATGCCTGGGCTGCCAGTACCGGATCACCAAACCGTGTCACAGTCGAAGCGAAGGGCCATACTGCCGTTTCGGGTTGTGTGGCCGCGCCAAGCGTGGTGGTGGTCTTCGCTGACGTCGATGGAGTTGACACTGACCCCCATTGACGCCCCACCACGACACCCAATGCGGCCACCACTACCAGCGCGCTAACAACGATGCCGACAACCCTCTTGCCCATGCGTCAACGATCGCCCGTCGACTTTGAGAACACAAGGGCCAAACGTCACAGAGTGCTACAACGTGGGCTTCTTCTCACGGCACAACCCATACGGAGAAGTCGGTCGAGAATCCCGGACATCGTTGGAGTCGCAGGCCCGACGCGACAGCCACCTCACATTGGCGGTTGGACGCTGGAGACAATGCGTCACCCTTCGCCGAACACCCGTTGTGACGCTCCGGCGCCGTCTGGGATAACCTTCGCGACGTGGAAGGCTCAGTCGCACCGCGATTGCGGCAGGTGGTTCTTGATACGACCAACCCCCGCGCCAGCGCTGAATTCTGGCGGCAGTTGCTCGGGCTCGTCTACCAAGATGGACACGAGCCGCCGGGTCTTGATGAAGATGATCTGACAGGACGAGAGTGGCTGAATCTCCTTACCCCCTCTGGTGAAGCTTGCGTTGCCCTTCAGCGGGTCGATGAACTGCCGAGGTCAACTTGGCCCGGTAGCGGTGTGCCTCAACAGCTGCATCTGGACCTCGTAGTGGATAATCTTGAAGAACTCAATGCTGTGCACTTGCGGATAATCGCACTCGGTGGCGAGGCGCAATTGGACCGCTCGGACGACGTTGAAGAGCCTCTTCGCGTTTACGTCGATCCCGATGGGCATCCATTCTGCGTCTTTGTTGTCTCAAAGGGCTGAGCTCGCTCGTGTCGGAGGCCCGACGCGACAAGTGTGCAACCCTGCACTGGCGGTTTGACGCAGACTAGGACTCGACTCTGTCACACACTCGAATCTTCAAAACAGGAAAGCGCTATTGGCTGACGCAAGTAAGTGAAGCCGTCTCCTCAACTGAATCGTCTGCGGACTTAGAAGGCTGCCTATTCCTCACTAGGAACGTTGACAGAACGAACCATGCGGCAGCAATGGCGACCCAGATGAAGAAACCGACCATTCGGCTCATGAAAATGGACATGTCGTTTACGGAAAGAGTTGGCGGCGCGCCCACCTCATATCCATAGTGTGTCGGCGAATTGAATGATGTCAACCATGATCCGCCAAGAAACAGACCAATCCCAATCGCCAGTGATGTAGCTACGCGGCCTGTACGAAGCGGTACCAATCGACTCGTACGAGCAATCGAAATCCTCGTCATTTCAGTATGATCCCACAGCTTCAAGCGTCGAGATCGGAACCGAGAGACACTTCCACACCGGCCCGACTCAACGACGTCACCACGTGCTGACCGCCAGTCGGGTGAGCAGCGACCCAATAGAGGCCCGGCGCAACAGACCTGTTAGAAATGCCATCTTGCATCGGCAATTGTCTGACTGAACAGGGCTCGTACCAAAGACGGACTACGCCGTCGCCGCAAGCACGGCGGTTCGGGCGTCTCCGGTCGCCTCCAGAAATAACGACAACTTCATCGTTTCCAACATCCGCACCATTCCGTCCCCGACGTGATGCGCGACCACTCCCTCGACATGGTTCTGAAGCAGGAATCGGGCAACGCGAGCGTGGTGTTGGGCAGACGTACCCTCATCGTGCAGCCGGTCCCAGGACACCTCGATTTCTTGCCAACTCTCAATCCCGCCATTGATGATGTTGGCGACTGCGATCCGCTCCGCGCGGCCCCAACGGTGGTCGACTTGTCCATCACTGGTCACGGGCACGCAAACGATCATGCTCGGAGGGTACTCTCTAGATCCCCGCCCGAGCGAATCTCGTCAGGTGCGCTCTCTGTATGACAACACCCTCAATGTGCAGAGTTGGTGCTGTGCGGTCGAGTGCATAATTACTGCCATTTTGATGAGTCGGATCGTGTTGGTGTCGGAGGGCCGACGTGAACAATCTGCGACTGGCGCATCCAGAATTGGAGGTGAACATTCGATGCCGCCTCATCTAAGGGTCCTGTGAGAAGGTGAGTTCATGCTTTTGCGTGTCAGCGGTGACCTCTTCGCCAAGGGATTCGGCGATCCTCCCTTTGACGTGTTGGCGTTGCCGGGTTGGATGCGTACAGTCGCGGACTACGACCAGACACTTCGGGACTTTGCCGCCCTCGCGATTGACCTGCCCGGGTTTGGCGGAGCGCAGGCACCGCCCTCGTCTGCGTGGTCAACAGGGCAGTACGCCGAGGCCCTCCTGCCAGCGCTGGAAGCGTTCGCGACGCCTCCCGTGTTGGTCGGTCACTCGTTCGGTGGCCGGGTGGCTCTCCAACTGGCGACCATGCGTCCAGACGCGATAAGGGCCCTGGTTCTCACGGGCGTCCCGGAACTTATTGCCCACGATAAATCGAAACCGAACTTCCTGCATCGCTCGATTCGCGCCTTGCACCGACGGGGACTCGTGTCCAACGCACGCCTGGAACTCTGGAAAGGGCAACACGGATCCGCCGATTACCGAAACGCCACAGGGGTCATGCGGGACATCCTGGTGAAGGCCGTCTCAGAGAACTATGAGGCGCAACTTCGCTCGCTCTCTGTACCTACGACGTTCATTTGGGGCGAGAACGACACGGCAGCACCACTCACGGACGTCGAACAAGCTCTCGAACTAGTGCCCGCCGGAACAGCGACGCTGAAGATTCTTAAGGGCGTCGGGCACTTGACTCCCTTAGAGGCACCAGACGCCATTGCTTCAGCAATTCGGGACCGACTACTCGCATAGGTAGCCTGGCGGCAAACCTCCCGCACGATTTCATAACTCGATGGCCTGAGTTTGTTCGGTGCGTTCTCCCATGCTTTTTTGACCTGTCAAGTCGCTGGCCCGACGTGACAAAAATGCAACCTCGCACTGGCGCTTGAGCTAGGCCCTGTGGGTTCAACTCTGTGGCCCGACGTGAACCCGCACGCAGACCAATTGCGTGGTGAATCGTGCCGGGACCGGCGAGCACAAACCCTCTGAGAATCGCACGGACGAAAGCATTAGGCTGGTCAATCGACAGCCCAGCGTCTGCGAAACCGAAACTTCAAACGGGCCTCATTGTCGGCCTCATGTTTCTACAGCACCAGGTGACCATACCGACTAGCGACAACACGCTTTCTTGGTAACA
>Ga0224558_1004107_pt1 | contig 11531 bp, 8 predicted proteins | sample 714S32024metaG_FD_180682 | JGI IMG/M metagenome (GOLD analysis project Ga0224558, IMG submission 180682) | Peat soil microbial communities from Stordalen Mire, Sweden - 717 S3 20-24 | ecosystem: Environmental > Terrestrial > Soil > Wetlands > Peat | place: Sweden: Norrbotten County, Stordalen... | reverse complement strand
CGGGGGCGGTGGCAGCCCAGCGTGTGGCTCCCCGGCCGGGTCGGCAGGAGGGCGGAGAACTGGTCCCAGATGGGCTCGATGAAGCATGATTGGATCGCAGGCATGGACGCTTCCCCTGAGTGGGTTGGGTGAGATCTTCCCAATCATCGGAAAGTCCATGTCCTGCATGTACTTTCACCGCCAGCACTGGGACCCGGACGACTCAACGGAGTCATCCGACTCAATCACCTATTGGCGCAGGCTCTTAGTCGCAGACCTCCTCCTCGACCTGGACCACGCTCTTTTCCTCAGGTACACAAACCTGAGGTGGTGAGTTTCGGCCAGCAGATCTGGTCAGTCGCGCACTAGGAGCGCCTCGCGCAGGGCCTGCTGAATCGCCGCATCGACGTTCAGACCCACGGCAAAGTAGCCCGCAATGGTCCCGAAGGAACGGAAGACCTCGTCGCGGGCGGCGTCCAGGTAGTCAGGCACGATCCCCAGGAACGGCTGCAGGAGCTCAGGATCACCCCCCCGGGCTGCGAAGGCATCGGTCATGGGCTCGACCAGCGGACGCAGGTAGGCCGCACTGAGGAGGAAATCCTTCATCACGAGCTCGTACGGGACATCGAGAAGCAGGAGCAACGCAGCTGTCGCCCAGCCCGAGCGGTCCTTTCCCGTCGAGCAGTGGTAGAGGGCTGGCCGGTTGACTTCGTCGGCAATGCCCGTGAACAGCCGTCCGTAGGCGCCGCGGGCGCTCTCGAGCCGGACGAAGTCATGGTAGAGCTCAGTCCACATGGAGATGCCTCGACCCTCTCCGAGAAGATCCCGAGCCAGCTCGGGATTGGACAGCATCTCCGTCAGTTGGGCGAAACTGCCGCGCATGGCGTCACCGATCACGTCCGCAACGACGTACTTCGTACCGCGGGGCAGCTGTTCCGGTTGCGCTTGCCGCTCGGGATCGCTGCGCAGGTCGTACACCGTCCGGATGCCAAGCCGGGCAAACGCTGCAGCATCATCACCTGCCAGGTGGTGCAGAGCGCTCGACCGATAGAGGAGGCCGGTCCGGACCCGATGGCCATCGCGGGTGAGGTATCCCCCGACGTCGCGAAGGTTGGGCGCAGACGAGATTCCCTGGCTCTTACCCGCTGCCGTGGACGTGTCGCCAGCTCCTGTGAGTGATCAGATTGATCCGCGGTGCGTCGACGTCACGCAGAGGCCATCAGGATGGACGATAGCCCATGGCTTCGGAGATTCGGCGAGCGCCACTGGTCACCAGCTCGATGACGCGATCGCCGCGTGAATTGCCCAGAACCAGAGTGGCCAGACCGCCGATGGAGATCGCGGCCGCCACCTGTCCGGTACCATCGAAGACCGGCGCACCCACCGAGGCGATGCCGACGACGACATCTTGATCGCTGACCGCATAGCCTCTCCGCAGGGTGTCCTCGAGAAGCTCCAGAACCTGGTGCTTCGTGGTCGGGGACTCTGGGGTGAGTGGGGTGAGCTTCGCCGCTACGAGGTACTCGTCCCAGTAGGCGCGGGGCAGGTGCGCGAGCAGAGCGCGCGGTCCGGCACCGAGGTGCAGGGGCAGCGACCCTCCAAGTGTGAGGAGCATGGATCGGATGTGCAGTCCTTCGATCCGGTCGATGCACACGGCCTCATGATCCCGCCGGATGACGAGGTAAACGGTCTCCTCCAAGTCTCGGTGGATGTCCTGCATCACCGAGGCGGCCGCCTCTCGCAGGTCGACTCGCAAGGCGACCAAGGACCCGAGCCGGAACAGCTCCAGGCCGAGCCGATAGGTCCCGCGCTTCGGACCCGCCTCGACGTATCCGAGCGCGGCGAGGTTCTTGAGAATCCGGTGGACCGTGGGGCGGGGCTCTCCGAGGCTTAGTGAGAGCTCTCGGACGGTCAGATCGGATCTCTCGCCCAACTGACCGAGCACCCTTCCCGCCTTGGCAATCACGTTCGGGGCTTGGTCTCCCGGGGCAGTTTGCACGCTCGGCCTCAACCGAGATCGGGAAGCATCACATCACGGACCAGGGCGCCCACCCCGCCGACGGCGGCGATGAACTGACGCAAGGTGAGCACGGTCGGGCCGAACCGGTCGAACTCCTCCATGGCAAGTCCATCCTCGGCGTAGGCGCGGCGAAAGTCGACGAAATGGCTGAGAAGCAGGTCCATCAGACGCGGATCCACCGCGTCGTCGATTCGCGGGCGGACCTCGACGTCACTGGCATTGAACCGCTTCTGCCAGGCGTACGGCGGCGAGATCACCGCATCCGCGCCGATCAGCTCACTCCAGTGCATATGGTTGCGAAAAGCCGCCGAGAGGAGCCGGAGCCGGTAGCCACGCTCGCGGAAAATCCCATACGCCTTCTTGAACACGGCGACCCCCGCCCACTCCAAGCACCCAGGATCGACGCTGATGCCCTGCTTCTGCATCACCACCTTGAGCCAGTCGTCGAGACGGCCGATCATGATAGTGCACATCGGACCCATCGACGCAATATCCCTGCCCGCCGCCTCACGACGGCGAAGTCCTCGCTCGACACTGTCCGCAACGGCGATGCACTGCGGAAGCGTGAAGCAAACGGTCGCGTTGATGCTCACCCCTCGATACGTAGCCTCCTCCATGGCCGGAATGCCCGCGGCGGTGGCCGGGATCTTCACGATCATGTTGGGTGCCAGTCCGGCGAAGGCGACCGCGTTCTCGACCATCGCCTCGGTGTTCCGATACGGCCGGGGATCAATCTGTATGGAGAGTCGCCCGTCGCGTCCGTGAGACGTCTCAAAAGCCGGCTCGAGGAGCTTGGCGGCTCTGATGGACAACTCTTCGACCAGCTTCCAGCCGATCTGATCCTCGGTAGCCGCCGGCAGATCAGCCATCAGATCTTCGATGCGTGATCGCGACTTCACCATGTCTTTCTTGAGCATCCCGAGAACAATCACCGGGTTGCAGGTGGCTCCGACCGCGCCGTTCTCGATCGCGTAGGCGAGCTCATCAACGTCCGCGGAGTCGTTCCACAGGCATGTCGGCGTGGTCTGCGTCATGCAGTGAAGTGGGCTCTTGTATCCTCGCCGCGTCGGGTCATCCGTCATCTGCGCGAGCATCTCACTATCCTCATCACATCGTATTCCTGGGTGGGAGCGCGCCGGAACCGGCGGCGTCCCACCCAGGTGAAGTTTCGACGACGACCGCTCGCTCAGCTATTGCCCGGGAAGACGAGGCTGAGCTTCTCGCGCCGACCCGGGTCCGGCCAACGAAGGGTGACCATCTTCTCCTGTGTGAAGAAGCGAATGCCGTCCTCCCCGCGCATCTTGAGGTCGCCGAAGGCGGAACCCCGCGTGCCTCCGAAGCTGAGATAGCCCGCGGGCACCGGGATCGGGATGTTGATCCCGATCATCGGCACGTCCACCTCGAGTTCGAATCGTCGGCCGGCGCCGCCGTCGGTGGTAAAGATCGCCGTCCCATTGCCATACTGGTGGCCGTTGACGAGCGCGAGCGCCTCGTCGTATGTCGCCACACGGACGATACCCAGGACCGGCCCGAAGATCTCCTCCTGGTAGATCTCCATGGCGGGCGTGACGTGGTCGAAGAGTGTGGCTCCAAGGAAGAAGCCATCAGGGTGATCGGGACGGGAGAATCGCCGCCCGTCGGCGACGAGCTCGGCGCCTTCGGCGACGCCCTTATCGATCCATTCCACGATCGCGGCCCTGTGCTCGGCCGAGTAGATCGGGCCCATGTCGACATCGGGGTCGAGACCGGGGCCGATCTTGAGCCGCTGGATCCGCTCTTCCATGAGCGGGCGCAAACGATCGGCGGCGTCGCCAACGCCGATCACCAGCGTCTGGGCCATGCAGCGCTCACCAGCCGAGCCGTAGCCGGAGGCGACCGCCGAGTCGGCGGTGAACTCCATGTCGGCGTCGGGCAGGACGACCATGGCATTCTTGGCGGCCGTGTACGCCCCGACCCGCTTGCCGTGGGCAGTGCCAGTCTCGTAGACGTGCCGACCGACCGGGGTCGAACCGACAAACTGGATGGCGTCGACACCAGGGTGCACCAGCAGCGCTGAGACCGCCTCGCGCCCGCCGTACACGACGTTGAACACGCCGTCGGGAAGGCCCGCTTCCTTCCATAGCTCCGCCTGGAGCTGGGTCGCACCGGGAGTGTGGCTGGAGGGCTTCCAGACGAAGGTGTTGCCACAGGCGACCGCGATCGGGTAGATCCACATCGGCACCATCACCGGGAAGTTGAAGGGCGTGATCCCGACGGCGACCCCGAGCGGCTGTCGGAGCGTGTGGGTGTCGACGTTCGTCGAGACCCCCGGCGAGTTGATCCCAGCGAGGTGCACGGGCAGCCCGCACGCGAACTCGATCGTCTCGAGCCCGCGCAGGACCTCGCCGAGCGCATCGGGAAAGGTCTTGCCATGATCACGGCTGATGAGCCGGGCCAGATCCTCGCGGTGGCGGTAGACGAGCTCGCGATACGCGAAGAAGATATGGCTGCGGGCAATGAGCGGCATATCGCGCCATGCGGGGAAGGCCCGCTGGGCGGCGGTCACCGCGAGGTCGACCTCCGGCGCGCCGCCGCGCGGGACGCGGGCGATGACCGCCCCGGTCGCGGGATCGAAGACCGGAGCCGTCCCTTCCGGCGGGACCTCAACGGGGCGCCCGTCGATCCAGTGACTCAGGGTGGGAACAGTGCTTTCGACGACTGCTACTGGCGTCGTTGCCATTGTGGATACCTCCGCAAGTCGGCGCCGGCCGGCCGCATCGCGGACCGCCGACCCTTGATGACCATCCTACGCTCTGGTGATTCCTTTGTCCAGATGACAGGCGTCGTGTCCATTATATGGACTTTCTCATGGCTGCCGCATCTCCACCCGGAGTGGCCGCCCACTGCGTAACACCGGGACGGTGGAGCTGCTATCGACACTGGCGCAGATCTCAATGTCCGCCTCGGCATCCAGGCTGATGAGGACCTGCCCGCTGGAGGACTCCCGGAGCGCGGCGATGTCGTCCGGGTAGGCGGAACGCAGGCGCACCGCGGCCCGCGCGGCATCGGTCAGCTGGCAGGAGTGGCCTCGGGCCTCGGCCGCCTCGGTCACACGGCTGACGATCAGGCCGGCCGCCAGCGCATCGTCGAGCGCAAACCGCCCCCGGCGCCCGGCACAGACGATCCCGATCCCCAGGTGCCGGGCCCCGGCCTCGTCGACGGCGGCTTCCGCACATGCTCGCGCGTTCATGAAGCAGCCGATGAGCACGGCGGGCATCGTCTGCAGCCGGCTGAGCACCTTGGTGCCATTGCTGGTGGAGAGGACCATCCCGCGGCCTCCCACCCCGATGGCTCGCAACTCGGCAGGTGAGTTGTTGGCATCAAAGCCGGGGACGATGCGCCCACCGCGCTCGCCGGCGAGGAGGCTGCCGCGCTCGCGGGCGAGCCGGCGCGCCTCATCCAGGCTGCCGGTGACGACCACCTCGGGGCAACCGAGATCGAGCGCGGCGGTGAGCGTGGAGCTGGCGCGCAGCTGGTCGATCACCACGCACACGGTGGGCGGCCATGCCAGCGCCTGCTCCGGGACCAGCGCCACGTCAAGGTCCAACTGCGCGCGCATCACCTGGTCTCCACGGTCGCGGCGTACAGCGGGGACCATCTCATCGGTCAGCCGACCCCATTCCGAATATCCAGCTCTCCGTATGTACCTTTCTCCCAGGTTCCATCCAGCATGTCCCCGATCAGCCGGTTGAGCAGATCTGCCAGCTCCGGATCGAGGATGTGCATGTCAACCGCCACCAGGTCGAGGTTGTCGTTGCTCGAGTCCAGATTCTCGCCCAGCAGCTTCAGCATCACGGCTGCCCGGGAGGACCAGCCTGGCCGCTCGGGATCCGGCTCCCAGGTGGGCCCGTCACCATTGCCTTCGGCCCAACCCCGCTCGCGCGTGGCCACCGCCTGGCTCTGGTCGTAGGCGGACCAGCCGCGCATCGGCACCACGACGGTGGTGGGCCCCCTGGTCCGGTTCAGCTTGTCAGCCATATACCGAGCGACCGCGGCCACCTCGTCGAGAGTGGGGACCATGATGGTGACCCCCTCGTTGTGCCGGTACGGCAGCCCGGTTCCGCGATGGGAAGGTCGCCTTCCGGCTTTGAGATCGTCGCGATAAACAGCCGGGATCGAGTTCAGCGCGCCATAGGCACACTGGTCCAATCCGCCGGGTACGACGACCTGTGGAATCCCCATCTCGCTGGCTGCCGACAGACGCTCGCCGTCCCAGCTCGCGGGAATCCCGAACGGGCTCTGGCATAAAGTGTTGATGAGCTCAGCGGTGGTGATGTCGAGCACAGCAGTGATCAGGCCGGATCGCACGAGGTCCTCCATGGTGGCACCCACTCCAACGGCGTGGAAGACCGCCGTATCCCAACCGCGACCCTCCATGAAGGTCTTGCAGCGCAGCACCGTCGGGGTCGTCGTCCCGTACGAGGTGAGGGCGCAAAGAGGCCGAGAGCCGGCTACGATCGGTCCCACCTGGGCCATGGCCACGATTCCGGCGGCCGCGTTGGCCACCATCCGGCGGGTGACCACGTTAATGCCCTGTTCGAGGGTCGGATTGACGATGTAGATGTCCTTGTTGCCGACCCAGGTGCCGATGTCGCCCGAGGTCATGTCGGTGAGCATGATCTTGGGCACCCCGAAGGGCAGGGCACGCATCACCCGCGTCGCCGTCGACGTCCCCACCGATCCCGCCCAGGACAACACCCCGTCGCACTCACTGCGCGAGTACAGCTCCAGGATCTTGGCGGCACCGGCGCGACCGACCAGGTCGCTGGCCTCGGCCCGGGGGGCGGCGAGCACGTCCTGGATCTTGACATCAGTGCAGGCCAGAACCTCTTGGAGGGAGACGTCGGCCCAATCGACGGCGCCGCCGAGACTGAGGTCCATGATCATGGGCCTCCCCCCATGGGCGGCCACCATCTCGGCCAGGAACCTGACCTCGGCCCCCTTGGTGTTGCACATGCCCGTGCAGATGATGGTTGGCTTGCTCATACGTCGCACCACCCTCGCGACGGGCGAGAGCTGACGCTACACCCCAAGGCGAGCCCGCCTGAGCAGCTCGCCTCGAGTGCGGTTACCGGTCGGACGGTATCCCCGGAGCGGAAGGATCTGCTCGTGAACGGCATCCAGCAGCCAGGCCGGCTGCGGGAAGAACATCTCTTCCAGCTCGGGGGCGGGCGTGATCCAGTTTCTGGAGCCCACCACAACCGGCGGTCCGTCGAGATCATCGAAGCAGAGCTGGGTCAAGGTGGAGGCCACGGTCTGCATCACGCCGCCCCGCTCCACCGCCTCGGAGACGAGCAGCACCTTGCCCGTCTTGCGCACCGACTCCACCACGGGGCCGTATTCGAGGGGATTGGCCGAGCGCAGGTCGATGACCTCGGTGGATAGATCAAAGCGCTCGAGAAGCTCGTCAGCGGCGCCGATCGCCGTGTACAGGGCCGGCCCGAAGGTGACCATGGTCAGGTCCGCGCCGGTGCGCTTGACGGATGGCAGTCCGAGCTCGATCTCGTAATAGGCCTCGGGAACACCGGCAGTCTGGAACATCTCGCCGATGTCATAGAGCTTTTGGCTCTCGAAGAAGAGCACCGGATCCGTTCCGGCAAGGGCGGCGTTCATCATCCCCTTGGCGTCATAGGGAGTGACCGGGTAGACCACCTTGAGGCCGGGGATGTGGTTGGTGAGCGCTGTGAAGTCCTGCGAGTGCTGGGCACCGTACTTGGCGCCGACGGATATGCGCACCACCACCGGTAGGGTCAGCAACCCGGCGGACATCGCCTGCCACTTCGACAGCTGGTTGAAGAGCTCGTCGCCGGCCCGACCCATGAAGTCGGCGTACATCAGCTCCGCGACCGCCCGGCCTCCCTCCATGCCATAGCCCACCGCCGCACCGACGATGCCCGCCTCCGAGATCGGCGCGTTGAAGAGCCGGTGGTAGGGCAGGGCCTCGGTGAGACCGCGGTAGACCGCGAAGGCACCGCCCCAATCCCGGTTCTCCTCGCCGAAGGCGACCATCGTGGGGTCGATGGCGAAGCGGTGGAGCAGTGCCTCAAAGATGGCATCGCGGATGTTGAACACCTTCATCTTGGACACCGGTTTGCCGTCCTGGAAGCCGGTGCGTACCTTGCTCTGGATCTGCTTGACCCGGGGGTTGTCGGCAAGGTCCTGCAGCAGCTCGGGTGGACGATCATCGAAGCTCTCGACGTGCCGGTTGGAGAACATCAGCTCGCCGATCAGCTCCGAGTCGAGCTGCAGGCGCGGAGACGCTTCCAGGTCGGCGGCCAGCTGGAACATCGCGAACACCGTCTCCTGGACGTCGCGCCGCGCTTGGTCCAGGGCGTCGGCGCTCACGGCGCCGGCCTCCTCCAGGCGCAGCCGAAAGGAGCCAATCGAATCCGCCGCCTCCCAGTGCTCGAGCTCCTCCTTCGACCGATAGCTCGAGGCATCGGACGGTGAGTGGCCGCTGAAGCGGTACGTGATGGTATCGAGAAGCACCGGGCCCCTCCCCTGCAGCAGGATCTCCTTCTTGCGCTGGAAAGCATCGATCACCGCCATCGGGTCGTAGCCGTTGACCCGTTCGGCGTGCATCGCCTCCGGGTTCACCCCGGCACCGATCCGGGCGATGAACTCGCAGGCCATGGTCTCCCCGTCGGGCTGGCCACCCATCCCGTAGAAGTTGTCCATGCAGTTGAAGATGATCGGAAGACCTCCGCCCAGAGCCTGGTCCCAGAGCTTGCGATACTGGTCCATGCTCGCGAAGGTGATCCCCTCCCACACCGGGCCGCAGCCGAAGGAGGCATCGCCGATGTTGGCCACCACGATGCCCGGCCGTCGGTTCACCCGCTTGAAGAGGGCGGCTCCGGGAGCAATCGATCCGGAACCTCCAACGATGGCGTTGTTGGGGTAGATCCCGAAGGGCGCAAAGAACGCGTGCATGGACCCGCCCAGCCCTCGATTGAAGCCGGTCTCACGAGCGAAGAGCTCGCTGTACGCTCCGTAGACGAAGAAACGCATCGCCAGATCGCGCACCGAGCCGGCGAACCCCTTCTCGACCGGAATCAGCACGGCACCCTCGCGATACGACCGCATGATTATCATCAGCTGTTCTTCGCTGAGCCGGCGGATCGCGGAGAAGCCCTTGGCCAGGATCTCCCCATGGCTGCGGTGCGACCCGAAGATGTGGTCGTCCGGGGTCAGTGAGAAGGCCATCCCCACGGCGGCGGCCTCCTGCCCGATGGAGAGGTGGGCAGGGCCGGCGTGATTGTACGCGACCCCCCGATACGCTCCCTTCAGCTTGAGCTCGTGGAGAACCGTTTCGAATTCCCGGATGGCACACATGTCCCGCCATATGTCCAGGAAGTCCTCGGTCGAATACCGCGACTGCTCCTCCCTCACTGTTCTCTGGTATGCGTTAACCGGGATGTCGCCGAAGCGAATGACATCCTGAGACAGTGCTTCCTCCGGTTCGATCGCAAGCAGCTTGGTCACAGCCGAGTTCTCCTAACGGACCTTGAGGATGGCTTCGCGGAGCGCTTCGGACACCGTCGGATGCGGGAAGACGACCTCCGCAGCCTGCCGGGCGGTGAGCGCTGTCTCGATCAGAGCGGAGGCGGCCACGATGAACTCGCTGGAGGAGTCCCCGACCGCATGGACGCCCAGGATCTCTCCACCTCTCGCCCCGACCAGCACCTTGACGAAGCCGTTGCCGCCCTCGTTCTCGATGAGGAACCGGCCGGCGACGCCCATGGGCACGGTCGCCTTGCGGAACGGGATCCCCGCCCGGGTCAGCTCCTCCTCGGTGCGACCGGTCATGGCCACCTCGGGATGGGTGTAGATGACCGCGGGGATGGCCTCGTAGCGAATCCGATCCGGGATGCCGAACATCGAGTTCACGGCGACGATGCCCTCGCGGGTGGCCGCGTGGGCGAGCATGTGCTGACCGGTCACGTCGCCGCACGCCCACAGCCCGGGGACGCTGGTCTGGCCCTGCTCGCTGATCCGGATGCCCGCGGTGCTGAAGTCGACGCCGACCTCCTCCAGGCCCAGCCCAGCGACAACCGGGGCCCGGCCGGTGGCGTTGAGGATGCGCTCCGCGACATGTGTCTTCGGGGTCCCGGAACCATCGTCGTAGCGAAGCGCTCCCTCCTCGACAGCCAGCACCCGGCAGGAGAGGTGGAAGTCGATCCCGCCTCGCTTGAGCGCTTGGAGGAGCCGAACCGACACGTCGCTGTCACAGTTGGCGGCGATCTGGGGGAGCATCTCGAAGACCGCCACCTCGGCGCCGACCTCGCGGAAGTAAGTGGCCAGCTCGAGCCCGATGTAGCCGCCGCCGATGATGGCGATACTGGAGGGCACCTCAGCGAGGTCGAAGACGCGGTCCGAATTGAGGACGTGCTCAGCGCCGATCCCCGGTATGGGCGGGACCGTGGGCCGCGATCCCGTGGCGACGAGGACGTTCTCGGCCTCCAGCTGCTCCTCCCCGACCTGGACCCGGTGGCGTCCCACCAAGCGGGCATGGCCGCGGACGACCTCCACGCCGGAGCCCTTCAGTTTGGCCTCCACCCCCCGGCTCAGCGCGGCGACAATGCGGTTCTTGCGCTCCACGACGATCGGGGCATCAAAATTGACCCCCTCGACGAGGACCCCGAACGGTCCCGCCTCGTTGCACTCGCGATAGAGGCGGGATGAGCGCAGGAACACCTTGGCCGGGATGCAGCCCACGTTGAGACAGGCTCCGCCGAGGCTGCCTTCCTCAACCAGGAGCACCTTCCTCCCCATCTGGCCGGCGTGGGCGGCGGCCTCGTATCCCCCGGGACCGGCACCGATGACGATCAGATCGTGCACAGCGCTTCCACCCTCTCGATCTTGTCCCTGAGAGCGCTCAGGAACCTCGCTCCCGGAGCACCGTCGACCCATTGATGGTCCACGGTCAAGGACAGACCGATGGCGTCGATGAACTCGATATTGCCGTCCGGCTTGCGGACCGGCCTGACCTGGATGGCGTCGACGCCGAGGACGGCCACCTGGGGCGGGTTGATCAGCGGGGTGAACGCTTCGACCCCGAAGCTCCCCAGGTTGGTGACCGTGAACGTCCCGCCACTCAGGTCGTCGGGGGCGATCACCCCCTCCACGGCCTGGGCGGCCAGTTCCTTGATCCGGCGCGACAGGTCGCCAAGGGAGAGGTTCTGACTGTCCCGGATCACCGGTACCACCAGCCCGCGCGGCGTGTCGCAGGCGAAGGCCATGTGGACCTCCGCATGCCGGTAGACGGTGTCGTCGATGAGCTCGGCATTCAGGTCGGGAACCTCGAGCAGGGCCTGGATGGTGGAGAAGACCACCAGGTCACCGATGCTGATCTGGGCGGTGTCAGGGGAGGCCTTGAGGCGCCGCCGGAGCGCGAGCAGGGGACCGGCATTGGCCGATCCGTGCAGCGTGTACTGGGCCGTGGAACCGAGCGACTCGCGTAGGCGCCGGGCGATGGTCCGGCGCACCAGCGAGA
>Ga0224558_1004106_pt1 | contig 11531 bp, 12 predicted proteins | sample 714S32024metaG_FD_180682 | JGI IMG/M metagenome (GOLD analysis project Ga0224558, IMG submission 180682) | Peat soil microbial communities from Stordalen Mire, Sweden - 717 S3 20-24 | ecosystem: Environmental > Terrestrial > Soil > Wetlands > Peat | place: Sweden: Norrbotten County, Stordalen... | reverse complement strand
GTCTCCACGTCGTAGGCGTGCACCGTGGGCTTGCTATGCACCAGGTGCTGAATCAACTCGCTGACCTTGGCGTAATCCGCCTGGGTGTAACGTTCGGCGTCCTCTTTCGTTTTCCAGAAGCTGAGCGCCAGGATGCCGTCTGCATCCGACACGAGGACGATCTCATCTACAAAGCCTGTCTTCGCCTTCAACGTAGACAGTATCTTGTCATGCAGTGTGCCACAAACCTCTTTGGCTTTTCCGGGCTTCGTTTTGACTTCGACAACGCGAACAAACATAGCAGCATCTCCTTATCCATTGAGTTATGAAGGCCGCAAACCGTCAGTCAACACCAACGGTTGGGAGCGAACGCTGGCAATTATACTAGGCCTCGCAAGGGACGGTCGACTCCCCCACGCGGGCTAGAGCGTGTGCAGGTAGGCCAGCAGGTTTTTGATCTGCTGGTCGGTCATGACCTGGTTGAAGCCTTCCATTTTGGCCCGGCCGAATTTGACGATGTCGGTTATGCGGGCGTCGTTGGCGGGGAGTCCGCTCAGGGACAGGTACTGCTGCTTGAAGACGCCCTTCAGACCCGGTCCTTTTTTGCCGCGCGACGAGTACGGCTCATGGCACCGGTCGCAATAGTTGTCGTAGAGTTTTCTGCCTTCAGCCTGTTGCGGGTTGAGGCCGAGTTCAGCATCGGACTTGCGCCGCTCGACATCGCAGGCCGCGAGAGCCACCGCGAGTATTACCACGGAGACACGGAGGCACGGAGAAAACCAATTCGAGGAAATCATTGATGATGAAGGCATCGCCTGTGAGGACCCGAAGGTAGGATAATACGGAAAGCATGGGCGTTGTGGTCAAACGCGTTTACGAACCGGCTTCTTCTTCGGACGGAGTGCGCGTGCTGGTGGATCGTTTGTGGCCGCGCGGGCTGACGAAAGAAGACGCGGCGATCAAGTTCTGGTTGCGCGAGATCGCGCCTTCGAACGAGCTGCGGCAGTGGTTCCACGCGAATGCTGCGGGGTGGAGCATGTTCCGGAAGCGCTATCTAAAAGAGTTGGCGAGTGCGGAGGGTTCCGCGGCGGTGGAGAAACTGCATCGTCTCGCGGAAGGCAAACGGCCAGTCACGCTGTTGTATGCCTCGCGAAACGAGGAACGCAACAACGCGACCGTGTTGAAAGAATTGCTGGAAGGGATGCGCAAGCCTCCGTCGAGCGTGGGCCGTGGCGCGGTTGGGCGCGGACGGATCCGGAAAGCTAAGAGGCTCTAAGGCAGTTCTCGGTTCCCAGTTCTCAGTTCTCAGAAAAAACCAGGCGCTGCGCTCTTACTGAGAACCGAGAACTGAGAACTCTCCCATCCCCGCACTATAATTTCCCAGTCATGTCCAGTTCCGCCATCGAGAAAAAAATCGAAGCTCTGCGCGAGAAGATTCGGCACCATGAGTATCGGTATTACGTGCTGGACGATCCGGAGATTTCGGACGCCGACTTCGACACGCTGATGAACGAGCTCAAGCGGCTTGAGGCGGAGCATCCGGCGCTGGTAACGCCGGATTCGCCGACGCAGCGCGTGGGCGGCAAGCCGCGCGAGGGATTCGTTAAGGCGAAGCATTCCTCTCCGATGCTCTCGCTCGACAACGCTTACTCGGAAGAAGAACTGCGCGATTGGGAGCGGCGGGTACATGAGCTGAGCGGGAAGACTGACCTCGAATACATGTGCGAATTGAAGCTGGACGGAATGTCGCTGGCGCTCGTCTATAGCGACGGCCGTCTGGAGCGCGGCATCACGCGCGGAGATGGCAACGTCGGCGAAGACGTGACTTTGAATGTGCGGACGGTTCGTTCCATTCCTCTGTCGATCTCGAAGGACAAGTTGAAGAAAGCCGGGATGTCCGCTGATTTCGAAGTGCGCGGCGAAATGCTGATGCCGGTAGCGGCCTTCCGCAAGTTGAACGAAGAACGCAAAATCCAGGGGTTGGCGGCGTTTGCCAATCCGCGCAATTTTGCGGCTGGAACAGTCCGGCAGCTCGAACCGTCCATTACAGCGCAGCGCCGGATGGATTACTTCGCATACATGCTGCTGAAGGACGGGCAACCTTTTTTCGACCGCCAATCAAAATCCATGGACGCGCTGGAGGCGGCGGGATTCAAAGTAAATCCCAATCGCAAGCTGGCCAAAAATCTGCATGAGGTGTGGAGATTTATTCAGAGTTGGGAGGCAAAGCGCGAGTCACTGCCCTATGAAATAGACGGGATCGTCGTTAAGGTGGACCGCACGACGTGGCAACGCGAACTAGGCTCCGTCGGCAAAGTTCCGCGGTGGGCGATTGCTTACAAGTACGCGGCGCGCGGGGGCGTGACGCAGATCGAAGACATCCTGGTGCAGGTGGGCCGCACCGGAAAACTGACGCCGGTGGCGGCGCTGAAGCCGGTTCCGATTGGTGGCACGACGGTTTCCCGCGCGACGCTCCACAACATGGATGAGATCGAACGGCTGGGCGTGAAGATCGGCGACTGGGTCGAGGTCGAGCGCGGCGGCGATGTGATTCCGAAAGTGGTGAAGGTGGTTGATGATAAAGAGCATCCTCGAGGCCACAAGCAGTTCGAAATGCCCGAGCACTGTCCGGTGTGCGGCGGCAATGTGGTGCGAACGCCGGGCGAGGTGGACCACCGGTGCGTGAATGCGAATTGTCCAGCGAAGCTGCAGGGGACGATTTTGCATTTCGCCTCGCGTCATGTGATGGAGATCGACGGGCTGGGCGAGGCGCTGGTGAATCAACTTACCGAACGCGGCCTGGTGAAGAATGTCGCCGATCTCTACAAGCTGACGAAGGACGGTCTGCTGCAGCTTGAGCGCATGGGTGAAAAATCGGCGGATAACGTGCTGGCCGAAATCGAGGCCTCAAAGAAGCTGCCGCTCGAGCGTGTGATTTACGGATTGGGGATACGGTTTGTGGGCGAGCGCACAGCGCAGTTTCTGGCGGAGCACTTCGGCTCGCTCGACGCAATCATGAAAGCGAGTGCGGAGGAACTTGAGGAAGTGAACGAAGTAGGGCCGCGAATCGCGGAGAGCATCGTGGAATTTTTCGCCAATGAACACAATCGCAAACTGGTGGGCGATTTGCGCAAGGCGGGACTGACTTTCACCGGGCAGAAGAAAGAAAAAGGCACGAAGCTGACGGGAAAAACGTTCGTGCTGACGGGCACACTGGAACGCCACACGCGGGACGAAGCGAAGAAGATGATTGAAGATGCGGGTGGCCGCGTTTCAGGCTCGGTGAGCAAGAAGACGGATTATGTGGTGGCGGGAAGCGATGCGGGATCGAAGCTGGACAAGGCTCGGGAGCTGGGGGTCAGCGTGATTGGGGAAGAGGAGTTGGAAGAGCTGGCAGGTTAGCCTCGCATGTGGAGGGACGGGCGACTCGCCCGTCCCACGGCAGCAGTCCGGTGCGCCGCCTCCGTACTTACTTCTTATTTTTTAGCGGTCGGCGGCAATATGCCGTTCAGGCGCAGATACATTGCGGCCTCGGCGTAGTGGTCGGCCCAACTGCTGGCTAGGACCAGGCTGGACCAGGCGCGCGTAACTTGTTTTCCCCCGAAGCCTTCTGTGGTCTCCGCTAGTTTTGAGTCATCCATTTTCCCGAGCGTGTCGGAGCAGAAGTCGAACGACGCTTTGAGCGCGGCGACGAGTTTGTCTTTGGAGTCCGTGTCTTTCACTTCCTCGACCTTGGGGGCCGCGACGGCTGCTGCCTTGCTGCACAGCAGGTAATTCGCTTCGACCATGTGGGCGACGAGGTGGCCGAATGTCATCTGGTCGGCAGACGGCTTGTAGCTGAACTTGTCCGCGGGCATGGCTTCGACCGCTGCGATGGTGTTTTTCTGGCGGCCGGGCAGAATGTCGCGGAGCGCGCTGCTGACGGGGGTCTGGGTTGGTGCAGGCGCTGTTTGTGCAAAAGCCGAGGCGACGAGTAACAGCAAGGCTGGGATCACGAGAGTTTTTTTCATTTTCTTGTCCTCACAGTTCGACGATTGGGTGCGGAAAGAAGCATAGCGCGAGCCGGAGGGTCTGCGCCACCCGAACCGGAAACGGAGGCGCCGAGCTGCCCGCGGTTGGCCGAGCTGCGCTCGGCTTGGACGGGCGAGGGCGCCCGTCCCCACACGGGCAACCTTGCGCTATCCTTAGAACATGCACGCGCACGGCGGACACGGACATTCTCATGGGACGGGGCGGGTGCTGCGCATCTCGCTGGCCGTCACCCTGCTTTATGTCGTCCTGCTGGTGGTGGCAGGCATCCGCGCGCATTCGCTGGCGTTGCTTTCCGAGGCGGGACATAACCTGTCCGACTTTCTGGCGCTGCTGTTGTCGCTGGTGGCGGTTTTTCTGGAAGGCCGCCCGCCGAGCGCGACCAAGACTTACGGATACCGGCGCGCCGGAGTGCTGGCGGCGCTGGTCAATTCAGTGTCGCTGGTGTTGGTGTCGTTCCTTATTTTCTATGAGGCGTTTCAGCGGATTCAGCATCCTGAGCATGTGCGCGCCGGGGTGATGATTGGCGTGGCGGCGGCGGGCGTGGTGATAAACGGCGTGATCGCTCTGCTGCTGTGGCGTTCGGGGCGGGACGTGAATGTCCGGAGCGCGTTGTTGCACGAGGTGGGCGACACGCTCTCGACCGCGGCCGTGATTGCGGGTGGTTTTGCCATCCTGTGGACGGGACAATACTGGATCGACGCGGCACTGTCGTTCGGAATCGGCGCGCTGATCTTGTGGTCGAGCATCGGAATCGTGCGCGAGACGCTGAATATTCTGCTGGAGGGCACTCCGCGCGGGATGAGCCTGGAGGCGGTGGAATCGGCGATGCGAAAGATCGCGGGCGTGAGTGATGTGCATGATCTGCATGTGTGGAGCATTGGGTCGGAAAACCACGCGCTCTCGGCGCATGTCAAAATCGCAGACATGGCGACTTCGGAGAGCGACACGATTCTGCGCGAGATCAACGAAAAACTCGGACGCGGGTTTGGCATCCACCATACGACGATCCAGTTGGAACACGTGGTGTGCGAGACGCCCCACAGCTGCGTGATCGCGGTACCGGATGACGAACGCGAGCACGCGCCCAGCGATCACGACCGCCGCGATCACGCTCACTGAGCAGTCGTCGGTCGTTTGTCGGCGGTCGTTAGCGAACGCAACGACTATCGACCAACGACTAACGACCAACGACTAACGACGCCTGCGGTCCTGGTTACAATACTGAATACTAAGGAGATAAGGTTCTTATGCCCGAGTGCGCGCTGCGTCGAGATTTTCGCGATCTGTGGTACTCTAGTCGTTGGAGTTGGAGTCTTCCCTCCGCGAAGTAACATCCAATGCTTATGCGACGTTGGCGGCGAATTTTGCGCTTTTTGGCGGCTGTGCAACTGCTCCCGGCTCTGGAGAGCGGCGAGGAAACGCTCGTCGGCGGGCAGGCGGTGCTGGAAGGCGTGATGATGCGTTCGCCGCACGCCTGGGGCATTGCCGTGCGCAAGTCCTCGGGCGAGATTGTTACGTACAGCGAGCCGCTGGAGCGGCCTTCCGAACAGCATAAATGGATGGGTTGGCCGGTGGTGCGCGGGGTGATGACGCTGGGGCGCGCGATGACTCTGGGATTCCGCGCGCTGAAGTTTTCCGCCAATGCGGCGCTGGAAGAGATAAACGCCGATCCGGGCAACGGCGGTCTCCGCGGTGAAGATCACAGTGAAGATCATGGCCATAGCGATCCGAGCAAGAAGTTTGAAATCACCGGCTGGATGGCGGCAGTGAATGTGGTTTTCTCCATCGCCTTCTTCATCTTCGTGTATAAGTATCTGCCGCTGCTGGCTACGACGGAACTGAAAAGGGTGAATCCGGTCTTCGGGCAGCAGTTCGTGTTTAACCTGGTTGACGGGCTGATCCGGATCGCGATGTTCCTGCTGTTTGTGTGGGGCGTTTCGCTGTGGAAGGACATTCGGCGCGTGTACGAGTACCACGGGGCTGAGCACAAGACGGTGTTTGCGTTCGAGAATGGCGATCCGCTCGAAACCGGAGCGGTGCAGAAGTATTCGACGTATCATCCGCGCTGCGGAACCAGTTTCCTGATGACGGTGATGATCATCTCGATGCTCGTGTACATGGCGATTCCCGTGCACACTTTCTGGGCTCGATTCGGCATTCGTATCGCGCTCCTACCCGTGATAGCAGGGGTTTCCTACGAGATCATTCGCTTTGCCGCCAAGCATCGCGGCTCGCTCTTCGCGCTGATGACAGCGCCCGGCCTTTGGCTGCAGCGGATCACGACCCAGCCTCCGGATGACAGCGAGGTCGAGTGCGCGATCGTTGCGCTGGATGAAGCCATGAAGCTGGAGAAGACGCACGGCGGCGAGTTGGTCATTGCGTAGGAGTCGTTCGCTGTCCGCTATTCGTCGTTCGCTATTCGCTGCCGCGGATTGATCGTCTTCTGGATTCCGGAAAACATCACAAAGTCATTGTTTATCCGTCGCTGCTGTCAGTGCCGAGGTTCGTCTACCCTCCGGATGGAGGCGGCACATGGCGACGAATTTCTCTTATCGGGATTTGCGGATTTGGGGGGAGGCTGTTGATCTGGCTCTGGTGATATATCGCGCGACGGCGGAGTTTCCAAAGCACGAACTCTACGGTCTGACGTCCCAGATGCGGCGCGCTGCGGTTTCCATTTCGAGTAATATAGCCGAGGGTAAGGGGCACAGTTCAGACGGCGATTTTGGCCGTTTCCTTTTTCATGCGAGGGGTTCGCTACTTGAACTTCAGACGCAGATTGTGATCGCAAGAGGTTTAGAGTATTTGACGAAGGAACAAGCTGCGGGGCTCACGCGCAGTACCGACGATCTTGGCCGCGGATTAAATGGTCTGATACAAGCGATCCGGGGGAAACGCGGTCTTTCGAGAGCTGCGGCGAATACCGAACGACGAACAGCGGACGACGAATCGCGGCACCACCAATCATGTTCGAACGCTTGGACCAAATCGAAGTGCGTTACGAGGAACTGACGCAAGCCCTATTGTCGCCGGAGATCACCAACGATTCGGCGAAATACCAGAAGACTGCCAGGGCGCATAGCGAAGTCGCAGGGATCGTCGAGAGGTATCGCGAGTACAAGGATCTGAAGCGCGGGATCTCTGAGAGCAAGGCGGTGCTGGCGGATGAGACCGATCCGGAAATGCGGGCTTACGCCGAAGAAGAACTCGCGAAGCTCGACGCGCGCATCGTGACCGTCGAGGAAGAACTCAAGGTCCTGCTGCTGCCGAAGGATCCGAACGACGAGAAGAACGTGGTCCTGGAAATTCGCGCCGGCACGGGCGGCGATGAGGCCACGTTGTTCGTGGCGGAAGTCTTCCGCATGTACAACCGCTACGCCGAAACGCAGAAGTGGAAGGTGGAAGTGCTCTCCACGTCGGAGTCGGGCGTGGGCGGGTTAAAAGAAGTGATCGCGCTGATCGAAGGCGACCGGGTGTATTCGCGGCTGAAGTACGAAAGCGGCGTGCATCGCGTGCAGCGCGTGCCGGAGACCGAGCAGCAAGGACGTGTGCATACCTCGGCGATCACGGTCGCGGTGCTGCCGGAAGCGGAAGAAGTCGACGTCAAGATCGAAGCCAAGGATCTGCGCATCGATACATTTTGTTCTTCGGGGCCGGGCGGGCAGTCGGTGAATACGACTTATTCGGCGGTCCGGATCACGCACATTCCGACGAACACGGTGGTCAGCTGTCAGGATGAGAAGTCGCAGATCAAGAACCGCGAAAAAGGCATGCGCGTGCTGCGCTCGCGGCTGTACGAAGTCGAGATGCAGAAGCAGCAGGACGCGCTGGCGAAAGAACGCAAGCAGATGGTGGGCTCGGGCGACCGTTCGGAGAAAATCCGCACCTACAATTTTCCGCAGAACCGGCTCACGGATCATCGCATCGGCTTCACGATTCACCAGCTAGAGCAGGTGATGGACGGGAAGCTGCAACCGATTATCGACGCGCTGATCACGCACTACCAGGCGGAGAAGCTTAAGCAGGAGACGGCGAGCGTGGTGTAAATTGAGCGTGGTGTAAGGCCATTGCAGAGGTTTCGCCAGCTACCGTCTGATCAGCGCCATCACCCATCCCGCCAGGAAAACTCCACCCACGAATAGGGCGAAGCAGTAGAGACCGTAGCGCAGCTGCTCCATCGTCGAATTGCGCTGTGTAATGCCGAAGACCACCGACGCGAACAGCGCGAAAACCACCGCAGCCGAGAAGTGCGACAAGTTGATGGTCACGGTTTCTTCCCCAGTGCAATGTGGTGCGCATCCGCCGCCGCGATGAAGTTCAGCAGGCCGGCGACGATCAGAAAGGTCTTGCCGTAATCCGCGGCGGCATTCGCTGCCATCACGTTGCCCCAGTCCATGATGCGTGCCAGAAAATAGAGCGCTCCCGAGCCCACGTCGCCAACGAAGCCGAGTATGTCAAGAATGTCTCCGCCGTTCGGCTTGTAAATCCGCCCCTGCATGCCCAACCCAATCAGGAACATCGCGACCACCGACACCAGCAGCAGAATGCCGCGCCCATAGCGCTTCAGCAGGATGTGTCCGCCGCCCGGAATCAGCCAGCCCACAAGCGGCGCAACCACCGCCATGGTCGTGAGCGGATACTCCGGCGCAGTTGCTGAAACCGCATTCTTTGATTTATCTGTTGTCGGCTTGGCCATTCAGATGGTCACGATCTCTCGTTGAATTTTACCAGTGACCTCGGCGCTTCCCGGCCGCACCAGCACATCCACTTCCAGGCGCACGCCGAACTCGGGCAGGTAGATGCCGGGCTCGATCGAGAACAAGGAATTGGGCAGAATGCGCCGCTCGTCGTGAATCTCCAAATCATCCATGTTCGCACCATTGGCATGCACCTCGGTCGAAATCGAGTGGCCGGTGCGGTGGATGAAGTACTCTCCGTATTTCGCCTGCTTGATGTGCGCCCGCACCGCGTGATCCACTTCCCATCCCGCAATCGGCCGCGCGGCAGCGCCGGCGACGGCGTCTTGCACCGTCTTCACTCCGAGATCGCGTGCCTCGCTCACAATCTTGAAAATTTCGCGCTGCCTGTCTGACGGAGCTTTTCCCACGATCCCCACCCAAGTGATGTCGTAGTAAACCGCGCCCGGCGTATTCTTCTTTGCCCACACGTCCAGCAGAACAAAGTCCCCTTCATGAATGGGTGCCGGACGGCTTGCGCTCGGTTCGTAGTGCGGGTTGCCGCTGTTGGCGTTCACCGCCACGATCGGCGGATCGTCGGTCACCATGTTCGCGCGCTGGAATGCTTCCATGAAAAATTGCTGAATTGCATGTTCGTGCGTGCCGCCGTTGCGCACGCGCCGTCCAATTTCTTTGAAAGCCTCGGCGGTGACCGCGTCAATCACGTCGCGCGCCGCGAAGTGCGACTTGATCTGTTCGTCCGTCAAGGTCGCTTCAAACTGCGCGATCAGGTCCGCCGCACTGATAATGTTCTTGCCCAGCCCGCGGATCAGGTCCGCCGTTCCCGCGTCCACCATGGAAATAGTGAAGACAAAGTTGTTGGGCGAATACTGCATGGCCACATCGCGATGCGCGGCTAGCATCTGCTTCAAGCCGTCGAACAGTTCTTGCCATCCGGCGTACTGTTTTTTCGTGCCGGGCAAGGTATCCAGGTGTCCCGACTCGATCTTGTGGACCAGCTTGACGGGCTCGCCTTTGGCAGGAATCAAGTAGTACCAGCGCCGCGTGACCATAAGCCCATCCGGCAGCCCGAGAACGCGGTAAGCGATCGGATCGCGATGGTGATGATCGTAGAAAAGCCACGCGTCGATGTTGCGCTCGCGCAAGGCCTGCTGGATGGCGGACAGATCCATATTCAAAGCGTTATTCTACACGACCGCTGTCCCTCGCTGAATCTCTGGAGCGCGGAGAGCGAGCCTACCCACATCGTATCCCCAGCGACGTCGATTCAGCGATGGTTCTGCTATGATCGCGGCAGGGCCGGGAAAACCACCGGACTGCACCCTTCAACCAGGAGTTTTCATCATGGAAATGCCCGTTCTTCCCCTGGGCTCCCGCCGCAACGAAGACATCGCGCTCGACCTCATGAAATTCATCGCCATGACCACCGGCTACGGCAAAACCACCGGGGCCGGAGTCGGCTTTCAGGGCACCGCTGCCACCGACAAGCCCGAGGATTACGCCGCCCATTTGCTGGAACTTTATGGCCGTTGCCTGCAGTCGGTAGGTGGGAAGTAAGCCGGATCTTTTGGCGTCCACTTTTCGCAGCAAATCTTCCTGTAGCGAATCGCGGTTCCGTTCGCTGGCCTGTTCTGTCGCACACGTTTCCACTTCGCCATTTGCCTTTTTCTTACCACGGAGTCACAGAGTCACCGAGAAAATCTGGAACCTGCAAACAAAACAAGAAGGGAAGGTTTTGCCAAGCAGTTTGGTTTCTCTGTGTCTCCGTGACTCTGCGGTGGAGAAACTGAATTAGGACAGCACCGAATGACGGATTCGGTTTGCACCAATCCTTCCGCGTTATATAGAATCAGGAGTTTGCTGCACGTTGTCTGAAGCCGCAAGCAGAGTCCTCTCGCTGAAAGACGGGCGTCGCAATTGGTGATCGAGAACGACCAACGACTGACGACCAACAACGACTGACGACCAACGACCAATTTGGAATCATTATGAAAATTCATGAGTACCAGGCAAAAGAAATTCTGAAGAAGTATGACGTCGCCGTGCCGCGGGGCATGATGGCGGCGTCACGCGAAGAAGCTGAGGCGGCCGCGAGCGAACTTTTCCGCTCCGGCGCCACGGGAGTTGTGGTGAAGGCGCAGATTCACGCCGGCGGTCGCGGCAAGGGCGGTGGAGTGAAGCTCGCCAAGTCGGTGCAAGAAGCGAGCGAAATCGCCGACAAGATTCTGGGCATGAAACTGGTCACGCATCAGACCGGACCGGAAGGGCGCATCGTGCATCGCTTGCTGGTCGAAGAGACGCTGCCGATCGAGAAGGAACTTTACCTGGGCATCCTGGTGGATCGCGGCGAGGGCAAGCCGGTCTTCATGGCATCGGCTGCGGGCGGCATGGATATTGAGCAGGTGGCGGCCGAGAGGCCGGAAGCGATCCTGAAACAATACATCGATCCGGGCATGGGACTGGAGCCGTTTCAGGCGCGCAAGATCGCGTTCAGCTTGGGGTTGAAGCCGCAGCAGATCAATCCGGCAGTTAAGTTCCTGACCGGCCTTTACCGCGCGTTCCTGCAAACGGATGCTTCATTGGTGGAGATCAATCCTTTCATCAGTTGTACGGATGGGCGATTGTTTGCCCTCGACGCCAAGTTGACCTTTGACGATAACGCGCTCTTTCGGCATGCGGACCTCCGCGAATTGCGGGACTTCAGCGAGGAAGATGCGCTTGAAGTGGAAGCGTCGAAATACAACCTCAACTACATCAAGCTCGACGGCAGCGTAGGCTGCATGGTGAATGGAGCCGGCCTGGCGATGGCCACCATGGACATCA
>Ga0224558_1004105_pt1 | contig 11532 bp, 6 predicted proteins | sample 714S32024metaG_FD_180682 | JGI IMG/M metagenome (GOLD analysis project Ga0224558, IMG submission 180682) | Peat soil microbial communities from Stordalen Mire, Sweden - 717 S3 20-24 | ecosystem: Environmental > Terrestrial > Soil > Wetlands > Peat | place: Sweden: Norrbotten County, Stordalen... | reverse complement strand
CGCGCTGGCCGTTGTGCATGAGGAAGCCCTCCAATGTACTTGTGGAGCGGGCAGCGGGCCCAGTGAGGAGTCGGCGGAGCGTCCTGCCACGATGCAGCCAATGGGGGGGGGCGGTCAACACGGCTCCTGCGCGCGGGCGGCAGAACGGGACGCTGAACTGAAGGCCGCCGCGGTTTGGTCCTACGCGGAGAATCAGGCACGGTCCTCGTTGCAAGCGCTGGAAAACTCTGTTAGCCGCCTGGCGGCCATGCCGGGCCAGCGCAGTTTGGTGCTGGTCTCGACGGGCTTCCTGACAGAGACCCAGGCGGAAAAAGTGGACGCCATCATCAACCGCGCTTTGCAAAAGGAGGTGGTCATCAGCGCGATTCACTCCCCCGGGCTGGAAGCGCCAGCCCCGGACGAGGAGGCAGGCCAAACAAACCAGCTCCCTCCCACATTGGAGGTGACCAAGAACACTCTGAAAAACACGGCCTCGGCGTACTTGACCAGCGTCCTCGCCAGCCTGAGTTCCGGCACGGGCGGCGTCTTTTTCTACAACAACAACGACTTCGACGAAGGCTTCCGGCGGGCCGCGGCAGTCCCCGAAGTCCTCTACGTGCTCGCATTCTCGCCGCAGGAGCTCAATCTGAATGGGAAATTTCACTCCCTCAAGGTGACCCTCAACACTCGCGAACATTTCACCATCCAAGCGCGCCGCGGCTACTTTGCCTCCAAATCGGCGCTGGGCTGGACAGCCGAGTTCCCCCGCATAATTTCATCGACCGCCGAGTTGAGCCCCACGAAGCCGAGCTCCGTCCGCCCCCCCGACAACATTCCCAGCTCGCCGGTCCCCACGAGTTCACGTTAAAGGTCGGTGATAGCCTCATGACAGCCATCGACGGGGGCCTCGCGCATTGTCGGTTTGGCATAGTCGTATTGAGTAACAATTTCTTCTGCCGGATTGTGCCTGTGAAACGCCCTTCTACGCCTGGATCCAGCCAGCGCCAAGCGACGGGGCCATTGACGGCTTGTGGTAGCGCCGTTCTCATGCCCAGCGCGGGCAAGGAGGGTCGAATATGGCCAGTGAGCATCGGTTTTAAGTCCGCATGTCAATAACGAAATCCCGGATTTCTACCTCTTGCCAATAAGTGAAATCAATACGGTACTGGATGTGACTTGTGAGGACTCGTAGGCGTGATCGCGAGTTTTTGGGCAACAAAATGAGAAGTATAGGAAAAATTCCATTCCTAAGTTATTGAAAATACATGTACGGGCCCATAGCTCAGTTGGTTAGAGCAGCGGACTCATAATTAGCCGTTCGGCTATGTAGCATGATCTAACGTATTGAATCTAAAGAGTCGCCGAGTCCAACACTCGTGCCTTTTTGGTCTGTTTTGGTCCCTTTTTGCGCTTAAAGTAGCCGATAAAGTAGCCGGACGCCAGCCCCTCAATAAGCCCTGCGACCTCGATGTCGTCGGGGTAATTCTGTTGGCTTGCGCTGCCCTATATGAATCTATCGCTCGCCACCGACCGCGTTTAGTCAAAGAACACGAGCGAACTGAAATTGCGTAGATCGGAGCCGTACTTTTTCCTCCTCGAATCGCCTCTCACAAGATTCGAACCAAATTTATAATCTCTCTCGATGTCGCTGGCCCACCGACCCTTCCTAACCTTCCCCCAGGGCTGTCAAACCTGCGGAAGGGAAAGCTGATACAGCAAATACGGTCGGGCAGCCCGGATTCAAACCTGGAACCTCTTGCGCCCAAGGCAAGCTCAGTAAGGGTATCTCGTTGATTTTGCGGCACGGTTGGCGACCTGAAAGCACGCAAAAGCACGTTCGAGACGCTGAAATTGTACCGATCTTGTACTCGTTTGAACGTTTGGGTAACGCGAAAATGGTCTTGCATGGGATTCATTGCCTACCTATCACGTGCACGTAGGGGGATCGCAGATCCAGGTTGCCGCGTCCGTTATCTTATGACTGCTAGGTCTTCGGGATCGTGGAATCGCCGAGATACACCTGGGGCCCGCTGACCCGCAACGCCCCCCGCTCAACCAAGCCGTCAACGACCTGACTGATGAGCGTTGACCCTTCGCTGTTGAGACGATTGACGCCCAATAGGCGCGCTACAGTCGGAGGTATCTTCTCGCGCTGCGCTCCAAACTGCTCTTCCACGAGGTGCAAAACGGCAAACTCAAGCTCTTCCGGAGCTATCATGTCAATGCTTCGCTCCACGCCGTCGCCCGGTGTCCTGTAACCTGTAACGTCCGCCGCGCACGTAAAAAGGAAGCCGTTGCGTCGAGGCCGTCGCACTTGGCCAGCCGCATAAGCCAGGCTAATGGCTACCTCGATGTTCTTGGTGGTGCTTGACTCCTTGTGGATGCTGTGCAAACCGAACATTTCCTTCAGCCGTTCAACGACCAAAGATTGATGAACAGGACCTTCGCACTGGACAATTAATGAGATCAGATGAGCAAGGTTTCGAACATTTGTTGGTTTGATAAGCACGTCGATATCGAGCACGCCCCCACCCTTAAACTTTTGATACGGTCGACCTGCTGGGTACTTCCCGACTGGGGTTGACGCGGTGCGCACGTGTTGCTGGTCCGCGGTAGGAGGTACGCCGTCGCGACCCTCCGGATCAACCGTGCGAGGTAAGGGCGGAGCCTCTACGAGTTGCTCGGGTGGAACAGCCTCGGCTTGCTCCAAGCTCTGAAGGATTGATGAAACTGCGGCCTCCGGGTTGTGGAACCATTCCGTCGACCAGACTCGGTGAATTCTCCATTTCATTTGCCGTAGGACTTGTTCACGCAAGAGATCGCGATCCCGCGCAGTGCGTGAGCTGTGGTAACCCGCGCCATCGCACTCGACCCCGAGCGCATATCGGCTTGGGTCTTGTCGATGCCTGATTGCCAAATCGATTCGGAACTTGCTGGCCCCCACCTGCGCATCCACGGAAAGGCCCCTCTCGATTAGGGCTCCGCGCACAGCATCTTCAAAGTCGTTCGTCTCTGCGAAGGTCAAGGCGGGAGGCGGCGGAGGCAACTCGCAGGAGTGTTCTGCGTAATCTATGAAATTCTTCAGTGCCATCGCACCACGGTTGTTGGGGTTAATTCCGTCGAGCTCTGCGGCCCGCATACTAGTGACGAGTATTGTCTGCCATTTGGCGCGGGTGACGAGAACGTTGAGCCGACACCAGCCGCCCTCTGTGTTGAGGGGTCCGAAATTCAAGGTAAGATGACCCTGAGAGTCCTTTCCATAGCCGACGCTGATGATCATGGTGTCGCGCTCATCGCCTTGGACGTTTTCGAGCGATTTGATAAAGAATGGTTCAGCAGAATCGCAGCCTATTAGGGCGTCTATCTCGGGGTTTGCTCTGCGTTCCTCGGCCAGCAAATCCTCGATGAGTTCCGTCTGCGACCTGTTCATTGCGACAACACCCAACGACCGCACCGGGAATTCCTGGTAATGCCGGACCACGAGCTGTGTGACGCGAAGAGCCTCTACACGGTTAGTTCTACTCTTGCCACGATCCCAAGTCCCAGCCGCAGTATATTCGAGTTGAACTCCGCGATCAGGCGCGCAAGGAAGCGCAGAAGGGAATGTGATCAGTCCGTTTTCATAGAAATAGTGATTTGAGAACTTGATTAGACGCTCATCGCGGCTTCGATAGTGCCACTTGAGGTGCGACTCTTGAAAAACAGGGATGATGGCTTGGCATTCATCAAGTAGGGAGTCGAGCGGTGGCTGGACGGAGTCTTGCTCCTCCTTGAACTCATCCGCGTCATCGAAGATGGATGTCTCAAAGAACGACGTTGGCGGCAGCTGGTTGGAGTCGCCCGCAACGATGACGGCTCCCGCTCGGAGGATCGACGGAATCGCTTCGGGCGTTGGAAGCTGGGAAGCCTCGTCGAATATGACCAGATCAAACCTGCAACTTCCAGGCTTCAGAAATGTGGAGACGGAGATCGGACTCATGAGCATGCAAGGCTTTAGCGCCTGCAGGACGTTGGGAATGTCAGCGAAAAGCCTCCGGAGAGGCCTTATCCTCTTTTTCTTCTGAAGCTCTCTCTGAAGAATCCCGACCTCTCCGATTTTTCCAAGATCGCCGTTCGCCGACCGAACCTTTTGTGCTCCAGCAGATGCCACAGTGCGGATGTGCGCGAGTTGCAGCTCTTGAGTCTTCTTATCGACGGCACGGAACTTCTGGATCAGCTCCATTCGGCCTGCGCCGATAAAGTCGCCAAGAGCTTGAGAACTCGCAATGGCTGCACTGGCCCACGCATTGTAAAAGCACTTTTCGAAGACCGCGCGGGCCCGCTTAGCGCTGATGTCACCAAAGCGCTCGATGAACCCGGACAGTCCCTGGTCCGAACACCTCTTGAGGATGCGCGTTAATTGCAGCCATTCTTGAAGTAGGTGGATATTTGTAAGCAGTTTTCGGGCCTGGGCAGAGACTGCGCCGGAAGGAGCCGTCGACGCACTCGCACCGTTGACGAAGCCCTTGGGCCAGAGGGAATCAACCTTTGCGACAGAATCCGCCAACTCAGACGACTGCGGTGGAAGCTTGGACAGCAAATTTTCGATCGCCATGTGGACTTCGGCCGAGACGGCAGCGCAGCCCTCTTTTGGGGAAATACCAATCGTAGCAAGCGCCTGCCGGAGTAGCGCGGCGGCCCTGAACTGCAAGGCAACCCTCGCCAAAGCGTCCGGGTCATGGAGACCCTCGTTAGTGACACTCGCGCACATACGCTCACGATTCTGCTGAAACCAAGCATCGAGGTCACACAGTTCGCTGGCGAGCCTCTGGTAGCGGAGCAAGGAAGGAAAGTCAGATTTGGCGTTCGGCTTGAGCTTGGCTCGAATCGTAGAGCGCCAGGTCCAGTACGACGGGGTGATTCTTCGATACCAGCTGGCGAACGTACGCTTGATCGGCTCCAATAGGGTCGCCGCTTCGCACCATCCTACGTTAAAACATTGGCAACACTCGCTTTCTTTGGCTAGAAATTCCTTCGCCATTGTTGCGGCCTTGGCAAAGAAGCCGGATTCCTCTTTCAGACGCTCCATCGGGGTCTGCCACCAGTTGTCCGGTAGACGATCAACTTGCGCTAGGGCCCTGAGCGCTGGCACCACCTGCCCGACCTGCTGGAACGAGGGGGCGTGACCACAGGGGAAAAAGGGGTGAAGCCCGCTTAATGATTGGGCCGTCACTTCGAGGCCCGTTGCAAGCGATGTCAGCCAGGCCTGTAAGGTCAGGGCCTGGAGAGGATTACCCGGCGCAGGCTCGATTCCCGCCCAAGGGTGTTCGCTACGGCGGTCGAATACATTCGCAAGAACTGTGAAGTCGTCAAGCAGGTTTAAAGCCTGCTGCAGATCCGGATTTGAGACATTAAGAGGATCCGCCCAAGGCAGGGGACACAGAATATCGGGTTCAGAACTCAGTTTCGCCGCCTTGCCTATAGCTTCATAAACGGTGAGTTCCAGAGGTTCAAACCGTTTGTGCAGCGCACGAACATATTCGTTGAGTCGGATTCTAACCTGCTTCAGCAATTCGATCTGCGCTTCGAGCCGATTGTCCTGGGTGATTGGCTCCCGCTCCAGAGTTCGGCGTAAATCATCGATGATCCGGGCCTTTCCGGCCTTGGTGCTATGAGCTTCGAGGCAGAAATGGCCCAAGCTGAGTTTGTTTAGTCGATCGTACACGACGTTCAGTGCGGCCATTTTGGCGCTCACAAAGAGAACCTTCTGGCCCCGCCCCAGCGCCGCGGCGATGATATTGCTGATGGTTTGGCTCTTTCCGGTTCCAGGGGGACCATGTATGACCACGTGGCGCCCCGCCGTAGCAAGCATCATCGCCTGAAGCTGGCTGGAATCCGCATCAAGCGCAGGAACGGGAGCGGCTTGAGGCATTGGTAAGTCGTCGAGTTCGTTTTGAACCTGTTCGCGGGCCTCGTTCCATGGCCGCGCGTTGGCCAGCGCTGCTATAAGGGAGTTCTGAACCGCAATCTCCTCCATGTTTTTCAAATCTTGGTGCAAAACCAACGATTCAAAGGAGAAGGTACTCAGCCAAGCTTCTTCCGTGACCTCCCATTTCTGCTCCCGGACCTTTCGCGCAACACTCTTCAGAAAACCCTGCAAGCTCTCGCTGTCCGCCTCCTCTTCAACAGGAGGTAGGGTTACTTTGTGTTGCTCGGCCAAGTAAACCTCGAGGGCAGGGTTCAACTGCATCTCGTCGTCAGCCATCGACAGACGCAGAGCAGCAGCGGGCCCCTGATCTATGAATTCGCAAGGGACCATCCAGAGGGGGCTTGCCAGCTCGCCCATGCGCTCGTCCTTCCAGCGAAGCAACCCGAACGTTAGGAAGAGGGTCGTGACACCGCGCTCCTGGACTGCTGTTCGAGCGTTGTCATGGATACGGCGCAGGCGGCGCATCAGATCTTGCGGAGCAACGTCAAACTCTACGTCACCCGTTTCGATCAGCCATCCCTCCTCCCCTAGCTCTCCTTCAAAAAGGAGCTTATGACCGTGACCGGTGTGCTCGCGGCGAGCGAACGGCATACGGAGCTTGGCTTCCTTTAAAACCAGCTTGGAAAAAAGCTCTGCGGCTCCGGGGTTTCTCACTTGCAGTTTGCTGACGCGGGATCGGTTCAGTCCGAGCAGCGGATTAGACTGGCTTATGTCCAAGAGGCGCTTTCGCCACTCGCGTAGCTGGGTGCGGATTTTGTCAGTATCCCATGAAGGGGGGACACCAGGCGGTTGAACGCTCATCGCTTACAGCCTCGTTTAAAAGGAGCGAGGCTCTCCTCGTGGCATTAGCATATCAGAGAACTACACTACATCGACGCAGCTTTCAGATTCTGCTCTCATCCCCTAAAGCCCGGAGAGCTTTGATTCTGGCTTTGGGAAGAATCGTTTTGACGGTCCCCGGATCTCCGAAGACAACGCAGCACTCCAGTCCACCTAACTTCTGAAGGCCATAAAGCTCGTGTAGCCGGAGTTGTCTCAGACCGCGGCGGAGGTCTCGAAAGACCTCAAGGCGCGGCCAGCAGTTGGCTTCCACCACGTTGCTGGGAGTTCTGCCTTCCAGCCAGGCCCGGGCCAGGAGTCCGTCCAAGCGCCGACGGTACTCATCGTCGGTAGACTGTTTAACTTCCAAGTTAACCGCGACGTCGATGTCACCGAGTTTCTGTTTTTCTGAGAGGAAGCTGCCGAACACTATCACCGCGTTTATTGTGAACGCGTGCATGTGGTCGCCGCTAATATCTGGGATTCGACGTAGGAGTTCGGTCAGGTGTTTCGCGGCAGTGGCCCGTGAAATCGCCCGTAGCGTCGCGCTCGAAAGCGGCAGCCCCTTGCTTGTTAAGCAGAAGCAACCCGGGATTTTGTCGTACACACGGAGGTAGCCTTCGCTTCGCAGCCGGTTGGTCACACTATCGGCCTTCCGCAGTGAACATCCAAGGATATGACTAATGAAGGGAACGGTCGCGTTCAAGCACCCGATCCTCTGCATGAGCCGGCGGATTTCCGTAGCTGAATAGCCAGCAATCCTCTGTTTTTTATCCAGCAACATCGACAACCACAGTACTCTTTCGTTCGCTGGCCGTCTACTTGTGACAGATCGAATTGAGCCAGCGATTGTGAGCGAGGCGGCAATGGTTCACTAACACGGTGCGCTCAACACGTCGGCGTCGGCAGACGTGATTGGGCGGGGTCGCCAGCCAAGCGCGTTGCGAACAAAACGCGACCTGTGCCTCAGTCCGGCAGTTTCAAAGCCCTCCATTCCGGATAACGCAGCAACTTGCCTTCGCAGACGTTGGCGACATAGCAACCTTTGCAGCGGAACTGCATGATTCGCTTCCCCTCTTCCGCTAAGGCGGCCCACCGCGAACTCGTCGCGGGATTCTGTTCGATGCCGATGATGCGCAGGTCGGATCGGCCAGGCCATCTCGATAGGTCGGGCCAAGTGAAGCTCGCAGGGCGAAAGCCTCGGACAGTTCCCTCCACGGACAGGAGCGGAACAACGGTTGGCGCTCACCACGAGAACAAGAAAAAGTGAGAATAGCAAAAAATATAGAAACTCCTATAGAGTTTTTGACCGCGTCCCCGCCGATGGGGCTGCTGCTCATCAAACCCGCAGAACTGATGCTGTTTTACACCGGCGCGGACGGGATAGAGCGGGAGACTCAAAATCTGCGGTCAATAAAATCAAATTATTGATTCGGTTGGGCCTTTCCCTCCGCCGCACCTCAGGTAGTGTGAGCATGCCTACGCGTCCTTCTTCAGCGCTTTTCGCCGGCCGAGCCCGGCGCTCTCGCGCAGCTCTTCGCGCGACACGTTCACAAACAGATGCCACGTCTTGTCATAGCCTATGGCGAGCTGGGCCTTGCGCGCGGGATTGGGTCCCATCCATGTCCGGGGGCCGCGCGCCGCGCGCCGGAGCAGCCGTTCGCGGATGTCGGCGGGCATGTCCGCCTTGACGTGATCCATCACCCAACCGAACCTGCGGACCAGCGCTGTTGAATCGATCCGTTCGAGATAGTCTGCTGCCTTAGGCCAATCCAAACGGCTGCTCGCCATTGCCAGAATGGAGGCGGCTTCTCCCACGCCACCGGCCAGCGCTGGGCGGTCGATGCAGTCGATCGCTGTCTTCTCGCGGTCGGACATCATGATCTTGTAACCGAATACATCGACAGGCGCGAATCCGAAGAATTTGGCAGGCTTGGGATTGACAACCCGAACCCGCCCCTCCCCCACCCGCCTGCCCCGTAGATGCGCAGGCGTGACCACGATGATCACGCGGCGATGTTGCGTCGTCATCCCGTAATGTCCGGCCGCGCTGCCGTATCCGATATAGTAGTGATCGGCGATGCGGCTCGCGAGCGCGAGCAGATTGGTTTCACCCATCGCATCGGGTCCCTCGTCGGGCGGGATGACGAGGTACTTTCCCCAGCTCGCCCGCTCCAGCCAGCCTTTCCGGCGCAGGGATTCAATAACGTTGTCCGCCGCCTTGGCGCTGACGCCCAACAGTTTGATAATCTCCGGCCGGCCCACCTCCCGCCGTTTCTGTTCGGCAAGGGCAAGCACAACCCGGCTTTCCTGCGGCGATAAGGTTCGGACGGTGGAATCCATGATATTCTTCCTCACAAAACCCCCTCTCAAAGGGGGTTTTGATGAATAACATATCACACTTGCCTACCTCTTTCAATATTTATTTTCACAACACCCCCTTTGCAAGGGGGTTTTGTCACATAACATATATAGCTCTGCTCCGGGCCTGCCGTGACAATCCCTGACGTAAGAAAACGTCCTCCAGCCTCACGCCGCGCGACGCCGCTTGCCTGCCATTTAAGCAAAACTGTAAGAGATGAGAGTGTGGGCCACATCTACGCCAAACGCGCTGGCTTGCGCAGATAGCCGCTGATACTCGCATCCAGACCCGTAGAGTGCGCCCGTTACGCCCCCGGAAAGCAAAAGCCCAGAACCCATTTCCACCCCTTCCAGCACGTCGGCGAGGACAAGGAGGGTACAGGCACTGGGCTGTACCAGGTACAGTGCCCGCCTGCACTTTTTTGTCCCTCGACTGTCCCTCAAGTACATGGTCAAACCACGTGCACTGGCGTTAGCCCGACTTTCGCAGTTGAGGGGGTTGAAGAGCGGCAAGTGGTTTGTTTTTAACGAAGGGTTCTCAAAGGTCGGCACTACATTTTCAGTTTCGGTTGCGCGGTCTGTGCCTGCTCCTCCTGGGCCTTGATGCGAGGGGGCGGTTGTGAAGGCAAGGACAGATTGAGTTGGTGCAGCATCAGGGCTTGATCGGGTTCCGGCTGGGTGTAGCGTGGCATGATCAGCCAACGGCCGTCGGTGGTAGGCAGGCAGACATCCAGCATCTGGATCGTCGCCAGCTTTTCCAACACCGCCCGCGGGGTGAGGCCCGGGGCCAGGGCTTGCAGTCTTTGTCTCAGGGTGACGGAGAGGGCGTAGGCGAGGAAGGCCACCAGGATGTGGGCTTCGACGCGGTTTTCTAACTGGTGATAAATCGGCCGCAGGCCCAACTCGCTCTTGAGGGTCTTGAACGCCGCTTCGATCTGGGTGAGTTGGAGGTAGAGTTCCCACAGCACGGCGGGATCCTCGCCCACCAAGTTCGACCGCAGCAGATAGTGTCCATCGCGCAGTTCGGCTTTCTGCAGCTTGTCTTTGTCCAGTTTGAACGTGAAGGTCTGGCGCGTGACGGCTTCGCCCTGCTGGGGCAGGTGAAGGTGCACGAAGCCGAAGGCCCGTCCGGCCTCCTTCTTGGCCGCTCCGAGGCGGAGCAGCAGGGGATCGCGCGCCGGAGATTTCCGGCGCAGCTCGCGTAGTTTCCAAAGCAACCGCACCAGCTTACGGCGGCGAATGGCGTGCTCTTTGGCCCCTCGCCCGGCGCTCTTCGCCAACACGTATAATTCCCCCTCTTGGGCGAACAGCTTGACCTCCACCGACTCGCGCACTTTTTGCCACGGCAACTCCAGCCACTTCTTTTCGTACTGCTGAATCTTGCCCCGCGGCGTGCCCACCAGATAGAACATCTCCCTCCCCGGCTGGCGCATCTCTTCCAGCACCTCTTCGCTGGGAATCCCCCGGTCCATTAACCACACCCGCCGCGCGCGTCCATACTGCGCTTCGATCTGGGCGAGAAACCCGCGCAGCGTGGTACGATCCGAGGTGTTGCCCGCCATCACTTCGTAGGCCAGCGGAAAACCTTCCGGCGTCACCACCAAGGCGATCACCACCTGCCGGCAGTCGAAGCGGTGGTCCCGGCTGTAGCCGTGCTTGGCCTTGGGAATCTCTTCTCCCTCGCCCTCGATGGAGGTGCTGGTGAGGTCGTAGAGCAGCACGTCAAAGCGCGCCTGAAACAGCTCCTGCCAGCGCTGCCGCAGGTGATCGAACAGGGCGGCCTTATGCTTCAGAATCCGGTCCAGGCAACGATAGAGCCGGTCTTTCTCCGCCACCGCGAAGCCGCTTCCCCATAGATCCCCCAGGGCGCTCTGATCAAATCCTTGCCGGTGCAATCGAAACTCGCTGCCCGGGGAGACCAGCCGGCTTACCACCAGCAACTCCAGCACTTTAGCCCAGGGAACTTCCTCCCGGCCTTCCCCCAGCCGCGCTTCCCAAAACCCCTCTAGCCCCAACTGCCGCCACAGCTCGCAGCCCAGCCAGTAATTGCCAAACGCCCGCGGCCGCCGCAGTTCCATCTCTCGTAGCTTCACCTGCACGCCATCCAGCGCGTCGGCAGGAATCTCGCGGTCCTCCGGAAACAGGCTCAGCGTCGCCGCCCGCGGCTCGGCTTCATCAAAAACTTCCAGCGTCTGGCGCCAGGCCGCTTGCTGGCTATCGTTAATCTCTCCCCAAAACAAGACCTGCCGCTGCACCACCCGCCCCGACCCCACCCGGCGATTCTCCACCACGCTGAAATAGCGGTGTGTCTTGCCGTCCTTGCATCGCTTTTTACTGCGCAGAAACATCGTCAGCACGCATCCTGACAAATTCCATCCGCGTCTGTAAAGGGGGTAGGTCGGCAC
>Ga0224558_1004101_pt1 | contig 11541 bp, 10 predicted proteins | sample 714S32024metaG_FD_180682 | JGI IMG/M metagenome (GOLD analysis project Ga0224558, IMG submission 180682) | Peat soil microbial communities from Stordalen Mire, Sweden - 717 S3 20-24 | ecosystem: Environmental > Terrestrial > Soil > Wetlands > Peat | place: Sweden: Norrbotten County, Stordalen... | reverse complement strand
ATCCCGCTCACGATCTCGTTCAGCGACCGACCCCGCCCGAGCTCGAATCCGACCGTCCGGTTGCGGCTTTTGGGGCTGGCGCAGGTGGCCACGAGGTCACCGACGCCCGCCAGGCCACCGAAGGTGAGCACCTTGCCCCCCAGGGCAACTCCGAGACGGCCCAGCTCGGCCAGGCCCCGGGTGATCAAGACCGCGCGCGTGTTCTCACCGAATCCCAGGCCGTCGCAGATGCCGGCGGCGATGGCCATCACGTTCTTCGTCGCCCCGGCGATCTCACATCCGACGACGTCGGTGCCCATGTACACGCGAAAGGTGCGGGTGTGCACCAGGTTCTGTACGCGCCGGGCCAGGACCTCGTCGGGCAGGGCGACGACGCAGGCGGCGGGTTGCCCTTCGGCCACTTCCCGGGCCAGATTCGGACCGGTCAGGACCCCGGCCGGGATGCCGGGGAGGACTTGGGTGACGACCTCGGACATCCGGAGGTTGCTCCCGGACTCGATCCCCTTGGCAAGGCTGATGATGGCCTCGATCCCCTGCGCAAAGGGTTTGCATTGCTCCAGCACGCTGCGGAATCCGTGGGAGGGAACGGCCATGAACACCACGCCGGCACCGCCCAGTGCCTCCTCCAAGGAGGACGTGGCGGTGAGCCCGTCGGGCAGGCTGATCCCGGGAAGATAGGTCCCGTTCTCCCGGGTCCTCGCGATGGAGGATGCGAGGTCGGGCGATCGCACCCACAGGGCGGCCGGGTGCGAGACGCCCACCAGGGCCGCCACCGCCGTGCCCCACGAGCCGGCGCCGATCACCGCCACACGGTCGCTCATCACCGCCAGCCTACGGCGGCGGCCATGGGGCGGCACTCTCCCCGCCCTTACACTGTGCCCAGTGCCCGCCAGCGTCACGGCCTCGATGCAGATTCCACCTCCCCCGTCCCGAGCATCCCTCGGGCACGAAGTCGTGCTCATCCCCGTCAAGGGGTTCCGGCAGGCGAAGCGGCGCCTCGGGGGATCCATGAGCGATGAGAAGCGGGTGCAACTGGTCCGCTCCATGGCCGAAAGGGTCCTCGCGGCCTGTTCCCCACTCCCGGCCGCTGTGGTGTGCGACGATCCGGAAGTGGCCGAATGGGCCACGGCCCTCGGTGCGAGCGTCATGTGGGAGCCCGGTCAGGGGCTCAACGGCGCGGTGGCGGCGGGGGTGGAGCAATTGGCGGGCGCCGGGGTCGAGTGGGTCACCGTGGCCCATGGCGACCTTCCCCGTGCCCGCGGCCTCGGTGCGCTTGCTCCCTTCGCCGGCATCACCCTGGTACCGGACCGCAAGGACGACGGGACCAATGTCCTGCGGCTTCCGGTGGGATGTGGTTTCCGGTTCGCCTACGGGCCCGGCTCGTTCCGGTCACACCGCGCCGAATCAGTCCGGCTCGGGCTACCGGTCCGGGTGCTGCGGATACCGGCGTTGGCCTACGACGTCGACTGGCCGGCCGATGTCGCCGAGCTGACTGCATGACCGATGGCGGCACGCCGGCCCGGATCGTTCCGGTGAACGACCTTCCCGCGCGCGGTGCGCCCACACGCGATCTGCGCGTGCCCGTGTCCGCCTTGGCCATCGGCGCCCATCCCGATGACATCGAGTTCGGCTGCGGCGCCACGCTGGCCAAGTGGGCGGCGGCGGGCGCCGTCCTGCACCACCTCGTGCTGACCGACGGTGCGAAGGGAAGTTGGGACCCCGCTCAGGACGAGTCGGTGCTCATCGCCATGCGCAAGGAGGAGCAACGCCGCGCCGCCACCCTTCTCGGCGGGGGCGACGTCACCTTCCTCGGTCGGACCGATGGTGAGCTCTGCAATGACGCCGGCGCCCGGTGGGAGGTCTCCCGGTTGCTGCGCCTCATCCGTCCCGATGTCGTGTTGGCCCACGACCCCTGGCGCCGGTACCGCCTCCATCCCGACCACCGCGCGGCGGGGTTCATCGTCACCGACTCCATCGTCGCCGCGCGCGATCCCCACTTCTTCGCCGATCAGGATCTCATGCCGCATCGCCCGTCGGCCCTCCTGCTGTGGGAGGCCGACGAACCGAACCACGTCGAGGACGTCACCGATTTCGTGGAGACGAAGATCGCGGCCCTCCTGGCCCACGAGAGCCAGTTTCAGAGCACGATGGGCATCGACGGGGGAGCCGCGAGCGAGTTCGAGGCGTTCACCGCCCAGATACGCGACCAGCTGCGCCAGCACGGCGCAATCGCCGATCTGCCCTATGGCGAGAGCTTTCACCTCATGACCGACGTGTAGGCCCCCCATGGAGGCCCCTCAATTGCAAAGTCGGGGGCCCGGAGGCCCCCGACTTTGCACGCTCCCGAAGGAACGGACTGCCTAACGGGCTGCCTTACGAACAGGTGCCCGACGGACCGCCTTCTTCGCAGTCGTCCGCTTGACGGCCTTCTTGGCCGGGGCGCGACGCACTGCCTTCTTTGCGGGTGCCTTCTTGGCCACCCTCTTCGCCGGTGCCCTTTTCACGGCCTTCTTGGCCGGGGCCCGCTTTACTGCCTTCTTTGCGGCAGTTGCCCGCTTGACGGCCTTCTTGGCCGGGGCGCGCTTGACTGCCTTCTTAGCCGGTGCCCTTTTCACGGCCTTCTTGGCCGGGGCCCGCTTGACTGCTTTCTTAGCCGGGGCCCGCTTTACTGCCTTCTTTGCCGGGGCCCTTTTCACGGCCTTCTTGGCTGGCGCGCGCTTTACCGCCTTCTTGGCCGGGGCTCGCTTGACTGCTTTCTTTGCTGGGGCCCGTTTGACGGCCTTCTTGGCCGGGGCCCGTTTTTTCGCGGCTACTGCCACAGGTGCACCTCCCTAGGAGCATTGTCACTGAATAGAGGTGAAGCCTGCGCCACGTCGATGTGAACAACCCATCGTCGTGCGCACTGCCGCACCGATTTCTTTGTCACTCGGGACATACGACCCGTATGAAGTTGGTTCACCGACCATTTCGTCATACGAGTAGTCCGTTCCGATAGCCCGAAGTGCAACGATTGATTGAAGTGATGAGGCACTGCATGTGGCGCGTCTCCGGCATTCCAACACCTTTATCTGGCGCGCTGCATACTGTCGCGTCGCAGCACATGACAACCCTCCATAACGCTTCGGGTAGACACATTCTCTGTTGTCAGCCTGCTCAGGTCAAGTATCCCCTCTTCGCGGCATACTTCTGCGCGCCGAATTGCGCGTTGCTTTTTCAGATCGCGTGCGCGCTCCGCGTGATCGCAATTCGCACACGTTCGTTGTGCAACACAGAACTCCGTCGTTCGCTACGGAACAATGCGCGATGGATTTCTGCTTCCTCGCACGCGACGATCGAAGCAATGACAACACCATCACCACAAACGAATCGACGCGCTGAGTTGCGCCAGCGATGACGGGGTTCGACGCGCGCGATCCTGTCCATGACGGGTACAACATCTACCTCGGAAGAGGTGGGGACGGCTGGTCGTGGGCGGGGCCGCAACGGTCGACTCTCGTGTTGGGGCCTTCGCGCTCAGGAAAGACGTCCTCCCTGGTCATACCCAATATTCTGCTGGCCCAAGGACCCGTCGTCTCCACGTCGACCAAGCCCGATGTGATGGCTGCGACAGCATCCGCACGCGCGCGCGAGGGGTGGGCCTTCCTCTTCGATCCGAGTGGTGAAATTGAATGTCCCGCACACGTGCAACGTGTCGGCTGGTCACCGTTGACCACGGCCATCCGTTGGGATGCCGCGGTGCAGACCTCCGACGCCATGGTCAGTGCGGCGCGCTCCGGTGGCGCCGGCATCGCGCGTTCGCCGGGAGACCAACATTGGACCGAACGGGCGAGTGCTCTGCTCTCACCCTTGCTCCATGCGGCCGCGATTGAATCCCTTCCGATGCGGACCGTCGTGCGGTGGATCGATCGGCATGATGGAGCGACTCCACTGCAGATCCTCTCCCGAACCGTCGGCGATGACGCCACGGCGACAGACCTCTTATCGGGCATCGTCGGCACCGATGCGCGGGAGCAATCCGGCATATGGTCCACCGCGTCAGGTGTCCTGGCGGCCTACAGATCGGAATCCGCGCTGGAGTCGACCGAGCTCCCTCCACTCGACGTCGCCGAGTTCTGTCGCGGCACCAACACCATGTACGTCTGCTCCGCCGGTCGACGGCAGGACCAATTCGCTCCACTCGTCGTCGCCGTCCTCGGCGATGTGCGCGACGCCACGTACGAGCGAGAACGGTCCGGAGTGCGATTGCCACCCACATTGCTCGCCCTCGACGAGGTGGCCAACATCGCGCCCATTCCCGACCTGCCCGCCCTCCTGAGCGAGGGGGCCGGACAGGGTTTGCTCGTGATGGCGTGCCTGCAGGACCTGTCCCAAGCCCGCGGCCGATGGGGTTCCGCCGCCGACGGCTTCCTCACTCTGTTCGGCACCACCGTGGTGTTCCCCGGAATCGCCGACGTCGCCACGCTACGCGACCTGAGTGCGCTGGCCGGCGATCACGAGATCGCCACGACGACCGTGGGTCACGCCGTGGGCGAACGGGGACGCATCAGGCCCTCGAGTTCAGTCAGCACCGTACGAGTGCCGCGACTCCCGGTGGATGTGATCTCGCGGGGAACGCCCGGATGTGCGCTGGTGCTCGGTCCCGACAGATCCTTCGGGTCGGTGACCCTCACCCCCGCGCACATCTCGAGCCCGTGGCGCGAGCTGACCGCAGCCGGGCGGGCGCACCTGGACCGGGCTCCGGCGGGGCGGAGCCGCTGACGACCGGGACCAGACCGCCTAACGCACCCGGTCAATCTCGTGCGTGCGCGCGGCGCGCCACCCCAACCGCTGGCAGGCGACTTCTATGTGGCGGGCCGTCTGGAGATGGTCGATCAGGCGGTCGGTCGGCAGCGAGGAGATCCCGGAGGGCAAGGCGTCACCACCAAGGGCATCGGCCCCATCCGCCACCCCCCAACGCCCGCGGTAGTCGTCGATGGCACGCGCCGCCTCGCGCCAGACTTCGTGCTCGACCGGGTTCAGCGGTCGCGGCCCGAGCGTGACGAGGAGATGCCCGCCCGGGATCACGCTGCGCAATGTGCGACGGTCTTCGGCGACACCCACTTGCGCGCGCTCGGACAGGGTCGGGGTCCAGAGTTGTGCCAGCTGTTCCAGCCCGTGCTCCTCCGCCCCATCGACCGCGGCGGTGGCGAATGCGGCGACCACGTCGCGGCGACGAGCCGCACCATCGGGGGCGAATGACAGCATCGCTCCGAAACGATGCTCGTGGACGGTCTGTGCCGGCGCGCGCACCGGACGTGGCGCCAGGACAGCGGCCATCTCGGCGCGGGGATTGCCGAACGACCGCGCCCGGCGTTCCCACTGTGACGACAGCTCGCCGAAGTCGAGACCGGCGCGCTTGTCGGGACGCGTGGCGGCCCACGCCACCCGGGCTCCCCGGGCGGAGTGCGCCCCCTGCTCGGCCATGTGCCTCCGGATATCAGCCGCGCGTGACGAGAACTCTCCCAACAGGAACGGGGACACGCCCCCCACCTCCGCCCGCAGCCCGGGAGCCTCGACGAAACGGAGGCCGAGACGAATGGAGAGCTGGGCGCGCAGGTGCGACTCGTAGACGGCGGATGCGGCGGCGCGATGGGCCGACAGGCCCCGATGGTCGCACGCGCTCCAGCGGCTGTCGAAACCGTGCACCATGTTGGCCATCACGACATGGGTGTGCAGATGCGGGTCGAGCTTGCGGTTCACCCCGTGGGTGAACGACGCCGCCACCAGACCCGTCGTCGGCACGATCTCCCGCTGCTCACCCGAGCCCCGCGGCGCGGAGAGCGCGTGCGACTCGACGTAGCGCAGCGCGCCCTGCACCCCCTCACGGTGCGCGGCCACGACATGACGGGCCGCCTCCTCCCCGCCCAACGCGAACACGACACTCACCGACTTCGGCGCGCTGAAGGTCAGATCGAACCCGAGAACGGTGGCTCGCTCCGATCGCAATCGATGCCCGGAGGTGGGATGGCGACCGTCGAGGACCGCCCGCAGATGCCCCGGATCGATGGCGCCCCGCAGTCCCAGCCCCTCGGCGGCCCGGCCCGACCAGGCCGCCCGCCCGCCGTCCCCCCCACGCTGCGGCAGGGGAAGCTCCTGGGCCAGATCAGAGAGGTAGTACTCGGCCCCTTGCGCGGTGAGGCGGTGCATACCGAGCATTCGACCGCCTGTCTCTTCCCGGGCTTAACTGTCTTTCATACTATTCTATGTCTTTCTGATATAGCTTCAGCACCTTGGCGGCGGCACGTGCGGCCAGGTCGGTGAGTTCGGCCGGGCGCACCACGTACGCCTGGGGGCCGAGCTGGAGGAGCAGCCGTTCGAACCAGGCCATTCCGGCGACGTCGAGGAGGACGTCGGTCACCGCCCCACCCGCCGAATGCGCCACCGCGCGCACGGGCACGGACTCCGGAACCCATTGCGCGCCCTCGCCCAGGTGGAGCTGGACTTCGACGGCACCGGGACCGGGAAGAAAGGAGTCCTCGGCGGCCCGCCGGGGGCGGGGCGTCGACGTGCCCGGTGCGCCGTGCGGCCGCACGGCGCCGATGCGATCGACCCGGAAGCGCCGCACGTCCCCCGCCCGACGGCAGAACGCATCGAGGTACCAGTGGCCGTCCATGGTGATCACCTGGACCGGTTCGACGACCCGCGTCGTCGACTCGTCGCGTGACGCGGAGTGGTAGTCGATCTCCACGGCCTGCCCGGCATCGCACGCCCGCCGGACGTCGGCGAGGGACTGGGGAGCGTCGACGTCGACGCCGATGGCCTCGCGCGATCCCAGGGCGGCTTCGAGCTTGGAGAGGGCGCGGCGCAACGCCCCGTCGTCGGGCCCGGGCACGGCCATGATCAGGCGAGCCGACGCCGCCACGGCGAAGCCCTCCGCCGGCGTCAGGCGGCGGGGCCGGGCGAATTCGGGAGGCAGAAAGGCCCGCACGGAGGTCTCCGACACCTCGATCTCCATCAGCGTGTCCGGGGTATAGGGAGGGACCCCGCAGCAGGCCGCCAGCTCGAGCTCGCGAATCAGCTCGTCCTCGTCCATGCGGAAGCGCCGGGCCACGTCGGCGATGGGGGCCTCGCCCACCTGGGCCAACCACCCGACCACGGCCAGCAGCCGTCGCAGGCGCTGGCTCGTCTCCCTCCCTGGCACGGGGCGGACTGCCCCAGCGTCCCCCGACCCGGGGTGGGCCGCGGGGAGGTCAGCCACCGTCAGCCCGTCCGGAAGGCCCGCTCCCGCCGCTATATCCGTCAGCCACGCCACCAGCTCCGCACGGAACTCGGGCGGTTCGAGAATCTCGGCGTGGTCGAGAAGGCCGAGGATCCAGGAACGGACCGCCGGGAATCCGGGCACCCGGAGGGCGATGATGACCGACCCGTCGTCGCCACGGCTCTCGACCTTGTCGCTCCCGACCTCTTCGGCGATCCTCGGCCCTTCCCTCGCGTCCACCAGAATCCGGGTGAGGACGTAGTCCTCTCCCTCGGCGCGCCAGGGCTCGTCGGGCAGGGAAGCACGGATGTCGATGCCGTCGGGGAGCGCGGCGCTCCCGGGTGTCTCCAGCACCACGGCGTCCTCAACGCGGTCGACGCGAAAGGTGCGCACAGCTTCCCGCTCGAGGTCCCATGCGACCAGGTACCAGTGCCCGAACCGGAACCACAGGCCGGCCGGGGCCACGCGGCGGGCCGTGTGGCGGTAGGTGAAGGAGGCCACCGCCTGGGTGCGCACCGCTTCGAAGAGGTCGATGAGGGCCCGTGGCGTCTCGAGCGTCGCGATGGGACGGACTTCACCCAGACCGGTCGCGCCCAGCTTCAAAAGCGCATCCCGCCCACTAGGATCGTCGAGGTGCACGCCGGCGACGGCAAGGTGGAGGGCTACCTGCTCATCGGGCGCGAGGGCCAGGTCCGGCAGGTAGAACGCCTCGCGATCGATCAGGTACCCGTACTGCTCCTCACCGGGCAGGCGGACCGTACGTACCGGGATGCCCTCGTCGCGCAGGAGCCGCTTGTCGCGTTCGAAGGCTTGCCGGCGCGCCGCATGCTCCACCGGATAGCCGGGCACCTGCAGGGCGATCGAGTCGAGCGGAAGCGGCTGATCCGTGTTGAGAAGGACCAGGACAAGGTCCGTCACGCGTTCCAGTCGGTCGAGTCGTGCCGGGCCAGCCATCGCGCAGAGCCTACGGCCGCGGCTGTCACATGACCGCACTGGGCCAACCCTTCAATTGGCACCTCGACATCTTTTGGACCCTGGCCATCCCCGCCCTCGTGGTGGCCTACATCTGGGCGACGCGGGAGGAGGACTGCCGGCCCACCCGGCGTCAGCGCCGCTTCTTCACCCTCGGGGTGGTGGCCCTCCTGGTCGCGTTCATGTGGCCTCTGGGCGACCTCGCCGCCCACTGGTCCCTCCTGGCCCTGGTCCTCCAACGACTGCTTCTCACCCTCGCCATCCCGCCCCTGTTGGTCACCGGTACGCCGCGCCCGATCATCGCCCGCCTCACCCGCCCCGCCGGCGTCGACACCGTCCTGCGCCTCATCGTCAAGCCCGTGCCGGCCGTGGGCATCGTCACGGTGGTGGCCGTCGGGACGCTCACGACGGGATTGGTCAGCCTGGCCGCCGACTCAGACGTGGCGCGGGTGGTGATCCAGATCGTCGTCCTCCTCTCGGGCTTCGTCCTCTGGGCACCCGTGCTCACCGAGTTGCCCGGGAGGCAGCCTCTCTCGGCCGTCGGCCGGGGCGGGTACCTGATCGTGCAGTCCATTGTGCCGAGCTTCCTCTCGGTGGTGTGGATCTTCGCCCGCCGGCCGCTCTACGCCTCCTACGACCATCACGCTCGCGTGCTCGGCATGTCCCCCGTCCTCGATCAGCAGCTGGCCGGCTTCCTGGCCAAGCTGAGCACGATCGCCGTGCTCTGGACCGTGGCCTTCACCCTTCTGACCCGGTCGCAGGTCACCGCGGGCACCGACGAGGACACCGAACCGCTGATCTGGTCGGACGTCGAGCGCGAGATAGAGCGGGCGGATCGGCGCGACCAGCGCGCCCGTCGATCCCATGCGTCGACACCGCCCGAGGCGCCGCCGGGTACGCCGCCCACCTGAGCGGGACGACGCGGGCGGCTGCACCGCTCAGGCCAGTGCGGCTCCCTTGAGTTCCTCGAGCGACAGTTCCGCCGTCTGGTTGCCCCCGCATTGCGGGCACTGCTCCACGTGGCGCCACGAACGCAGGAGACGGGTTCCCTCGGGATTCAAGAGCACCACGAACGATTCGGAGATGGGGTCGATCTCCAAGCCGAAGTAGGCCCGCCATGCCGTCGTGGCCGCGTGCGCGTCGAGCGACAACCCCTTGAGGATCCTGCGGAAGCGCAGTTTGTCGGTGTCGAAGATCCACGTGCTGTGGCACGACTCCAAGACGAAAATCGAATCGTCGGCCACGCGCTCCACCTGCTTGATCATGCCGGATCCATTACCGAAAAAGGCCGCGGTTCAACCTCATCTTCGTTGCGAGTTGATGACAAATCTGGATTCCCCAGTTGACACCGCTATTGCGGCCCGGCGTCATGTTTGCGGCCCACCACGGGCTCACGTTTGGTGCGGAGCTGCCGGAGAACGGAGGTGAGCACGATCCGGGTGTCCGCCGGATCGAGGACCTGATCGACCAGGCCCCGCTCGGACGCCGGCCAGGGAGTCAGGAACGACTCCTCGTAGGCGGCTTCCCGCTCGCCCCTCTCGGCGGCCTCTATCCCACGGTACAGGATCTGCACTGCTCCCGACGCACCCATGACGGCGATCTCCGCGGCCGGCCAGGCCAGACAGATGTCGTTGCCGATGCCCCGCGAGTCCATGACGATGTAGGCACCACCGAATGCCTTGCGGAGGATGAGGCAGACGCGGGGCACGGTCGCCTGTGCGTAGGCAAAGGCGAGCTCGGCGCCGTGACGGATCATCCCGCGCCACTCGAGGTCCTTGCCCGGGAGGAAACCGGGAGTATCCACCAGGCTCACCAGGGGGAGATTGAACGAGTCGCAGAAACGGACGAAGCGGGCGGCCTTCTGGGAGGCGGCGATGTCCAACGTACCTGCGAGGATCCGGGGCTGGTTCGCCACGATGCCCACCGGGATCCCCCCGATCCGGCAGAATCCCGTGACGATCTGCCCGGCCCACCGGGACCACAGTTCTCGGAACTCCCCGTCGTCCGCCACGATTCGAACGACCTCGCGCACGTCATAGGTGGCGGACTTGCGCTCGGGGATCAGGTCACGGAGCTCGGGTGTGGAGCGCCCTTCGGGATCGGTCGTCGGCTGAGAAGGAGGGAGTTCATCGGCGTGCGAGGGCAGGTACTCGAGCAGGCCCGCGAGGGCGCCCTCGACATCGTCGGCCTCCACGGAGCACAACCCGCTCGACCTGGCGTGGGTGGCCACGCCACCCAACTCGTGCAGGCCGACCTCGACACCCGTGAATTCGGCCACCATCTGCGGGCCCGAGACGTAGGCCACGGCCTCCGCGCTCATGACCACCAGGTCGGCCAGCCCGAGCAGGAGCGCCGGCCCCGAGACGACGGGCCCGGTCGCCGCCATGAGCACCGGGACGATGCCGCTGCAGCCGGCAATGGCCGCGGCCGCCTTGCCCCAGCCGTGGAGGGCGGCCACGCCGTCCCCTACATCGGCGCCGCTCGAGGCGACGATGAAGACGAACGGCAGGCGCAGACGCTTCGCCAGGTCGGCCGATTCGGCCAGCCGGGTCCCATCGGCGTGGGTGAGCGCTCCCCGCCGCTCCGACGGGATCGATCGGGTGATCACCACGTTGCGGCCACCCATGCGGCCGATACCGGAGATGACCGTGCCGGTTATCCCCTTGCCGATACCGATGCGATCGGCGACGCGCACATTCACCACCGGCGAATATTGACACCCTTCGGCGGGCGACTCCGCCGGGAAGGTTTTAGTCCCGGGCCTCGGACCGGCGCCAGGGGCCCGAACGGCCCCCTGACTTCTCCCAGAGCGCCACGTGATCGATGGTCATGGTGCGATCGCAGGATTTGCACATGTCGTAGATGGTCAGTGCCGCCGTGGTGCAGGCCATCATCGCCTCCATCTCCACGCCGGTACGGTCCACGGTCTCGACCTGGGCTTCCACCTCGACATAGTCGTCCTCAATCGAGAAATTGACCGCGATAGTGCCCACCAGGACGGGGTGGCACATGGGGATGAGCTCGGCCGTCCGCTTGGCCGCCCCGATGCCGGCGATCCGCGCCGCTGCCAGCACATCGCCCTTCGTGATGGCGTTGTTGGCCACCAGGGTGGTCGTCTCGGGCAACATCGAGACCCGGCAGCGGGCCAGGGCCCGCCGATGGGTGGGCTCACGGGGCGTGACATCGATCACACGCGCACCGCCTAGCGGATCGAGGTGGGCCAGGCTGCGATCGGACACGGGTCCCTAGTGTACGGCCTCCGCACACTGGGCGTTGCCATCTCCCCGGTGGCTCGCCGGTGCCCCCCCGTGAGCCCCCCGGTGGCCCCCCGG
>Ga0224558_1004100_pt1 | contig 11542 bp, 9 predicted proteins | sample 714S32024metaG_FD_180682 | JGI IMG/M metagenome (GOLD analysis project Ga0224558, IMG submission 180682) | Peat soil microbial communities from Stordalen Mire, Sweden - 717 S3 20-24 | ecosystem: Environmental > Terrestrial > Soil > Wetlands > Peat | place: Sweden: Norrbotten County, Stordalen... | reverse complement strand
ACGTAGCGGGGCCGCCCGCGACGAGGAGGCGACGGAAATTCAATTCAAGCCCAAGAGCCGTTGCGATGTTCGGCCAGGGATTTTGCCGGGAAAGATGAGTCGTATAGGTGAGCACTCCGAACTTGTCGAAGTGGTTTGACACGATGGGTGTCCAGAGATTGAAAGGGTTGGCGACGTTTGTGCTCGTGTACAGGATGAAGTTCGTGCCCGAGCCGCCACCAACCCCGTTAAGCGTGAGGCGTGTACCCGAAATGACAGGTGAGCAAAGCCTCAACTCGTATGAAAGACCGTTGGCGGTCAAGCCGTACGTCCCGGTGCCTTCCTGGTAATAGCTGCTCACCAGCACGGCAAAGGAGCCGCAGTTGGTCGCGGTGTAGGTGAGGCTCCACGTCGTGGAATTGCCGCCGGCTGTCTTGAGCAGCGCGCCATTCGGCCCATACAGGTTAAGGTTCCCCTCGAAATTCGTCGTATTGAGCCGAAGACTAATCAGGTCGCCAGTACAGGCGGTGAACGTCCACACGTCCAGATCGCCGAGATTGACTGTGCCGGCATAGCTTGCGGCACCGGTCATGCCTCCACCCAGATCACCGCTGGGGACAATAGAACCATCGGGAAACCGAGCCAGATGCAGCACGTAAGTGCCGCCCCTCCCAGGTAATAGCTGCTGACAAGAACGCCAAAGGTGCCGCTGTTGGTCGCGGTGTAGGCGAGCGCCCAATCCGTGCTGTTGCCGCCGGCGGTCTTGAGCAACGCACCGTTCGGCCCGTACAGGTTCAGGTTGCCCTCGAAGCCGCTCGAACCGAGCCGCAACACCACGTTGTCCCCGGCGTTGGCAGTAAACGACCACATGTCCTGATCGCCCAAGGTGAGCGTTCCGCTGTAGTTGCCGCCGGTGGCCATCGGGCCGCCTTCCTCACCCGAAGGCACAATGAAAGCTTCGGGAAACTGAGCCAAATGCAACGCATAGGTGCCGGCCCCTCCCGGGTAATAGCTGCTGACAAGAACGCCAAAGGCGCCATTGTTGGTCGCGGTGTAGGCGAGCGCCCAATCCGTGCTGTTGCCGCCAGTAGTCTTGAGCAGCGCACCGTTCGGCCCGTACAGGTTCAGGTTGCCCTCGAAGCCGCTCGAACCGAGCCGCAAGACAATGTTGTCCCCGGCGTTGGCGGTAAGGGACCACATGTCCTGATCTCCCAAGGTGAGAGTGCCGCTAAAGTTGCCGCCATTGGTCAGCGGGCCGCCTTCCTCACCCGCAGGCACAATGAAGGCCTCGGGAAACTGAGCCAAATGCAACGCATAGGTGCCGACCCCTCCCGGGTAATAGCTGCTGACAAGAACGCCAAAGGTGCCACTGTTGGTCGCGGTGTAGGCAAGCGCCCAATCCGTGCTGTTGCCGCCAGCAGTCTTGAGCAACGCACCGTTCGGCCCGTACAGGTTCAGGTTGCCCTCGAAGCCGCTCGAACCGAGCCGCAACATCACGTTGTCCCCGGCGTTGGCGGTAAATGACCACATGTTCTGATCGCCCAAGGTGAGAATGCCGCTAAAGTTGCCGCCATTGATCAGCGGGCCGCCCTCCTCACCCGCAGGCACGATGAAGGCCTAGGGAAACTGAGCCAAATGCAGCGCATAGGTGCCGACCCCACCCGCGTAATAGCTGCCGACCAACACAGTAAAGGTGCCGCTGTTGGTCGCGGTGTAGGCGAGCGCCCAATCCGTGCTGTTGCCGCCGGCGGTCTTGAGCAACGCACCGTTCGGCCCATACAGATTAAGGTTGCCCTCGAAGCCGCTCGAACCGAGCCGCAAGACAACGTTGTCCCCGGCGTTGGCGATGAACGTGTAGGCGTTCGTGGTGTTGACCACAAGGGTTCCAGCCGCATTCGTTCCGTTCAGGAGGACAGTTTGTGCGCTGCCGATCTGGGCACACAGCGTCACGAGGAGCAGCACGACAATCGTGCAGACGGCTCGGCGCCACAACCTCCTGGAGCTTGGGAAACGCCCAGCCGCACTTGGTCCGGGCTGTGCAACGTCGAAAGTGAGTTTCGTGGTTTCTGCCTTTACGAGTGTTGTAGAGGTAAGGTTCTTTATCATCTTACCAGAAAATGTCCCTTATGATGTTCATTAGTCTATGGGGTGTTAACCCCATACGCCTGGACCGGCCACGAGTGGCTTCTCACCGCCCGGCCCGGAGCGGCAACCGACGACCAGCCAGCCTCCGGATCTAGGTCGAGACGAGTGGACGCCGGGCGCGGGCCGTTTCGATGAGCGCTTGGATGCGGCCGGCGAGGGTGGGCAGCATCGCGTCGCAGACCGAGGGGATCTCCAATTCGATCGTGGGCAGGCTCAATTCCTGGCCGATGATTGACCGCAAGCTTGCCCCCTCCCAGGCGGAATGGCTCGCGCCCGGGATCCTCGAAATGACCACCGCCTCGGCGCCGCAGGCGCGGCAGTCCGCCACAATCCGCTTGGCCCGCTCTTGCGTCGAGCCGACCATCGGGTCGGCCAGCGCGATGCGCGCGAGCGCTTCCAGAGGCGGCAGGTCCTCGGGGATGGGGTCTAGCGCGTGGGTGAACATGTAGTCGGAACCGCAAATGCGCCCGCCCCAGTCTTCCAGGAGATTCATTGCGCGCAGGTCGGCGACTGGATTGACCCAAAAGATGCGCGTCGCCGCTTCCCCCACGACAAACTGGTCCTCTTTCAGGCGAGCCACCGCCACGTCCAGCAGATCGGTGAGCACCTGCAGCGACTGGGAACGGTCTGAGCAGAAATGGATGGCGAGCATCTCTGCCACCAGCATCTCCAAGGCGGGGAGGGGCGCTCCCACGGAGCCATAAACCACTTGACGTAACTCTCCGAGCCGCCGCCGCACCAGGTTGGCTTCGCGAATACCTTCGGCCAGGAGTTCCGCCGTGAGCGTTTGGCCCGCAAGCCGGCCCAGGAGTTCTGCAATACGTTCCAGTTCTTCCCGGACGCAGTCCACCTGGCATTGCGGCGCGGTAAGCCCGCCCGGCAATGGGCACGCGGCTTCGTGCGCTTCCGGCGCCCGGCGCCGGGGCATCTCCCACCATGTGATGGGGAAGCCCATTCGCTCCAGCCGCTGCGAGATGGCGGAGAAATCATCGCAAACCGAGCCCGTGCTGCACACCAGGAGGTCGGGTCTGGGGAAATGTTCCTCGTTTTGAAAGGCGGCGAGCATCGCCCGGACAGGGCAAAAGGAGGCATCAATCCCAGCCGCCTCGGCCTGTCGCAGCAGGCCGTCGCTGCACTCCATCAGGCAAGGCGTCCACCATGCGCCATCAGGGTAGAAGGCACGCAGGCCGGGCAGGGCATAGACCATCACCGGCACCGTCCCGAGGTCCTTCATGGTCCCGACAAGGCGTTCCCCCGCGGCACGAGCTTTGGTGAGGCGTTGGTTCTCGGTCAGGAGGAAATTCCAAAGGCGCAGCGCAGCCGGCGAATTGTCGAACCGCAACTGGCGCAAGCGCAGGTCGCCCTCCAGTGCCATGTGCCGGCTCAGGGGTCCTCCGTACGCAGGCTCATGCAGCCCCGCCCCAACCAGCTCTTGGTAATGCCTGTCCCATTCCTCGAGCGTCAGTTTGCAGGGTTTCATCTGAGTGACTCGACGAATGCCTCGACCCGCCCATTATCGCGGGCGGAGGCCAACGGGGCGTTACCGGCGTCCAGCAACAGCAAGGGCAGGCCGAAAGCCTCGCGCAGCGATTGGGCCTCCGCTCGCCATAGATCGCAGCCGACGTAGTGCCACAGCACGATTCCCCGGATCGCCCGCGCCCCCAGGCGATCCTTCAACCAGACATAGAGGTGTGTGTTAGGCCGTTGAAATACATCCACGCAATTGCGCACGTAACTCCGCGCCAGCCACAACCGCATCGAGCGCACAGAAGCTGCGTCGGGAGTCACCGGAGCTTCCGATGCCGGGCTCGTCCACAGGCTGCGTTCGCCGGCTTCGGTTCCATTCAGGGCCACCCGGGCGCCAGTCCTTTCGATGACTTCAATCAGCGGCCACTGGGCGCGCGGCAACGGGCCGCCCAGCAGCGCAAGCGGGATAGCCGAATCGGCTGCGGCACACTCCTCTGCCATGGACGCGGGCGGGCCGTCCCAATGAAACCGGGCGATCGCCTCGGCGTAATCGCGCGCCGGGTAAACCCCCGCTTGCTTGAGCAGAGTTTTCCGAGCCTGAGCATAGGCGTCAATAGTCCGGCCCAGAGCATCCTGTGTTGGCAGGCGCCCACCCAGGGCCAGCAAAAACCGGCTCAACCGCTCCAGCTCGCTATCATACAGGCGCTCGGCGACGGAGCTTTGCCAGGTGGCGGGCAAATTGAAGAGAAATGCCCGGCCCGGCACCGAACCGGCGAAAGTATCGAATCCCCGGCGCAGTTGGTCGCAATGAGTGGTGAGCAGGACCGCCTTCTCCGGATGTCTTTCCGCGAACCGGACCACCGCTTGGGCAAAAGCGCAGGTCCCCGCCGACGCCCTCGTCATGCCCAGATTCAGCTCGTCTGAGTGCCAAAGTCCGCGCGGCTCTATGCCATGAGCCTTGATCCACTCAACCGGCACCCACGGACTGGCATGAAACAGTTCCATGAGACCTGACGCCGAACTTCCAGCCTATGGCGCTTTCTGCGCCACGATAATGCCCTGGAGGATCTTGCCGGCCTTGGCCAACGCGCCCAGAAAGCGCATCTCCTCGAGAATCTTCGGTTTCTCCTCCACATAGCACCAGGCATCCTCACCCCAGACAAAATCAGCTTGGCCACTCGGCAAGCCGGTTGTGCAAACGTCCGCTTCAACAAAGGTGATGCGCTCCCCCAGCCCCTGCTCATGGCTGCGTTGTCGTCCCAGCGTGATCATGGCCGAGGTGGCGTCCACCCCGGTCATCTGCGCCACTTTGCGCAACCGCAGCAGAAACCGCATGCCCGCCCCGGTGGCGCAGCACAGGTCAATGCCCGTCTGCCCGGCCTGGAGGCCCGCGCGTTCAGCCAGATCCAGCGACGACTGCAGGCCGCCCAAGTGAATCTGTTCACCCATGAGGAGTTCCCACAACTGACGTTCGGGGCCCGAATAGACCGCTTGAACGTCTGACAAATGAATTTGGGTTGCGCGTTGCATAAGTCCGGATCGGTTGAACCAATCGCATACTTCTAGATAAGAACAAAGGCGTCAAGCGCGGCAAACAGCCCTGCCGGGCGCAGACAATGAACCGGCCGAAGGTTAAGCGGTCATTTGCCCACCTTCAGCAACCGAGCTGAATAAGGCCCACCCGCGCACTCGCCGCCGAAAGTTGGCACCTGGAGCACTCGCTCAGCGACCTCGTCAACCCGGCCTACGCCCTGACCCTGCCGAAAGCTGATTTACTGTGGAAAACCACCCCGCCCCGCGTACCCATCCCGCCTCCCCGACTTCCCGCTTGAATCCCAAAGGGATTTTATCACTCAGCCCAGGGTTGCGAGGCACCAGCTACCCTGGGTAGGCCGTGGAATTGAGGGTCAACCCCAACGGGGTTGCATCTGTGGCTGACACCACCGTAGTCCCACCGGAGCCTCGCCGTAGTACCCTCGATCCGGATCGAGGGTACTACGGCGAGGCTCCGGTGGGGCTCGCGGGAGGGTCGGGTGCGGGATGGGAGGAATAGCCTCGCGGCAGGGCATGGGAAAACAGCCGGTTTCTCAGCAGTTGGATGAGTGCCGCCGCAGAAACACACAAGGCCAGCGCGTCCAAACTGCCTCACTACCGGACCAGCGCGGCTTCCCCACGCTCTCGCCAGGCTTTGGGGTGGCTTGAAGGTGGCTTGAGGGTCGCATGTAGGTCGCATGTGGGTGGCTTGATGGTCGCATGCAGGTGGCTTGTGGGTCGCAATCCCCTCCCAAGCAGTTGGCTTGAAGGTGGCTCGGGGGTGGCTTGGGGTGGCTTCGGCCCTGGGAATCTCAATCCTGCGAGGCGTCTTGCAGCGCAAAGTTATCTACGGCGAGTGTCCGGCGAGTCTCCGGTGTGGTACTGTGTGTGGTATGGAGTGGCAAGGAGGCCCCTCACCGTCTCGTTTTGAGACAGTGCGCCCCTGCGCGCTTCCAGGTTCAAGGTTCGATGTTCGGCGTTCGATGTTCGACGTTCAGGTCCAACAGAAAGCTGATCACCGAGCACGAGGCCTGTGAGGAACTCATCAGGCCCTACCTGCGGGGCAGCGACGTCGGCAGGTGGAAATTGGACTGGGCAAATCTGTGGATGGTCGCCTTGGCGTCGAGCAATGACCGGGCTTGGCCGTGGGCTGGTCTGGGAGAGCGGGCCGAAGCCGAGTTCAAGGCCCAATATGTGGTGGCACAATTGGAGGACGTTCACCCATCTGAAGGACGAGGCGCTCTCCCCAATGGCCTACATGGTGGAGAAACTTCCCATCGCGGAATCCACCGTTGCCATCCGTGAGGCTGCCGAAACGACCGTCCGCCGCCTAATCGAACTCACCTCCTGCCAGCAGCAAACCCAGCGCCCATTGCTCGACTGGCTGCGAGTTGAATACGGCATCGAAAGGCCCAGCAATAAGCTTCTCGCCCTGACCGAGCTGGATTCCAACACTTGGGTCAGCGAAGTGAAGCGCATCCGAGGCAAGAAACACCCACTGTCCTCCGCTGGCCTTCACGTTTTGCGCGACGAGTACCCCCGCACCATCGAACCCTCCCGCGCCTTGGCCGCCGAAACCTTGAACCTGGAGCGCACCCTCAGCGACCTCGTCAACCAGGCCTACGCCCTAACCCCGGCGGAGATTGCCTTGATGTGGCAAACCGCCCCGCCCCGCATGCCCATCCCCCCGTCCGCAACCTGATTCGCCCCGTTGAATCCCGTTGGGATTCAATGAGGGTGGCACTACTTCCGGAAGCGTGGTAAATGGCTGGAAGCTTGTCGATGCTGGTGCCTGGTTCCTACTTCCGTTTTCCCGCGACGCCAGCCCTTAGGGCGGCAGACCGGACGGCCGCCGCGACCCGCTGGACCACCCGACGATTAAAGACACTCGGCACAATGTACTCGGCGCTGAGTTCACGCGGCGCGATGCATTGGGCAATAGCACGCGCCGCCGCCTGTTTCATGCCCTCGGTAATCTGCGTTGCCCGAACATCGAGGGCGCCGCGGAAGATGCCCGGAAAGGCCAGCACATTGTTGATCTGGTTAGGGTAATCACTGCGGCCCGTCGCGACGATGAAAGCGACCCGAGCCGCTTCCTCCGGCATGATCTCCGGGGTCGGATTCGCCAGGGCAAAGACGATGGGTTTGGGGGCCATGCGCCGAAGGTGTTTTGCACCGAAAATTATTCACTTCTCAAGATTGAAGACCCAGAACAGCCTAGCCCCCTCAGCCCGGCTTGTCCAATCCGACTCTCTTACGAATCCCAGGGATTTCGTCTCGAAACCCAGGCTTGCGCCGCGCCGCGGCCCAGCGCAGCACAGGCCCAGACAGAAGCTACTCTGCGTGGCTGTCGGAGTGGGGCGCCTCCCCCGTCGGAGTCGCTTCCGTCGTCCCGCCCGAAGTCGGATGCAAGCCAAGCTGCTTGAGTTTTTCCCGCAACGTCAGTCGGGACAAACCCAACCAGCGCGCGGCCTTCGCTTGGTTGCCTTCGGCCAACGTGATGGCCTGCGTCAGGATTTCGCGTTCGGCTTCGGCAAGCATGCGGGCATGAGCGTCCTGCAGCTCGCCCTTCTGCGCCCTCGCCAGCAAATTACCCGCGAACCCAGTGAAGGAGTGGCCCGCCGGGTCGGCTCCGGCATTGCGGGCGGCCAGGGTTTGGCGAACGGCATCAGCGTTGATGGAAAGCCCGCGCGCGGCAAGCAACAAGCGGCGGATCACGTTTTCCAGCTCGCGAACATTGCCCGGCCACGAATCGGCTTGCAGCAACCCCACCGCGTCGGAAGAAATCGCCGGGCTCTCAATGCCGAAGTCATCGGCGTATTTGTGGAGGAAGTGCTGCACTAACACCGGAATGTCCTCGCGGCGTTCGCGCAGGGGCGGGAGCTGCAGGCACACCACGTTCAGGCGATGAAATAGGTCTTCCCGGAACTTCCCCTCGCGAATCATCGCTTCCAGGTTACGGTGGGTGGCGGCGATGACGCGTACATCCACGGAAATCAACTCCGACCCGCCTACCCGCTGGAAAGTTTGCTGCTGGAGCACTCGCAGGAGTTTCACCTGCGTATTGGGCGGTAGATCGCCGATTTCATCGAGGAAGAGCGTGCCCTTGTTCGCCTGCTCGAAGCGGCCGATGCGCCGCTGGTCAGCGCCGGTGAACGCGCCGCGTTCGTGGCCGAACAGCTCGCTTTCCAGCAGGTTTTCCGGGACGGCGGCGCAATTGATCGCGATAAACGGTGCTTTGGCGCGGGGGCTGTGTTGGTAGATGGCCCGCGCAATCAACTCCTTGCCCGTCCCGGTCTCGCCCCGGACGAGCACGCTAACGGGCTTGGCGGCGACACGGCCGATTTCCTTACACACCTCATGCATCGCGCGGCTGGTGCCGACCAGGGCTGTTCGGCCTCCGACCGGGGCGTCGGGCAGGGCCACCGGTTCACGCATGAGACGGCCCGCATCCACCGCGCGATGCAGTACGCCGATGAGCGCCTGCATCTCGAACGGCTTTTGCAGGTAGTCGTAGGCGCCGAGCTTAGTGGCCTCGATCGCGGTCTCAATCGTGCCGTGCGCGGTCATTAGCACGACGGGCAGGCGCGGTTGAGTGTCGTGAAGCTGTCGCACGAGTTCCAGGCCGCCGAGGCCTGGCAGGCGCAGGTCCGTCAACACCACATCGCATTCGTCGCTGCTGGCGCGCCGCAGTCCCTCGTCGCCCCGGTTGCAGACGGTTACCTTGAAACCGTCCTCCTTGAGCACATCGCACAGGTTTCCGGCCAGACTCGTGTCGTCTTCAATGAGGAGAATTCGCGCTGCAGTTTGCACTCCCGGCAGTATCCCTGTTTTCGCGCGGCAAGACAACTCCGAAGGTCGTGCCGTGGCCGGGCCGGGTCTGATACTGGAGCATGCCGCCGTGCCTTTCCACGATGCGGGCGGCAATCGGCAGGCCGAGGCCAGTGCCGGTTTCCTTCGTGCTGAAGAACGGGTCGAACAGGCGCTTCTCGACTTCGGGCGAAATGCCATTGCCGTCGTCAACCACTTCGATGATAACGGCTTCGGTCTCACGCCCGCCGAGCGGGACGCGTGCCGCGCGCGTGCGGAGGGTGACGGTCCCCGCGCCCTCCGTGGCTTCAGCAGCGTTGCGAACGAGGTTGACGAGCACTTGTTTTATATGCCCACTGTCAGCCCGGATGAGAAACTCCGGGCTGGATTGAACCGCCAGTCGCACTCCACGGCACTTCAGGTCTGGGGACATCAACCCCTGAACTTCGCGGATAACAGTCTCGGCTGAGATGGTTTCCAGCTTGGGGTCTGAGGGCCGGGCAAAACTCAGCACCTCCTGCACAATACGTTCCAGGCGGGAAATCTCCGCGCTGATGATGTCCGTGTCCTTGCGCGCGGCGGGCACGACCCGGAGATGTTTTTCCAAAGTGTAGAGGCGCGCTTTGAGTGAAGTGAGCGGGTTGCGAATTTCGTGGGCGATGCCGGCGGCCAGCGTGCCGAGCGTGGCGAGTCTCTGCTGTCTTTCGAGCAGGGTCTGGCTTTGCACCAATTTGGTTCGCAACGGCGCGATGGTGTCACGGTAGATCACCCAGCCCATCGCCCCAACCAGAGCCAGGAGCATCACGACACTCGCCGTGAGGATGCCCTTGAGACTGGCGAGCGAAGCGCTTGCGTTGGCAAGAAACGCCGCCTCCGCGGCGCGATGGGCGTCGGTCAACTGCCGCACAAGATCGCGCATTCGCTCAGCTTGGGCATTGAAGGCGTCAAGTTGGGCGAGTTGCCCTGAAGTCACCAGGGCGGGTTGTGCGTTGGAATGCACGGCCCTGGCGGCTGCGAGGTAGTAGTCATAAACACGATTCAGTTCCCTAATCACCTCGCGCTCCGTTTTCGTGGTCAGCGGCGAATGCGGGTTTAGGCCAGGATCATGGTCATCAATCCAATGATCGAGATCGCTGCTGGCCTGTTCGAACTGCGTCCACTGCTGAGGCTCCCGCACCAGGGCGTAGCGAAGCACGGAATTGTTCAGGCTCTGCAATTCACGTCGAACATCGCCCGCGAATTGGAATCTCTCGATCTGGGAACTGGTGAGTCTGGCTTCAAGCTGTTGGACACGATGCCACGCGGAAAAAAGCCCGTAAATGGTGCCGCCAGCCACCAGGAAGAGGGCGGCAATCAGAATCCAGAGACGAAGGCCAAACGGGAATTTCATGTTCATACGAGCACACCGCGTCATCGTCGCACGATTCCGCAACCGGCGCTTCGCTTGAAGACTTCGCATGTGCCGTGCCGAAAACAAGGGCAGGCTCCCGCGGTTGCAGCCCCTTGAAAATCAGGCCCGATTGCCGAAGCCACATGCGTTTACCGGTCAGAACAGGTCAGCCGCTTCTCACGGGCATGGTAAGCGATTTACCCAAACGCCGCTCCTGCCTCCCATCCCGTGCCTGCAAATCCTTGCGAATCAACAATCCCGGCTCATGGCATTGCGAACAAGGTTGATGAGCACTTGCTTCCCTGGTCGTTCAATACGCGCCGTTGGCCACCATCCACTCCACCCGCACAGGTTAGCAACTTATCGCCAGCGCGATAAGTTGATTGCTTCTTAGACACATTATTCTCTTATGCATCTTCTATAAACTGCTGGAAATCAAGAGGACTAAACTGTGGCACGGCCAGTGCAACCGACTCCAATCATGAATGCGACGACAATGTCTATATTATGCCCCGTCTGCGGAGCGGAAATGAAGAGGACGAAAACGGAGCTATCCGCCTTTACGCGGTGGAGCAGGTTCAAATGCACTTGCGGCCACTGTGAAGATCTGAAACAAGATGGCGCCCCGGCTTTGGAACCCCATTTGCTGTTGGCCATTGAGGGTTTCCAAGAGTTCCCGTCAGACGGGACCTAACGGAGAGTGCTTCCCGCGGAAACAACACTCTCAGGCCCGGATGCCGAACCCCTACCAGTTTGCACCTCCGAATAGGCCAGCCGTTTATCGCAGGCAAGGCAAACGATTTATCCCAACGCTGTTCATGCCACCCCGAAAAAACCGCGCAGACTCCTGTGAATTAACATTAACGGCTCGTGGCACGCCCTGTGCAGAAGCCTTTCTCAGACGCCCGAGAGTCGGGTAAGTGATGAAGACTAAGACGATCGGCAAATCAAGAGTCAGAATTATGCAAACCATACCCGTCTCCGTGGAATGTTGGCTCGAGTTCAAGTCCCTCCTCCGACCGCGTCGTGCCGCCACGCAACCGGCCACTGGAAATCCTGGACGATTGAACCTCGCCCACACTATGAAACCGAACGCGCTCGCCCGTCTGGTATGGGACAGAGGCAAACTCGTCGCTTCCTTTGGCGCAGCCAGGCTCATCCGCCATCGTGACGGCCGCTGGGACCTTAGCGGCGGCTCGCCTACAGACCACGCGGCAG
>Ga0224558_1004098_pt1 | contig 11555 bp, 8 predicted proteins | sample 714S32024metaG_FD_180682 | JGI IMG/M metagenome (GOLD analysis project Ga0224558, IMG submission 180682) | Peat soil microbial communities from Stordalen Mire, Sweden - 717 S3 20-24 | ecosystem: Environmental > Terrestrial > Soil > Wetlands > Peat | place: Sweden: Norrbotten County, Stordalen... | reverse complement strand
GCAGAACGAACGCCTGCTGTTCGAACAGAGCTCGCCCGGCAAGAGGGCCTACCAGCTTCCGGAACTGGATGTACCGGCGGTGGATGCCGCCGAGGCATTGGGCGCCGCCAACGTGCGCGCCGAAATCGAAGGCTTCCCGGAAGTCAGCGAAGTGGAGGCCCTCCGCCACTTCACCCGGCTGTCCACATGGAACTACGCGATCGACCACGGCATGTACCCGCTGGGGTCCTGCACCATGAAGTACAACCCGCGGATCAACGAACTGGTGGCGCGGACCGAAGCGCTGGCCTGGGCGCATCCATATCAGCCCGAGGCCCTGTCGCAGGGCGCGATGAAGGTGATGGCGCATCTCGAAGCGGCGCTGGCGGAAATCACCGGCATGGATGCGGTGACGCTGCAGCCGGCCGCCGGAGCGCATGGCGAGCTGACCGGGATTCTGCTGATCCGGGCGTTCCTCGAAAAGTGCGGCAACCCCCGCAAGAAGATTCTGATACCGGATTCCGCGCACGGCACCAACCCGGCAACGGCCGCCATCGCCGGATACGCCGTAGAGAATATTCCGTCGAGCGCCACCGGCGTGCTGGATGTCGGCGCGCTCGAGCAGATCGTCGATCAGGATGTCGCGGCTCTGATGGTGACCAACCCCAACACCCTGGGCGTCTTCGAAGAAAACATCACTCAGGCGGCCGCGATTCTGCACAAGAAGGGCGCCATGCTCTACATGGACGGCGCCAACATGAACGCGTTGGTGGGGATTGCGCGGCCGGGCGATTTCGGCGTCGATGTGATGCACCTTAACCTGCACAAGACGTTCTCGACGCCGCACGGCGGCGGTGGTCCGGGCGCAGGTCCGGTAGCCGTCAAGAAGGTGCTCGAGCCGTTTCTGCCGGTGCCGCGTCTCAAACGGACCGGCAGGAAATGGGCCTTCGATTACAACCGCAAGCGGTCCATCGGGCGGGTGAAAGCGTACTATGGAAACTTCGGCGTGATGGTGCGGGCGCTGGCGTACATTCTGGCGCACGGGGGGCCGGGGCTGCGCAATGCCACGATGGACGCGGTGCTCAATGCGGTGTACATCCGCAAAGGGCTGGAAGCCTATTACGATTTGCCTTACACGCAGCCCAACATGCACGAAGTGGTGTTCAGTGACGAACGCCAGGCCAAACTTGGTGTGCGCACCGGCGACATCGCCAAGCGGCTGATCGATTACGGCTTTCACCCTTACACGGTGAGCTTTCCAATGATCGTCCACGGGGCGCTGATGATTGAGCCGACCGAGACGGAAAGCAAGGACGAGATCGACCAGTTCATCGAAGCCATGATCTCGATCGCCAAAGAGATTGAGACCGACCCGCAACTGGTCAAGACGGCGCCGCACGCAACTCGCACCAGCCGCGTGGATGAAGTGGCCGCTGCGCGCAAACCGGTACTGCGATGGAAGGCGGCCTAGCCGGGCAGGTGTCCGGTCTTCCCACCGGCCTCGTCGACACCGCGATGTCCCGCTCCAGACTGTCCGTGGTCGGGATGCCGATGGCGTACTTCACGCCCTGGAAATCCAAAATGGAAATTCCGGTTCAAACAGGCCGGCCAAACCGCAGCCAAGACGCCGCCCTATCTTCAGCTCGGGTTCAAATCCACCACCCCTATCTGCACGCCGCGCCTGCTGGCCTGCCAACAGGCGGGATCAGGCGATAGGGTTCCCGCAGCGCCATCATCGCAGCTTCCCACTTCACTGAAGCCTTTTTAATCCGCGCGACCGCCTCCATCAGGTTCTCCATGGAGTTCGCGTAACTGAACCGCACGTAACCTTTGCCGTACTCGCCGAAGCACCGCCCGTCCAGGCAGGACACCCCGGCTCCGTACAACAGGTAATCAGCCAGTTCTTTCGAATCCATCCCGGTATCGGCGGTATTGGCATACGCGTAGAACGCGCCGCCCGGCACCGCGCAGCGGAAGCCCGGAACCTCATTCAGGCCTTTGCAGATGGCATCGCGGCGGCGGCGGAATTCCGCCACCATCGCAGCGACGCAATCCTGCGGACCGGTGAGGGCCGCCAGTCCGGCGCGTTGCGTGAAGCTCGCCGTGCAGGAATTCGAATTCACCATCAGCTTGGTGACCGCTTCCACCAGCCACTGCGGCATCACGCCATACCCCATCCGCCAGCCGGTCATGGCATAAGTCTTCGAGAAACCATCCAGGATGATGGTCTTCTCGAGCATGCCCGGAAAACTGGCGATCGACACCGGCGGCGAGTCCGAATAAACGATCTGCGAATAGATTTCGTCACTCAACACCATCACGTCGCGGCCGCGCAGCAGTTCGGCGATTCGGCCGAGGTCTTCTGCCGGAATCATTCCTCCGGTGGGATTCTGGGGCGAATTCAGAATCACCACTTTGGTCTTCGGTGTGAGGCGATCACTGAACAGATTGAGATCGAAAGAGAACTCGCGCACTTCCTCCAAGGGAACCGGTATTGGTTTGGCGCCAAGAAACCGGATCATGGATTCGTAAATGGGGAACCCCGGATTCGGGTAGATCACCTCGTCGCCGGGATCCAGCAGCGCCAGCAAGGTGAAGAATATGATGGGCTTGCCACCCGGCACAACGGAAACATGCTGCGGCTCGGCAGTGATTCCACGAGTCCGTGACACGTGCGCCGCTATGGCTTCCCGCAATTCCGGTAGTCCCGGGGTCGGCCCGTAGTGCGTCCAGCCTTCGTCAAGCGCCTTTTTCGCGGCTTCGACGATGTGTGGAGGCGTCGGAAAGTCGGGTTCACCGATTTCCAAATGAATCACGCTTCGTCCTTGCGCTTCCAGCGCGCGGGCGCGTACCAGGACGTCAAAAGCCGATTCGACGCCGATTTGGTTCATTGATCTTGCGAGTTTCATATCGTATACCGATTCGTTACCTCAGCGGCCAACCCGCAGAGATGTATAGAACAATTTATAGAGCACGGACAATACGACAGTCTTCCCTAATCGCAACCACTTTTCGGAATGGCAGCAACCGGATTGATTTTGAAATGAAACCAGCAAGCGGATAAGACTGCTATAGCAGCTATGAGATAATGCTAGTGGCGGCGCCGAGGGAGCAACCGCCCCGAAATCCGGAGAGGCTGCGCCTTTTGCCGACAATCGATTTGGGATGACCGTATGGTAGAAGAGAGAACCAAGTTTGCCATTATCCAGGGCGACGTCCAGCGCAAAGCAGAGGCTGCCGACGTCGTGATGACGGAAACCCGGTACAATCCCAACACGAGACTGGGGCCTCACACGCACAAGCAGGGGTGCTTCGGATTCATTTTGCAGGGTGAATACTCGGAGGCTTTTCGGCCTCTCGAATTTGTCTGTGGACCCCGGATGGCAGTGTTTCGCCCGCCGCTGATCGAACACCGGAATGCAATTGGGGAACAGGGGGCCCGCGCCTTGTTCGTCGAGGTCTCGGACCGGTGGTTGAATCACGTAAGGGAGTATTCGCCGATTCTCGTCCAACCCACTGTGCTGCAGTCCGGCCACATTAACGCGTTGGCGAAAGCCGTATGCCGCCAATGGACCGAGAACCCTTGCGGCGCTCAGCTCGCCATTGAAGGCTTTCTCTACGAGATCGCCGCCGAGCTCTGCCGTCAGGAGGCAGGACCGCCCGAACGACGGCCCAAATGGCTCGATAACGTTCTGGAACTCATGCGTGCGAGATTCAACGAACCGCTGCGAGCGTCCGATATCGCGCGCGAAGTTGGTTTCCACCCTGTGCACGTCGCGCGTGTTTTCCGGCACAACTGTGGCATGACGATGGTGGACTTCATCCGGCAACTCCGTGTCGATTTCGCTCGGGAACGCCTGCAGAGCAGCGACACGCCGCTCGTCGATATCGCGTTGAGCGCCGGGTTTCCCTCACAGGCTTACTTTTCAACCACGTTCAAGCAGGAAACCGGATTCACGCCGGGTCAGTACCGCCGCACCTGCCGCAGAGTTCGCTAACCCTTCAAACCGTATTCCCAGAACGCCTCCAGAGCCAAAGAGCCCGGCGATCTGACCTTGTCAGGTTCAGATCCGGAAATTATGCGAAAACACCGAAAGACATTGCGCGGCCAAGAGTGTCATTCTGGCTCTGGATTTCCTTGTCGTGGTTGACAAGTGACCCTGAAAAGTATTGGAGATTCCGATTCAATTCTGAAACTCAGAAAGAAGAGCCATGTTAGCAACTGCAAAAACTGAACAGAGTGCGTACGACGTCGCACTGGAGAATTTCGATCTGGCGGCAAACGCGCTGGAACTCGAAGAGAATGTGCGAGCAATGATCAAGTATCCGGAACGCGAGCTCACGGTGAGCGTTCCGGTCCGCATGGACACGGGACAAATTGTCCGCTTCGAGGGCTACCGTGTGCAGCACAGCACGCAGCGCGGCCCGGCGAAGGGAGGCATCCGCTACCACCCCAACGTGACCAAGGACGAAGTCAAAGCGCTGGCCACGTGGATGACGTGGAAATGCGCCGTCGTGAATATCCCCTACGGCGGCGGCAAGGGCGGCATTACTTGCAACCCGAAAGCTATGTCGCTGGGTGAATTGGAGCGGATGACCCGGCGCTATGCCAGCGCCATCCTGCCGATCATCGGGCCGGAAAAGGACATTCCGGCGCCGGATGTCTACACCACCCCGCAGATCATGGCCTGGATCATGGACACCTTCAGCATGATGAAGGGCTACCCGGTAACGGGCGTGGTGACGGGCAAGCCGATCAGCCTGGGCGGCTCGCTCGGGCGCAACGAGGCCACCGCTCGCGGCTGCTTCTACACGACGCGCAGCGCCATGGAACACCTGAAGATCCCGATGCAGGGAGCGACGGTGGCCGTGCAGGGCTTCGGCAACGCCGGGTCGATTGCCGCGGAGCTTTTCCACGAAGCTGGCGCCAAGGTGCTGGCATGCAGCGATACCAAGGGCTGCATCTACAATTCGCGCGGCCTGGATATTCCGGCCGTGATGAAACACAAGCAAGCCACCGGCTCGGTGGTAGGCTTCCCGGGTGCGGACAGCATCCGTCCGGACGAACTGTTGGCCTTGCAGGTGGACGTACTGATTCCGGCGGCTCTCGAAAACGCCATCACCGACGAGAATGCCGGGGCAGTGCGGGCGAAGATCATTTCGGAAGCGGCCAACGGCCCGGTCACTCCGGAAGCCGACCGCATTCTGGATTCGAAAGGCGTATTCCTGATTCCGGACATTCTGTGCAACGCGGGCGGCGTGACAGTTTCGTACTTCGAGTGGGTGCAGGACGAAAACCACCTGTTCTGGGACGAACACGACGTCAACGCGAAGCTCGAGAAGATCATGGTGCGTTCGTTCAACGACGTCCTGAAGATCTATCTCGACAAGAAGGTCGACATGCGGCTTGCGGCCAATATGCTGGGCGTCGGACGCGTGGCGGAAGCCTGCCGGCTTCGAGGACTGTATCCGTAGGACGAATCGCCAACGCACATGGCGCTAGGAACCTGCTGTGTTCCCGTGTCGCCCTCTGAGCGTATCCGGAACGCCTACAGGGTACCGACATGCCGCTCATCGATATCGGGTCGAACGCCGCGCCAAGAGATACGTCGATGTAAAACACTGACTAGGAGGTCGATCATGCAGGTTGCTTTCGCCGCTTACAACCTATTAGAGAAGGAAGTTCGCGAAGCACTCGCCGCGAGCGAGCCTTCCCGTTTCCAGTACCGCGCCGAGGGAGGGGCTTACCTCAACCTCCAAGGCCTACCGCTCGATCCCTTGTCCGAAATCGACGAGCCGAAGATCGCCGAGCTGTGCCGCATCGTGCGCGGCTTTCTGTTCGCGGCAGTGGATGCCGCGCAGTCCGGCCATCCTGGCGGCTCCTCTTCCAAGGCCGAGCAAGTGCTTACGCTGCTATCGAGCGGTGTCCTGGGCTTTGATCCGCGCCGTCCCAAGCACCCTGGCCGCAGCCGCGTGGTCTGGTCGGCGGGCCATTGCTCGCCGCTGTTTCATTCAACGCTGGCGCTTATCTATGAGACTTTGCGGCGCAAAGGCTTTACCCTGACCGGCAAGGATGCCTGTTACGCGGTCTTCCCCGAACACCTCGCGCGCTTCCGCCGCTGGGGCGGCCCTAGCGGCCACGTGGAATCCGAGTACGCCTTCGCCGACACCTCCACCGGCGCCTCCGGCCACGGTTTCTCCGCCGGCCTCGGTTTCGCCGCCCTGCATCGCTCCTGCGGTCTGCCCACCAAGGCCTTTGTCATTGGCGGTGATGCCGAAACCGAAGAGGGCATGAGTTACGAAGCGCGCAACCTCGCCTCGAATCTTGGTGTCGAAAACCTGATCGTTACGCTCGACTTCAACAACTTTGGCATTGACGGCCCTATCACCGAAGCCCTGCCCGTCCCCTATCTCAACCACTGGTTCAGCCAGGGCTGGAACCTCATCGAAGTGGATGGCCAGAACATCCGCGAACTGGCCTATGCCTACCGCCTAGCGGTTTCCGGCTTCGGCCCTGGCCGTCCCACGGTGGTCATTTGTCACACCACCAAGGGCCTGCATTACGGGCGTCTAGAGAACACCGCCGATTCCCACGGCACCCCGCTCAAGCACGATGAGTACGTGCAGGTTATGCACGCGCTCGGCTTCCCCGTCCCTGGCAATCCCGCGGGCGATCTCTCGTTGGTCGCCGCCGCGCTCGGTGCTCCCGAGGCCGCCTATCTCGAATCCCGCCTCGACGTCGCCGCGGCGCTCATTCCCAACGAAGCCAGCCTTGTCAGCCAGATGCAAACCGCGCTGGCCAGCCGCCCCTTCGCCGATTACCGCCAGCTCGCACGCCCGGAAGTCCTGCCTCCGGAGCTCGTCTTCAACGAGGGCGATTCCGTCCCCATCCGTAAAGCCACCGAGGCCTGGTTCGCCTGGGCCATGAAGAATTCAGCTTTCTTTTACATCGGCGCCGGCGACCTGATGAAGTCCATCCTCACCGGCAAGGCCGAAAACGTCTACGGCGTAATGAACCCGTGCAATCCGCTTGGCCGCGGGATCCGCTTCGGCATCGCCGAGCAGAATATGGCAATGATGTCGTGCGCCATCGCGCAGGACACGCTGCCCGGCGGTTTCCGCCCCTTCAGCGCTTTCGCCACCTACGGCGTCTTCACCTGCATGATGGCCAACTCCGTGCGTATGACGCTCATCAATAACGATGTCAACCCAGACGCGCGCGCCTTCTTTATCATGCTCGCCGCCCACGACGGCCCTGAGACCGGTGAAGACGGCCCTACCCATCATGGCCTCTTCTGGATGTCCCTGTTCACCGCCTATCCCGGCATCAAAGTCTACAAACCGCTCGACGCCAATGAAGCCATCGAGATGCTCTTTCACGCCGCCCGACGCGGCGAGCCCGTGGTCTTCTCCGCCGTGCGTCCCGGCACGCCCGTGTTCAAGCGCGGCAGCGGCGTTCCCCCCGCGCACGAAGCCGTCAACGGCGCCTACGTGTTCAAACCGTTCCGGGAAAACGGAAAGCCCAAAAAAGTGCTGGCCATCAGCGGCGGACAGGTGATGTCGAATACTCTCGAGATTCTGCCGGAAATGGAAGAGCGGTTCGACGTCAAGATTGTGGCCGTCACTTCACCGCAGCTCTACGAAGAACTGCGCCGCGACCACCCAGACAAGGCCCGGGAGATCCTGGCCGACGACGAGCGCCAATACGTGATCACGCTCCACAACGGCTGGCCCGGTTTCCTGTATCCGTTCCTGCTGCCCGCCGATTTCCAGTCGCGCGGCTTCGGTATGGACCGATTCTCGCGCTCCGGCAAGCCCGGCGAGATCTATGCCGCCGCCGAATTCGACGCCGCCGGGCTGAGGAAGAGAATCCTCGGCTAGCTCCTGTCTGGGCGCCAGCAATGATGTTGGTGGTTGCTACTCACCGACACGTTTGGTATCAGATCAGAAAACGAACACCCGGCTCTGGAGGTGCTCTGTTCCTGCCGCCTCCGCTGTACGATGGAGGATTGACCGTTAGCGGAAACCCATATGGAAACTACACTGGAGAATCTGGAGCCCAAGTCCCTGTGGCAGCACTTCGCGGCTCTCTCGGCCATACCCCGCGCCTCCACCAAAGAGGCTGCGGCACGCGACTATGTTCTGGCTCAGGCGGCGTGCCTGGGCCTTGAGGCAATCCAGGATGGCGTCGGAAACGTCGTGATCCGCAAACCCGCTCGCCCCGGGCATGAGGGAGCAATCACAGCCGCCCTGCAAGGCCATCTGGACATGGTCTGCGAAAAGAACGAAGGCACGGCCCACGACTTCGACACCGATCCCATTCGGCTAATCCGAGACGGTGACTGGTTGAAGGCGGACGGCACCACGCTTGGCGCCGACAACGGCGTCGGCGTTGCCGCGGCCCTGGCCGTGATGGATAACGCGGACATAGCCCACGGCCCGTTGGAGTTCGTCTTCACGATCGATGAGGAAAGCGGTCTGACTGGCGCGTCGGAATTTCCCAACGGACTCCTCAAGTCCAGGTACTTTCTGAATCTCGACGGTGAGGAGGAGGGCACGCTTTGTATCGGCTGCGCGGGCGCCCTCAACACGGTTGCCCGTCGGAAAGTGGAACGCCGGCACGCCGGCTCCGGCGAAGGTTGGCGCGTGAGAGTCTCCGGCCTGCGAGGGGGGCACTCCGGCCTCGATATCAACAGAGGCCGCGGCAACGCCGTGCGCATCCTCGGCCGTGTGCTCCAACTTCTGATGGATCGCCTGCCCCTCGCCGTTGCCGAGGTGCAGGGTGGCAGTAAACGCAACGCCATCCCGCGTGAGGCATTCGCGACCGTGGTGCTCGACGGCGCTCGCGAGCAGGAATTGAGATCGCTGCTTGCCACGGCGGAGGTTCAGATGCGATCTGAACTCGGTGGGTTCGATTTCGGCCTGCAAATTACGGTCGAAAAAGTCGCGCGCCCGGATCAAGTCATGGCCGATGCTGATGCCAATCCTGTGGCGGGAGTGCTGGCCAGCTTGCATCATGGCGTTCTTGCGATGAGCCCCGACGTTGTGGGCTTGGTCCAGACATCAACGAATCTGGCTACGGTGTCCACAAAGGATGATGAGGTGGAGATCGAGACCAGCCAGCGCAGCGCCATCGAGAGCAGCAAACTGGCAGCCGGACGCATGGTATCGACCATATTCCGGCTGGCAAATTTTGAAGTGGAGCACGCCGGCGGCTACCCAGGTTGGAAGCCCGAGCCGACAAGCGATATCGTGCGCAAGGCCCAGGCGGTACATCAGGAGATCTTGGGCAAGCTTCCTGAACTGGTCGCCATGCACGCCGGCCTGGAGTGCGGCGTTATCGGCGAAAAACATCCGGGCATGCAGATGATCTCGTTTGGGCCTCATATTGTGGACGTTCACAGTCCCAGCGAGCGGCTAAAGATCTCTTCGGTGGAACCGTTTTGGGCTTTCCTTACGGGTCTCCTGGAGCGCCTCTGACGCCATGATTGTCTGAGGACGGCCGCCGCGCCGGACTGCTCGCGTCGTGAAACACTCACCGGGTTTTAACGGATACCGCAATCCCAAGGACGGCGAGTTCAGAAAGGCCATAATGAGGTCGTCGCGCCCCACGAGACGGACGGGCACTTCGCAACGTCGAAGCACATGGCTTTGTTGAGCAACTGGTGGTACTTGACGAGATCCCCGAGAATAGAGACGCCCACTTCCATCGTGTCGTGGATGGTCGTCGCGGCGCGCCCGGCGAAGCCCTGCAACTGGAGGTTGCGGCGAGGGTCGAAGATGTGGAGGGGTTCTGAGGGCATTTTGCGTTGGTCGGATGGTTCGAACACAATCAGACCGGTAAACATCCGGCTCGTCGATGACGAGCAGGCTGCGTTATGCCAAATTACTTAAGACCTCTTATTTGGTTAACCGCAGGCATGACAGAACGTGGTGCCGACCGCAAAACTGGACTCGTACTCCGGCATTCTGTGTGCCTGTTGTGTACTCGTCTTCGGGGCGCTAACGCTAACTTCTTTGGAATGTGTGCGGCGCTTGACTATGAACGTTTGGATTCTTTGCTCAAACGGCAAACTGATCAAGACTTTCTTAATCCGATCAATTCATTGATTTTAAAGGAGTTGGTACGCCCGGGCGGATTCGAACCGCCGACCTTTTGCTCCGGAGGCAGCGGGTCGATGTGTATCTTACTGACTTCTATCGCTGCTATGACCTCGTTTAAGGCGAATAGGCGGCGAACAAAGGCGGCTGTTGATGAAAGGTTGATGAAAGGTTTTTTCCAATTCACTTTTCTTCGACTCCTTTCTCCCCGCGTCGGGCGCGGGGTCCGCGGTCCGGAAGACGACCCTATCTGGAGTATCGAACACGGTCCTCTCGCTGCCAGAGGCAAGAGCAGCGTTATCCATTGAGACCTCGATATCGCCCAAGAACTTCACCAGTTGCCGGAGAGGGCATCATTCTCGGAATTCCTCACAGCGGTGCCTGTCGGGGTGACTATTCTTGTTGCATTGGGGGCAACAATTCTCGGATTAACCGGCCAATCTGGTGAAAGTCGACGGCAGAAGGCGCTTTTCTACCGCCTACTTCATGGGCTCTTCACCACATCCGGCGGCGGCGCGGCGTTATTCTTTTCCAGGTGAGATTTGTGTAGGAGGAAGGGCCTCGCGCCGGCCTGTCGATCCTGGGCAAGATGACCGGGCCGGGCGGAGCCCTCATTGCTACGATTTTGTTTATCCCACTTTCGGCGGCGCAATACGACCTCGAAGTCGATTGGGCCGAGGCCGGCGCAGAAATCATCCTGCGCCGCTGCCCGATTTGTGCCGAGGACTCCATCATCGGTCATGGCCGCCGCCGCAAACAGGCGCATGATGAACAGCATGATTGGATCGGAATTCGCCGCGGCCTCTGCAACCGGTGCCGCAAGACGTTCACTTTCCTGCCTCCCTTTTCTCCTCCCTACGGCCATTACAGTTTCATTGCCCGGAGCCATGCGCTGCAACGCTATTTCCTGGAAGGCCGCTCCTTGGAAGCCGCGGCACCCACCGTCAAAGACCCCGATCGTGTGGCCGATCCCTCCACGCTACGCCGCTGGTTCCACAGCCTGGATTCTTCTCAGCCGCCCTTTTCCTATCTGCGCCAGGCGATGCGGACCATAGGGGTGTGGCGCAGCAGGACCGAGGTCCTGGTGCAGGATTCGCTGCCCCTGTGTGGGCGTACCGTATTCCCATTCCTCGCCCGATTCTGGCCTTTGCGGATTTAGAAAAAGCCGCCGCCCACCATCCCTGCCTGGGAAAACGGCTGTTTTCCGCCTAACTTCGACTGTGGAGGCGAAAACAGCGCCATGGCCGAGAATCTGGAGCGGCTCAAACAGCGCATCCCGCTGCTGGAGTATTTGCAGCGCCACAACTGGAAGCCTTGTCGTGCTGGCTCACGCCAGGAGTTTGTCGGGCTGTGTCCCTTACACCAGGAAACTCACCCCTCCTTCTACGTCAACGCCGCCAAGAATCTGTTCTACTGCCATGGCTGTGGCTGCGGCGGCGATCTGATTCGCTTCGTCCAACTTTTCCTCGATCTCC
>Ga0224558_1004097_pt1 | contig 11555 bp, 9 predicted proteins | sample 714S32024metaG_FD_180682 | JGI IMG/M metagenome (GOLD analysis project Ga0224558, IMG submission 180682) | Peat soil microbial communities from Stordalen Mire, Sweden - 717 S3 20-24 | ecosystem: Environmental > Terrestrial > Soil > Wetlands > Peat | place: Sweden: Norrbotten County, Stordalen... | reverse complement strand
CATCGAGACCGAAATCAAGCCGATTGCCATGGCCGCGGTCGAGAAAGTGAAGACCGCGATCGCGAGCAACGACTTCACCGAACTGTTCCGCATCCTGGGGATGTCCGAGGAAGTGGAACTGTTGCGCGCGGATGAGACGGTGACCGATCCGGAGCACACGTCATCCGAACACACCGTTGTGGAAGCTGTTCTCAAGGCGGACAGCACCGGGTACTGGGTTAAACATCCGTTCGTCAATTCTCACCTTCAGCGTACGCTGGCGAGGTGGGCGTACAAGCTGTGCACCGCGGGCGGCTTCACGCTGCCGGCGTTTGCCCTGGCCGATGACGGATACCTGGTACTGCACGACGGTAGGATCTACAGCGGCTCCGACTGGATTCCGGAATGGCACGCGATCACCAGCCTCTTCTCCGAGCGAATGCTGGTGGTTCGCTATCCGATCCGGACCAAGGGAGATCTGCTGCCGGTGAAAGCTTTGGGAGCTTCCACCACGCTGGAGTTGCTGATGCGGCACCTCGACAGGCAGAAGTGCTCGATGGACTCGGCGGCTGTTACCGGGATCGTCGACCAGCAACTGCGCCTGGATGGGACGCTCACGCTGCACTCGGAAACAGCCAAGAAGAACGGCGGCGACTACGACTTCGACTGGATTTGCGTTGTCGAGGCGACGCGGTTTCCGCTGTTCGTAGAGGACCGGTTCAGGCACACACCATCCGGGGAGAACACAAAAAACAAGCAAAGCAAGAAAGAATCCCCGTGGTGGAACCTGCCGCAGGTCGCGTACTCGGCCAAGGGTAACGCAATCGGCGCGATTACCGACCTCAAGACGTCGTGCCTGGCAGCAGGCCGGCCCGATCTCGCCAACCGTTGCGCGATCGAACTGCAGAAGGCGCTCGACCAGCTTAAATGGGGGGTCGAGCCGAATCAGGAGGAGATTGGCAAGATCCGCCAGGAAGTTGGCACCGCACCGTGGCTCAAGCTCAAGCGCACCAGGCGGGTTTCCGATCTCCCGTTGCAGATTCCGAGTGCCCCGACGGATAGGATCGGCGCACTCTACAACCACGTTCGGAAGGAATTGTACGAATTCTTCGTGGACGTGCGACCGCTCGAGGACTTCCGCGGCGCTATCTGCGGAGGCACCTACGACCGCGACATGCTGAAGGAGGCGGGCATGATTTCGACGGTGTACGCCGTCAACATCGGCCTGCTCGCCGAGAAACGCCACGCGTACGAAAATGCCGTGGCCGAGGCTCAATCGAAGCTCGACGCCTTCCCGATCTCGAAGGCCAGCGCGTCGAAAGAGGCTGTCAATGAGCGACGGGCGTTGGTCCGCAAGCGCAATCAGGCCCAGGCCGCTCTTCACTTCTATGAGGAGCGCTCCCGGCAGGACTTGCGCAACCTGATCAACATCGTCCGAAAGTGGGCGGAACGAAAGGAGGACCGCGCGCTGGACTGGCTCACGGCTCTGTGGGACATCGCCTGCAAGAGCCGCCGTTGGGACCAGCGCGAGAATCGCCGTTTGAATACGGGAAGCATCGCGTTCTACACTTTCCCGCAGTATCTCGTTGACATGATTGTGGAGCGTACGGGTGGCAGACCCATCACCGTCGCGCTTCCCAGTTTGGTCGACGGTGAAGTGAGCATCGACGAGGCCGGCAGTGTGTACCTGGTCGATGAAGTGTCCGATGGCGCCGGATCGCTTATGCGCCGCCAAACCCTGCTCCTGCAGGTTATGGGGGACGGGCGGCTGATCACGGACAATGGACGGACCTACCATGCTCGGCCATTTCCTGTTCAGCCTGGCCAAGCGCAGGTTCGTAACGGAAGGCTCGAACTTCCGAACACGCAACAGCGACCGGGGATTCCAATACTGAAGAGCACCAATTGATGATTACTCCAGGGCGGGCCATGCCGCTTGGCCCCCCTGGAGGCCTCTTCCGGTCGGTGGAGCCGGCCAGTTTCCGGCAGCCCATTTTCCTGGCACGACTCTTTCCGAGTGGCCGACGATCCGCCCGAAGCACGCCCCCGCGTTTCGCGGAGCCACTTTACGGAATCTCCAACGCAATTAGCGCGCAGCTCCGCTCGGATTTGTCGTTGTCTTCAAGGGAGTTGTCGTGACACGTGCAAAGAGCTATGATTGCTCCGTATCGGTTCCTGGAATCTCGCGACCGCTCTAGCCCTGTCCGGCGGCCATGTCCCAGAGCCAGAGAAGGAGGCAGTAATGAGCAGTATCTGCGGTATCGTCTTGGCAGCGGGCAAGTCCACACGCATGGGTGCGTTCAATAAGCTGACAAGCTATATAGCAGGTCATCCGATGGTTTGGTATCCAGTCGACCATCTCAGAAAAGCGCGCTGCCCCCGGATTATCGCAGTAATCGGCCATGATCGAACCAACGTCAAGCGGTCCATCTCGGAAGGCGTCGAGTGGGTTATCCAAGAGGAACAGCGCGGCACAGGCCACGCCGTTGCGCAGGTGCTACCAGCGTTATCAGAAGAGCATGTCATCGTTCTTTATGGGGATTGCCCGTTTCTGGATGCGGACATTATTGAGGAAACAGTACAGACGCACTTGACCACTGGGGCGGATGCCACGCTGGCAACCGCAAAAATGAGGGAGCCGAGACTTCTGGGCAGGGTGTTTCGATCTGCAGATGGACGTGTTGAACAGGTTATCAGCGCGGCTGATCTGCCCACGATCGCTGCAGGCCCGTCTGAAGTCTTCGCAGGCTTGTCCGTTTGGACTACGGACTTTCTTCGAAAGGCGCTACCCGGCCTACCAATTCATCGCCGGCAGGAATCACGTGACGAGCAAGAGCTTCCGGATGCGATTATTACGGACGGAGGTGGCTGCAAGATCGCTGCATATTCAGAAATCTCGGAAGATGATGCGCTCGGGCCGAATACGCCGGCCGAGTTCGAACAAGCGGCTGCATACTTGCAGGTTAAGATAAACGCTAATTTGCGCGGAAACGGCGTCATTCTCACGGACTCACATACAATCCGTGCAGACTATGATGTCATCGTGGCCCCCGGTTCTGTTCTGCACGCTAATACTTACCTTCTCGGAAGAACCCAGGTTGGAGAGAGCGCCGAAATTGGCCCTAATTCGCCATTAAATAATTGTACAGTTGGCGCAAGGTGCCGAATTGGGCGAGGCTCATGGCAAGATCAGGTGTTTCCAGATGGGTCGAGAGCATCAGACCGGCTCGCGACCGAGCATTCGTACTTCCGAAGACCGCATTTCATGATTCCTGAAGATGAGACTCGGTGCTTCATCATGATGCAATTCACCGAACCCTACTCGTCTTTGCTCGGCAATGTGATCCGTCCTGCGTTAGACGCGGCCGGCTTTTTTGCAGACGTGGCGTCAGAGAGATCCGCGCCGGGTGCGATCATTGACGATGTATGGGAAGCCATCAATCGCGCCAGCCTCGTAATTGCGGAGATTTCCCAGCCGAACAGAAACGTCTGGTACGAACTTGGGCTTGCCCATGCACTCAACAAACCTGTTGTTATGTTGATGGCCTGCGATTCTGGCTTGGCTGATCTTCCGTTTGATACCCGTCATCTTCGAACGCTCATCTACGATCCCCACAGACATGACCTTCGCAAACTGCTCGATTCGTGGATTGCCGACTTCAAGTTGCGCCGGCGCCGGCCTGATGACCATAAGCGGATTGAATAATCGCAATGGCACTTGCTCGCTACGCCAGGGTCTGGCCCCCCAGTCGACGAACGTTAGGCGTAAACTTGCCCGAACCGACCCGCGACAGCGATCGGTTGATGCGCCAATCGGAAATTGGAGCGGTGAGGAGGTTCGGTGGTACAAGACCCAGTGCAGTGGCGCTCGACTGGTGCCGGCGACAGCTTCCGATATTGCCGATAACGCCGTCTACAAAGCCGACCGGAGTCCGCCTCCCATGGACCAGTTTCCTGCGCGCGGCCGGTTCAACATGCCCTTGAAGACGAAGCCCCGCGCAGCGCTCCACCGGACGCGGGTGCGGGTCAACTCTCAATCGCCTTTCCGGCTTCTTCTCTTGTCCCGGCAATTGCCAATCCGAGACTGGCCCGCCGTGGTCGCCGCCCTCGCCTATCCGCGACCACCTTTGCAGATCCGCGATCGCACGTCGACGGGCCGTCCGTACAACGAAATGGCCGCAATCATGATAGAAGAGGATTAATGCCAAGTCTCTTCAGAGCGACCTTGCCAAACGGACAGTGTGTGTCGATCTGTCCTGATTCCGGCAAAATAGCATCTGGAACGTCCGACCTTGCTGCTCAGGCGGCTAGTCTTGCGTCTCTGCTGGGGACAAATCGGACCGGCGAGCGCGAGCTGCTTTCGTTCCTGGCAGATATCTGTCCGGCCGTTTTCCCGGAAGCCGATCCGCGTCGTCCTGTCCAGCTTGTGCACGGCGCTGCTGAGCGCGGTGTCGATCTAATTTTCCGGCTGCGCGGCCGTCCAGAACTCGGTGCGGTTCAGATCAAGAAGCCACGCCCAAAGGACGGTCGCAGCGTTTTGCTCTCCCTTGAACAGGTACGCCAGTTGCTCGACAAGAGCGTCTTTCGGGAACCTGTTGGAACAGTCTATGTGGTAGCCGGGCGCGGCAACCCTATGCCAACGCAAACGGCCGCGCGCGCCAGACAGTTGCAGGCCGACGCTGGCGTGCCTATACATGTCCTGTCTTGGGATGACATCATCAACCGGCTTACAGTTCCCAATCAGGAATCCACAGCAACGGAATTCACCGTCCTCCTTGTCGAATTGATCGACACCTCCCGCCGGCTGCTACGCAGACTCGTTGAGAACCCCGGTCTTCTTTATGGCATCGATGATCGAAAGTTCGAGGAGCTGGTGGCGACTCTCTTGTCGGATTTGGGGCTCGAGGACGTCGAATTGACGCCGCTTCGAAAGGACGGCGGAAAAGACGTCATCGCGATCCATATCGACCCGCACACGGGGAGGCGCCTGAGATACCTGATCGAGTGCAAGCATTGGGTCTCAGGCAACAAAGTCACGATGCGCTGGGCGATGCATCTGCTCTCGATCGCCCGCCGCGAACAGTCCGACGGGGCGATTTTGCTGTCATCAAGCGGATTTGGGCCACGGCTCATCGAGCATCAGGCCCGCTTGAGCAGAGACGGCCTGTTTTTGAGAGACGGCCATCACCTTGCCAAGTGGATAAGAATTTGGGAGCGCCAGTATGGATCTGTGCTCCTTCACGCGGTTGATCCGCGAGAATTGCTGGAACTCGCTCCGTAGCCATCCATATATATGGTTATTCCGGCTGGTAAACATATCGTAGGAACCCAATGACAACCGATCGCGACACTCTGCGTGAGCATCTTGCAACCAGATCCATCGGCGCGTCCCATTGCGGCGTCCTCACTTTTCCAACCATCCTCATTCAGCACGACCGGTACCTCCGTGCCAAAGCGACCTGCCGGACTGCGCGGGGAAAGCGCGTCAAGGATGCGCCGACCGCGGAGATCGTCCGGCAGATTTTGTGCGGTCTCGGATTGCGCGCCGAGCGCACCCGGAGGGACACGGAAGGTTGCGTAGGGCTTTTCCGAAACCTACTGTCGCCGCCTCCCTGGGAGGAGGTTCAGGTCGAGGACGTTGTCGATGGTTTAACGCCGGAGCGCGAACAGGAACTGACGCCGCTCTACCGCCTCACGGAAAGCGAAGGCGCATTGGTCGAGCATTATAAGCAAGTCCTCCTTCGGCGAAGTCATGAGTCGCAGTTCTTGCAGGACCCTCTTCCCGCAGTCTTGGCCGCGGTCGACTCGGTCACATTTCAGTGGCGTCTGGATGATTTTGTCGAGAAACTGAGGTTGGCGCGCGCGCTCGGACCGGATAAAGTCCCAAAATTAGCGGGCGCCGTTTTCGGCTATGGGGGAGGCGAGTTTTCAGCAGCCGCCGGAGTTCCTGACCTGTTCGTCTGGGATACAGACCGCCAGCCCGCTGAATGGTTCTTTGCTGAAGTCAAAGGACCCAGGGACCATCTCCAGGAAAGCCAAACCACCTGGCTGAGGAATTACTGGGACGACATTGAAGGTCGGTTTGCGGTGATCAGTATCGGTTGAGTTCTCACGGGGCACTCGAAGATTGGGCGCGCGACTTCACTTTGGCGGTAAAGTTGGGCGTTACGATGGGCATGAGGACGGAGGAATACATGGACGTATCGATTTCTCGTACGGATGAACCTGCGGCTCGCGTTGGTGCCGATACGACGCCCAGCCGGGCAACCGATCTAACCGATGCCCACGGGCCCTCGGGGGCTACAGGGCCGGGGGCGTCGTCAGCGGCAGGTCCCTCGGTCGGTTGGACCGGGCCAACTGATCCAGTGTCCCGCCTTCAGGTGCCGGAGTTTCTGGCGCCTGAGTACAACCGGTTGGTACGAACTCGATTCCACAACCTCCTTGAAAGGGAAGATGGAGCCGCGCGGCTCGTCAGTGAATTGCGGACATCGATCTCGCCGGAGGAAGCTGTTCGCTCCCCAGACCGGCAACGCGAGTGGGAGCTTTGCGGCCTCTTCTATATGAATCAAAAACGATGCCACGAGGCTTTGGCGATTTTTCACTCCCTATACGACCACATCCTCACGTACCAGGTCGAGGCCAAGACCTGGGCGCACAAGGGCATGCCACTCGTCTATTCGAGTGATTGCTACGACCGACTCGGGTGCCCTGTTCTGGCCAAACGCTACCTGATGCTGACAGTCTGCGAGGACGCAATTCGGGACAAAGGACTGATCCCTGGCTCGTCCGGCGTGTACTTCCGAATGGTGTGGCGATATGGGGTTAGCCACGATGAGCTGAACCGATACGCGGCCGAGATATGGGACACGTTTTGCAGGAACATCGAATCAGCCATTTTCCCCGAGTGGATTCTCCAGGAACTCGACGACCAGTGGATGACCGAGTACCCCTCATCCCGAGAAGCGGGGTTGTACGTTGTCACGACCAGCTACGTTCGGCAACTCCTGGACAGCCTGGGATCTGGTGACGGGCAGGCTCTCGAACGACTCGGGCACTATCTTCTGAGTTCGATTCCGGGGTGCCGCGCGTATAGGCGGAAAAGAAGCCACTCAACGGACTACGACATCGTCTGTGCGATTGAAGGTGTCGATATCGACTTCCGGTCCGATTTGGGTAGGTACATCATTTGTGAGTGTAAAGACTGGACGGAACCGGCGGACTTTACGGCTTTCGCCAAGTTTTGCCGAGTGCTCGATTCCGCCAAGTGTCGCTTTGGCATTCTGTTTTCCAAAAATGGCATCACCGGCGAGAGGCGCACCGCAGATGCAGCGCGGGAGCAAGTGAAAGTGTACCAGGATCGAGGTATGGTGATCGTGGTAATCTCAGATCTCGAACTCGGCCGGCTCGCGGCGGGTGCAAATCTGATAGCGCTGCTGCGGCAGAGCTATGAGCGCGTACGACTAGATCTGGAATGACCTATTTCCGCCGGCGCGCGGGTCCCTGCACATCCAGGCACCAGGCCGTTGTGGCGTCACCAGGATGCCTACCTATAATAACGAATAACGCTCTCCACAAAAGTCGATTGTCGGCGGTGGGGCGGCGGCCACATGCGTTTCCGTCACCACTTTCCGAGTGGCCGACTTAACCGGCCAAAGGTTAGGCCACACTTCCCAGACGGCCGTTTCGGGCGTGTGTACGGGTTGGGGATTATTAGGCCGCGTGGGTCCGCAGAAGGTAACGAGTCGAAAGATCGAGCGAAAACGTTGCCTGGCTCTAGATAAAAGTCCGCGCCGATGCCGATAGCAGCATCAGGGCTGCGGCGATTCGTGGCATCCTTTTTCCGGACTGCCATTTGAGCCGCAAAACATGGGGATATTCCCGAGCATAGTTGTGCGGATGAGAAGCCATTTGCACACAACCCGCTTAACGCCAGCCTTTACAGTCTAGGTAGGATTGAACCCCCGCAAGTATTGAACCGGATAACAGGATCTGGTACACTCTGACCATGTCGCCTCAACCACGTTTCAAGAGGATCTGGAACATCTTCGAAAGGATAGTCATCGTCGTCGGGTTCGGCTTCGTCGTCTGGGATCACAGTGTCATCAAAACACAGTTGGCCGAACTTAATGCCGAACTTAATAAAGAAATCCGCCTCGCTGTAGCTACGGACCCGGATCGGTGCACACCCCTTCCTTCAGATGTAGCCACGACAATCAAAGGCTATTTTTCGCACGATGCCCCCGAGAACCTTTATGCGGCTCTCTTGAACGGCCAGGACTACTACATTTCGCGTCCTGACGTCGTCCGTCCAAGCAGGCGCCAATGGAGTCTCGACATCTACCCGGGTCAAGGCAAGTGGACGCTGTATTTCCTCATCGCGACGACTACTCAAGCGCAAAAGGACCTCAAAAGCTGGCGTGACGAAAAGACGCCAGATGGAAAACCTAATTATAATAACCAGCGCCAGGACCTACCCGCTGGCACAGACAAGTATTTTGTGGAGCAATATACGGCGCTGCCAGAGCCGGGGAAATAGACTATTCAGAAGAGGACAGTCGAAGGAAGCTATGCGGTCCCCTTGCGGGGGTCGTTGGTTCTTTCCGCCTCAGCTCTAGCCGCCTTCGACTCGAAGGCAATCCTTCCGGAAGATTGGCCTTGTCCAATTAGCCGTCTCACATGAAACGAACGTCTTGCTGACATTCGCCGGCGGATAGGCCTTCACTGACGCCGTAGTCTTTTACACGTCTCCGTCCACTTGGCGAAACTGGTATCTTCGGAAAGTGCCGATGCCCTTCCCGCCGGGAACCATTCTCCGATTACCTCGTTTGGTTCGGCCACTGTTGCCTTCTCCTCCAGGGGCCACTTCCCGGCAACTCAGCAACGGGCGACCATAGGCTCCGCGGCCACTTGGTCGCATCACGCCTGACCAGCACTTGTGCTTCCGGTCGACCCGGGTCAAATCCTGTTCTGGGAAGCCCCGGACGGATCACGCACCACTCGGAGACTGTGCCCCTGGCCAGGAATACAGGGTTTCGGGAAAGTGAGCCCAAGCGAGCGGGAAGCCCGTATACGGGAGGTCGAACCTGATTCGAGCCTCGGTAAGGCCGAAGTGTTTCGGAGTAGCCCGCTGGATTCTGCAGCTCCTGCCAAGCATCGACGCCCAGGATTTCCGCCGCCTTCAAGGAATGGGTATGCTGTCTGATCGCGAAGGATTTGGCCTCCCGCATTTGGGGGAAACCCTGGGACGGTATCTTGGCCTGACGTTTTTTGGAGCAGTGCAGAAATCGGTGGAAACTTGGGCATGCCCAAAACCATCGTTTTCGCCATCGCCATTGCGCTGGCGGCCAATGCCCAGAGGATCGAGACGGAGAAGTCGGACCGGCACAAGGTGATCCGCGTCGAAACGGCCCCAAACCACTTGAGCATCATCGAGTTGGCGGAGCCCGTCATCGAAGTCGCGGCGGGAAGCTCGTCGTACAAGATCGAATGGCGCGGCAACAAGGTGTTCGTGCAACCTCTCGACCCGGAGGCCACGACCAACCTGTTCATCTGGACGGCTTCGGGACGTCTGAGTTACGAGCTGGTCCCGGCGCCATCCGTCCAGGAGATGCACTTCGCCATCGACCAGGAGCCCAGCCCCACGGTCGCCAAGATAACGATTCCCGAGAAACCCGCGGAGGATCCGCGGGCCGCCCAGGAGGCGAAGCTCGCCTCGGAGATGCTGTTCGCCAGCACACCGGTACGCCTGGCCGGGGAAACGAGGAATCACGCCCGTGTGGAAGTCATCCTGAAGGACATCTATCGGAAAGACGATCGCATTTATGTCCGCTACGCGATCCAAAACAACGGGCGGTCGGCGTACGTGCCTGGTACGCCGGGCGTGTTCACGCTCCGGTCGCCCCGCAGTTCCTGCTCGCTCTACACGCTTTCTCAGAGCCAGCTCATCGGAGATGGAATTCGTATTACGAGCAAGGGGCAAACTCCCGTCAAGGTCCTGAATGCCGAGGTTCATGCGAACTCGGTCGCGCCGGGCGGCACCACCTGGGGACTGGTCGCACTTGAATGGCCGCCCCGGACCGACGGCCCCTCCGTCGTGAGGTTTGCGTTTGCGCCGGATGGCGCCGGAGAGGTAAGCGCGGTGCTGGTCCTGTGAGAGCCATGGAACAAGATGGGGAGATCACGGCTGAGCGCGTTCTGCGCCTGGTGCGGTCTCGGATGAGCCCTGCGATCCCACAGGAAGCTGCCAGTATCCAGAGCACTTCGGCGACGCGGATCGTTGAGACATTCCGCGCGCGCTTCGCAAAGGCGTGCGACGCCGGTGCGTGGAAGCGTCTCTCGAATGCCGTATTGGAACCAGCCAACCCCTTCGACGTCAAAGCTCGCCGCCGGCTACGGCAGGAAGCAGTCGTTCTTGGGACGCTCGTCTTCGCAGCGCTGGGGTTGGCCGTCTACTTCAATCTCAACGCAATGGCGAGGTGAAGGCGTATGGCGAGAAACAGGGAAGCTCTCAATCGAATTCTCCGACGGGGAGAGGATGCGGGTCTGCTGGTGAGCACGGCGGCGTTGATGTTGGTGGAGGTGGGTTACGTAGCGTGGCTGGAACGCTTGCCCGCGCTCCCCAGCCCGGCACATCCGGCCGGGTTTATCGATCTGCCGCCTTGGTATGAGCGTCCCAGAGTCGAAGTGACGTTGCTGCTCACGGTACTTGGCGGGCTCATCGCGTGGGCGGCTTGGGGTGTTCTCGACTTCATGCGGAACCGGCCGGACGCGACCGTCGCGACGACGCACCGGGCGATGGTCGGCAAGCGATTGAAGACGGCCGTGTTCTACGCAGTGGTCGCGGGCGCCGACATGCTCCTCATCCAGTTCCTCCGTACGTAAAACCTGCTCGATTTTCAGGGAAACCAATATGGACAACATGGCATCTGGTGACCGGCGGCCAGCACGTGCGCCGTTGACTGAAACCCCGGCCTTTTTCATCTCGATTGGCCTGTGCATCGTCTGCCTCGGCTACTGGTTCTTGCTGACGAAGGTTTACCACTTCAGCAACGAACAAGCGGCCGAACTGGCGGCTTACATCTTCAGCGCGCTGACAATTCCCAGTTGCGCGGCTTTGCTCTACGCGACACGCCGATCCCGGCGGGAAACACGGAAGGTCCATCCGCCGCTCGTCATGAGTCCGGCGCGCGACGAAAGGACGGTCGCAAACGCATGGGACCAAGGTGGAGTTGTGCTCGGGTACGACATCCATGGAGATCCCTGGTTGTGGCCCGACCAGGTTCGGGTCATGCAGGGCATCGTGCTGGGAATGACCGGCAGCGGCAAGACGACGCTGCTCAAGAACATCATCACTCAAGATCTGATGCGGCGCATGGGACCGCCGGAAGATCGTCACAAGATCCCGATGGTGATCTTCGACGGGAAGGGCGACCTGGAGTTCTTTCAGGAACTGCTGCCGTATATCCACCGCGCCGGCCGACTCGACGACCTCCGCCTCATCAACCCGGCGCGGCCGGAGCTATCCAGCCTCTACAACCCGTTCTACGCAGAGGACGACGACTACATGGCGCAGGTGA
>Ga0224558_1004096_pt1 | contig 11559 bp, 6 predicted proteins | sample 714S32024metaG_FD_180682 | JGI IMG/M metagenome (GOLD analysis project Ga0224558, IMG submission 180682) | Peat soil microbial communities from Stordalen Mire, Sweden - 717 S3 20-24 | ecosystem: Environmental > Terrestrial > Soil > Wetlands > Peat | place: Sweden: Norrbotten County, Stordalen... | reverse complement strand
GAAATCGGCTATGGAGAACAGAAACTCGCCCACGTGCAGGGGTGTGATGACCTGCTTCTTCAACTCGACGAGGCCCTCCATATCGATGGTGCGGATGGGATCTTCGAACCAGGCGTAATCGAGCTCGTCGAGCAAGCGCCCCACCTTGAGCGCTTCGAAGAGGTTATAGTTCTGCACCGGATCGTGCGCCAGCATGAAGCCGTCCCCCACGGCCTTGCGGCATTCCCTGATTTCTTCCATGTGGCCGACGTAGCGCGGAATCGGGCGGCCGTCCCTGTGCTGCCCGCCGCCGGGATGGATCTTGTATCCCGCGTAGCCCTCTTCCTTCGCCTTGAGGATATCGGGGACGTAGTCCTCAACCGCGGCCAGGTGCTGCGAGCTGGCGTAGGCCATGATGCGATCCTTGGTGCCGCCCAGGATCTTATAAATGGGGCGATTGACGGCCTTGCCGAGAAGGTCCCACATGGCGATCTCAGCCGTGGCGGTGTAATAGTTGGGCCACGTGCCGCCGCCGCGGTTGACGAAACCGCCGTTGAAAGCGAACATGCCGCCCGCCGCTCCGCGCCCGCCGCCCGCCCCGCGCCCGCTGGCCCCGCCCCCTCGGGCGCCCGCGCCAAAACCGTAGGTCGCTTTGAGACCCGAGGTGGCGGTGATGGTGGGCAACAGGTCGATGACGTTCTTGCCCGGCAGCACCGGCTTGGCCCATTCGAGCCATCCGGGAGTCACGCTCCGGTTGCCGATGGTGTAGTTGCCCTCGTGGCCGCTGTTGGTGACAATGGAGACGATTTCTCCGGTCTCGGTCCCGTTGAGACGGCGAACGTTCCCCAAGTCGGTGACGTAGACTTTCACTTCCTTGATGGTCAGGTCGGGCAGATCTCCGCGTTTGACCCCGGCCACCTGCGCCGCCGCCTGAGGCGGATCGGCCAGCGCCGCCGCTATCCCGGCCATGCCGAATCCGGAGGCCCCCAGAAAACCACGCCTGGATTGCCGCTTCTTGGACATCGCTTCCTCCCTGGTCTCTTCTCTATTCGTAGCGGTAGACCGTCACGCGCAGGACCGTATTGGGGCGCAGCGACAAAATCTCGCCCTGGCCGGTATCGTCGCCGCCCAACTGCCGGACCACGCTCCATTTGCCGTCCACGAACTTGCCTTCCTGCACGTCGCCGAGCCCTATGATCGGGGGCCCAGGCGTGTTTGGGGTGAAACCGATCCGCAATCCCCCGGCTGCGGCGCCGAAGTAGAATTCGTCCGGCCCGGCCGCAATCAGGATCGCCGCCGCCTGCACCGCTGGCGCCTGGCCTTGCGCGGCGGCTCCCGGCGGACGCTGCTGACCTGGCGTGGCTGGCTCCGGCGCGATGGGAACGCGGCCCGCGCCGGTATACGACAGGTTCAGCGTGTAGTCTCCTAACTTGACGCTCAGCGGAGCATCGCCCCGGTTCATGCGGACGGCGGTGATGCTCCCTTTTCCTTGCTGCGCCGCAATCGCCGGAGCCAGTTGCGAGATGACGCGATAGGCGGCGGCCAACTCGGTGTCCGGCCCCACCGACCGCTCGATGCCAAACGGCGAGAACCCAATGGCGTTGTACTTCCCGAAGGCAGACATGACATTGGCCGCGTTGGCGCTGGTTTCGGGAATGAACAGCGGGTTTCCGTTGCGTGTGAACCGCTCGCAGACTTCGTCGAAATACTGGAGATAGAGATCCGGCGCCAGCATGTCCGCCGCGGGCGCTCCGGCTCGCCAGATATCATGCACCTGGGGCAACGGTCCGCCGCTGGGATAGGTGCCGGGCCAAGCCATATTCGGCTGCTGCAGCCAGGCATTCACGTACATGGGAATGTTGTATTCCGCCTTGCCCTCCTCAATCGCCTTGCCCACAAACCGGGCGTAGTTCCAGGCCATAAAGATCTCGTCCACGGCCAGTGCAGCTTCCGCCACCCCGCCTGGTATTCTTCCTGGCTCAACGGTGGGCTGTTGGTCTGAATCGGCATATCGATGCTATCGGGCTTGCCGGGGCCGAAAACCTCTTCCCATGTGCCGGAGGTCTTGGAACCGCTAGCGGCCCACACCTCGCGCAACTCCGGGCTGAGCGTATCCTTGTGCTGCTGAAGGTAGCTCATCAGCTCGCGCGGCACCGGCCCCGCAAAGGCCCGGTTGGCGGGCGCGGAGCGGTCGCGCGAGTCCCGCAGGACGCCCACTTCGTTTTCCACCTGCATCATGAGCACGGTATGCCGCTGGCCGTCCACCTCTTTGATGTGCCGCATCAAGGCCCTGTAGGCCCTCGCATCGGCGTCCCGCGTGGCGTCGCCGAGCGCGCTGAGCAACTCGATGCTCTTCCCGCCTTTGACCTGAATTCGCGGGAAGCGCTTATAGTCCTGCTTGACCCAGTAGGGGGCGTAGCTGGAAAGGCCGTTCTTCCAACTCCCAAACCACAAAAACACCAGCTTCAGGTTATTGCGCCGGGCCTCCTGGATGAGACCATCCACCAGGGCAAATTCGTAGTGGCCCTCGGCTGGCTCCAGTTGCGCCCAGTGCACGGCCGCCAGCACGCAGTTCAGATTGCCCGCCACCAGCCTGGACCATATCGGCTGCATATTCTCGAGGCTGGTAGCAGTGTTATTCCCCAGTTCTCCCGTGACGGCCAGGAACGGGGCGCCATCCACAACCAACTGAGTGGCGGTCCCTTGCTTTTGTAAGTGCGGGATGCCCGAGGCGGTTTGTCCGTAACACCGGACCGCGATCAACGCTGCGCATGCGAGCGCGAACGTGCATTGAACTCTCAGTTTCATTTTTCCTTCACCTCAATGGTCTTTTCGAGCCGCGCGTCGGCGGAAGATGCGCCCAGCATGATACTGACTCTGCCAGGTTCTACCACGAAGCTCCGCTTGTCCGCATCCCAGTAAGTCAGATCGGTCCCTTTCAGCGGCAGCCGGACGGTCCGCGTCTCGTTCGGCCGGAGCGTGATGCGCTCGAATCCGCGCAGTTCCTTGATGGGCCGCACCACCGCGGAATTGAGGCGCTTGACGTACAGTTGCACCACCTCATCGCCGGCGCGGGTCCCGGTGTTTTTGACGTCCACGCTGACCCCCACCTCGCCCGCGGCGGTCACCGAATCGGACGATGTGCGCAGGTTGGAGTACTCGAACGTGGTGTAACTGAGGCCGAATCCGAAAGGATACAGCGGCTGCCCTTTGAAATACATGTAAGTGCGGCCCTGGCGAATGTCATAGTCCATCATGGGTGGTAAATCGTCCAGCGATTTGACCCACGTGGCCACCAGCCGGCCGGCCGGATTGTAATCGCCGAACAGCACATCCGCCAAAGCGTTGCCTTCCTCCTGGCTGGAGTGCGCCATGTGGAGAATCGCCGGGGCGGTCTGTTGAACCGCGCTCATGGCGTACGGAAAGCTGGAAATCAGCACCACGATGGTCTTGGAATTCGCCTGCTTCACGCGCTGGACCAGTTGGGTCTGCGATTGCTCCAGTTCGATGGCCTTCCGGTCCACGGCCTCTTTGCCTTCGCTCGGCGGGCATCCCCGGCCGAACGGCCCATTGCAGGTCGGGTTGTTCCCCACGAAGACAATGGCGACGTCGGATTCCGCCGCCAGGTTGGATGCGCTGTTGTTGTTGCTGTTATCCGCCAGGTACCGCACCCGGACGCCGGGCCCCACCTTGTTCCGGATGCCTTCGAGCGGTGTCACCGTGTAAGGCGGTATTCCCGAGTACCAGTCGATGAACACGTCGTTAGCCGCCGGCCCGATCACGGCGATCGATTTCACGTTGGCCTTGTCGAGCGGCAGCAGACCGTCGTCGTTCTTGAGCAGGACGATGGATTCCTGGGTGACTTTTCGGACCAGCGCCTTGTTCTTCTCGCCATACCAGGGTTCCTCGGTCCCCGCAATGTTGCTGTAGGGCACGATCTCGGCGGGATCGAACTCGCCCAGCCGCATACGCATCCGTATGTTGCCCCGGATATTGCGTTCGATGTCGGCTTGGTTGAGCAACTTCTTTTCCAGGGCGTCTCTCAATGGCACGGCGTACTGATCGAGAAACACGGTAATGCCGGCTTTGACGGAGCCCGCGACTGCGGCCGTGGGATCCGGATAATAGTGGAACTGGCGGGTGAGGTTGGGAAGAGAGCCGGCATCCGTGCACACCATTCCGTCGAACTTCCATTCCTTCTCCACGATGTCCCGAATAAACGGAGACACGGTGTCGGGAATCTTGTTGACCGCGTTGTACGACGCCATGAACGATTGCGCATTCGCCTCCTGTATGCCCACCTGGAACGGAACCAGGTAGTATTCGCGAAGGTTCCGCTCGTCGAAATCGGACGAGGAACTTGTCCGCCCATCCTCATTGCTGTTGGCCAGGAAGTGCTTCATGGTCGACGCCGAGAGCAGGTACCTGGGGTTGTCGCCCTGAAGCCCCTTGATCAGACCGGCCGACATTTTTCCGACGAAGTACGGGTCTTCTCCGAAGGATTCCTCGGTCCGGCCCCAGCGGGGGTCCCTGGCCAGGTCCACGTTGGGCGCCCGGATGGCGAGGCCGACACGAGCGCCGTCGTACTTCTTGAAATAGACGCGGGCTTCATAGCCTTCGACGGCCCCGGCCTGGCGTAGAATCTCGGGGTCCCACGTTTCCCCCAGGCCGACGGACTGCGGGAAGGTGGTGGCCGTGACGCTGCCGCCGCGGACCCAGCCCAGACCGTGCAATCCCTCGGTCCAGTTGGTGAAGGCCTTGATTCCCAGCCGCGGGATAGCCGGCTGGACTTGTGCCAGCATTCCGATCTTCTCATCCAGGGTCAGCCGGGAGACCAGATCGTCCACTCTTCGCTCGAGCGGCAGGTTGGGATCGCGGAATGGCTCGGCGGCGGCAAGCGCTTGCGCCATGCCGGCGGCCACGAGAAGCGGGAGCACGACAACCAGTGGTTGCGGTCTCATAAAGCTGGCTTCGGCCTTCGCCGGGCGATCTCGTCGGTATAGGCGCGCGTCAGCCGCTCCACCCGGTCCCGTAGCCCGGCGCAGATGATCTCCGGATTGAGCGCACGGAGTTCCTCATCCGATAGCTCCGCAAAGTGCGTTCTCCAATCGGCTTCGAGAGCCGCGTTGAAGATCTCCTTATCGAGCACGCTGATGGCTTTGAGGTTGAGCGAGGCCGGAACCAGAGCGCGGTATTCGTCGAAGCGCTGCACGTCCTCATCCCGCGGATCGGGCGAGGCCACGGAGAGATGGCAGGGTATCCCGGCGGTCTGTAAGACCTCACGGGCGCGCTCCGCGTCGTGCGCGTGGTCTGAGCCCGGCACCGCCGAGAAGGAGCATGGGCAAGCGGCGTACTCCATCCAATCGGGCTCGATCTCGAAGCCCCGCTCTACGTCCTCCTCCGCTGGTAGAGGCCCGGCGTCTGGCGACAGACCTCTTTTCGCAAACTCGCTCTCGTAGCATCTGCGAGCAGCATCCGTGAGATTGGCTGGATCGATCTCCGCAAGCATTTCGTCGGAGAGGGACGCGTAGTACTGGCGCAATTCGTCGGGCGTAACCTGCAACGGATCACCTCCAGTAAAATACTAGGACATTTCCAGCCAGGAAGCCAGATCCAACCAAATGTGGGGCGGACGCCCTCGTCCGCGCCGGACCCCCTGGTCCGGCTCTTCCTGTGTCCGAGCAGGCCGGCCAGGGGGTTGGTCGCGGCCCAGGTCGCGGGCCAGGTCGCGGGTCAGGGGGCCCGCCCCACGAAATCGTCGCAGGCTGTGGAGATTTGAGAGTGGTGTAATACACAGGGCTGGCGCCTGCGCGTCATTCGGGCGCCTTGGTGCTATATGTCCGATTGAGGAAGGTCTTGGGCGCCGGAACGACGCTGGCGTTTTCTCCGGCCACGGTCACGGTGGGAGTGGCGGCCGGACAGAATCTCACCGGCGCCGTAGGGGCGCGCGCATGCCCGGCCCCTACCGGGGCCGGAGCGCTGCGTGATATGTTTCGAAGTGGCTGCCTCTTGCCTTATGGCCCGCTTCAGATTCACCATCGCCCTACTCGTCTTCCTCGCAGCCGCGCACGCCCAGACCGTCGCGAGCGCCGTTCGAGGGGTGATTGCAGACCCCAGCGGCGGCCATGTGCCGGCGGCAACGGTTACCTTGACCAGCCAGGAAACCGGCGCGCGCAGGAGCGCGGCCAGCGACCCTCGCGGAGAGTTCACGATTACCGCCGTCCCGCCCGGCGAGTATCGTCTGGAAGTGGAACACCAGGGCTTTCTCAAATACGTTCAAACGTTGACGATGGAGGTGAATCAGAACCAGGATGTACACGTGGAGATGGGCTTGGCCATGGCGGGTAAGGTAACCATCGAGGTGGCCGGCGTCGCGCCGCTGGTGCGGACGGAATCGCAGGCCATGGGCGGTGTAATCGACAACCGGCAGATTCTTGGCCTGCCTCTCGATGGGCGCAATTTCTACCAGCTCTGCCTGCTGCTGCCAGGCGTCGCGCCGCCGGCCGAAGGCTCGGCGGCGTCGGTCCGCGGCGCCTTCTCCATCAGCGTCAACGGAGCGCGCGAGGACGCCAACAACTTCCTGCTGGACGGAGCCTACGATGGCGATCCCAAGCTGAACGGCGCCGGCGTGACGCCGCCCGTGGACGCCATCCGCGAGTTCGAAATTGCGACTTCCACCTACGACACCAGTTTCGGCAGAAATGCGGGCGGAGAGATCGGCGTAGTCACACGTTCCGGCGGCAACCAGTTCCACGGCACGGCCTACGAGTTCTTCCGCAACGGCGCGCTCGATGGAAGCAACTTCTTCGCGCCTTCCGGTCAGCCGGCGCCACAGTACCGGCGCAACCAGTTCGGCGCCACGCTGGGCGGGCCGCTGGTCAGGAACCGGACGTTCTTCTTCGCCGATTACGAGGGCACGCGGATGGCGGCCGGGCAGACGCTCGTCGCCAATGTGCCAACTCTGGCCGAGCGCACCGGCGACTTCTCACAAAGTAGCTTGGTGGCCATCGACCCGACTACCGGGCAGCCCATCCCCGGCGGCAAGATTCCGCAATATTACTTGAACCCCATCGGGCTGGCGATTGCGGCGCTCTATCCTAAACCCGACCGCAACGTAGCCGGCGCGAATTTCGTATCCTCGCCACCGCTCACCGACAACGTGAACCATTTCGACGTTCGCCTGGACCACTCCTTCAGGCCATCCGACGATCTCCTCGCGCGCTACAGCTTCGTGGATGACAACTTGTTCGATCCCTTCGCCGGCTCGTCGGGAGACGCCTCGGTGCCGGGTTACGGCCTCCATATTCCGAGCCGCTCGCAAAACGCCGTTTTGGGCGAAACGCACATCTTTACGCCGGCGCTGGTCGATGAATTGCGCCTCACCTTCAATCGAGTCTCGAACGGCGACTTCCCGCAGGGCCAGGGGACCAGCATCAATCGCCAGCTCGGTCTTCCGGAGCTCTCGACGAATCCGCGCGACTGGGGATTGACCTTGATCTCGGTGAATGGCTTTTCACCCGTCGGGGATGAGCCTACCAGTCCCGAGCACGGAACCACCAACACCTGGCAGATTGCCGACCATGCCACCTGGACGCGGGGCCGGCACCTGGTGAAGTTTGGATTCGACCTCCGCCTTTTGCAACAGAACGCTTACCGCGACATCGAATCCCACGGGTTCTTCAATTTCACGGGTCTGCTGCTGGGCAACCCGCTGGAGGAGTTGTTGCTCGGCGCTCTCACGGAGACCGGCGGAGCCACGGAAAACAATCCGCAGCACCTGCGCAGCCGCAGCTATGACTTCTTCGTGAATGACACCTGGCGCGCCCGCCCGGACCTGGTGCTGACGCTGGGATTGCGCTACGAGTACAACTCCCCCGCGGTCGATGCCGCCGATCGCGCCGATGTGTACAACCTGGCGACGGGCTCCCTGGTCCAACTGGGTCAGAGCGGATTTCCCAGGGGCGGCTACCATCCGGACTACCACAACCTTGCTCCGCGGATCGGTTTGGCGTGGTCGCCGCGCGGGCGCAATACCACCGTGTTCCGGGCGGCGTATGGGATTCACTACGACCAATCCCCGCTCGCGCCCGGTGAAGGCCTCTACTTCAGCGCCCCTTACTACAATTTCAATATCTATTACCCGATTCAGGGCCTGGTAAACCTGTCGTTAACGAATCCCTTCCCGAGTAACTTCCCGTTCCCATATCCGGGATCGGCGATCGCGTTCCAGCGCGACCTCCACACTCCTTATATCCAGCAGTGGAATTTCGGCATTCAGCGGCAGCTTGGAAAATCGAGGGTGTTCGAGATTGCCTACGTAGGATCGAAGGGCACGCATTTGATCGATTCGCGCAATATCAACCAGCCGCAACCATCCGTCAACCAACAGAACCCCGGTCCGAACCCGTATTTCTCCGAAATCGATATTATCGAGTCGCAGGCCAACTCGACTTATCACAGCCTGCAATGGCGGCTCCAGCAGCGCCTTTGGCAAGGATTGTCGTTGCTGGCGTCCTACACCTACGCCAAGTCGATCGACGATGCCTCCGGGTTCTTCAACACCACCGGTGATCCGAACTTTCCACAGAACAGTTACAACCTGAGCGCGGAACGGGGCCGCTCCGATTTCGATATCCGCCAGCGCTTCACGATCGGGTACGCGTACGATCTGCCGGTCTTCAAGGGCCATCGCTGGATGGGCGGCTGGCAGAGTTTCGGCGTACTGACGTTCCAGACCGGCCAGCCGTTCACCGTGGCGCTGCTGCCGGATAACGACAACACCAACACCGGTATTTCGCAGTTGGGTTTCGGCGCCAACGACCGGCCGAATGTGGTTGGCAACGCCAGGCTATCCAATCCCACGCCTCAAGAGTGGTTCAACACCGCGGCGTTCACGACCCCGCCCTACGGGCATTTTGGCAACGCGGGCCGCGATATTCTCGACGGCCCAGGCCTAGGAACTGTGAACTTCTCGATTGTCAAGAACAACGCCGTCACCGAGCGGCTCAACCTCCAATTCCGCACGGAATTCTTCAATCTCTTGAATCGCACGAATTTCAATCTTCCCGATAATTTCGTCGGATCGCCCACATTTGGCCAGGTGGTCTCGGCGCAGGACCCACGGCGGATTCAGTTTGCGGTGAAGATTGTCTTCTAGTACTACTGGGCCATAAAAGAACAATCCGATGTAGAATTGTTTTGTGGGATCACGCCTCTCCGCGCCAGGCCCACAAGAGCAACGCTTCGCGGCATACATGGACGGCCTGGCGATCGCCGCGGGGCACGAAGATCGGCACGCGCCGCTGAAGAACTACTGCCGCGGGCTACTCCTGCCGGTGAGCGTAAGAGCATCGAGCCGATGGCAGCCCGCCTGGAGCCTGGGAGCGTTCAGGCGACGCGGCAGTCCCTGCACCATTTGGTGGCCAAGGTGCCTTGGAGGGATGAAACGCTACTGGAGCACGTACGCAAACAAGTATTACCGGCGATGCGGAAGCATGGCCCAGTGGTTGCCTGGATCGTGGATGACACAGGCTTCCCGAAGAAGGGCACGCATTCGGTGGGGGTCGCGCGCCAATACTGCGGACAAGTAGGGAAACAAGATAACTGCCGGGTAGCGGTGAGCCTGTCGGTGGCGACGTGGATGCCAGTCTGCTGTCGGCTATCGCTTGTACCTGCCGAAGGAATGGGCCGGGGATGCCGAGCGTCGGGAAGAGACGGAAGTGCCCAAAGAGGTTCGCTTTCAGACCAAGCCGGAAATCGCATTGGATCAGATCCGCGCAGCGCTGGCCTTCGATTTTCGCCTCCGGGAAGGTCTCGGCGTCAATCCACACATGGAGCGCCGCCCCGTTCTTCATGGTCAGCTTGAGCTTGTAGGTATCGCGGCCCTCAACCTTTTCCATCCCGGCCAGCTCGATACGGGTGCCCTTGGCCGCGTAATCGACCAGGGGACCATCGAGGTCGCCCTGCATGGCGGTGGTCTTCATTTCATCCGCGGTCTAAGGCTCAACCACACGCCGGCCCAGGAACGGCCTCAGCTTCCAACCGTTGGTGCCGTCGAAAACCTGGATCGCCGTCTGGCCGTTAAACTGCAACTCGAACCGCATTTTGCGGGGGCGCGCCAGTTCCATCAGAACGGGCAGTTGAACCTCCTCGACCGGCCGGTCGGCAATAGGAAGGGCCCGCTGGGTGAAGGTTCGGGCCTGGCCGTCGCCGATGCCGGTGGTGCGCGGAACTGGAACCTGGAGAGTAGCGCGCTGATTCCCCCCGGCGCCCAGTTTTCCGGCCAGCGTCATGGTTTGGACGGCCCGCCAGCCCTGCAATCCGCCTCGGGCCGCGACGTTTTTTGTCGGCGATCTCGGCAGCGGAAAGCTTGGCGCCCGCTGAAGTGACATCGGCTGCGATGGCGAACGAACCTGCAGACGCCAGAGAGATCCAAACCGCCAGTGCCTTTCGATACATTCTATGCATCCTAGTCCAGAGAATACAGCGAAAACAACTTACTGCATTTGCGCCGGGTCAAGCTCCAGGCGCGCCCCGGCCGGCCAGAAACCGCCGGAAGGCAAACGCTATTCCACCACCAGTCCCTCAGCTCGAAATCGCCCAGTCACCACGGTGACGCGGTCTCCGGGTTTCACCGCCCTGCGCGGGTTGGAGAATGCCATCCAGTAGGACTTGCCCGCCCAGGCTGGGGTCAGGCTGGTGGTCCCGGCGCCGGAACAGGTCGGACAATTGCGCCAGAGCAGCACACCCTCGTCCAACACGCACGCGGTAGGTAAACCGAATAATCTGGCCCGACTCCACCGCTTTCACGCCAGGCGATTCAATTCCCCAAATGGGCCCGTAATACTCAGTCGCTCGTTTGGAGAATCGATTTGGCAGATGGCGGTATCGAGCCGCGCCGCCGAAGGCTGCTCAGATTGGGCCCTCACGGGTGAAAACCAGGATGCCGTTGGCGAGGCCCCCACCCGGCAGCAGCACCATGGCGCCCGGTACTAGCCGTCGGTTGGCTCCCGTGCGATCCTCATACCCGGGACAATCGCTTCCGGAGCAGCCCGCCGGCAATCAAACCGCCGGCCAACAGCCCGAACGTGGCAGGCTCCGGGACGCTGCCGACGGGGGCGGCGTAGCCGCCGACGTAGAAATTAGCAACCGTCGCGTAGCTGTCGGCGCCAGGGACGACTTGGAGGTTCGTGATAAACACGCCTGGACTGAGGAACCCCACAAAGCTGCTCAGGGAACTGGTGGGAATCGTCGCGTGGGTGCCGTCGGACAGATTCAGCGTAATCGTGCCACCATCCGGGTCCCCGTCAGTGTCAGTACTGAAAAAGTTGCCGCCTACGGCGGTCACATTACCTGATAAGAAGTCGAATTGCACAGTGGCCAAGAAATAGGTGCTAAGTTCGCTCGGAGTTCCAAACAACGGAAGGGCGAACAATCCTTGGCCGCTATCGTCAACGGCGTTGTAGGAGAATGCGTTGCCGGTACCGCCGGTAAACGAGATGCTGACAGGCAAAATCGCTCCCCCTCCTGTTAGCCCCGAAAAAGTCTCCAGGTAATATCCGGGAGCCAAGTCGGCCGTGA
>Ga0224558_1004094_pt1 | contig 11563 bp, 16 predicted proteins | sample 714S32024metaG_FD_180682 | JGI IMG/M metagenome (GOLD analysis project Ga0224558, IMG submission 180682) | Peat soil microbial communities from Stordalen Mire, Sweden - 717 S3 20-24 | ecosystem: Environmental > Terrestrial > Soil > Wetlands > Peat | place: Sweden: Norrbotten County, Stordalen... | reverse complement strand
CGCGCGCAAGGCCCCCCGCAAGCCTTCGCCGTTCCCCCAGCATGAGCAGCGGGGGAGCTCGTGTCAAGACTTGTGGAAAAGGCTTCCAGCAAGTCGGTGAGATGAGCTATGCGGCAGCGCCCTCCTGAGTCGGCTGACGTTGGAGCCTGCCATCGGCGAAATGCTCGCCGGCGAGCAGGAGCGAGAGCTGATTGCGGCCGTTGATCGCCCACCAGTTGGTGCTGAGCCGCATCACCAGCTCGAAGACCAGGTAGAGGGCGTTCTCCCGGACCCGCATCCGCTGCGGCCCGTCGCCACGCTGCTCGCAGGCTGGGTGGACCGGCTCCTGCAGCTCGTCCGCCTGCTCCCGGCAGCGGCCCGATGTGACCATGCCGTCTTCCAGGTCCCAACCGGGGGCCTAGGTCGCCGAGACATGCCGCGGGCGTGGGCTTCCAGGGGGGCTAGCGCGGTTGTTCCACCGATAGACGCCGTAGCCCAACCCTACGCTTTCAGATCAATAGCAGCGACTGATCCAGAGGACCAGCTACACCAATGCGGCTAACCCGGATTCGTATAATCCGGGTTCATCGCGCACTAAGAGTGCGGGGCATCGGCCGCCGCAGGCGCTTCGGACGCGTGCGCGGCACGGATGTACGCACCCACGATGTCGCGCATCGACACGATGCCGACCATACGTCCCTGCTCGTCGACAACGAGAAGGTGGCGGAAATGGCCGTTGATCATCTCCTCGGCGGCGGTGTCGAGGTCCCAGTTCGTGGTGGCTGTGCGCGCCTCGAAGGTCATGCACGCCTCCACCGGGGTCGCTTCGGGGTCGCGCCCGTCGGCGAGCGCTCGCATCACGTCGCGCTCGGTGATGATGCCCGGCCCGGGGAAGCGTTCGTCGACCACGACCGCGGCGCCCACGCGGCGCTTCAACATCAGCCGAGCGGCCTCAGCGACCGTGACGGCGGTCCCGACCACAAGCAAGTCTGTGGACATCGCATCTTTGACGCGCACGGAGCCCTCCACGCGTAGCTTACCACCACCGGCCGAAGTCGGCACGTCGCTGTATAGAAGCACGATGGACGCTTGGCCTCCTCGGGCAGTAATCGTGACCAACTCAGAAGCACGATCCCATTCAGCTTCACGACCTCGGACGGTTACGCAGTGTCGGGAACCGTGGCAGCTAATGACACCGGTCTGCCTACAGTCCCGCTCACCTGGGACAGCAGCACCAGCAGTTACGTGATCAGCCACGATTTCCTTGCGTCCTACGCCGAGTCCACCTCGCCGATCACGACCGAGCCGAACACGGGGTGCATTGGGGTACAGACCCATCCCACCTCCGGTCTTTGTCGGGTATTCAAGGCCGTGCGCTTCTTGGTTACCAATTCAGCCCGAGCAACGCGGTCGGGGGCAAGGTCGTTCCGCTTGATAACAACCAAATGGCGGCGATCACCGAATCGCTGACATGCTCGGCGGCTTGGTGATCCTAACGTGGCCAACGAGCTGTGGCGGAACATCTCCAACAGTCCGTCGCTGTCCGCGCGGATCCGTAATGTGTAAGGCGTTGACCATCGTCCCTCGGCCACGCCAGCCCTATGCGGCCGGGCGGTAGCTCCAGAGCAGGTGCAGATTCTCCGTGATCGCCCGGCGCGCGCGGGTTTGAGATCGGTGTCGCGGAGCGCTGCAAAGCGATCCCGGTGCCGGTCGGGAAGGTTCTGTCCTCCGAGCACAGCCACAGGGACTTGGAGCCCACCAGGCTGGCATCGCCATCTGCGCGCAACGCGCGGTTCTCTCACTTGCGCATCTTGTCCACCGCGGTGCCCATGTGACCCATCATGTGGAAGCGGTCGAAGACGCCGTTCTCGTCAGCCGCCTCGAGGTGCGCCCGGATCGAGTTGAGGTAGGCATGCCACATGTCGATGGCCACCGCCTCGATGCCCTCGCGCTGCACTGGGGTGAGTTGCTCGAAGTACTCGTCCAGGCCACCTGCGGACGCGCGCATGACCCACCGGCGCGTCATGCCCATTTAGACGCCCAGGAGGATACTTGGCCCTGAAGCTGGATACACGAACCAGTGTTCGGGCCTCGGGGGCAAGTCGTTCAGGCTTTAGGGGTGAAAGTGACACCCTGGCGTGGCCCAGTGTTGGCGAACCTTGTCAAGCGTGAATACATCCACTTCGACGGCCCTGACTTGAGGGTTAGCCCGGGAGTCGTGTGTTGTGCCGTCTTGAGGCGAGGCGGGGGAGGCATTGCAGTCGCCTACGACGGCCGGTATGATCGTACGAACGGGTGTGCGAGTACCTTGGTGCGCGCCACCGGGGACCAGCGCCGGAGCCGAGCCAATACCCGGGCCGGCAGGCCAGGAGGATCTGATATGCCGACGGGCAAGAAGGCCGGGAAGGCTGCGGGCAAGGTGCTGAGCAACCCGAAGTCCACGACGACTGAAAAGAGGGCAGCGGCCAGCGACCTAGCTCAGCGTCCAAGGTCAGCGAAGAAGGGCAGGAAGTAGCGATGGCAACGCAGTACAAGCCCGGTGACATCGTGCCAAAGACCGGCAAGGTCAAGTGCACCCAGTACCCAGGTACTCAGAAGGACGTCAAGGCGGGTGACAAGTTCCCGCCGTGCGACAGCTGGGGGCAGCACCACCCCAAGGGCTGCACCTGGGAGTACGTCATCTAAGGGAGCCATGGGCTGACGAATGTCAGCGGAGGGCCGCCGGCCTCCAGACGGCGGCGACAGCACCGGTCGAACCTAGCGTCGGCAGCGCGCTCCACTGGACGGCGGACGTCGAAGGAACGGCAATCCGCCCGCTCTGGTCGGCGGATCGGCGCCTTCCGGAGCAGGCGCGCCAACCGCGTAAGAGTCTCGTGACACTCTTGAGCGGTTTGGAGACGGCTTCGTCACCACACGTGTGTTGCACAGGGCTCGTCCCCGACTAGCGTGATCCCCGCGATGCCAGCGAGCGTGCCACGACGGGTTTCAGGCCCCGTCCCGCCGGTCCGGCACCGGTTGGAGTTGCTGCCATCGGTGCAGAAGGTCCTCGCCCTCGCCTCGTTGCAGCCGGAGGATTTCGACCTGGGCGCCAACCTGGACGCCATCGCCCGGCGGGCCGCTGAGCGGGCTCGCGTCCTCAGCTGGGCGGACGGAGCCGTGGTCGAGATCACCGATGCCGACGGCCTGGTCCACCGGGCGAAGTCAGGGATCGGGGCCGCCGGTCGCTCCCGGCGTGCAGGTGTCGAGCCCGACCATCCCTGGCGCGTCCTGGTCGGCGACACCCCCCAGGTCTGCGGCGACACCGACGCTGACCCCCGGGTGGACCGGGAGGTGTGCCGCCACCTCGGGACGCGGTCGGTGGTCGCCGTCCCCCTGCGCCACCGGGACGTGCTCCTGGGCATGATCGCCGTGACCTCGTCCCAACCCCATGCGTTCGACAAAGCCCAGGCGGAGGTCCTCCAACTCCTCGCCGACCAGGTCACGACGGCGGCGGTCGGGGCGCGGATGATCACCGAACTGCGCAGGATCGGCCGGCAGCGCGAGAGCGCCCTGGTCGCCAGCGAGGCGAGGTTCCGTCGCGTGTTCTTCGAACATCCCCAACCGATGTGGGTGCTCGACGCAGAGACGCAGCGTTTCCTCGCCGTCAACGACGCCGCCGTTGCGAAGTACGGGTACTCCGCCGAGGAGTTCGCGGCGCTGACCATCGCCGTCATCCGCCGCGACGTTGCCCATCTTGCCGTCGACTTCAACCAGGCCCGGGCGGGGAAGACGGTCTACGACGCCCGCCACCGCCTGCGCGACGGCCGGCTCATCGACGTCGAGGTCAGCACCGTTGCCCAGGAGTTCGACGGTCGTCCCGGGATCCTCGTGCTCATCAACGACGTGACCGAACGCAACCGCTTGGACAGGCAGCTGCGCGAGGGCGCCTTCCGCGACCCCCTGACGGGCGGCGCCAACCGGGCTCTGCTCACCGAGCGGGTCAGCCATGCGCTGACCCGGATGCGCCGCCGCAGCGCCACCATCGCGGTCCTGGTCATCAACCTGGATCACTTCAAGGACGTCAACGACAGCCTGGGCCATGCGGCGGGCGACTCCCTGCTCCAAGCGGCGGCGGCACGGATGAAGGCATCGCTCCGCCCCGGCGACACCGTCGCCAGGCTGGGTGCCGACGAGTTCGCCGTGCTCCTCGAGGAAGTCGGCCACGCCGGCGACTCCCTCGGGGCGGCGGAGCGCCTCGACGAGGCGTTCCGCTCTCCGCTCGAGTTCGCGGACGGCAGCCTGGTGATCAGCCTGAGCATCGGCGTCGCCACGTCGTCGACCGCGCGGACGAGTGCCGATGAGCTGCTGCGCAACGCCGAGCTGGCGATGTACGCAGCCAAGGCCGCGGGCAGGAGCAGGGTGGAGGTCTTCGTGCCCAGCATGCTCGAGTTGGCCACGGAACGCCTGAGCCTGGACCAGGATCTGCGCCACGCCGTGGAGCGCGGCGAGCTGCGCCTGTTCTTGCAGCCGGTCATCTCGGTGGGCAGCGGCGCCATCGTCGGCTGCGAGGCGCTGGTACGGTGGCAGCAGCCCAGCCGAGGTTTCGTGCTTCCCGACACCTTCATCCCCATTGCCGAGGAGACGGGGATGATCACGGCCATCGACACCTGGGTGCTTCACGCCGCGTGCTCCCAGGTGGCTGCGTGGCGGGCGTCGGGCCTGGCCGATCTCCTCCTCGCCGTCAACATCTCAGGATGCGATCTGGGCCGCGGCGACCTCGTCGACAGGGTGTCGGCCGCGCTGCTCGAGACCGGGTTCCCCCGGGATCGCCTCGAGGTCGAGATCACCGAGGGCTCCGCGGTGTCGCAGCCGGTGGAGGCCCTCAACGAGCTGCGCCATCTGCGCAGCGCCGGCATCGCCGTCGCCATCGACGACTTCGGCACCGGGTACTCGAGTCTGAGCAAGCTGGCAACGTTCCCTGTCGACCGCCTCAAGATCGATCGCTCTTTCCTCCGCGACATCAAGCACGAGGAGGACGACGCCCCGCTGGTGGCGGCGATGATCGCGCTTGCCCACCGGCTCGGCCTGCAGGTCACCGCGGAGGGCGTCGAGACCCCGGAGCAGCTGGCCTTCCTCCGCCGCAACGGCTGCGATCTGCTCCAGGGGTACCTCTTCAGCCCGCCCGTGCCCCCGGACCGCTTCGAGGAGCTCCTGCGGGGTCAGCAGGCGAGCGGGGCCAGAGCCCGTGAGCTGTCTCAGCTGGCGAAGAGCGCTGGCGCCCAAGGGTGAGCAGCCGAAGTCAATCCCTGCTAGCAAGAACATCAACGCCACGAGCCCCCTCGGCCACCAACGCCGCAAGGGCTCCGCGCCGATTGAGCTCGGATACCACCGCATGCTCTCCAGCCGCCCGGATGAGAGCCTTGTCGGTGGTCAACGCGTTGCCCAAATGCCTCATCGGGTCGATCGCCCCTCAGTATCCGAATCGAGGCAGAAGCCGCTGCTCTAGGTCGCGGCCGGTGGAGCGGGAGACGAGACTCGAACTCGCGACATCCAGCTTGGAAGGAAAGGCGGCAGGGAGGAACGCTCCGCGTATTCAGAGAGAGCCCTCGACGCGGACTTGGCACACTTTCTGATGGCAGACTTTTCTCTCTTCGTCCTCCTCGGTGAGGCTTGATGGCAACCAGGATACTTGCCGCGATGAGCCGGCGGCTACCGCCTGCTAGGACCCCTCGCAGCTCCCCTTAAGGCTCCTCTGCTCAAGCCGCCCTGACCGCCTGAGCAAGTACCTGCGGGTCAACCACAACGTGCTCGGGGACGGGGATGGTGACATCGATGGGAAGACCTTCCTCCACCAGCCGGCGGGCTCTGACGATCGTGATGCCGACCAGCTGACCGCTCGGACCAAAGCGCAGAGCGTGACCCTCGGGAGACTCGTCGAAGTCGACCGCGGTGGAGGGGTCGCCTACGTGGAGGTACAGAACGTCAGCGACGGGGTCGTAGTCCACCCGGTCGAAGGTGGTGGTGCCGATGGTGATGGTCACGGGGTCCTCCGGCGGGCAAAGGCTGTGACGATGAGGCCGCGGCCCTGAGCGTAGGTTACGACGACCTTGAGCCAGCGGCTCGGCCCCACCCCCGCCCGGTAGTACCAGTCTTCGGCCGGTCGAGGCTCCCGAAGGTGCCTGCTCGGGTGGCGTACGGTCTCCAGGACTGCCTCTCGAAGGTCGCTCAGCTCGGGATGGCCGCCAACGATGTGCTCCCAGCGCCCGGCGGTCAGGATAACCGGGCGTCCCAGGGGGTCGAGGAACGTGGCCAAGATCGGGTCAGGCTCAGGCACCGCGTCAATCCCGCCGCTTCTTCCAGGTGGCCAACCGGAAGCTCTCCGGTCGTCCGAACCTCTCCCCTACCCTGTCCACACCTCTCCCCTCAATCGGCTCGCCCGCCAAGCAGCCCCGGACGACGTCGTGCGCCGCGCCGACAGGATAGGGCGAGGACCACGGAAGCGGCACGCTCGCTCGACCTCATATCCCACAGCCTTCCCGAACGACCCCGGCGAGGCCGCCCCCACTACTGGATCGCCGCCGCAGGCGCACCGTAAGGGGATCCCTGACCGGCAATCCGGACCGCGGCACACGATCGTGTTCAACTCTGTCGATGGTTGGAGTGAGCGTGCACCTCACGAGGGCTTGGCGACGCCGGTGACGGCCGCACCGAACCGCTTGGTCGCCGCGTTTGCGGCTGGGCAAAGCCCGCGTTCACGACCGCACGCTGAAATGCTGCACATGCGACACGTCCATGCGCCGCCGTCCTTGGTTGCGACAACGTTGGCGAGGATCCGGCCGGCCAACTCGACGAGCGTGCGTCTCTCGGTTGCCGATAGTCCTGCGGTCAGCGCATCGATAGCGCTGAGGCGCGCCGTCGTGATCTCGTCCGCCAGCCGAGCGCCCCGCTCTGTGAGAGCGACACAACGACTGCGTCCATCGCTGCCCGGACCTCGATTTGCTAGCCCAGAGGTGCAGAGCCGGTCGACCAGTCGCACCGCCCCGGAGTGAGACAGGCCCAAGACGCTTCGCAACTGATCGAGCGTGGCGCCGACCAGGAAGTGGCGCAGTGCCGACAGCGCCGCGGCCGCCGACGCGGAGGGGGCATCCGGTGACTGCGCCGCGGCCATGGACCGGTCCGTGATCGCAAGCGCAGCCGCTCCGAGGATCGTGGCGTCGCGGAGGCCCTCAGACTTGCTCACCCCAGGTCGTAGTCGAGACGGAGTGGCATGTACGGGTAGTCCTGGTGCGTGGATTCGCTGATCGCGGAACCGCCGATACTGCGAAGACCCTCAGATCCGGATCCGTCGACGACCGCCAGCTCCTGCCTGGCCGTCGTCCCGTCGTAGCCGCCTGTCCCGCAGAGCACGAAGGCACCGGAGTGGCCGCCCAGTGTCGCTTCGACCCGCATGAGTACCACGAAGGCGCTCGTGCCATCGGCGCGGTAGAACAGCAGCGAGTGAGACCGGCCCGCTGTGACGACCCCCTCCCCGTTCAAGATCACGTCGGCCTTGCTGACCTTGGTGCCGTCTGCGAACTCACTCATAGGCTGCTCGTCCCACGATTCGATCTTCAACTTGGTTTCGAGGGTCTGTGTCATGTGTCCATTATATGAGTGAGGCATACATATTACAAGCCTGCCTACTATGCGGTCTTCCGCGCGCGGCCTTCCGGGTCACGGTAGTGGGTCGGTGTGAAACGCACGACCCGGACTGGACACATCATATGAAGAGCTGCTAATTTGTGAATATGATGGTGCGTTCAGAAGCTCGGACCCAACCCGTCCTGGACGTCGCGGAGCTTGCTGAAGCCGCCGAGCTCCTGCGGGCCCTCAGCGCCCCCCATCGGCTGGCGATCGTGCTGGAGCTGGCCGTCCAGCCCCGATGCGTCCACGAGCTGGTCAGCGCCCTGGGCATCTCCCAGTCGCTAGCCTCCCAGCATCTGAGGGTGCTGCGCTCGGCCCGACTGGTGACCGGGGCTCGCCGCGGGAAGGAGACCCTCTACACCCTTGCCGACGATCACATCAGCCACATCGCCCGGGATGCCGTCATCCACGGGACGGAACCCCGCCGTCGCAACCAGCCGGAATTCACATCGATAACCGCGACCAGGGAGGAGCACGAGCCATGACGTCCACGATCCACGAGACCCACGCCCCCCATGATCATGTTCACGCACCCGACTGCGGGCATCTCGCCGTGAATCACGGCGATCACACCGACTTCCTCCACGAGGGGCACGCCCACCGGAGGCACGAGGACCACTGGGACGAGTGCGAGGCTGGAGTGCACGTCACCCATGAGGGACACGAGCACGCCCACGGCGAGAACTGCGGGCACGAGACTGTCACCCACGACGACCACTCCGACTATCTCCACGACGCGCACCGTCACGCCGCCCACGCCGGTCACTGGGACGAGCACTGAGGGCATCATTGACCCTGGTGACCGCCCATCCCAAGATTCATCACGAGGCCGGACTGCGGCTGGCGCCGCGCGAAGCGCGCTATACGCAGTTCCGGCGCGCCCTCGTTGAGACGATGGCGGGGCCGGGCGACCGGTCACCATCGCGGAGATCCTGGAGGGAAATCCGCAGGCGTCCCAGAGCAGTGCGTACCGAAACGTGGCGGTCCTGATCGAGGCCGGGGTGGCGCGGCGCGTGGCGGGAAGTGACGACCTCGGGCGCTTTGAGCTGGCCGAGGATCTGCTGGGCCACCATCACCATCACCTCGTCTGCCGCACCTGCGGGCAGGTGTCCGACCTGCCTCCGTCCCCACGGCTCGAGCGCGCCCTCGCGGAGGCGGCGCTCAGGGTCGCCAGCGACACCGGTTTCGACGTCATCGAGCACCGCGTCGACCTGGTGGGCCTCTGCGCCAACTGCCGCCAACCCTCCCGGGGCCAGGTGGCCCGCCTCGGGAGCGGTTGAGGGGGCCCGTCAACCCCGAGCGCAGCCACAGGGTCCGGTCCCGGCGCAACCGGACCGACGAAGAGGCTCGCCTCTTGTCCCCAGCACCTCGAGCGCTCTCGGGTGTGGGTCCGCGCGCCCGGCGGTGTAGCGGCGTTTCCCGAGCCGCCTTCAGCGAGACACGCTGGAGGGCGTGCGCTGACAACCGGTGGAGGGCGCAGCCCTGACCAGGCTAGTTGTGGCGCCCGCCCGTCTCCCACCTCACTGGACTACCACCCGGGGCGAGGCGTCGAGGGACTCCAGGAGTGCTGTGGTCTCCTCGCTGGGGGCGCGGTCGCAGCGGTCGGACAGCTGGTGGACCAGCTCTGACAGCGGGAGACGGGACTCGAACCCGCGACATCCAGCTTGGAAGGAAAGGGGGCATGGAAGACACGCCCTGCGTATTCAAAGAGAGCCTTGACGCCGACATGGCGCACTTTCTGTGGCTGGCGAACGTCTTCCTCAGAGCCCTCCAATGAGGTGGCTTGACGCCGCACAGGATACCGCTGCTGGACGGGGTCCGTGCGAGCCCCTCCCGTCCGAACCGCTCCTAATCTAGGTGAGCGCAGCGCTGGCGGCTCGCAGTTCGTCGAGTGATTGACGGGCGAGTTCGCTGAACGTCTCCTGGTTTGTCGGGTCGGACCAGCGAGCATGGGTACGCTGGAGGGCGAGGACTCCAAGTTCGGCAGCGAGGCTTGAGGTCGGATCAGGTACACCGCGCTTCTGGAGTGCCTCCGCAATGGCGGAGGCGAGGCTGGTGCGCTTCAGCGCGTCGCGCTCTTGCAATTCGGTGTTGGCAGCGATGACCGCCTCGACCTGAGGTCCGAAATCGCGGCGCTCAGGCGTGAACGCCGACGCTGCAAAGTCGAGTGCTGCGGCCACCGCCTCGAGAGGCGTGGCGGTGCTGGGGGCGCTGGCGATTCCGTCCGTCAGGAGCTGGCACAGCGCGTCCTGACCGGCGACCAGGACCTCTCGCTTGTCAGGAAAGTGTCGGAAGAACGTGCTCTTCGTCACGCCAGCCCGCTCGGCGATCTGCACGACGGTGGTGTTGTCGTATCCCTGCTCAGTGAACAGGTCGAGCGCAGCACGCACCAGGCGCTCGCGAGCGTCCGGTTCCCATCTGGCCATGCGCACAGCGTACGTGATGCGACCATGGTCCCGTCATTCTGGTATAGTGATGGGATAAGAGTCTCATCACAGGTCGCCCTCGACTTGCGAAGCCAACCAAGAGGAGTACTGCTCATGCGTGTCTTTGTGACTGGCGCCACCGGCGGGATCGGATCAGTCGTCGTTCCTGAACTCATCGCCGAGGGCCACGAGGTGCTCGGCCTGGCCCGTTCCGACACCTCGGCGCAAGCCCTCACTGCCGCCGGGGCCTCAGTGCTCCGCGGCGATCTCAATAACCCCGAGGCCCTGCGCGCCGGCGCAAACCAGTCCGACGGGGTCATCCACCTGGCCTTCGGTTCCGCCAACGACTTCCCAAGGGCGATAGCGGAGGAGACCCTGGCAGTCGAGACCTTCGGAACGGCCCTCGAAGGGAGCGGAAAGCCGTTCGTCATCGCATCGGGTACGCCCGCCGTGCCGGGACGCGCCGCAACTGAGCAGGATCCGTCGCCTACTGACGGACCCGTGGGTGGCCGGGGCCGCAACGCCCAGAGCGTGCTGGGCCTGGCCGAGCGTGGCGTTCGCTCCGCGGTCGTCCGCCTCCCGCGGTCGGTCCACGCCAAGGGGGAGCGTTGTGGATTCGCCTCGGTGCTCGTCGATGCCGCCCGGCGCAGCGGGGTCTCCGGTTACGTGGGCGACGGCACCCAGCGGTGGCCAGCCGTACATCGCCTCGACGCCGCCCGGCTCTTCCGCCTCGTCCTCGAACAAGCCTCTCCTGGCACGGTGGCTCACGCCGTCGCCGACGAGGGCGACACCATGCGCTCCATCGCCGAGATCATCGGCCGCCAGCTCGACCTGCCCGTCGGGATCATCCCAGCGGAGAGCTTCGGATTTCTCGGCAACGTCTTCGGCGTTGACCAACCGGCATCCAGTGCATTGACCAGAGAGACGTTCCGCTGGCAGCCCACCCACCCGAGCCTGCTCGAAGACCTCGAAGCCGGGAACTATCCGGCCTGATCGCCGACATCGACGAGGGTCTATCCGGGAGCGGTCAACATCAGCGCGTCGTTGCCGAAGCGGCCGGGGAAGACGGGGCGGTCCGGCCGGGTGGAGACCTTGCAGCGGCGCGCGTAGGCGAGGGTCAGGTCGCGCAGGATGGGGAATAGCGCCCGCTTCTCGCTCCTGCCCGGCCCAGTGCTGCAAGCCTAGCTGGCAGCGGGTGTGCTGAGAAATCGTGCATCATCACGGCCATGACAGAAGCGGTGGCGCCCAATCGGATCGAAGCCCGTGGGCTGACCAAGCACTTTGGCTCCGTCCAGGCGGTCAGCGACCTCAGTTTTAGTGTTGAGCCTGGCTCGGTGACCGGATTTCTCGGCCCCAACGGCGCCGGTAAAACCACTACTCTGCGCATGATCTTGGGCTTAGCCAAACCGGATTCCGGCGAGGCGACCATCGGTGGTCGCCACTACGCCGATCTTGCTGATCCCACCCGAACGGTGGGGGCCGTGCTCGAATCCAAC
>Ga0224558_1004092_pt1 | contig 11569 bp, 10 predicted proteins | sample 714S32024metaG_FD_180682 | JGI IMG/M metagenome (GOLD analysis project Ga0224558, IMG submission 180682) | Peat soil microbial communities from Stordalen Mire, Sweden - 717 S3 20-24 | ecosystem: Environmental > Terrestrial > Soil > Wetlands > Peat | place: Sweden: Norrbotten County, Stordalen... | reverse complement strand
TAGACTCCAGATTCACCAAAGCACACTTCAATCAGCTCTTTGCCGCACTCGGAATTCGCAAAAAGAACGCTCTCGCAGAGCACATCATCATGAACTTCAAGACTAAGGTCGCTCAGGCGCAACTTGTCGCGTTCTACAACGGCCCGTGGCTGAACATCCCATTTCAAGCTATCGACACCGCCTTCGTCTTCCCCCTGACCTACGAGATAGCGGATGAACTGGAAAGAGTTGGAGGAGAGGTTCTTGGGGGTGTGAATCGCTCCAAGGCATTTCGCGTGATGGTGGCCTATTTTGCTTCCATCTACAAGCTAAAGAGTCCAACCTATACCACCGGCGCATAATCCTATCGGAAGTTCGCCGGGCAAGAGGCAACCGCATGAAGCTGATGATTGTCGAGAGTCCAAACAAGATCAAGAAGATCAAGGCAATTCTAGGCAGCGGTTGGGATGTTGCAGCAAGCGTCGGGCATATTCGGGATCTCCCGGTGAAGAGCTTGGGGGTCGAGCCGAACACTTATCGGCTCGAATACCAGATACTCGAACGGAGCGAAGCCGTTGTTGCGCAACTCCGACAGCGCGCCGTTCGCTCCGAACAGGTTTATCTCGCTACGGACCCCGACCGCGAGGGAGAAGCTATTGCATGGCACCTGCAACAGGTTCTCAACCTTCGTCGATACGAGCGCGTCACCTTCGATGCAATCACTGAAAACGTGATCCATGCTGCGCTCAAAGCACCGCGACAACTCAACACCAACCTTGTTCATGCGCAGGAGGCCAGGCGAGGCGCGGACCGTCTCGTCGGCTATCAGGTGTCGCCTGCTCTCTCGAACCAAACAGGCATTGCGCGGCTCAGTGCCGGCCGCGTTCAAAGTGTTGCTCTCCGCCTTGTTGTCGATCGGCAGCGCGAGATCGAAGCATTCAAGGAGACAAAGCATTTTGGCGCGGAGGCGATCTTCGACGGCGGCAAATGGCGCGCCCAGTGGGATACAGCCCCGTTTCTCAAGGAGGGCGAGGAATACATCCTGGACGCCGGGTTGGCGGAAGAAGCCGCGAAATGCAGGCTCTTCACGGTCACCGCCGCAGCGACCAAGCCGGCGTCCAAGGCCCCGCCGCCGCCCTTCACAACGGCAACGCTGCTTCAGGCAGCGAGCGTGACGCTTGGGTACAAGCCAGAGCAGACCGCCCAGATTGCCCAGCGGCTCTTTGAAGAGGGCTTGATTACCTACCACCGCACCGACAGCCAGAACTTCTCCGCCGAGGCGCTGGCCGAGATTCGGACCTACGCGGCCAGCAACAACCTGCCTTTGCCGCCCAAGGCGCGCACCTGGAAGTCCAAAGAGAGCGCCCAGGAGGCTCATGAGGCAATCCGCCCCACCCACCTGGAGCAACGCCAGGCCGGCGCAGACAGCGACCAAAAAAAGCTCTACGACCTCATCTGGACCCGCGCTGTGGCTTCCCAGCTAGCGGATGCCGAATACAGCGTGAATACCCTCACGCTGGCCGCTCAGGACGGCTCGCAGCCCTTCGTCTTCAAGGCGATGGGCCGAACTCTCATCAAGCCCGGCTGGCGCACACTGACGGCCAAGGACGCTGCCGAGGAACCCGATCCGAACGACGCTGAGGACACGGAGAAACAATCAGACGAGAATGGCCGCGTTCCTGCGCTTGGGCGCGGCACCCAGCTCCATGCCGATAGCGCCCGCGTGTTGAACAAACAGACGCGCCCGCCGAACGGCTACACCCAGGCAAGCCTGATAAAGAAGCTGGAGCATGAAGGGATCGGGCGGCCTTCGACCTACCCAGCCATCCTCAAGAACATCATCACCCGCAACTACATCGACGACTCCAAGAAGATATTGCGGGCCACGGACCTCGGCATCCTGCTCATTGATGCGCTCAAAGGCCACTTTGCGTTTCTTGAGTACGACTACACGCGCACCCTTGAGCAACAGCTCGACGATATTGCCGAAGGCAAGGCTCAGTATCTCAGCGTGGTTTCAAGCATCGACGGCCAACTCAAGAAGGAACTGGCGCAGTTGCACATCGCCCCGCAACCTGCCCTGGCGTCGAACGGGTCAGCGCCAGCAAAGACAGGCCCTGCCCCACCGCCCGGATCGCTCCTGTGCCCGAAATGCAAGCAAGGCAACGTCAAGAAGCCCAATGGACAGAACTTCTACGGTTGCAGCCGCTACCGCGAGGGCTGCAACTTCAGCCTCAATGAGACCATTGCGAAGAAGACCCTCACGCCGAAACAGATCGAGGCGCTCTGCACCAAAGGAAAAACTGCGTTGCTCAAAGGCTTCATTTCCAAACAGGGCAAACCCTTCGAGGCGTACCTGACATTGGGCGAAGAAACTGACTGGAAAGCGCAATTTCGCTTTGAGTCGGGCAGGTGATATGGTTCGTTTACCCGGAGGCCCGCTAGGAATAACACACAGCAAAGATTTGATTCAATAATCGTTCTCGTCGGCAATGTGCCACGAACAACCTTCCGAGCGATTTGTTCCAATATGGATTGTGACATTGGCGTTGGCGGGGACTCATCGTGACCTGCACCCGACTGGTTTAGGTCCGTGGCTTCCCAAATGCCCAAAGGCAGCAAGGAACCTAGGGCACAAATCAGTTGTGGTGGCTTGGTTTCCCGGCTCCTGGGCCACCCCTAACCATGCTGTCAATAGGTGAGCGGCAGAAGCAGTCCGGCGCAAAAATCATCGTAGGAGCGGACTTCCTTATCCACTTCCGCCAGCCGAGCGATTTCCGCCAGACACTTTGCTTGCTCTCCTTTTTCCTCTGCCGACAGAAACACGTCACCGTAAGGCAGATAGACCGACATATATAAATCGTTGCGGCCCGCGCTAAAACTTTCTCCGCCGTCCCAATCCCTCATTGAGCCGTTGTACCAAGCCATCAGGAAGGCGTAGACGATGCAGCGAAACGGTGGACACACCTCAACAAAATGCCGAATTGTCTCTTCCGACGCCGGTTTCTTTGCTTCGTGGTCGTACATACCCTTAGCGATGCCCCAAAACACGCCGTTGTCCGTCATGGCATGAGGAATCACTTCGCCAAAGGCCCGTGGACGTGGCTGTCCGTCCCGTTGAAAGATCACTTCCAACTTCGGACGGAGTGTCGCCCACACTGACTTAAACTGCTTGCGCATCTCAGCCATGTGCAACGTGGTCTCTGCTGACAGTGCATCGTCCGCACGCAACTCAAAGCTGCCCACACCGACCGAGTAATCCTGTGAAGTCACGTTGACGGCCTGCCAGCGAAACCCCTGCGAGTCTTGTTCGTGAGCAGCGATGAGACGCCGGAGAATTTCATTGTGCGGATACAGACAGTCACTCTGACCGTGTTGCAGCCTGCCAGCCGCCGCCATCAATGCCTGCCGCGTTGCGGTGTCGGGCGTTGCCAGTAGTTCCTCAATGCTGAGACCCAAGAGACGGACGTGATAGCCGGATTTCAGCGCAGCAAAGATCGCCTCTGATTCGAGGCCATCCTTCATCATTCGGTTGTGGACGCTAGTGTCTGGACAAATTACGGGTAGACGCAGCATAGTGGCCTCCTTTCAAGAGGGTAGTTACTTTCTGTGCGCGACCTTGCAGCGGGTACCCTAGTACGTAGGGCGCTTTACGCGCTCCGCCGGACCTTGACCCGAGCGGCCATCCACTCAATGATGTGGTCCGCCAACTGCTCCGCCGTGTAGTCGTCATCGCCAACGGCTGCAAGCACCTCATCCCCGCCAACCCCGAGCACGAAATTGGGCATTGGTTGGTCCTGATACCAGCACCGAATCTGATTGCCTCCAGGTGAGTACCAAAGGTTCATCCTGGACAGCTCGGGGCCATATCGAACGGACGACCTGTTTACCTGGATGTGACAGCTATGCTCGGGGCCGCCCGTGGATGGTGAGACGCTGCCAATCAGTTCCTCACCCTTGAGGTCCGGCAACGCCCGCACGTTGACAATCGTGCGATCTACAAACCGCTTCCAGAAATCCTGGCCGCCTGCTTGGACGGTGGCCGCCGTCGCACGGCGCTGCTCTGCCGCAGTCGCCTCCAGTCGCGCATCTTCCGCCTTCCGCTCGTTATGCTTATGGACCCACTCCGGGGTGTTCGGCTCATTAGTCATGTACTGGGCCTCTATCCAATCTTCTTCTGATCTTCGCCTGCCGTCAAGCCGCAAGTGCATCAAGCCGTGGTCGCAAACAACTTTACAGATGTACGCTTTCTATGAGGGCCTACCATGACAGATGACAGCTCGATAGTTCAGCGACCGCGCGAATACTACGATGTTGCGAAGCTACAGCTTCAAAGCGAATTTGAGCGATTCTTAGATGACCCAACAACGCAGGCGCTTGAGGCCGTGACCGGAGCGTTTGCGCTCGGGGCAAAACAGGCGTTTATCTCAGCGGGTCGAATTGCCCAAGCCATCCTGAAGGGCCGGATGTATGAGCAGTGCGCTGATGAGTGGCGGACTCTGCGAGAAGCCGGAAAGATACCGGAGAATCTCGGTGAGACTAAGCACGGCTTGTACACGTGGGCGGAGCTGATGAAGATCATTGATGACGAATGCCCCGATAGCGAAAAGCTAGACGCTTTAAAGGCCGCCTTCTACGCAGTAAACAAAATCAACCAAACCGACGCAGATCAAGTCGTGGAATATCAGCTATGGCAAATTGCCAAAGAACTGAAGTCCGGTGACATCCTTCTACTGCGCTCGATTTACGTTCGGGTCAACAGCACGATGGGAAATCACCACCGTGAATGGACAACAAACATGGCAAAGATGTCCGGCTTGGTCATCTCTGAATTGGTTGAGCGCCATGAGAAGCGCCTAACCGATTCTCTGTTGATGACACCGCGACACCGCGTCGCCGGAGATACCCAACAGGGCTATGAAGCGAGTGGCATCAACACCGTCAACAATCGTCTGACCAGTCTTGGTGTGCGCTTATGTCGGAACATTGAGCTGTATAAGATGGACCTAGAAGCCGCCGCCCGCCCGACAATTGCTCCTTGATCAATAGCTTAGGGGCAGAAATAGAAGGTTGTTCCCTTATCTCACATCAGGAACCGGCGTCCCGCAGACTCCGGCCACTAGGCCGACCCCGCTGACCCGACCTCCGCACACCGAAAACCGCCCAAACGGCGCTGTTCACAAGCGTGTTCACAGAGCATCCACGCGTGCTCGCCGCCTCATGGGCGGCGAGCCACGCAGACTCGAATACACCAACCTGCGTTGCATGGACCCGGCGTGAATCTACGTCGAGCAGCTCCACAGCAAGTAGATTCACACCGTTTAAAGCCTCACGGACGCGAATCGACAAATCGCCGTGCATTCTCCAGCGCTGGCGCAGGCAGCGATCAACCTTTGCACTGAAACGAATATTGCGGTAGACAATCTGCATCCTCGGCTCCTATTCTCCCGCCCTAGATTCTCCATACGGTTCCGTGAACGCAATGTCACGATTCACGCGCACGTTGAAGCGATAGCCAGGTCGAATCTTCACCGTGGGTTGGATACTCAAATTCTTGCGCGTTACCTCCATGCCCAACTGCCCGAACTGCTGGCCAAGGGCTTGAGTTGCAGCAGCGCTCGGCGACAAGACACCGGACGCTGACGACGATTGAGGCTGCGACATTTCAACTCCGGCCGTAAACGCACTCAGCATCAACGCCATCGAGACAAGCCGCACAAAGTGGTTGTCCACTTGGTCGTGAAATCCCGCCGCTCCAGAGGCGTCGTGCCCTACCATGCCGTCGAGATCCACACTGGAGCCGTCCGGGAAGATCAGCCGCGACCAAACGACGATTGCGCGACTCTGACCATACGAGACACGGTTGTCGTATCGACCGATCAAGCGAGAGCCTTGTGGAATCAACAAATACTGGCCCGACGCCGTGTCGTACACATTCTCGCGCACGACAGCCTTGACTTCACCCGGCAGGTCGGTGTTCACTTCACTTTCCAGCGTCGCCGGAATGTCCCAGCCAGATTTGATTTCGTACTTCGATAGGGCAGGCGCTCGCGTCGCCGACGAATAATCCCGTTCATCCCTGGCCTGTCTTGCCTTGTCGATGAAGTTCTCTTTGTGCTCCTGGAGGTTGGCATCGCTCTGATCTCCAGAGCCTGCATTTGGGGACAAGGCCGACGGACTCGGCACTCCAGCATTCCCAGCGGAAACGGATTTCGGATATGCGCCAGCGAGCTGTTGAAGCAGCGAACTCACGCCCTCGACAGGCGCGCCCCCCAGAGCACCCAAGGCACCCAAACCTTTACTGGCATTCATTCCACTGGAAATCGAAGTTCCCGCCGTGCGCGCTTCGAGATCGCTTTTGTACATCTCCTCGCGCAATTCGTCCGCTGCGCTCCGACCTTGAGGCGCTTCTGCTTGAGTGCCCATCTGCTGCTGATTCAGCGTGACCCTGCCGCTCGTGTTCGTGGGCCTTGCCTGTGCAGGTCGCCCAGAGGCGGCAATCTGCCGAGCTTCAAGAGGAGGAACTAGCGCATCTTTCGAGTAACGGGAAGGAGCAACAAGATCAGACGGAACACCGGCACTCTGCACATGGTCCTGAATCACGTCCGCCGTATTCGATGCAGGCTGAGCCTGAGTCTGAGATTGGTTCTGCGCTTCCTTCCTTGCGTCAAGCTTTCGTTGCTCTTCGAGATCCTTCCAGACCTTCGTCCCGGTCGATTGCGCATCCGTAATCGACTGGTCATCCTTGGCGGCGTCCGCAGCCTTCTTCTTTCCGCCCCGCGACATCACTCCATAGACCATCACGACGAGGAATGCCAGGACCACGACAAACAACATCCCCCGCACAGCCGGATTCAAATGCTTTCCATCCGTGGGCCAGAAGCGCAGCTTCAAAGGTTGCTTACTGCGTGTTGGGCTATCGCCCTCGACCTTCGGAGACAATACAACCTCCTCACGCCCGTTGCCATCAACTTTGATTTCGTCAGCCATCACTTCACCTCCATTCGTTCCGTTGGCGTATGCGGTGTAAGCGCATCCTTGCGTTCGATCTCGACCAACTCCTGATGCTTGCCAACACCAAGCAGCAGGGCAGCCTTCACAAAGAGACGATCCACCACGAAGGTCGTGCCTTTCACGCGGAAGTTGACCATCTCATTGCCCTCCGGGCCTTCGACAACCAAAGTCGGCAGTTCCTGAAACGCCGTCACGCTCGGCATCTCGATGTAGGTTTTCTCTCCGTCATCCAGAACCCGCACCGGCCTGATAGAGTCCGCGCCAGACTTCACCTTGAAGGAGTAATCGAAGTAGAGCTTGTCCACAGCCGCATTACCGGTTTGCGAGATGCGCGAGGAAGCGACGTGCTCTTTGTGTTCCTTTGCCTGCTGCTCCAGGAAGAGCTTCCATTGCAACGGCTGATCGTCGGGGTAAAGGAATGCGACCCGCGATATGTATTCACCCGGCCTTGAAACCAGCCGAAGATAGTACGTTCTTCTATCCGTGGCAACAATCATGGTCGTATCGAGGCCCGTCACCTTGGGCTTCACAACCAGAATTGGCGTAGCAGCATCGCCGGACCCCGAGGAGATTGGCGTCACCACCCAACGAACCGAATCTCCAATTTGAGGCTCGCCCAGAATTTTCTCGCCCGCTTGCAACTCGATAGAACTCACGCGAAGCGGAGTGGCAACCAACGTTGGCTGGCCGACCCCAAAGGTGTAAACCACGCGCCCATCCGGTCCAGGAACCGGATTGTTCTGCTCATTCGTGAGCTTTGCCGAGAGAGCAACGGCCTCGCGGGCCGTCTCCGACAGAGCCACATCCTTCGACGGCTCCCAGCCCGGAGGAACTTTCACTCCAAGTCCTACGCTCGCGGCTGCCGAGCCAATCTCCGAACTAATATCAGTTCCGGGACCTTTCTCCAGGGCTTTCTGAAGCGCCGCAAACGGATACTTGTCCGTGGGAACAACCTCTTGTTTCGTCGGCGCGGCCTTCCGATCTAACACCACCGCGTTACCAGCCGGCGCGCCCGCACCCAAACTCGACGCGCCATCTTGCGCGAACCCAGAGAAGGCGTTCGCACCCATCACAAACAACACCAACACTCGAATCGTTTTCATACTCTCGCCTTTCTCGGTTGAATTACAGAACCTTCGACCAGCTCACATTCGTGACATAAATCCCCAGGGGATTCACGCGCGCCAAAGCCTCATCCGCAGGCGGATGAATGGAATATGTGATGACTCCCTTGTAGTTTTGAGAGCCGGTTTGCTCGCCCTTCAGGTCGAAGGCCGTCTCTGTCCACTCGACCTCATAGCTGTCCTTCGAGGACGCATAGAGAGCGCGGACATTGACGGAAACCGTCTCCGTCTGCGCCAGCTTCAACGGCGACCCATCGCGGTACCCATCGCTGATCTTGATTGCAGCGGGAGTTCCGTTGCCAATCTCGGCATACACCCGTTCCACTGCGTTCTTTTCGACCGTTGCGTCCGAGGAGACCATTCGCCAATCCTGGACCCAGGACCACAACGCCGCCCGTTTCAAACGGTCGTCGGCAACGGAGGCTTGAACCGCCGTTCCCTGGCTCACCACCTTGCCCAGGTTGTCCACCGCGACGATATAGGGAATGACCTTGGGTTTGGTCCCGATCACGATCAAGCCCAAGACGGCCACCAGTGCAACTGCGCTGGTTGTCACCGCCAGAAGCCGCCAATTCCGCGCAGCCACAATCAAATCCCGATACCGCTCGTTCCACTCGTCGCGAGCTGCCAGGTACGGACTCTTGCCCGGACCTTTCTCTTCCACCCTTGCCTGAGATTCACTCATCATTTGCTCCTACTCTCCGTGTTGAATGTGCAGAGTCGGCGCCGACACAGTCGCCGAATCCTGCGGTAGATGTTGGTGTGCCTGTGCCGCGGCATTGTGAATTCCAGAGATCTTCTCGCCTAATGAGCGGCCATCCGATCTACTCCTCGCGCTCGACGTTCCCTCTTCAGCAGGACTCACAGCGCCGAGAGGAGCTTCCGTCACCACACCCGGTGATACAGCCACCGACTCAACCGAAGTACCGGCTTCACCTGTAGTTGTGCCGCTACTGTCTTCGCTTGCCGGAACACTGGTAGGCGCTGCTCCGCTGCCAGAAACACTCTCGTCCGCAACCGGCACGCTCGCGGAATCGCCGCCAGCCGAAATAGCCTCACCAGCATCGGCGACGCTGGTTGTTTTTCCCTGCGTTGGCACGGTTACAGAACTTCCAGTGGTCGCGCTCTCTCCGACGCTCGTGCCGGCAGACGGTCCTTCAGCACTCTGCCCTGGTGTAGGCGAACTGTCAGCCGCCACGGAGATAGAAGGTGGATCGACGGCTACAGCTTCACCGCCTCCACCACCCGCGCTCGGAGCAGGAGGCGGCACACTGTTCATTGCGCCCTCAACACCCGGCGCAGCACCGCTGCCACCACCACCGGCCATCGTGCTTCCCATACCGGGCATTAAGCCCCCAGCGGCTCCGGGCATGAAACTTCCACCCGCTCCAGCGGCTCCGCCCGCCGCGCTACCGCCAGCGGCCGCTCCACCAGCACCCAATGCAGCAGCCCCACCTGCAAGCGCTGCGCCTCCGGTTGCTGCGACCGCAGCGATGGTCCCTGCCGTAACCGCAGCAGACATTGCGGGAGCGATTAAATCCGAACTGCCCATTTGCAGCGAACCTTGCAGGACGCTGCTGGCGAGCTTGGGCACCTGCCATGCGAGCGCCATAAAGACGATGACGCTGGCCAGCAATCCGAAAAGAGATTGAAGCCCAGCCGTGCTCAATGCGATTTGCGAGGCTTCTTGTACCCATGTGTTCGATAAGGTCTGGCCCAGACCGATAATCATGTAGAGGACCATCAGCCGCACTCCGGTCGATACGACCAGGGAGATATAGCGTTCCGTGTAAGGAACCGTCCAGCGCGATGCGCCGAAACCGAGGAAGATCAACCCGGCAGACATCACCACATAGCTCTCGACGGTCGCCATGATGAATGTCAACGTGATGACAACGTAGGCGAGGAAGATCAGCAGCGCGCAGAACAACGCGACCAGCGCCGGAATCAGAGAAGCGGCCGTAAGAGCGGCACCCGCGCCAGGAACGAGAACCCCTACAACCCCACCGACCGTTGCGCTTGCGGAGGCGCTTGGCAGACACGCAGCCAAAATCGCTCCGCTTATTTGAACGCCGGTCCAAAGAATTGACGACGGGTTAAGATAACCAGAAACCCCTCCGGCCTGTTGACCGATCTGGACGAAGCTATTGATGATCGCCGGGAACCACGTCGATTGATTGATAAGCAAGGCGTAGAAGAAGCTGATGGTCATCAACTTCTTCAGAAAACCTGCAATCCATCCCTCTAATTCATGCCGTTCCAGGAAGAGAACGATCATTGCCCATGTAAAGTCGATGACTGCAAGAAGGCCGAACAACTTATTTGCATAGCCGAACGCAGTTGAAACCCAGGTCGTCGTTGCGTTCTTATAGACATCGAGCAAATCCGACGGCCCGGACTGAGGTGCCGGAGTCTGCCCATAGGCCAGTGCTCCCGTTGCAATCACCAATGCGCCCAATACCAACAACGACCTGTGTCTCAGATTCATCTCAATCACCCCGTATTACTGCTGTGGAACCGGCGAATACGTCCGGCTGTCCGTATTCGATCCGGTAGGGACCGTGAAGAACGTATCGTTCATGTCGCCGTCAGCCTGCGCGGATGACGCTTGCTGTGCCTGATACGTCGCCTTGGATGTAATGTCAGTGAGCATCAACTGGCGCAGTTTTTCCATTTCGGCCAGTTCCTGCGCGGCAAGTGAGTTGCCAACCTGAAGCGTCTGCAACAGCGTCGTCGAATTCTGAGACTGCTGCTGCAACGTCTGCACCAGCGCGGCATCGTTGTTCAACTGCGAGTATTGAAGCCCCGCAACCTTCAACGCTGAGTGAGCCGTATCGAGATTGGTTTTGTACCAGTTGCGATACATGCCGGCGTAATTGGTTGGGTTCGCGCTTCCATAACCGGGGAAGCGAGCATTGAACTCATCGTCCAGATTGGCCATCGAGTAGGCCAGACCGTTTCCGTACTGCACCGCGCCGTTCAACGCAGATAGATCGTTGGCAATGGCGCTGAAATTGAAATTGCCGTTGCCAATTCCTTGCACCATCGCCGTCGTTTGCTTGTATGCCTGCTCCAGGTGCTGGATTTGCATTTGCGCCTGTTGCAACTGAGTTGCGTACTGTTGAATCTGCGTTTCATAATGCAGAATGAGCTGGATGTTGTTCATGATCTGGGTCCACTCCGTGGCGATCCCAGCAACCACTCCGGCATGGGCTTCATCCACATTCACGCCCATTGTGAACATGAATGCAACCATGACGACACCTACGCGCAAGAACATCTTTTTCATGCGTTCCTCCCTTTACGACACAAGTTTGAGGCCGGACTTCTTCGCTCCATATTTCGTATCGAAGTAATCCGCCCAGTTGGCGACACCGCGCACACGCAGCCACTCCGAGACCCATCCTTCGCCGTGCGTCTTGCGGATCTCGCCGATGCGAGCGCGCACCTCT
>Ga0224558_1004090_pt1 | contig 11576 bp, 18 predicted proteins | sample 714S32024metaG_FD_180682 | JGI IMG/M metagenome (GOLD analysis project Ga0224558, IMG submission 180682) | Peat soil microbial communities from Stordalen Mire, Sweden - 717 S3 20-24 | ecosystem: Environmental > Terrestrial > Soil > Wetlands > Peat | place: Sweden: Norrbotten County, Stordalen... | reverse complement strand
AAAAGCCGCCGGGCGATCCAGGGATAACCGAAGCAGTGTAATTCACCACCGTAGAGCAAGCCGCACTCGTACAGGCTATTGCCGTGCCTGTTAGCGTTCCCGGCGTCCAGGTACTCGGTAGCGCCGCGGTAAACCCCGTTGCTCCTGTACTGTCCGGAATCAGCGCCAGCCCGCCGGAGAAAGTCTGAAATGTAGGGAGAGCCGTGGTGTAGGTCGCAACAGTCCCTGAGGGTAAGCCCGTCAGGTAATAAAAGGCAATAGTAGGACTCCCTGACGCGGGCGGATTACAAGCAAGAGAGTAAGTTGCAGCCCCCGCCAAACCCGGCAGGGACAGAAGGATTGCCAAAAATGCGGTTGCAATGAGTTTTTTCATTCGTTTCTCCTTATCCGGGCAGGCTCCAGGGAGTGCCGACAAGCGGTACATTAATCGCGTAGAACATCTCGTCTCCAATGTATGTTGCCTCGCCGTCGTCCGGCCCAAGGTATTCTCCGAGTTCGGCCATAGCCTCGTCGAACTCGGCATGGTAGGCGCCGGCGTTATTTTTCTTAGTTTCGTCCTGCTCGATTTTCTTCCAGAGTTTCCATTTTGCGTACCCGGCCAGAACTCCATCGTGGAACTCGTCGGGAAGTCCATCGGGTGTTCCGTCCAGATTCGTCAAGGTCATCGGGACCGGTTTGCGAAAATACCAAAGGTTCAAAGTATCTCCGGGGAAACCGGGATTAGGCTGATAATAAAGTAGGGTCCCCTGGCTTCTGAGAGTGCATCTTTCCACGTTCCCGTACTGATCGAGCATGGGGTAATAGCGCATGAACTTTACAAAGGATTTCTCGAAATAAATCCGGTTCTGAGTTGCAACGCTCGTCACATATTGAAGATTGCGGTGATAGTCTAAAGGCATTGGCACAAGGGGGTTGTTTGGATCAGTCGCAAGCGTTCCGCTTTGAGCTAAATCCGGAAGAAGATACCTGGTCGCCGCCTGTCGGTATAGGGCTTCGTTCAGATACCGCAGAATCACGGCATTTGTGAAACTGCCACCGTGAACATCTTCAATAACGGAATCGAGTAAGTCTTGAAGCGTCGCCATACCCGTTTGCCTTTTTAGAGAAGCCGCCCCTCCTAAGAAGGGCGGCGGTTACATCACGCTACATAACTAGGCCGGGAGACTTAAATTTTGGTGTAAACAATGAGCCTTCCGATTGTTGCAAACGAGTTGACCTACCCACCGTGAGTTTGCGATCATAAGATCGGGCTGAGTGGGAGAAATCATCTGCCACACGGGTTTAGTGAAAGGATAATCCCGGTGGGTTTTGATTTTGATAAACCGGGTGTTCATGGCGTAAAGCGTATTGGCGGCGGCCTTATCGTCTGCAACGACCGGGGCCTCGCCAAACTTCACGTTCATAAAACCTACCCGCAAAAGTTCCTCATCCTTGTAACGCGCCTGGATTTGCAGGGTTGATTCGTACCCGTCCCGCAAGGCCTCTGTGGTCACATAGAGATCGGGCTTTTTGGCAATCGACTGCCCAATACTGGCGGTCCTGCGGATGTTTTGAAGGACCGGAAAGGAAATCGCCTCGGAAGTCGTAATGACGTTCGCCGCCCAGGTAGGCATATCATTTTGAGCGATCTGCCCATACAGGTCGGCCCCGTTTGTATCGAACATGTTCCCAAGACCTACCCATCCCAGGTCTGCGCCTGCGCCGGTATAACCGTTGGTCTGGAAGATGTTGGTCCCCATGTTGTCGCGGATGGTCGTCTGGATGTTCTTGATCTTCGAAAAGGCCAGATCGACCATAGCTTCACGCCCGGCATTTTGCACCTGATCGTTTAAATCAATCAGGTTGTCGGCGTGATAGCCTGCCCATGGGAAGCGCGCGGCGTTGAGAATCGTCGCTTTGGTTGTCGAAAAAACCGTGGAGGTCCCGTATGTGCCGGTATTGGAAGGTGCATACTCAAGGGGAACCCGGATCATCAACCCGCCGTCTACGAGTTCGCCGGCTGTCACCATATCGAGTTCCATCTTTCCGTTGCCCATGAGTTTATAGAGCATGACGGAATCGAAGAAATAGATATCGGTCGGTGTTTTGATCCAATAATCGTCGGTAACGGCCTGTAGTTCAGTCAGACTAAGACTCATGACATTACTCCTTTGTTCCTATAACAAGCAGCTATCTGCCGCCCCTTACTTTGTCGAGGGCCGCAAGCATCGACTGCTTGAGTTCGCGTTGGTCCAGTGTCTGTTTTACGTTCTGATCTCTCATCGACGCACCCGGTTTAGAAATCACCGTATCGGCAATGGTCGCGCCCTGAGCAAGTTTGGCAACTTCGGACTTTCCTTTTTCATAGGCTTCAGCAACAGCCGCATCGCGCCCGGCGGCAAGAGCCTTAGTGTCCCGGTCGTGCTTCCATGCGAAATAGGCCGAGAAGTTGTCATGCAAAGGGCTTGACACCTTTATCGCTTGGAAATCCGGGGAGGCAAGAGCCTCATTAAAGTCCGGATGCTCTTTTAAAAACGCGGTTTGTGCCGAGTTGGTTTCCTTCTGCTGGTCGTACTGCTGATACATCTGAGCAGCATCGGCCAGCGTTTGTTGCCTGGTGATCTCCGAGACCAGTCGAAGGCTCTCCGACATGCCGATGTCTCCGTTTTCCAGCTTCTGCTCGATTGCGGAAAGTTCAGCATGGAAGTCCCGGCCTTTCGGCTGTTCGGTTTCTTTAGCCGGTTGAGCCTTGTTCATCGTATCAAGGCTCTTGGATAAAACTTCGTTGTGCTTGCGGAGGTCTCCAAGCTCCGAAGATTGTCTACTGTGAGCAGTTTCCAGCTCCTGATACACTTTGGCTATTTCGGCCGGAGATTTACCCTGGAATTTCTCAGGCAAGTCCGGCTCTTGTTTCACTCCGGCGGGATCGAGATCGACGTTTACATCCGGATTTACTGCTCCCATGTTCTTCTCCTTGCAGGCCCTCGTAGGGGTTGTCTGCGGTTAAAGGATCAATATCCAACTAGAACAAGGAACCCTGTTGCAGCGCCCGTCACCGTGACCGCCGTTGTCGAAACGGATGTGGCTACACTGGTTGCAACCGCACTTGTGGCGATAGCGTTAGGGGTCTTGCTAAAAGCGACCGGGAAAGTGTAAGAAGCCGTACCGGACAGAGCAGCGCAATAGATCACGACCATTTTGAAAGAAGACCCGATAAACGGTTGCGAGAAAGTGGCAGTTCCCGAGGAGCTTCCGTTCACAACGGTTTGCGCTGCATCGGGGGAAAGATAGCCGCCCGTGACGAGTCCTGGGCCGGAGAGTTGCGCGAATGCCGGATTTGCCAGTGCGAAAACAAAAACCAAAAGAATTACTGCGAATAATTTTTTCATGTGTGTCCCTCCTAGCCCGTGGCTATTGTGTGAGTATCTTTCAATTTCTTCCTCCATTGCGTCCGGGTGGTTATGGGTTCTTCCAATCCGAGGGCCAATCTATCCGAGTCCTGCAAAGCCTCCCTCATCTGATCCCCACCTTCGCCTGACATCCAAACGGGATGATCGTCGAAACTTCCGCCGTGTCCCGCCACAATGACCTTTTTTGCCTTGCACGCTCTAAAGTACCCTTCGCATTCAAAAGCCTTTGCCGGTTCATCAAACAGGCATTGCCTCTCTATTTCTTCCGGGCAGTCGGCCATCTTGAAAAATTCATCAACTTCTTCGCCGCAGGGGAAAGCAAAAGTATAGATTGGCATGGCTATTTCATCAAACCTCCGTCAACCGGCGTTCCAGGGTTCGATCCGCCTGACATACCGGCAGGCAAATCCGCCTTGTACTTATTGCTCGACTGTATGCCCTGCATCTGTTCAGGACTCGCCATAACCCGTTTTTTACCGTCTCCCTGTGCTTGGGCTGCCTGCGGGTTGGTCTTGGCCGTTTGAACGGTTTGAGCGGCCATCTGTTGAATCTGCTGCAAAACATCAGATGGGATTCCGAGATCGGTAAGCACCTGGAGAGCCATTTGAAGTTTGTCACCGCTCATGCGATCCAAAATGGCTTTCCAGTCTTTTATGTTCATGCCTTCCAAAAGGGCTTGCGTATCGACGGCGCCCATCTGGAAGAGTTCTTTCAGGTCTTGCTGTTGTTGCAGGTTGGTTTTGGCAACGGTGCTTCCCGACTCCACGACGTAATTAAACTGCCTTCCCGCGAAATCGGTTCCCCGGAATTTCTGCGGTGCATCGTTTACTGTGATGGTCTCCGGGATGTAGTGGAAGTTCTGATAGAAGCTGATTGCCCATCTGCCTCGTTCGCGCACCAAGTAGTCCGTTGACCTGACCTTGTGCCGCATGAGGACGGCGTTTCTTTCCTGGAGCGTCATAATGGCGGCGGCGGCCTGAATGTTGGCGGGTTTTTCCCCCCGGTCAACGTCTTGAATCGCATGAATGCGGTCGAAAAATTGCAGGTATTTATCAAGAATCTGGAAGAAATCACTTGGCAGATTCGGCGTCACAAGATACCTGATGCCTGCGGCAACGGCCTTATTTGACGGTTGTAGGATTAGGCCGGCCTTATTTGTGATCTTGACTTCGCTCCCCGGCCCCCTGGGTATAATGCCGCAATCCTGAGGAATAATCAGGGCAGGCATGCACACAAGGTCGATGTAGGCTTTGATCCGGGAAAGGATTTCATCTATTTTTAGATTGAGGTCCCCGACCTGCTCGCTGGCGGAAAAGCCCCATACGCTGATTGAATCCTCGTAAGAACGGGCTATCGCACACGGGTAATTGCTCCAGCCGTAGGATTTCATAGCTTGGCCGGATGGGATGGCCGGGTTCACGTTCGGGTTGGCGCTGTCGTCCAAAAGAAGATTACCCCTGTTAGTGATCGTAATCTTCCTGATGCCGCCCGGATATTTGAGAGGCTCGGCTTCACCGCCGGCGTCTGCAGAGACCTTCTTTATAGACGGGTCTCGAACCCAAACCTCTATGACAAGCGCCCTGGCGGTTCGTGTGTTCCTGTCCTGTCTGCTCGGTCCCTGAGTCCCTACCCACATCCCACCTGCGTTTATGACCCCGTACCTCGATCCGGAAGGAATCGGCACGTTATCTTCCCGGTCCTGGCCGAGCAGATTGTAAACATCGTCCGACTCTACGCCTTCAACCCCGAATTTGGACTCTGTATAATGAACGGGAAGGGGAGACGCAAAGCACATGTAAGGCATGTCCTGAATGTCGTCATAGTATCCAGGCGCCGGGAACCAGTTGAAATTATCGACTATATGAACATCAAGGGTATTCTTAGCCAAGTTGGGAACGTATTTTTCAATGGTCGTGCCGTATGTTTCCATCTGGAGCGCCGATTTGGCGAGGACCTCACTTTGCTCCGTTTCGCTCCACCAGTTTTTAATCTTCTGGCTGAATTGCTTATCGGCGTCGTCTTCAATTCCATCAGCCGAATGGAGTTCCGCTATTGGGTCCCTCGACGTAAGATTCGCGACGGTTCTGTTCGTATTAGCGAAGATCAGGTTCACCGTTACTTTGTGTTTGTCGTCCCGATTAAACGACCGATTCCTATTCCAATGATCTCCTCTGTAGAGCCTATGAGATTCGAACCATCTGTCTCCAAGGCCGAGCCGTTCTTTCTCCCGTTGAGAATCGTACCAAAGCTGATACGCCCACATAGCCACGTCTTTATGGCCTTCGGGAGGCGGATTCGAAAGGTTCCAATCTTTATCAAAAACAGGCATTTCATTTTCCGGTGTGCCAATAGAAAGAGGCCCGTCTGCCTGTGCACAGAGGGCCTCTCTCGATATTGGCGTGCTCAACGCGGATCAGGCGGAGCACAAGGTTGTCTGAATTAAAATCTTACATGTTGTAAAACTCCTTCTTCAACTTCCTTTTTTCCGCCAGGCACGGTTTGCAATGCTGCATGCAATTATCATAAAATGATTTCCGTTTTAAAGTGTGCCCGCAAACGGTTCCAGTCCAGGCGTCATTCGGTTTAGCGTTTTTAAATTGCTTGGTTTTTGATAGTCCTGCTACAACCGCTATGTCCGGGGTTATCGCCATCAGAGCTGCGAGTTGGTCCGGAGAGAGAAGGCCGGATTGAGCACCCTCTTTAAGAACTTCTGAAACAGGAAGTGTCTCTACGATTTTCGCAGGCTCTTCTTGTTTCTGAACGTCTCCATTCTGAGGTCTCGTTTTTACTCTCCCGTCAAATCCGGAAAGCGGAGAGCCGCACCCGCAACATTCCAGCGCGTCTCCGATCACTGTAATGTCGTAGGGAAATCCCATCCAGCCATGCTTCTGATAGAAAGGTTTGAGCCTGAACATGGCTCCGTTCGCCCGCTTCTCAGGATTGTACCGCTTGATCTTGGGATTAGGAATAGTCGAACCGTCCACGCCGGTCATAAAACCGTCGGAATCGTTTGTTTCATAGTATGCCTGGCCGCAGACACGGCACAAAATATCAAGCGGCATCTTGCGGCTCCTTCGCCTTGCCCTCGCCGCACCAGTCGGCCGGGTCCATATTCGGCCAGCAGGTGTGATGTATCTTGTATGTGGCGTTCGTGGCTATTACGCCGGGAGGACACCTGTGGCACTCGCCTTTAGACACTTGAAAGTAAACGCAATTCGCGCACAGAATCTTGTCGTTGCTCATTGCTGCTGTCCCTTTTCCTTTAATTTTTCTTCAGCCATCTGTTCCATGAGCCGCTTGTTCTGCTCCATTGTGGTTGCATTGGCCCCGAAAATATCTTCCGCCGTCGGCATGGGCGACGGTCCGTCAACGGCGAATGGGTTCCGGTATAAGCGCTCTGCGGCGGGTGGTGTGAGATCGTCTGCGTAGGAGCCGATTTTGAGTTCCGGCCGGCGCACCTGAAAGAGCTTTTCGTGTGACTCTTTCTTCGTTCTGAAAACCAGGACCCCGCCCAGGGCCACCGCCGCAAGCGTTAATACCCCGCTGAGTAAAACCGCTCCGAGAAGTGCAAATTCGTTCACGCGAGTTTCCTTCTTATCAAGTCCAACAAGTATTTAGCCTCAATCACCGCCATTGGATCGGTCGCCTTTTCGATAATCCCCCGCAGAGTCTCACGGTACAAGATAATTTCCTGGTGCGTCAAACCAATAGTGTCTGTGCCTATCGCTTCCGATTCCGGCTGCATTTTAAGGGCAGGTCTGATCGGGTGTCAGCCGTCCAAAATCCGTTCCGGCTGCATTACATATTACCACGGCCCTTTTGGCGCTTGCGATAGTAATCCCTGTTTGACCGGCAGCCTTGATCGTGACGTTCTGCCCCGTAGTGTTCTCAACGATGAACATCTTGCTCGGATAGGGCTTGGCGATAATATTCACTGCGCCGGAAGCCGTAGGATAACCGAGGCAATAAAGAATCCCCGCTTCGTTCTGCGCAGCAGTTAGATTCCAATCCGCAGCAGTCGAAGCCCACGTATTCGATGCCGAAAGCGCACCCTCCAAAGAGTTCTGTAAAGGTATTGAGTTTTCGGCTCCACCAACCAACACTATTCTGATAGACATTCTGGTAACTCCCTTTGCGAAATAAGTTTAATGCAACACCTCCAGAGGATTTCTGCACAGCACCGTCATCCGGGGTCGCTCTCTGTCCTCAGACATCGCCGTCTGTTCCGGCACAAGTCCGGCCATGCGGCACAGTTGCAAAAGACCGGCCTGATTGGGCATGGTATAATTTGAATCATCGCCGTGATGAGTTTCGTCGATTAGCCAGAGGATCGGGACATCGGTAGCTATGTGCAAATTCTCAAGTTTTCCCTGGTCAACGGCGGATTCCACAATTACTATCCCGCCCGGTTTACAACAATCGGCGGCGTTCTTGAGGCCCTGGTATGGATTCTTCAGGTGGTACAGAATGCCGTAGAAAAGGACAACATCGAAAAATTCCCCCGCCAAATCAAAGGGCTGGCCGATGTCTCCAGTGTAAAGATACGGAATATCCCACCCCGTAAACCCAAGACATTTTTCTGCGGATGGAAGCATCGGATACCATCTGTCCGCAGCAACAACCTCTGACGCCCCTCGTCTTTGGGCCTCTATTGCCCAGAATCCGGTCCACGTTCCGAAATCAATGACCGATTTTCCGGTAAGATCGTCGGGAAGTAGGAACCGATTGCCGGCCTCACCCCGATAGTCAACCTGACCCGTAAGAATTGTCCCGTCCGGCAATTCGATGGTGTGCCACTGATGCGTTTTGATCCAATCTGAGGGGACGGGAGTATGGGTCATTTTAATTCCTCACATTGTTTTATCACAATACCTTGCCCACCCATGAGCGCAACGGGGAACTCCACTTTCTCAGAGAAAAATTCTCTCACAGCCTTTTTAACTCCACGACATAGAGACCAGTTATAATCATCAAAGACCATAATCCCGCCACGGACCATGCGTGGATAAAAAAACATACACGCATCTGCTACGGACCTGTAAACATCACAATCAACATGGACAAACTTGAACTTGGCGTCTTCTAAGCCGGAAGTCGATTCCGGGAAAACCCCCACATGAGCGCACACGTTCAACCCGTTGAGAAACCTTATCGTATCTTCAACCGAAGCTGAAAATTCCCCCGCCTCATGATAGTCAATAGCGGGATCGGCGTCGGGCAAACCGGCAAAGGTATCGAATAAGTGGAGCCGAGTTTGCGGTACGGTCTTAGATAAAAGATACGCCGTACCGCCCCGATAGACCCCGAATTCCGCCATTTCTCCATCTAACGCCTCTACCATTTTGGCAAAACCGAATAAATGCCAGCATCGGTCATGGTCAACGAGAGATATGCCGTTAATGTGTTCCATTATAGAAATAAACTCCCGGCTGTCCTGCCAGGGAGGAATCCATCTGCCTTCACAATTTGTTTTTATCGGGTTCTTCATCGCCAAAATGTTTGCCCCCGCCCCGCCAAGGATGGTCGTGGAAGCATATTCTGTATCTTGGCGACAATTCTATCCGGAGTTAAAAGTTTCATGCACCTGTGCTCGAAATGATTTTTCTCATACCAGCACGCCCCTGGAACATCATGGCACGGAATACAGGACATTTCTCCCACCGGGTAAAGAGCTTCGACAGTCGGGTAGTGCTTTATCCGTGTCATCGGATCAATGTTGCCAAAAAGAACCAGACACTTTTTCTCCAAGGCCGCCGCCATGTGATAGCCGAAACTGTCTACCGAGATTATGAGGTCCAGCATAGAGGACACAGCTATTGATTCCTCCACATTGGTTATGTTCGCCACATTGACAAGTCCGGGCATTTTCAAGCCGGTTAAGTGTCTGGCCCATCCCCCGGTTTCCCCCAGGAGAAACACGGTAGCGCGCAGCTCCCGGACCAGGACATGAATCAACGGTTCGATATATTCAAGCGGCATGGAACGAAGGGGTGATTTTGAAAAAGGCATGAGCCCGATCCGGGGAGCATGAGTCCCGGCTAAAATACTTTCATCGGCGCGGCTCCTGCAGCCGGGGCAAACGCGAAGGCTGAACCGCTTCTTCGACTTTACTCCTAAAAGTTCATCGAAGATGTCGGATCGGTCCATGCTAATGTATTTCTCCCAAGACAGCTTGCCTTCCCCGATGTTGGCCGGTTCCACGGCCATTCTGAGATCGTATCTTTGGCTGAAATGGTTATTCCCGGCAGGAAGTTCGTGGATCGGGATGACTCGATCTACAAACGTAAAGTTATGCGCGAAATCTACGTTCTCCGGGGCCGTGGCAAGCACGAGATCGCTTTCGGGGTTCTGCGCCTTGAGTTCCCTGAGACTCGATGAAAGAATCATCAGGTCGCCTATTCCGCCCATCCTGATAACACAAATGGAGTCACGCATATCTTTGGGCCGCCCTTCCTCTTTACGCCGACGGGGGGGCCAGGGACGCCGCAAGCGCGTCCATGCCGGTCTGAACATTCGAGATCGCTGTAGTTACAGCCGGAAGAGCCGCATCGTCGGCGACGCCTGTGGCAATGTAGTTGTTCACTGCGGTTTGCAGGGCGGAAAAGCTCGTCTGCAAGGTAGTCACTTGAGTCTGTAATGCGGCAAGATTAGCTCCCATTGTGTATTGCTCCTTTTTTAGATGGTCGATTTCTTGTTGAAAGTTATGGAAGAATTCATCGAACATACGCTCTCCTTCCGCCTATCGAACCGGGCCGATCCCGGCCTGACTGTCGACTTGCCTGGCTGTTGCCGGACCGGGAGTACCCCGGACAGGGTCACCGAGTTGGCCGGTGCCGACCTTGTTGTGGTCCTTGGCGAGTAAGCCTTTGATGATAGACGACACAATAATTGTCCATTCCAGCGCGGTCGGCCATCTGTTTTGTACCAGAATCGGGTTGATCGCCACAACTACCGCAAAAACTATACCCGCCGCCGTAGTTTGCCAACTGCCCAAAACCGCCGTATGCAAGAATTTTATCATTTTGTTTTCTCTTTTTCAGACAAAGCTTCCAGGAACAAGCCGACATCGATTCCGGCAACCTCCATTATTCCGTGTTTGTGTAAAACCGCGCACAAGCCGGGAATCGCAGGAGTGAGAGCATCGAGTATTTCCACGGTAATCGGCATCTCCTCCTGCATGGCCGCAAGAAGCGCCGGAGCGCCGAATTTATCAGCGAGGAAGTTTGTGAGGCCCATTAGTCTATCTCCGCATCGGGTAGGAACTTCCGAAACCGCCGAGCATGGGAATCAGCATGTAAATCGCCATCACGAGCACAATGATGATCACCACAACCCATGCGATACGCTTGAGGGTGGCGTCTATCGGAGCGAACTCCAGGATGTACAGCAGCGCTCCGGCTACGATGATCAAAATTAAAAACTGAATTAAAGGATGCATACGAGTTCCTTGCTTAGGGCATGAACACCTTGAGAATAGGAGCAACGGCGTTTATTATCGCATTGCCGACGCTCTCGATAATGCCGGTATTGTTAATCGAATCATGCGCCAGCATAGCCCCGTCAGGCCCGTAGCGATCACAGATCGAGGAATTGGGAACTAAGCTGTTGCCGGTCCTGACCACGACGTAAGTAATCTGCTTGCCGCCCACAACCTCGATATGACGTTGGCTGACCATGGCCTGCGTGCAGCCGGAAAGAACCGTTACGGCCAATAACAGGGCCACCGGGATAGCCAACAAATCAATCAATCTAAACTTACTCATCTCCTGATATCCTTCCCTTCTGCCGCATCAACATAATTTGGACACAACAGTTTGAGAGCGTTCCGATATACCTCCTCAGTTGGGTAGTAACCCGGCCAGTGGATATAAATCATCTTGCACTCTTCGATCTCCTGTTGGCCCGACCCATAGAGGCATTTCATCACTTCGCCGCCTATGCTTTGCAGGGAGTGAAATCGACATAAAATTCATGGCCCCTCGATAGCTTATCCATTGCTCCGGGGTTGCTGATATTTATAGAAAAGCTTGCCGAAGGGGTATACTTAGACCATTCTTTATTTTCTTCAGTATTTCCATAAACCGCCGATAACTTTACATTCTCGTAGGCAATGGTGCCATCAGCGTTCTTCGAAAAGAGGACTTCATCGACTTTCATTTTGCACCGGACAATGCTGTTCATAGATTC
>Ga0224558_1004089_pt1 | contig 11578 bp, 9 predicted proteins | sample 714S32024metaG_FD_180682 | JGI IMG/M metagenome (GOLD analysis project Ga0224558, IMG submission 180682) | Peat soil microbial communities from Stordalen Mire, Sweden - 717 S3 20-24 | ecosystem: Environmental > Terrestrial > Soil > Wetlands > Peat | place: Sweden: Norrbotten County, Stordalen... | reverse complement strand
CAGGATTCAAGACAAGTGGCTGTTTGGGACGTCCGGATCGCATCGGCAACCTCCTTTGTAGAGTGATGCCGAGCGTAATCCAGACAATTTACTTATGAAAGCTATTTATGGGACACAACACTAGTACGGCATTAATCTTCCGGAAGGGCGAGCCAAAGTCCGAAGATCTTCTCCGTCTATGTTTTCTGCAAGAAGTGCGCTCCAAGCTCACCGTCCGCGATCTGGCATCGAGCCCACGAGGTCTGTTGATCCTCACCGACGATGCCCTGTATCTCGTGCCAGAGATCAAGGCTGAACCGATCCACCAGTAAGAAAGCGCCTCCCAGCAACCCCAAACAAACGTGACCAGCTAATTGCGCCGGCCGTCGTGGAATGCAGCTATTTCAGGCCCAGCCCCCACATCGCAGCCATTGGCTTCTGACTGTCTTCCCGTGCCGACGCCATGTTGTGACCTGACTCCTCTGTTCCCGCCTTCTGGCGAAGCCCGCGTTCGCTCCTGCGAGCGTCACGCGGTCTCCTGTTTTCCGCATCCGGCTGACGAAGCACGTGTGTTGAGACCGGTTCCTAGCGGACGGCTTGGACGAAGATGGCGATGCTGAGGATCCGACTGACGTACCACGTACCGACGGCGGCTGGGAATGAGGCCAAGCGTAAAAGCCGGGGGCGCTCCCTCGGCCGCATACGAAGAAGCGGCTGCGCGTGTGTCCGCGCAGGCGATTTTACGGCCACGTGATGGAACAATTGATGCACGAGTCATTTGTCACTCTTTTTTTTCTTGCCCAAACGGCATAATCAGGTAAGCTGATTCTCGTCGTTTAGTGCAGCGGGAAAGATTCGAGTTCTGGGTGGCGTTGCACAACAAAGCCAAGACGCTTATGACAGAAACGATACTGGTCATTGACGATGACCCGGCGATGCTTGATTTTCTCATGCAACGCTTGAGCCCCGAGGGGTTTACTGTCTCCACGGCTGCGTCCAGTCAGGACGGTATCAACCAAGCCGTCATCCTCCGGCCCGATTTGATCCTGCTCGATCTTCGCATGCCGATTCGGGACGGCGTGACCGTCTGCAAGCTGCTTCGTGCCAACCCAAAGACGCAGCACATCCCCATCATCGTGGTTACGGGAGTTCTCTCGCCTTCACAGCGTGAGGAATCGATGACCTCCGGCGCAGATGACTTTGTGTCCAAACCCGTCGATCTGCCCGACCTGCTCATTCGGATCCGGGCCCTGATCGAGTGCCGGACAATTGAGGATCCCGTTAAGCGCCGCGCGCATTATGCCGAGATCGCCCGCGAGGCTGCCAGCAAGTCTTCTCGTCTCCATCCGCCCGCCAGCAAAGAATGACACTATCCGGCTGAAGGGAGAGCACGCACCCGACATGCCGCAGGAATTGAAAACGGGGGCGTAAGCTCGACCGGCTGCCGACTTGGTTACGCTGCCAGAGCAATCAATTTCTCCTTCGCTTCTGCTCTGGCCCATGCCGCTGCCGTGAACTGCTTGATCTTCGTGATCTTCGCCGAGGGCAGGCCCGCGAACAAATCCTTCAGGTAATCGAATGGATTGGAGCCGGGCCGGTCACGGAAACTACGCCCGCGGTTTCACGCCGGCTTTCTTCATCGCGATCTTGAGCGCTTCGCCAAAACGGTCGAGCTGTTCCTTGGTGTGCAGCGAGGTGACGGCGGAACGAATCATATCCTTGCCGGGCGGCACACCCGGCGCAATCGACATGATCGTGAAAAAACCTTCGTCCCACAGCGCCTTCCACATCCAATAGCACTTTTCCTTGTCGCCCACGACAATCGGCAACGCCGGCGTCGGACTCTGCCAGTAGTCCAGCCCGAGATTATCCAGGATGCCGCACAGGTGGCGGTGGTTCGCCCAGAGCCGTTCGCGGTGCTGCGGTTCTTCCTGAATCACCCGTAGCGCGGCCAGCGCGCTGGCCGCCGCCGCCGGGCTGATTGCCGCGCTGAAAATGATTTGACGCGAACTGCTCCGCAGGTACTCGATCAGCGCCTTGCTTCCCGCCACAAACCCGCCCGTGCTCGCCAACGATTTCGAAAAACTTCCCGCGATCAGGTCCACGCGCTCCGTCACCCCCAACTGGTCGCACACGCCGCGCCCGTCGCGGCCGAGAACCCCAAACCCGTGCGCGTCGTCCACCACCAGCGTCGCGCGATGCTGTTCCGCCAACTCGCACAACCGCGGCAACGACGCAATATGCCCTTCCATCGAGTACACGCCGTCCACCGCAATCGCTTTCGCCTGTTTCGGATCGAGGTGTTCGAGTGTTTTCGCCAGCGAGTCCATGTCTTCATGCGCGAACCGCTCGATCTTCGCGCCGCTCAACAGCGCGCCGTCCCAAAGCGACGAATGAATGCTCGGGTCCACGAGCAGCACATCGCCGCGTTGGATCAGCGAACTCAGGCTGCACACGCACGCCAGATAACCCGCCGAGGTGACATGGCACGCTTCCTTGCCGAGAAATGCCGCCAGCGCCTCCTCCAACTCAACGTGATAGGCGCGGCTGCCGTTGGCCAGTCGCGAACCGCAAGCGCTCGCGCCCCATTGATCCAGAGCCCGTTTGGCTGCCGCTACGACCTTCGGATGACGACTCAGCCCGAGGTACTCATTCGTCGACATCATCACCATCGGACGGCCCTCGACCACGATGTTGACGCCATCAGCCAGATCGACAACGCGGTAGTACGGCGCATACTTCAGCCGCAACCGCGTATTCACATCGGACTCGCACCGTTCGACAATGGGTTTGGATTTCCGAGAAAACACGCCGGATGAACTCCTATAATTTCGCGCAAGGCTAGAGGAACGCCGCCCCTCAGTCAAGCCGTCCGCAGAAGCCGTGTCCGCAGAAGCCGCAGTGAACGATCAGTGAAAGTACAGCTTGTCGATGATCAGGTCACAGAGGGCAAGTCCCAATACCCAGACAGAAACCCAGAACAACAACCACAGGAATCGTGTCAGTGAGCGATTATGCGTCAGAAGCGAGTGGTGGATGTTCGGCGTATTCATCCCGCACCTCTGACCAAATATAGTCCCACTCTGGCTGAAATTAACTTGCTCTGTCGGCCATCCGCGAAACGCTCGGAACCACATCGCCGGAAAGCAAGCCTCGCGCTGCTCTGATAACCACTGGAGATACGGTGCCGGGCCAGACCGAACAATTGGCCGATCATTCGCCCTTCCCGCGTCAACGGAGCGAAGCGCGCAATCGCGCAGGCGGATGATCGTCGAACAACCGCTCGATACATACTGGCATAACATTGTGAGGATAAATGTTGGCGGCGCCTGCGTGTGGCGTGGTTAGTGCTCCAATCCTCCGGCATGCGTTTTCGCGCACACAAATGCCAAGACCGCAGGAATCACCGTAATGGGAAAGGAGTAAGTATGAATACCTACGGGTTTTCCCTATCTATCCGATTGATGGTTGGAGCAGTGGCGCTATCCCTGGGGGTTTATGAGGGGCGAGCCCAAACAGGACCGAATCCGGACGTTGATTATACGAAGCCGAATTACGCCAACAGTCCGATCCTCAGGAAGTTTGTGGATTCCCTCCCGGGCCTGGGATATGCGAACCGCAACAATTTGGGACAGTACATTCCCGTCGCTGTTCCAGACACGACGAACTACCCGGGTTCGGACTATTACGAGATCGGCCTGCAACAGTACACCGAGCAGATGCATTCCGATTTGCCTACGAACGGAATTAAGCTGCGGGGGTACGTGCAACTGAACACGACGGACCCGACCGTGGGTGTCCCGCAATACCTAGGACCACTGTTCGTGGCCGAGCGCGACCGGCCGGTGCGCATCAAGTTTACCAACCAGCTTCCCACAGGCACCAATGGCGATCTGTTTCTGCCGGTAGACACGACGGTGATGGGAGCCGGGATGGTTCAGAGCCCCAGCGACAGCAGTCCGATGGAGAACTATACGCAGAACCGTGCCAATCTCCATCTCCATGGGGGATTCACTCCGTGGATCAGCGATGGAACACCACACCAATGGATCACCCCTGCAGGAGAAACCACCTCCTATCCCAGAGGTGTGAGCCAGCAAAACGTTCCCGACATGCCGGATCCCGGGCCGGGGTCGGCGACGTACTATTATCCCAACCAACAGAGCGGCCGGCTGATGTTCTACCACGATCATTCGTATGGAATCACCCGGCTCAACATCTACGCCGGCGAAGCGGGACCTTATTTGTTGACCGACCCTGTGGAGGATGCGTTGATCGATGGTGGGATTCTCCCCAATCAGGGAGGAGTGTACCGCTACGGAATGCCGTTGATCATCCAGGACAAGACGTTCGTGTCCAGCACCACGGCGACGAATGATCCACTTTGGGATTTCACCAAGTGGGGCGGGATTGGCAACCTATGGTTCCCGCACGTGTACGTGCCGAACCAGGATCCGAATGCCCCAGATGGGGCGAATCCCTTTGGCCGCTGGGATTACGGTCCCTGGTTCTGGCCTCCACAACTACCGGGCACAACGCCAGGAGACTTGCTCCACTCAATGCCGCCAACCCTATCCATCGTGCCGGAAGCGTACATGGACACGCCGGTGGTCAACGGCACCGCTTACCCGTACCTGACCGTGGAACCGAAAGCCTACCGGTTCCGGATCCTGAATATCTGCAATGACCGCATGGTCAATCTGCAGTTGTATTATGCCGACCGCTCCGGTACGGAAGTCAAAATGGTTCCCGCAGTCCCGCATCCAGCGAACGATCCGAAATGGCCCGACACATGGCCGACCGACGGAAGAGACGGCGGGGTGCCTGACCCAACTACGGCGGGCCCGGTGTTCATCCAAATCGGCACCGAGGGAGGGTTACTGCCGTCGCCGGTGGTGATCTCCAATACACCGATCGGTTACAACTACAATCGTCGCGACGTCGTCGTCTTGAACGTGTCGACACACGGTCTCTTTTTAGGGCCGGCGGAACGGGCGGACATTATCATCGACTTCTCCCGAGTGAAGCCGGGTTCGAAACTGATTCTCTACAACGACGCGCCTGCGCCTGTGCCGGGGTTCGACACGCGCAACGATTATTACACGGGCGATCCGGACCAAACCAGTTACGGGGGAGCGCCAACGACACAGGTCGGCCACGGTCCCAATACCCGAACGATCCTGCAATTTCGGGTGGTCAAGACCAAGACCAAGACCAGCGCCGCCCGCTTCAATTCGGCGGCATTGGCGGATGCGTTGCCGGCGGCTTTTGCCGCCTCACAGCCAGCGCCGTACGTACCGGAAGTGGCCTATGGGGCTGCCAGCAACACCTACTCGACGATCTACGACAACTCGCTGACGTTTACGCCGATCGGCTCCAGCAACTCGGTAACGATCGCGTATCAGCCGAAAACGATTCAGGAGTTGTTTGATCCCTACGGACGGATGAACGCCACGCTGGGGGTTGAGATCCCGCACACCACGCTCTCGACACAGACGACAATTCCGTATGGTTATATCGATCCGCCCAGCGAGATGATCTCGGCCGGTCAGACCCAGCTCTGGAAGATCACTCATAATGGCGTTGATACCCACGCCATCCATTTTCACCTGGTCAACGTGCAGTTGATCAACCGCGTCGGCTGGGATGGCATGGTGAAACCGCCCGAGCCGAACGAATTGGGCTGGAAGGAAACCGTCCGGATGAACCCGCTGGAAGATGTTATTGTCGCACTGCAGCCGGCGGCTCCCAAACTGCCGTTCTCAATTCCCGACAGCATCCGGCCTCTGGACGTGACTGCGCCGCTCGGTTCCACTGCCGGATTTACGGACATCGACACCAATGGAAATCCCGTTACGGTTGCCAACGAGACGATCAACTATGGCTGGGAATACGTCTGGCACTGTCACCTGCTGGGCCATGAAGAGAACGACATGATGCGCCCGGTCATCATGACCGGCGCCACCAACTACGTTGCCCTGGTGGCCGCACCCTATGACCTGAGCGCCACCGCCGCCGCAACCAATCGTGTCAACCTTGCCTGGACAGATGCTTCGGACAACGAGACTGGATTTCGAATCGAGCGGCTCACGGGAATCGGCACATTTACCACGGTCGGAACTGTGGGATCAAATGTGACCACGTACAGTGACACCACGGTTGCGCCTGGGGTCACGTATGACTACCGGGTGTTCGCCTATAACGGGTCAGACGATTCGCTTCCGTCCGAAACCGCAACGGCCACAACGGCTGCACCGGCCACGCCCTTGCGGCTGGTGGCCACGGCGCTTAGCTCGACCTCGGTGAGCTTGACGTGGACGGACAACTCTGGCGGCGAGACGAGCTTCAGCATCCAGCGGGCGACGAATGCCGCCTTCACGAAGGGGCTGCAGACTTACACGGTCGGAGTAAACGAGACGACGTACGTGGACAACACCGTCCTCGCGAAGACGAAGTACTCTTATAGGGTGCGGGCCGTCAACGGCATCGGCAACTCCAGGTACTCCAATACCGCGGGCGTCGCCACACCCCGGTGACGTGGCGCTTCCGGATTCGACTCGGAGCGTCAGCGCCGTCGGTCGGCGGAGTCGTCCCGCACCTCTGATACGATATAATGCTGCTCTGGTTGGAATCAGCTTGCACAGCGATGCATTTGCAGCGGGCTAAGGTAGGAGGCGGATGCGGCCCGGGAGAGAGTTTGTGGCGCCGTTGGTATCGAGATAATTGGTGGTAGTGAGGTCGCCGCCCCTCAGTCAAGCCGTCCGGGGTCGTTGGGCGGGGAGCCGAGTCTGCGAGACGCCGCGACTGCTGTTTTTGCGGCATCCCCCGTCCGACAAGGGTATCCCGCCGTTCCCGCCGTTGCTTTTCCAGGCCACGCGCCATCTTGCGGCCATCCGGTGGTCTGCTATGCTCTCCGAATGAAAACTTCCATCGCACTCAAGACCGTCTTGCTCTTGATTTGCTCGAATACATTCATGACGTTTGCCTGGTACGCCCACCTGCGGAACTGGCATGACAAGAAATGGTATATCGCCGCGCTGTTAAGTTGGGGAATCGCTTTCTTTGAGTACATGTTCCAGGTGCCGGCGAATCGCATCGGCTACACGGCGCTGAGCCTGCCACAGCTAAAAATCATACAGGAGGTCATCACGCTGGCGGTATTTGCGCCGTTTGCCGTCTTCTACATGCGTCAGCCCATCAAGCTCGATTTTGTTTGGGCGGGGCTGTGCATGGTCGGCGCGGTTTATTTCGTATTTCGTGCGTGACCATTCATCCAATCGACATGCCCGGGACCATTGAGGCGGGGCGTCACGAAAGTCGTTGGCAAAGCGGCGGTTTGTCATTAAAACTTCAGCCGCCTTGTTGCTGCGAAAAATAATCCTCTATGGGTTGATGGCGCTGGGGTGCGCGCGATGGGTGCGGGCGGATAGCGCCGTCGCCTCCAACACGCCGCCGCAATTGCCGCATTACACTCTGCAGGACTGCATCAATCGCGCATTGGAGCAGAACCCCGATATCTTGGTGTCGAAGAAACACCTCGAAGAAGCCGCCGGCTCCATCATCGAGGCCCGCGCCGGATTCCTCCCCAGCCTCACCAGTTCTGCCGGTTACGAGAAACTGGAGACGGACTACGCCACGCTGGGAGGTTCGGCCAGCAATCGAACGTACGTCTGGAGCGTCAACATCCGTTTGACCGAAACCGTCTACGCGGGCGGCGCGGTCCGCGCGCGCATGGATATCGCGCGGCTCCAGAGACAATCACGCACCCAGGATTTCGAAGCCCAGGTCGACCAGGTAATTATGGACGTGCGCGTCGCCTTTTACGACATCCTGCGTAACAAAGCCGACGTCACCGTCCACGAACAGGCGGTGAACTTTCTTGCCGAACAGGTCAAGAACGAGCAGGCCAAGCTCGATGTGGGCACGGGTCAGAAGCTCAACGTCCTCCGTGCCGAGGTCAACCTCGCCTTGGAACAATCCGGCCTTGTGGATTCGCGCAACGGCCTGCGCAATTCCCACCTCCGTCTCAGTGAATTATTGTCGATCCCCTACTCCACCGACCAGGATCAGGTCCCTTTCGATGTCGACGGCTCGTTGGCGTACGAGAAGATGAAGCTGGACCTCAACAGCTGCCTTTCGCGGGCCCTCATCCAGCGTCCGGAATTAACCGCTCACGAGAACGAGATCAAGGTCCAAAAGAAACAGCTCATCGTCGATCGCAGTGAAGTGCTGCCGCACGTCAACCTGTACACGGGCTACGACGTCGACAGCCAAACGGACCTCACAAAGCCTCAGGACCACTACGAGGGCTACGTGGCGGGGGTCGAGGCGAACTGGCATATTTTCGATGGCTTGGCGACTAAAGGCCGCATGCGCGAAACACGCGCGCACATTGAGGCCGCAGAGATCTCATTTGACGCTGCCCAACGGAACATCCAAACCGAGGTGCTCCGCGCGTACCGGGACCTGCAACGGGCTGAGGAGAACATCGAGACCCAAACCGCCAACGTCCAACTCGCCACCGAGTCGCTGAGCCTGGCCACCGCCAACTTTGGACTTGGATTGACGAGCCAGTTGGAGTTGTTACAGGCGCGTCTCGACCTGACGCGCGCGCAGACGGCGGAATTGTCGGCGCGGTTCGACTACAACGCCGCGCTGGCCCGATTGCAACGCGCGATGGGCAGCCCGTTCCAAATCACCGAAACCCGGTCATCACCAACGGGTGTCAAATGAGATTGTGGCGCTACATCATCGGCGGTTGGCTGCTGGCGCTGGGCGTGGCGCCGCCGGTCGTCGCCCAACTCGACCAACATGCGCAAACGTATGACCTGGCCTTGGATGATTGCCTCGCGTGGACATTCCGACGCTACCCCGAGATCCAAAGGCTGAGGATGGAAATCGAACGCGCCGCGGGCACGAAGATCATCTACCGTTCGCGGGCGCTGCCGCAACTATCAGCTCAACTGGACGCCGGCCTGCGAGGAGGCTCGCTCTACTCTCCACAAGGCCCGTACAGCATAATCACCGCGAAACTCTCGCAACCCCTCATCGACGTGGGTATCCCCCCCGCCCTGCGACGCGGCCGGTTGGAAATTGTCGTCGAACAGCAAGCCCTCAACCGCGAAGTGACGGATCGTTTGCACGAAGCCCGCACCACGTTTCTGCGGGCCTTGTACCTCCGCGACCTCATCGCGCTGCACGAAGACATTCACCAGCGGCTCCAGGCGAACGTGGAAAGCGAACATCAGCGACTCAGTATCGGCACAGGTAGCGAGGCCGCGTTGAAATCGGCCAGGATCCAGGAATTGAACCTCCAACTCGAACTCTCGAACTTGCGCGGCGACTATTTCACGGTGGTGACCAGGATCACCGAGCTGTGCGGACTCAACCTGAGCGAGGACACGAAGGGCTCGAGGCAGTTGTGGCTGCCGAAACCGGTCGGCGAGCTGCAGTACGTGCCCGTGACGGTGGACTTGCCGCAGGAATCGGTCTACGCGCTGGAGCACCGCGCCGACCTGAAGTTACTGCGGACGCTGGTGGACGCGATGGCGGCGGACCGGCAGACGGCGCAAGCGGGCTACTTTCCAGTGGTGGCTCTCACGGGTTCGGGGCTATTCATCCCGGAGAATTATCTCCTCACCAAACAAACCCAGATCGTCCCCGGGCAGCAAACTCAGTCGACCGAAGGGCGCGTCGGTGTGGCGATGAGCTGGCAGGTGGTTGACAACGGCCAGGTGACCGGCGCGAGCCACCGGCTCGAAGCTACGCGGCAGGCCTACGAGATCGATCTGCACAAGCTGGAGCAAAGCATCCCCCGCGAGTTGGCTGCCGTCGAAGGCTTGCTGCAGAATGCCGATGCGCGCCGCGAGGCGCTTGTCAAATCGGCAACCGGGGCCGAGGAGAACGTGAAGCTGATCGAGGCGCAGATCGCGCTCGGCCAGGCCACACAACTGGATTTTCTGAAGGCCCAGACCGACTGGCTCTCGGTGCGCGTCGGCATCGCGGACGCGACGTACTCCCACGAAGTCGCGAGGGCGGAGTTGGACCGTGCCACGGGTCGGTATTTGCAATACCACTACGAAATCGTCCGATGACGGCGCTTGTCATGGGTGCCGGCCGCGATTAGTATCTCCCGCGTTGTTCCCAAAAATGAAACGAATAGTAATCCTGGCCGCGCTGATTGTTTCGGGGACCGCGGCGATCTTGTACAGCATGTGGGCGTCACGGCCCGTGGCGGAGGTGTACGTCGCACAACGAGGCACGGCGGTCTCAGCGGTGTACGGAACCGTGAAGGTCCTGGCGGCGATGACCATCAATCTCCACGCGCGCAGCAGCGGCACGATCCATTTTTCCGATCGGGTCGCCTCGAACGCCATGGTCGGCCTGGTGGTGACCCAGGGGGAGTTGCTGGCCACGATCGTCAACGAAGACCTCGACCGTGAGATCGCCAAGGCCGAGGCGGAGTTGACGGCCGCCGAGGAACGTCAACGGCTTGGCCCGCCGAGCCTGCCGGATTTGAACACCCAGCAAGCGCAACTCTTGCGGCTGGAGAAACTGGCCGAAATGCAAAGCGTCCCTGCCAGCGATCTGGACCGGGCCCGCAGCACCGTTCAGACGCTGAGCGAGCGCGTGCGCAACGAGCACGTGGAAGTGGACCGGGTGGTAACGATCAACCGCGAACAAGCCGGCGTGCTGGAGGACCGCAAGTCGCGGTGCTTCCTTACATCGCCGCTGACCGGGTATCTCGACACGATCACCTACGGCAACGGTGAGTTCATCAATGAAGGCAGCACGCCGTTCACCGTCGCCGCCAAGTCGATGTACCTCAGCGGCGAAATCAACGAAGAGGACGTGGGCCAGATTACGCCGAAGATGAAGGCGGTGGTGCGGCTGTATTCCTATGCCAATTCGAATTTCACCGCCACCGTCTCCCAGATTCTGCCGACGGCAAACAATCAGCGTTACACCATCACGCTCACCCTGGACAAGGCGCCACCCAACCTGATGTCGGGAATGACGGGTGAAATGAACGTCATCGCCGGCCAACGCGAGAACGCGCTCGTCATCCCGTCGCGCGCGGTGCTGGGCGACCGGGTCTTCGTTGTCAAGGACGACGTGGTCAAGCCCCGCGCTGTGAAGGTCGGATTCCACAATCTGGAGCACACGGAAATCATCGACGGCCTGAAGGAGGGCGAACAGGTCGTCGTCGCCGATCAGGATTTGTTCAAGCCGGGCCAACGCGTCCGCGCGGTCACCGTCAATATGTGAGGGAACGTTTCGCCATGCCTTCGCCGCTGTACATCGCCCTCCGGTTCATTGGACATCGCAAGAAAGCGATCATCCTGAGTTTGGGCGGTATTATCCTCGGGGTGGCGTTCTTCATTTGCACCCAGGCACAAACCCAGGGTTTCGAGCGGTTCTACATCCAAACCGTGCTGGGCACGTCGGGCGCCATTGTGGTGCAGGACCGGTTTCAGAACCGCTATTCGGGGGTCATGCAGGAACAGGGCAACGCGCTCGTGAGCGTCAAGAACGAGCGGCCCCGCAAATACTACGAAGGCATCACGGACGCGGGGCTGGTCATGCGGGTGATTCATGA
>Ga0224558_1004088_pt1 | contig 11582 bp, 8 predicted proteins | sample 714S32024metaG_FD_180682 | JGI IMG/M metagenome (GOLD analysis project Ga0224558, IMG submission 180682) | Peat soil microbial communities from Stordalen Mire, Sweden - 717 S3 20-24 | ecosystem: Environmental > Terrestrial > Soil > Wetlands > Peat | place: Sweden: Norrbotten County, Stordalen... | reverse complement strand
CACGCGCGCTGCTCAGGCTCAGCCGTCCTTTGGCATCCCGCCAGTCGGTGGCCCGACAAAACTCCGTCACCAGCTCCGTCCGGGAAGGGCTGGCTGGGCCTTCGGAACGTCGGCTCAGCCGGTCCAGTAATGCCTGGCCGATCCATCGTCCGCTCACTCTTACTGCTCCGATCAACGCCCCGACTATGCAGCGGAAGAGAGTGAGTGTCTAGCGCTTTCTTTTACCGGAAAAGATGAGGGCTGCTGCTAACGGATCGTGTCGCGGTTGCATTCTGTGTTTGGTTTATGGGAATTGTGAGACTTATGGGAATGAGGGGAGGAATGAATGGAATTGACAATGGGGGGCGTTGTGAGTATAAACCGGGGCGTGAATGTGACTGCTCACCAGCGGCATCGGCATAAGAGGTTTCATGTGCCGCCGGAGGCGAAGGGTATAAGGTATTACCGGTTTCTGGCAGTGGCGCCCAGACGTCAGAGCGGTGAGGAATCGGCGCCGACGAACGCGGAGCTAGATACGCTGGAGGCGGAGCGGTTGGTGGCTCGGAGGGGGATGTGGTTTTGCGTGATGGCGCTGCTCTGCGTGATGATGTGGCTGTGGGGACGTTTCGGAGTGAGTGCAATCCTCCCGATTCTCCGCCCCGACCTCTTTCCTCCTCCTTAGGGTGGTACTGGAGCGGTCGGGATTGAACCTGCGGGGACAATGCCTCAGCGGTGGCGGGAAGGGCGCACGATTGAACTCGTTGATGTTTGCGAGGGCTCTTTCCGGGCCCTGTCTTCCATCCTCCTCGTCTGGTCGGCGGAGGGGAGGGCGGCGGTAGAGGCTGGGGCGAGCCAGTTGCTGGCGTGCTGCACGCCGGTTGCATGGGAAGTGCCCTCTTGTTTCGCTCTCGTCTCGCTCTTGTTTACCTCTTATTCTCCTCTTATTCTCCTCGTGTTTTCCGGTTTCTGCCCCCGCTGGGCTAAGGCCACTCCACCGGACTGCTCCCTCAGTTGGACAGCACAGGCTTAGCCGTTATTCAAACGGAATCCGATTTCTAATTCGGCTTGGCGTCCGTCGCCGCTTGCGCACGGCGCAGGCATTCCTGGTAGAACATGCGCACGGGGGCTCCGCCCATCGCGATGGCGCACCAGGCCGCCTCGTCCAGTTCCGCCTGCGTGATGCCTAGCTCGCGGGACCTCTGAAAGTGCGTGCCGAAGCACGGGTGGCATCGGCTTTGCAGGACCAGGCTAAAGAGTATCAGCTCCTTAGCTTTCTCGCTGAGGGCGCCGGCTGCTTGCACCGAGCGCATCAGGGCGCCAAAGGCTTTCTGGGTTTCAGCCGCAGAACCGGCAGCGCCGGTCTTTGCTTCGAAGATATCGGCGCAGCAACCGGGTTGGTGCGGGTCGGAGGGCGATGATTTATTCATGGCAGAAGGAGCGCAGACGCCCACGTCCGCGGGTTGGTTCTGAGTCGCTTGGCGTGGGGGTGGGCCTCCGCGCGCCGTTGGCACCGCCGAATTCGCAACCTCAATCCGCCCGCCGGAGGGGCCGAGAAACTTGCCAATAACAAAGGCAGGTACACCTCGCTCGGCGAGCGTCTGACGCAAGTTCTCGAGGCGGTCTGGCGCAATGGCGATGAGCAGGCCGCCGGAGGTCTGGGCGTCGCAGCCCAAATACACCTGCGCTTCTTCCACGTCCGGTGCGACTTGGAGGTGGGCGCCCAGGAACTCGCGGTTTCGTTCCACCGCGCCGGGAATAACCCCCTCGCGAAAAGCTTGAAGCGCCCCGTCGAAAGCAGGCAGGGCCTCCGCGAACACCTGGGCGGTGAGTTTGCCTTGGCGGGCCATGCGTATGAGGTGACCGAACAGGCCAAAGCCGGTGACATCGGTACAGGCTGAGGCTCCCGCTGCTTTCATGGCTTCGGCGGCAGCTTTGTTGAGCATGGCCATGGAGGTAGCGGCGGCGGCCATGCTCGCTTCATTGCCGCGCCCAATCTGTTCGCAGAATGCCAGCACGCCTGTGCCTAGCGGTTTGGTCAGCACGAGCACGTCATCGGCATGCGGGGTTTCCAGCGCCGCAGCGACTGCGGGATCAATGAGACCTGTGATGGCGAAGCCGAGCTTGATCTCGTCGTCTTTAATACTGTGGCCGCCGACCAGGGCCACGCCGGCCTGACCAAAGGTTTCCATGGCACCCGACAGCATGCGATACATGATTTCCCCATCCAGGGTTTCGGACGGAAAGGCAAGGATGCTCAAGGCCGTGCGCGGTTCGCCGCCCATCGCGTAGATGTCGGAAAGACAATTGGCGGCGCAGATGCGACCGAACAGGTGCGGGTCATCTACGCAGGGCGTGAAGACGTCCACCGTCTGGACCAGGCAGAGGTTGTCGGCGATGCGATAGATCGCGGCATCGTCCGCGGCGGCGAGGCCGGAAATCACCGCGGGATCATTCACCGGGGGGAGCCGGGTTAACACTGCCTCCAGGTCGGCGGGGGAGATCTTCGACGCGCAGCCGGCGTTGCGCACCAGGCTGGTGAGTTTGAGCTTGGAGAAATCCACCGGGTCCGGGCGTTCGCCGGCGCAGGGGCAGATTCTCTGGTCGCGAAAGACGTCGCAAGGGCAGGGGCGGCGCGGGTCGCAAATGCAATGTCCGAGCCGCATGGACCGCTCCATCACTCGCCGCCGCTTTGCCAAATCAATCTTCATTTCAATAGCTTACGCGCTTCCACCCCTGGCGTGCGTTCATTTCCTGACCGGACAGTGAAGCGCGTCCGGTCGAGGTAATCCAGCAAGGGCACGGCATACTTGCGGCTCACACCCAGCGCGTCGCGGAACTCCATCGTTGAGAAGCGTGGCTTTTGCGCGAACAATCGCAGCGCCTCCTGTTTGGCCGCTTCGAGCGCATCGCGATGGATGCAAAGACGCTCATCCAGGCGCACGAGGACAGCGCGTTCCACGAGCAATTTCACCATTTTCTCAATGCGCGCCAGCGGTTCGCCGAGGGCGGTGGCCAGGTCGGTGGCCGCAGGGCCCGCCCAGCCGGCCCCTAGAAACGCCTCGGTGACCCGCTCGCCAAGCCGTTGGTCGTGATCCGACAAGCGGGCGCTCCAGCCCGCGCGCGCGAACACAGTCCCCTGGCTTTCGAGCCGTTTGGAGTTGAGCAAAGACGCAACGGCGAGTTGGCAGACCTCCGTGCTGCCCCCTACGGTCGAGAACAACTCGTCGCGGCCCAAACCGGCCCGTTGCGGGTTCGCCGTGTGGAAAGACAGGATGGCTTGGAGCATCTTGCCCGCGGTTTCCTCGACTACGGCGCTGTGCGTGAGCGTGCCGCCCGGCAACGAAACTACGCGTCTGTTGGCCCGCAGCTTGTCGAGCAACGCCGCCATCTCATCGGAGCGCAGCAGACATTTAGTCTGGAGCTCAGCCGCCGAAAGCGGCAAGCCTTCGCGCAGCATCAGTTCGCACCAGCGCTCGGGATCATCCAGCGCGTCCCGCTGCGCCGCCAGCGAGTTCAAGGTCCAGGGTTTTTGGCGGCGCAGGCGGACGTTGCTCACCCCGAGAATTCGCCCTCCGCCTATGGTGGTGAGGCCGCTCTGGTCCTGCCCCGACAGGTTGGCGCGGACGACGAAGCGGTCGCCCGGAACCAGGGGAAGGGGCTCGGCTAGCCGCAATTGGACCATTTGCTTCTGGCCGGCAGTCATTTGGGTGGACTCCAGCATGGCGACGCGCGCCAGGACAGAGGCGGTCCCAATGTGAAGGTGGACCTCCAGGAAGTCTTCGACTTTGCCCTTCACCGAATCCAGGATTCGCAGCTCACCTTCGGCCATCGTTATTGGCGCGAGCGCATCGGACTCGCAGAGTACCATGCCGCGCCGCACTTCCAGATGGTCAACCTCCGGAAGGTTGAGGGCCACGCATTCGCCCGCGCGCGCCTCGGTGGCGTCTTCGCCATAGACCTGCATGCGCCTCACGTGACCGGCCAGGCCCGCCGGCAACAGCTTCAGCGGGTCGCCGATTCGCACGCGGCCGCTGGTAGGAATGCCCGTAATGACCGTGCCCGGGCCGCGAATGGTAAAGACATCCTCGACCCAGACCCGGAACATGCCTGAGCTGGATCGGTCTTCGCAGGCGTCCACGACCTGGTTGAGAGCGTCAAAGAAGCCCTCGTAGCCTTCGCCGGTGATGTTTGAGACTGGGCAGATGGGAGCGTTAGCCAGAAACGTCCCCGCCAGCAGGCGGCGCAAGTCCTCGATCACCGCCGTGCGCCGCTCCGCTTCCACCAGGTCAACCTTGGTCAAGGCCACCAGGCCGTGGCGCAACCCCATCAGCGTGAGGATGTGGAGATGCTCGTGCGTTTGCGGCATGATACCGTCGTCGGCGGCGACAACGAAGATGACGACGTCCACTCCGTGGGAGCCGGCGACCATGTTGCGGATGAAGTCCACATGGCCCGGGACATCAACCACACCCACGATGCGTTTATCAGCCAGGCGACAGGGGGCAAAGCCGAGGTCAATGGTCAGGCCGCGTTGCTTCTCCTCTGTGAGCGTGTCCGTCTCGCAGCCGGTTAGCAGCTTCACGAGAGCGGTCTTGCCGTGGTCCACGTGACCGGCGGTGCCCAGCATGATGTTCTTGCGGGCGGCGGTCATGCCTTGGTTGCACAGCCGAACGTTATCCGCCCAGCGGACGTGCTTCGATGCTTCGTAGCGCAGATTTGTAATCTGCCGTATCGCCGAATTGTATTCGGCAGCGTGTAGAGCAAGCCCCAGCGCGCAGGAACGGCGCACGCCGCGCGGATTGCAAATCCGCGATACAGCAGATTACAAATCTGCGCTACGCTAAAGAGGTACATCTCGCGAGTTCACGCATTGCCCGTTTTTTGAGCAATTCGCCCAAGCGCCGCCGCGACGGCGGGCACTTGCTCATCTGTGAGGGTCCGCATATCGAGTCGAACGAGGTCGTCTTCGATGCGCCCGAAAACGCACGCTTCATCGAGGCGCAGCCGGCGGGCCAGCTCCGACGCGCTCAGGCCGGGGACGGACACGCTCACCGTGACACTGGGGATGGTCTCAGTCGGCAATGAGCCGCTGCCCAGGTAGGCTACGCCGGCTTCAATATTCAGAGTGGCCGTCGGCGCGACTTTGGCAACGGCCTCCGCCAGCGCCTTGGCCCGGCCACGTAGCGCGCCTACCGGTGTGCAAATCATCTGATAGGTGGGATGCTCGCGTCGGAGTAACTCGGGATCGCGGAACAGATGCAACGTGCGCTCCAACACCATCAGGCAGGTCTTGTCCACCCGCATCGCCCGCATCAACGGGTGTTTGCGCAGACGTCCGATCATTTCCTTGCGGCCTACAATCACACCGGCCTGACTGGCGCCGATCAACTTGTCGCCGCTGAACAGGACCACGTCGGCGCCGGCCTCGATGGACTCGCGGACTGTCGGCTCATGCGGCAAGCCGAACTGTTCCAGGCCCAGCAGGGCCCCTGCGCCGAGATCGTCAATCATGGTCAGCCCCCGGCTGTGCGCCAGCTCGGCCAGTTGCGGCAGCGGTACCTCGCTCGTGAAACCGACGACGCGGTAATTGCTCGGATGCACCCGCATGATGGCCGCGGTGTCAGCGGTGATAGCCTTCTGATAATCCTTGAGGTGCGTGCGATTGGTGGCGCCGACCTCGACCAGCCGGGCGCGGCTCTGGGCCATCACTTCCGGCAGCCGGAACGAGCCGCCAATCTCGATAAGCTGGCCGCGGGATACGATAACCTCCTTATCCGCGGCCAGTGCGGCCAGCACCAGCATGGTGGCGGCTGCGTTATTATTCACTACTGTGGCCGCCTCCGCTCCGGTCAGCTCCGTCAGGATGTACTCCACCAGTTCGTCCCGCTCGATGCGCTCGCCGCTCGTGCGATCCACTGCCAGGGTGGAGTAGCCTTTCAGTTCCCCGAGTATCGAATCCACCACACTTCCGGGGAAAACCGCCCGGCCCAGGCCTGTATGCAGGATGACGCCCGTTGCGTTGATCGCTGCGCAGAGATGCGGCGTGGTCGCCTGCCTGAGGAGTATGGCGGCGCGAGCGAGCACGGCCTCGGCCGTCACCTGCTCGGACTCGCAGCGGGCGGTGGAATCCGCGAGTATCTCTTCGCGCACGGCGGCTGCCGCGCTGCGCAGGCAATCGGTTACTAGCGGCAGCGGGTGCGTTTTCATCCACCCGATAACCGCCGGGTCTTTCAACAGCTCGGTGATCGGGGGAATGCGCTTCAGCAAATCCTGCTTCGGTTCCGGTGCCATAGGTTCCTTTCCTTCAACCACGCTTTGGCCCGGCTGTCCATGTTATTCGGTTGAGTAGCGCCTAAGACAAGCGCCCGGTGACAGACGCCAAGGAGGTGGGGGTGGGGAACCCCGCGGAAGGAAACGTTCTGTCACCGGACTTTAACCTTTATCAGACAGGCATCCATCTGCCACAACCCGTCCGTTGGCATTCCTTCACCATCTTTTGCCGGTGCCGCCCAGGGCCGGATTTCCTGTCGCCGCTGGCTCTCGTGTATTGAATGGATTGAGGTGAGCTCGATGGTAAAGAAAAAGGGCGGCTCAGGTTGCTGAACCGCCCTTCCAAACAGAAACCCTACAAAACAGAAAGACGAATTACCCCAGTAGCTTCTCATCTGAAGCCTTCGCGTTTAACTCAGGGCTTTCCCGGGAATAGGCCCGGGGTTCCTCCGGGACGTCAAGCGCTACCTGGCCGCCGCCTTTCGATCAATCCACTTGCCGACAGGGTGATGATTGAATTGGGCAAACCGGTCGAGCAGGCGCTCCAGATTGTCCTCTACCAAAAGTGAGGCAAAGTGCTGCGGCTTCAGGAAACGACGCTCTTGCATGTGCGCAAGGAATTCGATCAAGCGGTCGTAGAATCCCGCCACGTTCAACAAGCCGACCGGCTTGTGGTGGATGCCAAGCTGGAGCCACGTGAAGGCTTCGAACAGCTCCTCCATCGTCCCAATCCCGCCTGGCAACGCCAGGAACGCGTCGGCCAGATCGGCCATCTTCTGTTTTCGCTGGTGCATGGAATCCACGGCAATGAGGGAAGTCACACCGGCGTGAGCCAGTTCGCGGGCGATCATCCGGTGCGGGATGACGCCGATGACCTCGCCGCCTGCGGCGATCGCCGCGTCGGCGAGGATGCCCATGAGCCCGACATTCCCGCCGCCATAAACGACTGTCAGCCCGCGTTCGGCCAGGACTGTGCCGCAGTTCCGGGCTGCCGCGGCATAATCCGACAGCGCCCCGGGACTGGAACCGCAGTAGATGCAGACCCGCTTCATTTAGGGATAGGAGACTGCCCGCTAAACACACTAAATGACGCCAAAAGGAGCAAAGGCCGTATCCCAGAAGCGGTGCGGGCTGCGACCATTGCAGTCCGTGCCCGACTTAGATTCTTTTCGCGTATTTAGCGGGTTGAATTCAGAACTTATTCTTTCGGTAGGCTCCCAAAGCCGGGGCGTCGGCGTTCACTTCCGGCCCGAAATAGCGCAGGCAGACGAGCGGCTCGGTTTCGCTGGTGTTCTCGAATGTCACACCCGCCTTGGCGCCGTCTTCGGTGCAGAAGTATTCGTCCTCGGTCAGCTCTTTGAAGCGGATGAGCTTGGGGCTGTTAAGCGGCTGGCCGTTGATCTTGCCGCTGCCCTGGACGCAGGTGAGGCCGTAAGCACCGTTGTCCTTGATGGTGCAGCAGACACCGGGCTCGACGGTTAATTCCTTGGCGGAGAAGAGCTGTTCGTCCTCGATCTTGCCATAGACAATCCAGCGATCCACGAAGCCCTCTTTGCGGGTGTCGGCCACGGGGACGGGTTCGAGGTAGTGGTGGTCTTTGAACTTCGGGTCCACGTTGGCATCCCAGTCCAGTTGATCCACGATGAAGTCGAAGTCCTTGTGCTTGCTCTTGGGCATATCCTTGACGAGCAGGGACCAGGGTACGTAGCGGCCTTCGACCAAGCTTTGATACATGCCGAACACATCGCTGCCCCACTGCGGCTCGTAAGTGCACAGAGAGCCGGGGGCGTGCAGGAGACACGGGCCGACCAGCCAGCCGGTGCCGGGCTTCAGGCGATAGGCCTTGGAGAGGTCGAGAATGCCGTTGTCGCCCTTGTTCCAATCCTCGATGCACTTGCGGACCTGGGCCTTGGTAGTGCCGGGTTCGAGGCCGAAGAAGGTGTGGGGGAAATTGTTGCCCACATTGTTGTGCTGCGGCGGGAAGTAGTAGGACTCCGGTTTGCCCTCCTGGCCGACGAGCTTGGCCTGCTTGGCACTCTGGTGCATGTGTAACGGGATTGGCCCCATGTTGTCGAAGAACTTCGAGTACACCGGCCACTTGCCATACTTGTTCCAAATGGACTTACCTACTATGGCGGCACCGCAATCCGCGACCGCCTGCCGCAAGGTGAAGCGCTCTTTGCCGACTACGCAGTAGGAAAGGCCTTCGTCGGGCACGCGGCCCTCGTTGGCGGCCTCGGTAGTGGAAGCGAACCAGCGCTCGTCAATCCCGCCGCGATTGGCGCCGTAGGCGTAAGTGTCGTCCGGGTGCAATTTGATGCGCAAGCCCGGCTGGAGGAAGGAGCGTGGGACCCAGTTGGGCGCGAGGCGCAGCAGGCCGCCGGTGTCCTGCAAGGCGGCTTCAACGCGGGAGCTGACGTTCTTCGTGACGGTTTTAAGTTGTGTGACGGTGTTCATAGGTTTGAGGCTAAAATTGCTTAATGGGTTAACAGAGTCAAATGAGTGATATGGTTACATTGCTAAGTCTGTGAATCGGCGATCATCCGTTGCCGGGGCGAACGTTGGCAAATCTGTGCGCGGGTGGCAAGTCTTCGTTAAGAAATGAAGCTTCACCTGCGGCTTTCCCTTCCGGTAGGCTCATCCGCATGATTCGACGAATTGCTCTCCTTATGCTCGCGGTGTGCCTGGGCGCGCACGCCCAGAACGCGGGTCAAGCACCGCTGCCAAAGATCCGGATCAGCGCCGACGGGCATGGTTTTGTGACCGCGAAAGGCAAGCCGTTCGTGCCGTTTGGGCTTACTTACTTTCGTTCGAGCACCGGCTGGGCACCTCAGGTTTGGAAGAAGTTCGACGCGGACGCCACGCGTCGCGATTTCATCCGCATGAAGGAACTGGGCGTGAACTGCGTGCGGGTGTTCATCAGCTACGGCTCGTTTTACATGGAGCCAGGGAAGCTGGAACCGGAGGGGTTGGCGAAGTTCGACCAGTTTCTCGAGCTGGCAGAAGAGCAGGGAATCTATGTCCATCCAACCGGCCCCGACCACTGGGAAGGCTCGCCGGAATGGGCACGGGGCGATCGAATCGCGGACGAGGGCGCGCTTGCGGCGACGGAGGCCTTCTGGCGCCTGTTTGCGGGGAGGTATAGAGGGCGGACGGTGCTGTTTGGCTATGACTTGCGGAACGAGCCGGAAATGGGGTGGGACGGGCCGGTGATGCTCAAGCGCTGGAACGACTGGCTGGGCCACAAATACAGCACGGGGGAAAAGCTGGCTCAGGCTTGGTCGGACGCGAACGAGATCTTGGCACTGGGCAGCGTCCCGGTGCCCAAAGCGAACGACGCGCCGGGAAGCCGCGAGCTGCTCGACTATCAGCGTTTTCGTGAGGACCTGGCCGACGAATGGACGAGGCGGCAGGTGTCGGCAATTAAGGACGCCGACCCGCAGGCGTTGGTGACAGTGGGGCTGATTCAGTGGTCCGTGCCCTCGCTCCTGCCAGGGGTGCGGCATTACGCGGGCTTCCGACCGGAGCGACAGGCGAAACTGCTGGACTTCATGGAGATCCACTTCTACCCGCTCGATCGCGGGGCCTACGAATATCGCAACGACGAGGAAGAGGCGCGGAACCTGGCCTACTTGCAGAGCGTCGTGGGCGAAGTGGCCAGGACCGGCAAGCCGGTGGTGGTGGCCGAATACGGCTGGTACGGCGGCGGCAAGCCGCGCTTCGACGGCGGGAAGCATCCCTTTGCCTCGGAGGAGCAGCAGGCGCGCTGGTGCCGGAAGCTGGTAGAGACGACCGCAGTCATTGCCGTCGGGTGGCTGAACTGGGGGCTTTACGATCAACCCGAGGCGACCGACCCGAGCGAGTTCAGCGGCCTGCTGACGGCGGACGGTAAACTCAAAGCCTGGGGCCGCGAGTTCCAGAAGCTCGCCCGGCAGCATAGCGACAAGAGGCTTCCGAGCCGAATGACCATCTCCGCGCCGGCACTGGACTGGGACGCCTGCCTGACGAGCGCAAGCGCTGGCAACAGCTTTCGCGAACAATATTACCAGGCGCTACAGCGAGCGCACACACAGGAATAGCCGCAGTCAGTTCCCGGTTCCCCGCCGCGCCTGCAAGGTAGGTGTTCACCCCAGTAGCCCAGCTTGAGCGCCAGGGCTAGGCTGGGTTTTACTAACAATTGCCAAAAAGTATTATTATGATTGTAACAGCAGAACACACCACAGCACTGCGCGTTACGCGCGTCATCAATGCGCCACGGGAACGAATCTTCGAAGCTTGGACCACGCCGGCGGACATAATGAAATGGTTTGCGCCGGAAACCTGTCACGTGCTCTCAGCCAAGATCAATCTTCGCCCCGGCGGAGATTATCACTTCCGGGTGAAGTCGGAGGAGAAGGGCGAGATCAACCTGAGTGGAGTCTTTCGCGAGGTGAAGCGACCCAGCAACCTAGTTTATACTTGGGGCGTCAGTGGCCATCCGAAGCTGGAATTCGGGGATTCGCAAGTGACGGTCGAATTCCTCGACCGAAAGGACGCGACGGAGATTCAAATCACTCACGAGCAATTGCCGAACGAGGAAGTCAAGGAGGACCAATCAAATCGTCTGGGCCGACATACCAGTGAAGGACCTCGATCGGGCAATACGCTTTTACTCAGCGGTGCTCGGCGCTCCGATCAAGAAGGAGCAGCACGAGGGCATGAGTTTTGCCACGCTGCCGCATACGGACGAGCATGGAGTGAGTGGTTGTCTTACCACGGGCTGCGAAGGTCACAAGAGCGAACCGTCGCAGCACGGGCCATTGCTCTATTTCAATTGTCAGGGGCGGCTTGACCAGGCCGTCGCGGCAGTCGAACCGAACGCCGGCAAGGTGCTCCAACCAAAGCATCCAATCGGCCCCTACGGCTTCCGCGCTGTCGTGCTTGACAGCGAAGGCAACCGCATCGCCCTGCACTCGATGTGACGTGGCGGCGCGCGGACATTCCTGTCCGCAGCCTACCTCTCCCGAATCGGCGGTAGCGCTCGCTTCGGTTGTCGGTCTCAGCAGTTCACGTTGCTGCGGACAGGAATGTCCGCGCGCCGGGGCTGTGGGGCCTGCTCGCTCAAGGTTGAGTTTGCTCGAGCTTGGCTCAACTATGGTGCTTGGGCCCTCTTCTTTGCCATTTACCGGAGTCTTGGTTGACACCGCCGACCCAGGTCGGCGCCCCAAATAGGCGAGCCGTTGGCCCCTCACCGGCTGCCGCCCGCTCCGCCCACCGCCGCGGACAGGTCGGGAGCCTCCCCGTAGGCGCCGGGTAGGCGCAGGCGGTTATCCGTTTCACGCCTCACGCTTCAC
>Ga0224558_1004087_pt1 | contig 11583 bp, 14 predicted proteins | sample 714S32024metaG_FD_180682 | JGI IMG/M metagenome (GOLD analysis project Ga0224558, IMG submission 180682) | Peat soil microbial communities from Stordalen Mire, Sweden - 717 S3 20-24 | ecosystem: Environmental > Terrestrial > Soil > Wetlands > Peat | place: Sweden: Norrbotten County, Stordalen... | reverse complement strand
CTGGACGTGACAAACAGCCACGGAGCCTCGCCAAGTTCTTTGCCGAATCACCTCTGGCAAAGGTGCCAATCGATCTGGAGAGGACGCCGGACTACGGCCGCCTGGTTGACTTGTGAGTGGATTCCTGCTTGACACCAACGTTGTTTCCGAGCTCGTGAAGCCCAGGCCTGAGCCCGCAGTTACGAAGTGGATCGATGCCACTGATGAAAACCTCCTCTGCCTGAGCGTCCTCACCTTCGGCGAGATTCGCAAGGGCATTGCTTCCCTGCCTGATGTGTCTTCTCGCCGTGTCTCTTTGGAAACATGGCTAGACCATGAGCTCGCTCTGCGTTTTGCGGGCCGCATTCTGGCCATTGATCAAGCGGTCGCCGATCGCTGGGGCGAGATTACCGCGAAGGCACTCGCCGCGAAGTCCCCGCTCCCCGTGATTGACGGCCTTCTTGCTGCTACCGCCCTGCAGCACAACCTTACTCTGGTCACACGCAACACCCGGGACGTGGCTCTTACGGGAGTCTCAGTATTCAACCCATGGACCTCGTGAACGCAGCCCAGCGCTGCAACGATGTCGAAGTTTTCTTGGTTCGGATGCGCGTGAAAGGGCTACTTACGTCAATCGCGTCGGCCTGTTTCAAATCAGCGGACAGAATCCTCAGCAATGCTGGTGACGATCGGCAGGCGCCCTTGGGACCTTATTATGGAGCCAACTCCACGCTTCTCACATGAGGTGTCCCCCTGCCTTTCGTGTCGGCGATTTTCTATCTATGTACCTCTGATACCTGTTGTCCGCATCGCAACAAATGGATACTTAATGCACGGACACCATGTCAGCAAAACTCTCCAGCCTACGCAAACGCTTGGCCAAGCTTGAGCAGGAGCAAGCGGACAGAGCAAAGGTCGAGGAACTGGCGAATTGTAATTGCCCCGAGGCAAAATCCGCGGTGTCGTTCCTAGCAGTTTGTCCCCGAAAATTCGAAGAAGAAAGATATTGGTAGAGGCGAAGAAAGGGAATCACGTCCGGCCGAGCCTCGGCAACGCTTCAAGATCCAGTCATCGGAGAAATTCTGAATGTCGCTAGAGAAACCCTCCCAAGATTGTTCCGTTCAATCGTCACCCACAAATCCGCCCCGCAAGCCGCCCGCATCGGAGCGCACAATTCAGGCTAACCGCAGAAACGCACTTCGCTCCACTGGGCCGAAAACCGACCGGGGGAAGCGCACTGTAGCCCGCAACGCGCTCAAACATGGACTCCTCGCGCGGGAGGTCGTGATTACGGCCGGGGATGGCGAAGAGAGTTTGGAAGAATTTCACGACCTGGTCAAACAGCTCCATGAACAGCATGAACCCATTGGTGTCATCGAGGAAATGCTCGTACAAACGATTGCGACTTGTTGGTGGAAGAAAGCGCGCGTCCTCCGTGCCGAGAACGGAGAAATACGCAAGCGGCTGGACACGCTGGCAGTAGACCGGGCACTGCGAAATTCAGACAAGGGTAACAGTGACCTAGAGCTAACGGAGATCTCCTTACTTCTCGGTGCCGAGAACAAGGGCCAGCGGGTACTTATCGGTGCCGAGAACCAGGGCCAGCTGGTGCTTCTCGGTGCCGAGAACCCGGGCCAGCCGGCGTTAACCAAGGACGGAATGTCTGTCGTGCGAGAAGCACTGCGCGATTTGCGCAAGAATCACCCAGGTCTGGAATACATGACTGCACTTCTGCAGAAAGCGAAATCCGAGGTCGCTCGTGATGGTCACATCTCGTTATTAATTCGGAACAGGATTTTTCATGCGTTCCGTGGCTGGGACTACATCTTCGCATCGCTTTGTCTCGTCTCTGGCCCCCCAAAAGCAAAAAAAGAAGACCGACCATCGGAAAAGGTTGCGGACGAAAAAGCTGTGGACAAACAAAGCGACAAAGAGCGCGCCGCTGTCATCGCCGCCTTGATTGACCAGTATCTGGAAAAGATTAGCGAGCTCAAGCGAAATGTGACAATACGCGAGGACCTCGCACGAGACGCGGAGGCGCGAAGCTTCAGCTTGCCACCCGCGGATGCAACCGACAAACTCCTGCGCTACGAAGCTCACCTGGACAGGCAACTTTATCGCGCCATGGACCAACTGGAGCGTCTACAGAGGCAGCGCCGAGGAGAAAACGTGCCGCCTCCTCTGAACATCAATCTGGGAAGAAGGAGATAACCGTTTTTGCCAAACAAAGCCAAGAAGTGCTTTGTTTTCAATCGACATGTGACCGTGGGAGTTGCAGTCATTTTGCCCGAGCAGTCGGAAAATCTTTGTGAGACGGAAAGTCATGATGTGATTCGAGCGGATAAAAAAGCAACTTGACATTTAGCGAACAGAAAGCGAATAGTGCGCAGGGCAGCGAGTTGCTCAGGAGGGTTCAAGTCCCTCTGGCGCTCAGATGAGGAGCGTCATATCCAAAGGCGGGGGTAATTCCTCGCTGGCCGGAGAAAGCGGAAGGTATGGAGACGTCTAAACGGGCACGAAAGCGAAAGCCGGATACAGCCAAGGCGAACCTAAAGCCACCGCTTGGTAGTACTCCGGAGGGCAGGGTGTCCACCGCAAGGTGGAATCTGAAGGGCCTGCGGAGAAGTACCGGGCCGTAATCGATGGGGGAGACCCCGTGATGAACCGGTCAGCCCATTGGTGGGGCAAGGTCGAGCCTGTTATTCGGGGGCGAAGGCGTTCTCATTCACCCACCCATTAACCAAGGTGATTGCGGGCGGCACGGTACGGAAGAACAGCGCGTGACCCCTGGAGAGCTGACAGAGTCCCTGGGTGGCACCAAGGTAAAGCGAACCTATAAGCGCAAGCGAAGTGGCGAGCGACGCTCTGTCAGCAGTCCGACGGCTGCATAGTACCTGAAGCATGGCGAAAGCTACGTGACCGGGCAACCGGCGACGGAATGGATCGGGGAAGGACAGCCGGCGAAGATAGTTGGGAAGAGAAAGGAAACCAGATGAGCAAGGACGAGGGAGGTCGGAACAGTTCCTTCAGTGAAAAACCCGTACGCTCTCGCCCGAGGAGACTGGTGGATTGGATCAACCCGACGGGTGCTAAGAAGGCCCATTCATTAATCGACAAGGTGTACAAGCGGAAGAACCTGGAGATGGCCTGGGAAAAGGTGAAGGAGAACCGGGGTAGCGGAGGTGTGGATGGGCAGAATCTGGAGGCTTTCGAAGCGCAGCTGAACCAGCAGTTGGATCGGCTGCACCAGGAGTTGAAAGAGGATGCTTATCGACCTCTGCCGGTGCGCCAACACCCGATCCCGAAGAGAGACAAACCCGGTGAGTACCGAATGCTAGCCGGCGATCTACGACCGCGTATGTCAGCAAGCGCTGCTCAATCGGATAGAGCCTATCTTCGAGCCGGTATTCGATGATGCTAGCTTTGGATACCGGCGAGGGCGATCGACGAAGGATGCGCTGCGTAAAGTGTGGAAAGAGATTCAAGGCGGGTCGGAGTGGATCGTGGATGCGGACCTCCGAGACTTTTTCGGGTCCGTGGATCACGAGAAGCTTCTCACGCTGGTAGCCCAACGGGTAGCGGATGGCCGCGTGCTCCGCCTCATCAAGGCGATGCTCAAGGCAGGAAGCTACGGCAAAGGACGACTCTTTCCTAGTGAGCGTGGCACTCCGCAGGGTGGGGTGGTTTCGCCCGTCCTCAGTAACATTCTTCTGACGCCCTTTGATCGGGAGATGCGGCTGAGAGGGTATCAGCTTACGAGGTATGCCGACGATTGGGTGGTTACCTGTAAATCGGCAGCAGAGGCACGAGCCGCCGTGGACGCGGCCCGCCGAATCCTGAAACAGCTGGGTGTGGAATTGCATCCGCAGAAGACGCGGATTGTTCATGTCCGGTACGGTTTCGAGTTTCTCGGCTACAAAATCAAGCGTGGGAAGAAAAAGCTCCGTCTTCCCGAAAGCAAGATTCGTAGCGGATTACGTGCGGGGGCGCTCTATGCGTATCCTCGGGCGAAATCCATCCGTCGTTTCATGGACCAAGTGCGGCAGCGGACCAAGCGCAACATGCCTCTGACGACCCCAGAGTTGATCGAGAAACTGAATCCGCTCCTGCGAGGTTGGGGTGAGTACTACAAACGAGCCCACGTCCGAACGCTCTTCCACCGTCTCGACAGATGGATCGTGCGACGCATTCGGTCGCATCGGTTCAAGCGATGGCGCAACAACCGCGAGCGGCAGTTGCCTGAATCGCTGTTGTACGCCGAGTACGGGTTGGTTAACCTGATTAGGCTAATTCCTTCTCTGGCATCTCGGCAGTTATGAAATCTTTGCGAAAGCTGCATACGGGAAAACCGTACGTGCAGTTTGAGAGGCGGACGGAGGCCAGCGTGAGGGTTACCTCATGCGCCTCCTCCGACCCGAGTGGTCGGTAATGGCAAAGTCCGAGCAAGCGCAAACAGGTGACAGGACCCGTGGACTCTCTGGCACACAAACGCTTTCGCGAACGTCCCCTCGCTGTGTCTCAGGCCCGAGTTTGTGCACCCAGGGTGCACAAACATCGGGATTGCCTTTGTGGTCTGAGCGCGGGCTAAATGATGACGAGGACAGGCAGCATTTCGTGGGAAGTGTCCTGGTGTGTCGCAGGCCCGAGTTTGTGCAGCATGGATGCACAAACAACATGGGAGTGCTTTGTGGCCCGAGCGCTTGAATACTTTCTTGCATCCGGCCCGCTTCAACGCGCCCATTTGCAAGGCCCGGTTCTGATCGTCGGTTCTCGCGCATAACCGTATTTGACTACTTTGGACCACCAGTCTTTTTGGGTTCAGACGACTGATTGACCTCTCCCCGCGCAGGCTGGCTGGCGTCGGACTCGCAGATTTCTTCAACGTCCGCAAGATCGCGCAACCGGCCGGCCGCGAGTTTCGATGCAATGAGGTCACTCTTGGAAATGAAAAAGGCCGTGAGGCCGCTCTTCGCGTCGATCACGCCTTCGACTCGCCGCGGCCATGCCTCATCAAAATTCACGCCATCGATGCCAGGGAGAATATCGACCGCGACCGGCTCCCGTCCAAAGCGGACGAGTTTTCGGGGATCCGCAAGATCGTCAACGGTGATGTTGCTGAGGGGAGCACCAAAGTTGGCAAGCGCCGCATCGGTCGCCTTCGCGTTCGCCGGGTCCGCCTTGATGAACAAGTCGAGGTCTTGAGTCGCGCGGGGCTGCGCGTGGAACGAAACCGCGTACCCACCGACAACCAGATACTTAACGCTGTGGTCGTTGAAGACAGACAAGAGTTTTTTGAAGTCGTCGAACATCGCGGGCCGGCTCCTTCATGGCGTAAGCGGAAAGGGTAAGCTCTGCAACGGCGCTCATGCGCTCATGGACCGGGCGGCTCTGCCAGTACCGGTATTCGTCAGCCTTCATTTCCTTATGGCTGTCGTATATGCGGATGCTCTTGTCCATACCCGTTTGTAGCAGGCAGCCGGTCGCTTTTCAACGATTACTTTTGAGAGAGACTTTTGAGACGCGAAAACCCTTGATTTCCGGGCCTCCGCGAAACGTCTCGCAACTTACCCCTTTGTGAAACATCAGAGGCAGGGAGGGGACACTTGCTCCCAGATCACTAAAAGTCAGGCGGGTAACCTTGGATGCAGCATTCACAACTGGCAGAGATCTCGAAGGTAGGCAGATTCTTTTGATCGACGACCTCTTTCAATCAGGAGCGACCATGAATGTCGCCGCACAAACGCTTAAGAGGCAGAGCTTGGTAAAATCACTCTACGCGATCGCACTCACGCGCACGAGGAACTAAAGGATGGTCTCTGTTTTTGTCGCCGGCTCTCGCGCATTGTCGAGGCTCAACCCGCAACTTAGAGAACGACTCGACGTCGAGTCGACTTGATCGTCGTATTTTCCGTTCGGAAAAAGCGTCAACTCATTCACATATTCTGTTAGCCAGTCTGCTTTTTCAGGTAAATACACGAAACCGTTTTCGATAACGCTGCAGCAGCTGTACATTCGCATGACCGCAGCATTTCGATTGTGCAACTTGGTTGCACAAGGCCCGCGAGATGCCGAAGGTCAGTTTAAGCGGTGGGGCGTCCCCTTTTACGGGGCACGCATGGTGGTGCGCTCTGCAATTTTGCGTTGTTCCGCCAAAAACCAAGCATCCTGATAAAGTTCGCGAAGCCAAGTTTGAGAAGACGCCAAGACCACTTGCAGGTCAAGCGCATGGGGCGCATTGGGTAATAAAGAAAGCTCAGCGACGATGGAAGCCGCAAGAAATCGCGGTCCGTCAAGCAGGGGATAAGTACGTTCTTCGCAAGACAGCGTAGCTTGTCCAGAGGTCGCCTTAACACGCGAAGACGGAAGAAGGCAGCCTCCGGTGCTCCCATTGGGTTAAACTAATCCGTTGGGGAAATGGTTTTCCGAAGATGCCGAACTGAGCGTGGGGAGAGTGGCAGCGGATCGCTCTAGCTCGCGCCGTCCTCCGTCGGGCGCCTATCGTCCTCTTGGACGAACCCACAAGCGTCATGGACTCGTGGGCCGAGGTCGACTGGTTGGCGCGATTCCGCCGCGTTGCTGCCGGTCAAATAGCCATTGTCATCAACCATCGTTTCATCACCGCGATGCTTGCGGATGAGATTCATGTGATGAAATCGGGCAGGATCGTCGAATCCGGTACCCACCAGGACCTCGTTCTGCGCAAAGGTTTTACTCCGAGTGTCGAAAATTCCTCCGGTCCAATGCATTGTTTGGCGCCGTGGGGTGACTTGCGCTGGAATGAATCCCTTCGAATGGTGCGCGTACACAAGTGATTTTGCAAAGAAACAGCCGGACAGACATGCGTCTAGAGACGAGAACCAGTAGTTCGACGATCCCGGAAGTCGACCTGATGCTCTGCTGTGCCCGGACGTGCAACACGCCCCAAATCACAGTTCGAGTCAAGGAAATAGTGGCTCAGGATATTAATTGGCAAGTGTTTCTTCAACTTGTCACATCCCATGGGGTAAGGCCGCTAGTTTACCAGATATTGCATAAAGCCTGCTGGGAAACTGTGCCCGAAGCCGCGCGAAACGAACTGAGTCACTTCTATTCCGCCAATTCCGCCAAGAATCGGTTCTTGGCCGGCGAACTGCTTCACATACTTCAGCTCTTCGAGGCCGAGCACATTACTGCAGTGCCCTTCAAGGGGCCTGTGCTGGCTGCTCTTCTCTACGACAACTTGGCGCTGAGGGAGTTTGTAGATTTAGACATCCTGGTCCAAGAGCGAGACATTCCCAAAGCCAGGGAGATTCTATCGAACCAGGGCTATCGATCGAATTTGGCAAGCGCGGCTCTCACTCCAGATGCTAACAATGACGAACTATACTCTGCCTCGACGGGAATGATGGTCGAACTCCACTGGCAGTTTTCGCCGCGGCGATTTGTATCTAGCCTGGCGGCGGAAGATGTTTGGAAGGGCATAGAGCCGGTTGTGCTCTTGGGTCGGCAAGTCTGGTCATTTTCCTCTCAAGACATGTTCTTATTCCTGGCCTTCCATGGTGGGAAACATAGCTGGTCTGCGCTGAAATGGCTCTGCGATCTAGCCGAATTCATTCGATCGAATCCTGAGCTCGATTGGCCTCGCCTTCTCAACCGAGCTGAAGCCTTAGGTGCAGTGCGAACGTGTCGGCTTGGGATCTATTTGGCGGCGGATCTGCTGCAGGCCGAGGTGCCATCAAGCGTTGTCCGTGCGGTCCGCGAGGATGCTCAGGTTAGGCGCCTTGCCCAAGATGTTCGGCTGCGCATAGAAGAACCTCGGGATGTGGACCCAATCGAGGGGCAGATCTTCAACCTGAAACTAAAAGAACGTTTACGCGACAAGCTTCGCTACGTCTTTCTGCAATGCACACAGTATTCAGGCGAAGAAGAGCACTTTCTCTCACTACCTTCGACTCTATCATTCATGTACATTTTTGTCCGGCCGATTTGGTTAGTTCGGCGATACGGATTCTCGATGCTGAAGCGCATCGTGCGCTAGCGGAACTCAGGGCGTATTTCAGCAGAGAGTGTGCGACTAGTGGCGCAGCCGCCCTCACCTTCTCCCTGCAGACCGCTAGAGGTGACTGCCATGCAAGGTCAAGTGGCAGTCGCTGCACAGCGTGATCAGGTTCTGCTCGGAGTCATCCCCGGATTGACTGCGAAATTCCTCCCCAGAAACTTCTTGGGTGATAGTTCAAGGATGTGTGTCCAATAAAATCGAACGTCAGCTCGACCTGCGGAACCGACGCTCTCCAGCTTTTCTTTCAAATCCCGTTTATCGCTGCCACAGTCTCTGCTGTAACAGGGGTCCCATCACTGCGCAGTGTCAGCACGAGCGGCGGCAAATTCCCAGGATGTTATTCTGATACCGGCATGAAGCTCCTGCGCAAGTTCCGGTCTCTAAATCCCGGGGAACGCAGCCTGCTGCTCCGGACGGTTCTTTTGGTGGCGTTCTTACGCGCCGCGCTCTGCCTGCTGCCATTCGTCCGGTTGAAGGATTACTTGGCCCGTCGAGCCGCGCACCATCCGATCCGGCAAGACATCCCTGTCGCGCACCTCGTCTGGGCGGTCCGCACCGCCGCTGCGTACATCCCCCGCGCTACCTGCCTGACGCAGGCTTTGGCGGCGAAATATCAGCTCGAACGTTCAGGCCACTGCGCCCGGATCCATATCGGCGTCGCGAAAGAGAACGGCCAGTTTCGGGCCCACGCATGGTTGGAATGCGAGGGTGAAGTAGTGCTCGGGGGAGGGGTCACCGACCGTTACGCGCGTCTCCTCGCAGTCGATTAGCTGACGGCTTCCAGTAAACCTTTAGAGCGCATCGCTTCGGAGAGCCGGAGCAGATCGGCTTCTAGAATCTCGGGCTTGACGTCGAACTCTTCCAGCATCGTGCGGTGCGCGACGGCGATCTCGCCGTTCCGTTCGAGCAACTCCAGGAAGCGTGATCCCACGGTGTCCAGGCCGAAGTACGTTCCGGTTTCCAGGTTCAACAGGATCGTCTCGTTGCCTATCTTGCGAGTGGCCACGCCATCGGGAATGCGCAGGTTGTCATTCAGTGTCATGGTCTCGGTCCTCCTCCAAGTGCTTAAGAATAGTTTCCCGCACGGCCGGCAGCAAAGCAAATTCGCGCGGATAGTGAATCGCGTACGCCGGTACGTCCGCCGTCAACTGTCCAACCGCCTCGAACTGGCTCCGGAGAAAAGCTGCGTCCTGGATGTCGAGATTATAGGCGCGTTCCACCAGAGCCCAGAATGCCCGCCCCGGTGAAAGTCTTTCGATGGAAACGGCAGAGGTATCGTCGGCTAGGAAGAAAAGCTTCCGCATCGGCGCCGGGCTGTTGGCGAACGGTAGAAGGTCCGTATCACTGACGCGGCGTTTGATGGTGTAGTGCGCCACATCCGCGGTATGCGTGTCTTCCCGCAGAAGCTCTTCGGCCGTCGATGGCCAAAGGCGAACGCCGGGATAGCTCGGCAGCGCGGTCCAGCTTCCGTGCTCCGCGCGTAACACCAGGCAATCGTCGGAGATCAGCGCGCACCCCTTCTGGACGAAACTTGCGGCCAGCGTGGACTTCCCCTGGCCGCTCTTCCCGGCAAAAGCAATCACGCCGTGGGCGGTCAGCACAGCACTTGCGTGCAACACGATTGGTTCCCGCCGGCTCAGCACTAGCGGAATTACTTGATCGAGGAACAGATGTCGTACTGTCACCTCTGGTATGCCCGGCAAAGGACGGCATTGAATTTTTTCTGCGTCCGCGGACAGGAAGAAATCTCCACAGGAAGGGAAGCGCAGCAGATAGCCGTCACCAGTGCGGGCGAAATGGACCCAAGCTTCTTTGCCGCCTTCCTCCTCCTCGTTGTCTTCCCCAGAAGTCCAATGGTGAAACCAGACGAAATTGCCGGGCGAGGGGTTTCCCGGAGGCAGGAGTTCAAACCGGCACTCCACGGCGAAGACCTTTGCTGGGGTGAGTTCCGGCAGGGGGATGTTGCTTGCGAGTGCCAGATCGCAGATGCGATAGGCGTGGGTCAAGCTCATTCGGAGTACCGCGTGACCACTTCTGCCACGAAGACCGCCGCCGCCTCGCGGTTGCGGAAGAGGTCCGGATGCCGGCGGAAGACTTCGTCCTCGATCTCGGTCAGCGTCCGAACGCCATCGCAGAGGTTTACCACTGTTCGCCGCCCCTCACCGCGGGCGGTGAGCTTCGGCTTGAATCCGGGCTGTGTGCGTTGGAGATCTTCCGCTGGAATCAGCATTCCCTTCCATGTCGAGTGCCGGAAAGAATCCTTCTTGGAGCCGGTATTGCCGTTCAGTACATCAACGTTCCAGTTGACCAGCGAGTCGGTTGGCCGGATCACCATTCGGATCCGCACCAAGTCGCCCTCGGCCACCTGGACCGCGCGGTCAATCGGAAAGTAAATCTGGCGCCGCTGGATCCGCTCCGGGGCGAGCGGTGAGTTTGTCATCGAGATTCCCGGCGCGAGTTCTGCGGTGAACCAGCCGCCCAAACCATGCATCGTGCCAGACCGGCGGATCACCGCTGTCGCTTCGCCATGGAAGGGCTCTGTCGTGGCGTGATTCAGATCAACATTGGCAATGACCACCGCGTCGCCGCAAACGCTCCCGGGAGAGAGGTTCACCTGATAGCCTGTGTTAGCCGCGAGCACACGAGCGGAATGGAAATCGAAACCCGCGGGCGATGAGTTCCAGAAATCCACCTGGCCGAACAGATCCGGAGCATCGACGGGGGCGAGCATGAGGTTCATCCGAAGAGGGAGCGTGACGCCTTCGGGCTTCAAGAAGCGCCGGCGGGCGTCGGCGAAATACTCAATGACACCGGCGTTGAAACCGAAGTTGCCAATCTGGTCGGCGAGCACGACATCGATCTTTTCCGGCAGATCGACGTGAGTGGAGTATCCCTTGATGAAGACTACTCGGTCCCCATATCCGATGGCGCGAGCTACCTCGCGAGCGACCGCGATCATTCCGCCCATTTCAATCGAGTAAACACGACCAGCCCCCGCGACGCAGGCCAGCAAACCCATGATTCCGGTGCCGGAAGCCAGATCGAGAACTACGTGACCGGGCTGGACTACGGACGCAACCGCCGCTTGGAAAGCCGCGAGCCGACTCTGATCGGCCAGATACTCCCGGTGTTCGTCAATGATAAGAGACAAGAATGATAAAAGAATGTGGCGCTAGCCGGCCAAAATGCTTAAGAGCGACGAGGACGACTACTAGCCCCAGCCTGCATCCCGCCGAAGTTGCCATCGCCTGCCGTTCCGGTAGCAGAATCCGTCAGCTTGGACACACTGCCATACTCGATAAGCGCCGGGCTGCGGTAGGGAAGGCGTTGCACTGACACGAATCGTCCGGCATTGTCTTTAGAAGCGGTCCCTGAGCTTTCCATATATCGAATCCTCACGCTGCAATATGATAAGGTTAAACCAGATCGGCAGTCAACCAGCAGTCTTATCCAATACAAGATGAGCCTGAAGGGGAGGTGGGATTCCAACGCAAGATGAGCCTGGAGCGGGTGGCAAGCTGGAGGATTGACAACCAGCGTGCACGAAGCCGAGAAATTAAGTCTGG
>Ga0224558_1004082_pt1 | contig 11589 bp, 6 predicted proteins | sample 714S32024metaG_FD_180682 | JGI IMG/M metagenome (GOLD analysis project Ga0224558, IMG submission 180682) | Peat soil microbial communities from Stordalen Mire, Sweden - 717 S3 20-24 | ecosystem: Environmental > Terrestrial > Soil > Wetlands > Peat | place: Sweden: Norrbotten County, Stordalen... | reverse complement strand
CCATGTACAAACCCCATAGTCCCCAGAGGCGGCTTCCTTCAAGTCGCTGTATCTGAAGCGCCCCTACACAGCGTCTCAACTCCCAGTTCTTCGCTCGTGGGCGCCTCAGATACAGCACTAAGACTTCTGGCCCGGAGAAATTGCCGGTTAACTGATTCAAGAGTGATCCTGAACTATGACTCAAGAATGTGAACTAAACTGTGGTAGCGTAAATCCGGCTAAATGTCACCACGATGCGACCCGGAACGGGGTGCGATTCGGAACATGGGAATCCAAATGAAAACAGTCCTGTGCCGAGCACGGCTCCTGCTCTTTCTTGCATTCATCGCCTCCATCGCCATTTTGCCAATCAATCTTTCGAGTCAGGAACCAATCGACAGCAAGCTACTCTCCGGCATGCAGTGGAGGTTGATTGGCCCATTTCGCGCCGGGCGAGTCACGACCGTCGCCGGCGCGGCTGACCCGAATAACTATTATTTCGGTACCCCCGGTGGTGGAGTCTGGAAAACCACCGATGGAGGACAAGTCTGGCACCCGATTTTCGACAAAGAGCGGGTCGCGTCCATCGGCGCCATTGGGGTAGCTCCGTCCGATTCTAACGTTCTGTATGTCGGAACCGGGGAACAGACGCGGGGCAATGGTGTCTATCGCTCGACGGATGCAGGCGACGAATGGAAGAACGTGGGACTGCGGGACGTGCCCTTTATACAGGCGATCATTGTCGACCCCAAAAATCCCGACGTCGCCGTGGTGGGCGGAAACTCGATCGGCGCCGGGATACTTTGGCAGCCGATGCCAGCAACGGCAAGAACTGCAAATCGCGGAATCTTTAGAACCGTCGACGGCGGCAGGAACTGGACGAAGGTATTCTCCGCTGAAGACTCGATCGGCGTCGTCGACCTCTGTTCCGATCCCGGCGATCCGAGCACGTTGTACGCGGTGCTCTATCGTCCTGGATTCGGCTCTGGCGATTCCGCAAGAGAAGCGACCTCAGACATCGTTAAGTCCGGAGATGGGGGTTCGACCTGGACTCCTCTTGCCAGCACCGGTCTGCCTGAAAAGGCTCGCGGCAGGCTGGGCGTCGCGGTCGCTCCGGGAACCGGTGGACACCGCATGTACGCAATCCTGGAGCAGGGGTTTTTCCGGTCGGATGACGGCGGCACGACTTGGCAACAGTCCACCAAGGACGCGCGGGTGATTGGCAATGAATATTTCAGTCGCGTCTTCGTCGATTCCCGGAATCCCGACGTGCTCTACGTATCGCAGACCTCGATGTACCGCTCCACCGATGGTGGCAAGACGTTCGAAGCTTTCGCTGGAGCCCCCAGCGGTGACGATTTCCACGTGGCGTGGATTGACCCCCGCGATCCAGCGCGCATGATTTTCGGAGTGGATCAGGGAGCGATCGTCACGGTGGACGGCGGCAAAACCTGGAGTTCCTGGTACAACCAACCGACCGGACAGTTCTACCACGTCTCTACCGACAACTTGTTCCCCTACCGCGCCTATGCAGCACAACAGGACAGTGGTACGGCCGGCGTGATCAGTCGCAGCGACTATGGCGAGATCCTTCTACAGGATTGGTTTTCCATGGGGGGCTTCGAATACGCATTCATAACTCCCGATCCGGCGCATCCCAACCTCGTCTATAGCGAGGGCTGGTATCGCTCAGTGGTTCGTTACGACAAATCGACCGGCCAAATCGCAACCGTGTTCGAGCGCGGCAAAAAATATCGCGCCTCTCAAATGCCGCCTCTGGCCTTCTCGCCCCAGGATGCGTCCACCCTTTACTTAGGCATGCAGGTTGTGCTCAAGACGGTCGATGGAGGAAAGAGTTGGCGGGAGATCAGCCCTGACCTTACTGGCTATGGCGAGCAAGAGGAACCGGAGCAGCCCGACCCGGACAAGCCGTCTCCGCCAGCCATTACCGCCCTGTCACCGTCAACCGTGCAGTCGGGCGTAATCTGGGCTGGCACGAGCAACCGACTTGTCCAACTCACCCGCGACGGCGGAAAGAACTGGCAAAACGTCTCTCCGCTCGGACTGGCCGAACCCACCGAGATCCTCTACGTCGAGGCCTCGCGTCACGACCCGGCCACCGCTTACCTGACGGTAGGTGCGACACGACAGTCCACTCCTCCGTATGTTGCTCGCACCGATGACTACGGCCGGACCTGGCAGAAGATCGTCAACGGATTTCCGGAAAACGAAATGGTCCGCGTGGTGCGCGAAGACCCCAAGCGTAAAGGACTGCTGTATGCCGGTACCGATACCGGCGTATACGTCTCATGGGACCGCGGCAACCACTGGCAGCCATTTTCCTTGAATCTCCCAGCAACACCCATCACCGATCTCCAGGTGCATGACAACGACTTGGTAATCTCGACTTTCGGACGGAGCCTCTGGATTCTCGACGACATCACTCCCCTGCGCGAAATCAGTCCCCAAATCACCGCCGCTGATGCCCACCTGTTTGTGCCTGCAACTGCCCTGCGTGTGCGGTGGGAGAACTATCAGGACACGCCCTATCCCATCGAAACTCCGGCCGGCCAGAACCCGCCCGACGGAGCGATCCTCGACTACTACCTGAAGACGCCGCCGGCGGGTGACCTGACGCTAACCATCTACGACGGGAAGGGCGCCGAGGTGGCGCGATTTTCCAGCGAAGCAAAGCCGGCCGCGTATCTTCCGGCCAATGCTCCCAGTTACTGGTTTGCTCTAGAAGCCGCTTTGCCCAAGGCGGCGGGCGTCAATCGCTTTGTGTGGAATCTGCGTTATCCGCCCCCGCCTTCGCTTCCTTACGGGTACTACGGCAAACTGCTCAAGTACATCGAGTACACGTTGGCCGATCACGCGGTACCCGGCCTCACGCCGCGCCTGCAACCTCGCGGACCGCTGGTTTTGCCCGGCCGGTACACAACCGAACTACGGGTTGGCGGTCAAACCTTGCGACAGCCTCTGACGGTGGAACTTGATCCACGGGCTCATTCCTCACCGGCCGACCTGTCCGAGCAACTTGATTTAGCGCAGCGAATCAGCCGGGGAATGAAGGCGAGTTTTGATGCTTTTTACCAGGTCGCCGGGTTTCGTAAAGCTTTCACCGAAGCGACGGATGCGTTAAAGCAGTCGGCCACCAAAGAGACAAAGGATGCGGTGGCCGATTTCGAAAAGAAGATCGATGCCATCGACAACGGGACCAAGCGCGCTCCGGGATTTGGGCCCGTGAACCGCGACCTTGCCCGCCTCATCTTCAGCTTGGAGAGAGCCGACATGCGTCCGGCAGACACCGTTCAGTCCGCGGCGCAACAAAGTTGCGATGCCCTCGACAAGGATCTCGCGAACTGGCGGCAGTTGAACGAACAGGATTTCGCTGCCTTCAACGCAGTTCTTGCCGCCAATAAACAGGCGCCGTTGCCCATCCTCCCTGGAATCGGCAGCACGGGTTGCGAGCCGTAGAAATGTGGGCTTCAGCGTTGTGTCAAAGCCAAGGAGGGTGGAGTTTCGAGTTCCCAGCGGGCGAATTGTCGGCAAACAGGAAACGGGCTTCGGGGAGATCCTCCAGTGATCTCCTCGAAGCCGACTTCGGGACAACCTCGTGAGAGTCCGCGTTGAAACGTAACTTCCGTTTAGCCCGTCATCCTCCCGCAATCGACGCAAAGCGTCAGAGGCGTAGACCGCTTGGTTCCACTTGCAAACCACGAGCCTCGAGAGAATGATGATTTCATTGCCAATGCAAGTTGATCGAACCCTAGTGCCGCGCTGCCTGAGGAAGTCGTCGATCACTACTTGACGATTTTGGGAGTCGTGCGAAGAGAACCCAGCCTGGAGGCCCTGCGTGAGCTTCTGGCAGCGCACCTAACCCACATTCCGTTCGAGAATATTTCCAAGCTTTATTACCGCAAGCGTTTGGGATTGGTGAACCTGCCGCCAATCCAGCTTTATCTGGATGGAATCGATAAATATCATTTTGGTGGCACCTGCTATTCCAACAACTACCATTTCCATCTGTTACTTCGGAGCCTGGGATACGAAGCCAAGTTATGCGCTGCAGACATGAAGACTCCGCAAGTTCACGCCCTGAACATGATCGCGGTCGGGGGGCGAGAATACCTGGCAGACACGGGTTACGCCGCACCCTTGCTGGAACCAATTCTTCGTGACCTAGCGGCGGACTATGAAATCACATTGGGCCGCGATCGTTATGTGCTAAAGCCACAAGACGCAAACGGCTGTTCGTGCCTTGAACTATATCGGGATGGAGTCTTGCGCCACGGCTATCTCGCGAAGCCGACGCCCAGGAAAATTGAGGACTTCGGCGAAGCGATCGGGGCATCGTTCTCTGCCAATGCAACGTTCCTGAATTCGGTTTTGCTGGTACGATTCTATCCGGGCCGTTCCGTCCTCATCCACAATTTGGCACTCGTCGAATCGGAGGGAAACAAATCGGCCCTGCGTGCGTTGGCAGATCGTGAGGAGTCGATTACAGCAATTGAACAGCGCTTCGGCATGCCGCGGGAGATAGTCTGCGATGCTGTGGACCAACTCGGCAATCTGCAGGATGCCTGGAGTTAGCAATGGCGCGATCTGAAATACTCAGCCCACCCATTGATGGGATTCCAATCTCAGATGTTTCTGGACTCGCGTTTGACCTCCCGCGCCCCAGGGCCTGGTCCAGCGCGACTCTTAGAGTGGTTGTGCGGCAACGTGTTAGGAGCGGATGGTCGGCCACCCTTACCTTACCGGATTAGGTAAGGGTTGCCCGTGATTCGGGCGCAATGCCTTCGCACGCCTGGGAGCAGAGGCGGGCTCAGACAATTCGGCCCACAAAACGTATACAGTATGCTCTGGAGTTCTGGAGAATCCTTGTGACACATCCGTTTTTCTGTCGTCGAAGCGCAACGGCGCTTTTCGCTACCTTTTCCATTGCATTCACCACCGCGGTGTATGCGCAGAATTCACCGGGCCCACAGCCCGTACCGCTGCCTCCGCCCATTGTTGCGCCAGAAGACACGCCTTATCCCGGCACGATTTCGCTGCTCGTCGATCTAACGAACGTAAACGATCGCGTGCTGAATGTGCGTGAGACGATTCCTGTAAAGCCCGGCGAGATTACGCTGCTTTATCCGCAGTGGCTCCCCGGGACGCACTCGCCATCGAATCCGGTCGTCAACCTGGCAGGGCTCATGATCACGGCGAACGGTAAGGGCATTCCGTGGGCGCGCGATCGCGTGTACATGTGGGCGTTCCACATCGACGTGCCGAAGGGTGCGAGCATGCTCGAACTCACGTTTCAATATCTGGCTCCGGTCAAGCCGCAGCAGGGACGACTTTCGAACAAAATCGCGGACCTCACGTGGAACAGCGTGCTTCTCTATCCGGCGGGATACTTCGCACGGCGGATTCAATATTCTCCCGAACTGAAGCTGCCAGATGGCTGGAAGTTCGCCACGGCGCTGGACGTGAAATCGCAGAACCGAGACGTGGTTCACTTTAAGGAAGTTCCGCTGAATACGTTGATCGATTCGCCGTTGTATGCGGGCGTCAACTATAAGCGCGTGGACCTGTCGACGGAGCCAGACAATCCAGTTTACCTCGATCTTTTCGCGGACAAGCCCGAGCAACTGGAGATCACGACGGAAGAACTGCAGTACCACAAGAATCTAGTGATCCAGGCACAGAAGCTTTTCAACTCTCGTCACTACGATCACTATGATTTCTTGTTTTCGCTTAGCGACTCAGTTGGCGGCAAGGGACTGGAACACCACCAGTCGAGTGAGGATGGCACCCGTGCCAACTACTTTACCGATTGGGCCGCAGGCGTTCGTGGTCGCGCTCTTCTGCCGCACGAATACGTGCATTCCTGGAACGGCAAATTTCGCCGCCCTGCCGACCTCTGGACGCCGAACTTCAATGTGCCGATGCAGAACGATTTGCTGTGGGTTTATGAAGGCTTGACGGATTACTACGGCAATGTCCTGACGGCGCGTTCCGGAATGCGTACGCCGGAGCAGGCGCGCGATGTGATCGCGCAGATCGCTGCGACTTTCGAAATCAACCCGGGACGTACCTGGCGTTCGTTGGGGGACACTACCAATCAGCCTGTCATCTCGTCTCACGGCGCCACGCCGGAGTTTTGGCCGAGTTGGCAGCGTTCGTACGACTACTACCCGGAATCGGACCTCATCTGGCTTGACGCCGACACGAAAATCCGTGAGCTTAGCAACGGACAAAAGTCCCTCGACGATTTCGCGAAGCTGTTTTTCGGAATCGATAACGGAAGCTACGCTACTGTCACCTATACCTTTGAAGATCTCGTCAAAGTCTTGAATACGGTACAGCCGTACGATTGGACTGGGTTCTTCCGCACACGAGTTTACCAGGTCGAGCCGCAGGTGCCGGAGAACGGTATTACGCAAGGTGGCTATCGGCTGGTTTACAACGACACCGAATCGGGGTGGATGGAGCATATGGACAAGTCCCGCCCGACGACCTTCGCTACGTCAGTTGGGTTTTCGGTGAAGGGGGGCGCCGATGATGATGATAACGACAGCGGTCAGCCCGGAAGTATCACAGACGTGCGGTGGGATGGTCCGGCATTCAAGGCAGGTATGACTCCAGAGATGCAATTGCAAGGCGTGAATGACCAAGCCTTCAGCGTTGCCAACCTCCGCGAAGCCATCGTTGCCGCCGAGAACAATCATGCGCCCATCAGGCTTCTCCTGAAGCGGGGCAAGGAGTTCATTACCCTGACCGTGGATTACCACAGCGGACTCCGCTATCCGCACCTGCAGAGAGTCGAGTCGACACCCGATCTTTTGGATACCATACTCGCGCCAGTGAAATAGGGCCGAACACAACCGTGAGCGGCTTGGACGCTTCGCGACTCGGAAACAGTTCTGCGTTTGGCTTTTGCGTGTGTCAGAGTACGCCAGAGGAAGACGGCGATAGGCGGTTTCAAAAGGCCTGAGCGGCTAAAAGGTCATTCGCTCAGCGAACCCGTATTGTTTCCGAGTTGTCGGCAACCCGGAAGTAATCCAGAAACGGGCTCGGAGGAGATCGACGGATCATTTCCTCGAAGCTGACTTCTGGCCCGCGTCGTTGCGAGCACGTCCGCAGGCATAACTTCCGTTTAGCCCGTGCTCGGACACAATGGCCGAGGTTGCTCAGTCTCCCCTTCCGTCCTTGCTCGTTTGTATTAACTGTGGTTAACTTAATAGGATAATCGCCGGTTAATAGATCAGACCAGGGACACATTGCCGCTTTAACGCAGATGGTGGGGTATTCATGGCGCGGGCAGCGCACTTTGCTTTTCTTATGTTGACGGTGGCGTGTCTTCTTCCGGCGAAGGCGCTGGCGCAAGGCGAAACCACGAGCGCCATTGTTGGGCAAGTTCGAGACACAACCAACGCCGTCGTACCGGGTGCAACAGTGACGATCGCCAATCCTGAGACCGGACTGAGGCGTACCGCCAAGACCGATGATGCCGGCCGCTTCAACTTCCCGCAGTTAAAGCCGGGTACCTATTCGGTCACAGTGGTAGCGCGAGGCTTCGATCCGGGGCAAAATGACAATGTTGTTTCGGGCCTGGGCCAGAAGCAAACCGTGGATTTTACGCTAAAGGTGGCCCGATCCAGCGAGACGGTTGAGGTTAGCAGCGAGGCTCCACTGATCAATCCGGAAAACGCCAACACATCCACGACCCTGAATGCGCCGGCGCTGGAGGATCTGCCGAATCCGGGCGGCGACCTGACCTACCCTCTGCAATTCGCGCCTGGAGCCCTCATCAATACGGCGGGGAGCAGCAACGACTTCGTCGGCGGCGCAAACGGCTATGGCAACGTGGAGTTTAACGGACTGCCCGCCCTCTCCAACGGCTACATCGTTGACGGGCTGGAAACGAACGATCCGCTCACTAATCTAAACAGCGGCCTTTCAACCAACCTGGTCCTGGGGTTGAATTCGATTTCAGAGGTGACCGTCAACACTCTTTCTTATTCCGTGGATCAAGGACGCTATGGAGCATCCCAAATCGACTACGTCACCAAGTCTGGCACGAATCGGTTTCACGGGAATCTCTATGCACTGTGGAATGGTTCGCTACTCAATGCGGCGGACTACTTCACCAATGCGACGCCGGGGAACCACAAGCCCAGATCAACCGTGAATCATTTTGGGGGTAGTGTGGGCGGTCCGATTGCGCATGACAGACTCTTTTTCTTCTTTGACAGTGAATGGGTTCGGATCGCACTGCCCATCGTCACGCCTACGATTGTTCCCAGTCCCAGTGCGCTGTTCCAAACATACGTCCTCGGGCAACTTAACTCAGGTCAAACAACCGGCTGCGTGTCTAGCGGGCCAAATAAGAATTGCTACCCCGCCGCGCCCCAGGAGGTGGATTTTTATGAGCAGATCTTCAAGCTCTATGGAAATGCAAGCGGCACACCCACCCAGGTACTCTGGTGTCCTTTCAATTCGGACGGCACTGCGGCACCGGGCAATCCGCCGAATGGAAGCGGTTGCGCCAACCGCCAGAGCGTCTCGCATTCCAGCGACGACCATGAGCAGGTACAGACGGTCCGCGTCGACTACAACATCAACGAGAAAGATACGGCCTGGCTTCGCCTTCAGTCGGATACCGGTCTGCAAGCCGCGTGGACGGACCCCATCAACCCGGTGTTCAATGCGTTTTCGCCGCAGCCTCTCTACTCCCTTGCCGCGGGATACACGCACGTCTTCTCGCAGAGCTTGGTGAACTACTTCAATCCGGCGTTCTCCTGGTACGAGAGCTTGTTTGGGCCAACCAACCTTCAGAAGACACTGTCGGTGTTCCCGATCGCGTTGCAGGGCAGCGGCGCGAATGCCTTCACCCCTCTGGGAGGGCTGGACAACACCTGGATTCAAGGCCGGCGCGCATCCCGCTTTTTCATCAACGACAATCTCGCCTGGAGCCGTGGCGCTCACGAACTGCGGTTCGGAACCAATACCCGTATCTTCCGCCTGAACGACTACGACTTTGGAGAAGGCACAGTTCCCACCGCGACCTACGCAAACTTGCAGCAATTTATCTACGGAGTAGCGAACACCGCCTCGACGACCTTCCCTTCAAACCCAAATGAGCCCTTCAACTTTCTCAATCTCGATCTCTACGCGCAAGACACCTGGAAGGTGACCCGCACCCTGACCTGGACGTTCGGCCTGCGCGACACCTTCAACTCCAATCCATTGAACCCGCATGATCAAGTCGCCCGTCTTAGAGGCTCCTTCGGTTCCATCTCCCATGATGTCAGTCAGCCGCTGAACCAGGCCATCCAGACCCATCTCGGCAATCTGTTCTCGTCCACACCGGTGGCCATTCTGCAACCTAGAACGGCGATTGCGTGGCAATTCGAGCCGAAATCCGTGCTCCGCACCGGCTTTGGGATTTTCAGCGACATCTTGCCGGGCACGGTGGCTGACCTGATCGGCGCCAATCCTCCCTACGATAAGATGTTCCAAGGAGGACTGCTCGGCACCGTGGGCCAAAAGGGATCCGCGGGCTGCGACCCGGTCGTCGGCTGCGCAGGCATCGCGCCCGGTGTGACGAACAGCGCAGTGGACGCAATCGTTGCGGCGAATCAGACTTTTACTTCGGGATTTCCCCAGGGCAAGTCTTCTCTTCCGCCGGTTGCCATCACAGCCATTCCCGATGGCAAACTCCACGCGCCGTATTTCATGGAGTGGAGCCTGGGAATGGAACATCAATTCGGAACGACGGCTAGCCTGAAAGCGCAATACGTGGGCACGCGGGCCGTGAACCAGCCGTACTCAACCCAAGTCAACGGCTACCAAACCGTGTGCCAGGGCTGTTTTGCACCGTTCCCTTACATGCAGCCTACTGATCCAAGATTCGGCGCGGTGACGCAGTTCTCCACCGGCGCCAACAGTCACTACAACGGTCTTCAACTGACCGCAATGAAGCGGCTCGGCCATGGTCTGCAAGGACAGGTCAACTACACCTGGAGCCGTTGCATGGATACAGTCTCGAACGGAGGGTTCCTTCCGTTTTCCGCAGGAGGGATTCTCTCGCCTCTGCCGGGAAACCTGGCCCGCGACTATGGTCCCTGCGACTATGACATCCGGCACAATCTCAACGCGCAGTATGTTTATCAGTTGCCGGTCAGAGTGCGCAGTCATGCGCTGGGTTACGCGCTCAACGGCTGGCAGATTTCTGGAACGGCGTTTTGGCACAGCGGAGTTCCGTTCTCAGTGCTGAGCACGCCTTATTCAGCAAACGGAAACGGCATTGTGCAGGGCAGCGGGCCGGAGTTCGCCAGTCTTGTGCCGGGAGTGAATCCCTATTGCCGCCAGTGCAACCTCCCCGCTACTCCACTGGGCACGATTCAGTGGCTCAATCCGGCCGCATTTGTATCGGCGGTCGATCCGAGTACAGGGCAGTGTTATGGCGGGGACAGCCCGCAGAATTGCCAATTCGGAAACCTCGGCCGTAATGCTCTGCGTGGCCCCGATTTCCTCTGGAGCGACTTCTATCTGACAAAATGGTTTCCCTTAACCGAGCGTGTGAAGCTGCGGTTTGAAGGTCAGTTTTTTAATGTCTTCAACCATCCGAATTTTGCGCTTCCAAACATGGTGCAGGCCGGCAATCCAAGGATTCCTTCCACGCAGAGTGGATTTGGAGCGCTTACGTACACGACCTCTCCGCCGACCGGATTGCTGGGCGTCGGTTTGGGCGGCGATAGCAGTCCACGCATGATTGCTTTTCAGGCGCGGTTGGAGTTCTGAGCGTGCCCCGGCGATTCTGGGCGAATAGTCAGCAAACCTTACCTAATCGCGTTACGTCAGAGTTGCCCGTTAACCGACCAAATGACCTCGATGGTACGACCACCTCCGCTTAGCTCGGGGCTTTCTGTTGCTACCTTTCAGCTTTATCTGGTTGCTGATTGAAGTAGCATGTCGAGGAATTGCTCCTCCGCATGCTACTGGGCCGCGTCGGGCGCTTTGCGGATCTGGGCTAGCAGTGCCTGGAAGCGCGGGTTCCATGACCCGATAATGTCCGGTTTGCCCGTGATTCGGGAATTGGCTGTCTGCTAAGGATGCGTGCCTCTTTTCCGGACAAACTCATGCAAACAAAGCTGTCACAATCGAGGCCTGCACTGACTCACAACCTTTGCGCTAAGAAACACTCAGTCACAGTGCATGCCGCTTTCCATTCCTCACTTAGGCCACGCGATGGTAAGGAGGAATACGCTGTCGCACTTGGCTTCGACATCATGAGGAACGTCGTGATCGAGCGTAAGCAGCCTTCCGGCTTGCATCTGGATGACCTGTTCTTGAGCGTGAACCTGGATCTCGCCAGAGAGTGACTGAATGGAAATACGCCCTGCCGTTTGATGTTCGTGAAGACGTCCTCCGGCTTTGAGCGCAATCAGGACAATCCGAAGGTCGGAGTACTTTACGATCGTGTTCGCGGTATGTTCCGCTTGCCATGGCTGCTCAGATTGGAGCCTACGGACTTCCTCAGCTATGTCAAAGCTGAGTAGCGTACCGGACGTAGGGACTGGCTGGCGAATGCGGCCTTGCGAATGCTCCTCG
>Ga0224558_1004080_pt1 | contig 11591 bp, 10 predicted proteins | sample 714S32024metaG_FD_180682 | JGI IMG/M metagenome (GOLD analysis project Ga0224558, IMG submission 180682) | Peat soil microbial communities from Stordalen Mire, Sweden - 717 S3 20-24 | ecosystem: Environmental > Terrestrial > Soil > Wetlands > Peat | place: Sweden: Norrbotten County, Stordalen... | reverse complement strand
CGCCCGGGTTACCTTTGCCCCAAACTTCTCCTGATGCAGGCTTCCAAGGCACAAGTCGGAATCGCGATCGGCTTCGCGCTCTTGCTGGTGGCGATTTGCCTGGGATACGTTCACTGGCTCAGCAATCAGGGGCCAGTGCTGGCGCGCTCGGAAGAACGAGACCCACTCACCCAGATGCCGCTGAGCATCACGATGAATCCGCTGCGCGACCGCACCATCGAGCACACCGCGAACCTTTTCATCGCGCAAATGCGCGACGGCAGTTGCCGCCAACTGCTCGTTGCCTGGGAAAAGGATTACCGCAGGAAGCGCGCCGATTTCCTTTGCGCCTCGGAATCGCAGCACCCGCTGATCAAGTGGCACCTCGTGGATTGGGAAGACGTCCCACCGCTCGTCATCCTGCAATATAAAGGTCAGCGCTACTCCACTACCGCGCAGGATGCTACGTATGAAGACCTGTTTTCGGTGACCGAAGAGAAAAAAGATGCAGGCTGGGTCGTCACCAAGTACGACGCGCTTTATTGATCTGGTGCTCCACCATTCCCATCGCAGTGTTCCTCCTTCTTATCGCGTTCTCCCGTGCGACGGATCGGCGGAATTTGCTGTGTCCAAATCAACGTACAACCTTTGCACGACAGCGGTTGACGACGCATAACAACTTCCATCTTTGTCATAGCCACCGCACCCGCCAGCCACATCTCTCCGCTTTGGAGTTTGCGCGAACTGCCAGACCTCCGCGAAATCAATTCCGCTGGCATTAGGCGAAGGCGGCCGCGCATTCGCAACGCATCCCGGTGATGGAGGACAGGCGTCGTTGGTCACCCAGTAAGTGATCTTGCGGCTGCCCGCATTTGTCTTGATGTCCTCCGCCGTGACGACGCTCGTGCCGCCGTCTTCCGGGGCCGGGATGCCGGAGCAATAGACACCAACGCGAAGTCCGGCTTTGCTTACTTCATCGACCCATGCGAACAGATAAGCTTTTTGCTCAGGCAGCAGTCGCCCGCCCTGTTCCTGGTCCAGAAAAATGATTGCCTGCGGCGGGAAGCCTTCCCGCCGGACCGCCGCGGCCGCGGCGTCACCATCTGACTTGCCCAATGCCGGCGCATTCGCCTTCAAGTCTCGATACAAACGGCCGTTGAAGAGAACCAGAAATCCAAAGCCGGCGGCTTCGAGCTTGCCGCGCTTTCCTGCCCATGTGTTCGTTTTCGACCCCGGAGGATCGTTAAGCCAATATCCGGCAAAGGCGAAGGTCTTGCGAAGCTCTTTAAGATTGTCGTCGCCCGGATATTCATTGCGGTCAAACCCCAGATACGAGGAATGCAAATCGGCGGCCGTTGCGCGAGGTGAAAACGATAGCGTTGCGTAGACAAGAATGGATACCCATAATCGCAACGCCCTATCCCCCAATATGCACCATCGTTCGCGAGGCCGGCACAAACCCAGGCTCTCCGATGTGGTGCCGTTCTTCCTTGCTTGCGACGGTCTTCACGATGAACTCGACGAGCTTCTCGTCTGGCGCGCCGCGTCGCATCAATTCATGTAAGTCGTGATCCCAGGTTGAAAATAAACACGTGCGCAGTTTGCCGTCCGAAGTAATGCGAATCCGGCTGCAGTGGCCGCAGAACGGATGCGACACCGGCGCAATGATTCCGAACTCGCCGACGCCATCGGCAAAGCGGTAGCGGCGAGCAGTTTCGCTGCGCCCATGCTCGATCTCCGCCAGCGGACGATACTCCGACATGCGCGCCAGAATCTCATCGAGTGTGACCACGACCCCGGGCGTCCACAGACGGTCTTCTTCCAGCGGCATGAACTCAATGAACCGCACCACCACGCCTTCTTCGCGCGCAAACATGCCGAAGGGGATGATCTGATCTTCGTTGAAACCGCGCAGCAGAACACAGTTAACCTTGACCGGATCGAGTCCAGCGCAGCGCGAGGCGCGAATCCCAGCAAGCACGCTATCGTATCCGTTGGGCACGCGCGTGATGCGCGCAAAGCGCGCCGGATCGACAGCATCCATGCTCACGGTCACGCGGTCAAGCCCCGCATCTTTCAGGACCTGCGCAATCTCGGCCAGCAAATGGCCGTTGGTCGTCAGCGCAATCTCAGGCTTCTCGCCGTGCACCGTGCGCAGCTTCGCAAGGTCGCGTACAAAGTCGACGATCCCGCTGCGCAAGAGCGGTTCGCCGCCCGTCAGGCGAATTTTCGTGATCCCCAAAGAAACCAGGATGCGCGCCATCCGCAAGTAATCGGCAAACGGAAGCTCGGCATAGGCCGCGCCGTTGGTTCCCGTGCGGCAATAGACACACCGATAGTTGCAGCGATCCGTGATCGAGATCCGCAGATCGTGAATGGAGCGCCCGAATTTGTCGGTAAGAAGCACGTCGTTCGCTGTCGGTCGTTCGTCGTTGGCAGTTCGTGGTCGGTCCCGGCGGACTGGTTATTGCCGGAAACCCGAACGACAAACGACTGCCGACCAACGACGCTTTCCGATTGGATATCGACTGAAAGGAAAGAAACAGCGGGCAGGAGCGAGCTCCGCGAGCGTTTCCTTTCCAAACACGGGAGGCGCAGACGTTGCCATCCGCACCCTCGGGAAAGCGAGGCCAACCCCAGCTCCGCTCTTCCTCGCCCGCGCCGCCACAACATCCAAGGCGGCGAGGGTCGGAAACTCGTTCCTTATTATATTCCGATTGGGGCGCTGCGCCCGATCGAGCGAAGTCAGATAAACTTTTCTCATGAAGGCTCTCATGATCTCCCGCTTCGGCGGCCCGGAAGTCCTCGAATTGCAGAATGTTCCCGACGCGCATCCCGGCCCAGATCAAGTTCTGATCAAGGTAGAAGCCGGGGGCCTCAACTTTGCCGACTTGATGACCACGCACGGCGGCTACGCCGGCACGCCCAAGCCTCCGCTAATCGCCGGGCGCGAATTCGCCGGCACCGACCCGAACGGCCGCCGCGTTATGGGCTACACGCAGTGGGCCGCTTTCGCCGAACAAACGGCGGCTTATCGTGCCATGCTCTGGCCCGTGCCCGCAACCTGGACCGCAGAGCGAGCCGCTGCCTTCCCGGTCAACTTCTTCACAGCCTATTTCGCATTCTGGAAGGCCGGCCTCATCGAAAAACCCACCGCCGCACGCGTCCTTATTCATGCGGTTGCGGGCGGCGTCGGCACCGCCGCTGTTCAAATCGGCAAGATTCTCGGCGTTGAAATGTACGGCACGTCTTCCTCTGAAGATAAGCTCGCGCGCGTGCGCGAGCTCGGCTTGCAACACGGCATCAACTACAAGCAGAAAGACTATGTCGATGCCATCAAGGATCTGACCCGCGGCGAAGGCGTCGACGCTGTTTTTGAAATGCTAGGCGGCGAGCACGTCGCCAAGAGTGTGCGCTGCCTGCGCGACTTCGGACGCGTTATCGTTTACGGCGCAGCCACCGGAGAAACTCCGCTGCTCGACACACGTGTGCTTTACGCCAAGGGCGCCAGCGTGCACGGCCTCTGGCTCAGCTATCTCAGCCAGAACCGCCCGCTCATGGAATCGGCATGGAAGCAGCTCTCGGAATGGCTAGCCGATGGGAAACTGAATCCCGTCATCGGGAAAGTGTTTCCGCTCGCCGATGCACGCGCCGCCTACACGCTGATGCAGGAAGGGAAAAATTACGGCAAGATTGTACTGAAAATCGCATGAAGATAAGCTGCTGATCTTCAGTAAACGCGCGCAAGACCTCTTGCCCTTCGCATTCACCGGGAATGTGCAGCAAGTCACGCCCTCGAAAATCATTCTGGCCTAACCGCGACAGTCCCAATCCTGACTAGACATACTCCGGATGTTGCAGCCAAACCTATCGCAGAACTGCTAACGCGCTGCCCGCTTACGCGTCCAATAAATATCTTCGCTAAGTCGGGAACTTCCCGGAACCGGGATGCGTATTTTGAATCGAATCAAGATGGGGCAGGAGGAAACTCTGACTCTAAGAATCTAGATATCTTGCAGGGTGACAGGACTCAACTCACGCATGGTTTGGCGGCCCTGGTGAGCCGAGTCCGGCAAAAGGATGGCAACGAGTCGACCTCGCTTCCCTTTGCGTCACCCTGACAGGTGCATTGTAAGACTTCGCTGCAAAAAGGCAAGTCGTCGATGGCCCGCTCCGAACCAGCCGCCCATGAGGTCCCGGCCAGAAACCGGGCAGAAAGAGGATCGTATGAAACTGAACAATCTGGCAAAGAGTGTGGTGCTCGGGCTGGCGGTCTTCGTCGCAACGGGTGCTTTCGCGAGCAACAAAGGAAGTCTGCACATTCAAGAAACGGTTGAGGTGAATGGACAACAGATTCCGGCCGGTGATTACCAGATCCGCTGGGAAGGCACCGGGGCGAACGTGGAACTGAGTGTCATGCAGGGCAAGAAAGAACTCGCTAAGACGACCGCTAAGGAAGTCGAACTCCAGCAGGCTTCGTCGTATAACGCGGCGATTGTCAACCACAGCAACGGGAAAGCATCGGTTTCGGAAATTCGCTTCGCCGGAAAGAAAACCGCGCTTGACATCGGCGGGTCCGACCGCGCGTCAATGGGCGATAGCTCCAAGTAAGCCCGAACCGTTCAAAGTAAGCACACGCCTATTGAGAAGCCGGGAGCACCTTGTGCTCCCTTTTTCTCCTGTCCTCAAATAGAGGACGGAAAAACGTTGGTGTTGCACCTGATTTTGGGTGGCGCAGCGCCGCGGCCCCAGCACCCCCGGTTTTGGCGTGATGGGGTGGAGCGGTTCATCGCCGCGATAGCGCTTTGTCTTGAATACGGGCTTCAGCCGCCAAGGGAGGCTGCTGCGAAGAAAACAATTCTTCCCCAGCCTCCTAAGCTGTTATCTGGCCAACGACACCGAGATGGCTTGTTAGTCGCTCTGGAGCGGGATCCAACTCATATCTTCCGCCTGCCGAAGAGAACAGATAGTCCTCCGGTTTCGGCGCCAGGCCGGATCGCACCGGACTCGCCCATATGAACTCGCAATACCGCTCGAAGTCCTCACTATCTCGAATCCCGTGATTCGTGAAGCTGGCCTGCCAGACCGGTACGCTCGATTTCAGCCGGAAAGAAAATCCTCCCTTAATGAAATGCACGGCCCGCTCAAGCGAAACCTCCGGAGTCGGTGTGATCAGCCCGTGAAAGCGGTCCGGCATAAGCACGAATTCGTGCAGCAGGTATCTTTGCTCTCGTCGATAGCCCAGTAGTACATCCATGAATAAATCCGCCGCCCCAGCCGATTGGAAGACCGTCGTCCGTTGCGCAGTCTCGGACGTAACGAAATATGTCTGCTCCATCCCGGAAAAAGTAGATTCCCGAGATGAAACAAGATAGGAGCCCCGTCACACTGGATTTGTTCAATTAGCGGCATCGCAAATTGAGACGGCGGATCGAGATAGGAAAGCTGCGCGAAGAGCGTCGCCATCCGAACGTCACAAGGCCGGAGTGATAGCAGTCACGGATTGCTATCACCTGATGTGCGTAATTTGGATTGCTCCCCGGAATCTGGTCTCCCGAGAAGAGTCTAGCTGCGCTTTGTTTAGTTTTTCAACGCACATGACATTCGTAACCCAAGTAGGTGATTCGGAAGTGCAATCCATGTTCCCACCGTTGTACACCAACCTTAGTGCAAGTCATAGATCGAAAGGCTACTGACATGAAATCTTACGTTCGCATTGAAGGAGCTATTCTCCTGATGGCTTTTGCTTGCTTTCTCGTGGGCTGCAGTTCGTCAACTGCCCCGATCGCCGTCACCCTAAGCGCCGCCCCCACCGCGATCGACGGGGGGCAAACATCTGCCATTACCGCCACCGTTGCGAACGACTCCAAGAATGCGGGAGTAACGTGGGGCTCTGTGTCCTCCGGGTCACTAAGCGGCACGTCCACGACGGTCGCCACCTACACTGCGGCCATCGTCACGACCCAGACCCCAGTAACTGTAACGGCAACGTCAATCACTGACACATCGAAATCCGGTTCCGTGCAGATCACGGTCAATCCGCTGCCTGCTATCAGTACGACCACTCCTCCCGGCCCGGCGGCCTCTGGCCAAGGCTACACCTACACGTTAGCCGCGACCGGCGGCACCGCTCCGTTTACTTGGAGCGTCACACCAGCGCTTCCCGCGGGATTAAGCTTGGCTCCAAGCTCGGGAGTCGTCAGCGGCACGCCGACACAGTCAAGCGCAAGCAATTCATCGTATACGTTCAAGGTCACGGATGCCACGGGAGCTTTTGAAACTCAGCCTTTCTCGATCGCGGTGAGCGCGCCTCCGGCGCTCTCTGTTACAACCGCGAGTTTGCCAGGCGCGACCGTTGGCACGGCATATGCTGCCCCCAACCTAACCCAATCCGGCGGAGTTGGCCCCTACACGTGGGCCCTCGTCAGCGGCCCCTCTTGGCTCTCAGTCAGTTCGTCCGGTGCGCTCTCGGGCACACCGACCTCGAACTCGGGCAGCCCGGTTGCTGTCACTGTTAGTGTGACGGATTCGGAAACGCCGAACAAGGTTACAGCCAACAGCTCCGGCCTGAGCATCACCATCGGTCTGGCGCCTTTGCAGATCTCGACAACGTCACTGCCGGGAGGCGCCGTCGGCGGAGCCTATGCAGGCACGGTGAGTGCCACCGGCGGACTTCCTCCCTACAAGAATTGGAGCCTCAGCGGCCAGCCGTCTTGGCTTTCCATCAACTCCTCGACTGGAGCGCTCTCGGGGACGCCGACCGCGGCGGCAACCACCCCAAGCTTTACGGTCTCGGTTCAGGATTCGGAAAGCTCGCCCCAGACCGCGCAGCAATCCTTCACCATCACCGTGAATGCCGCCCTGGCAATCACTACTTCGTCCCTGGGAGTAGCAACCGTCGGCCAGGACTACAGCGATACGGTGCAGGCCAGCGGCGGAGTCACTCCGTATACGTGGAGCCTCAGCGGGGAGCCGTCTTGGCTCTCGATCAACTCCTCCACCGGTGCGCTCTCGGGCACGCCGACTGCCGCCGGAACCACCCCGAGCTTCACCGTACAGGTCCAGGATTCGGAAGGCACTACGAAGCAAGCCACCTTTACCATCACCGTTAATGCAGCCTCAGCCTGTACCGGCACGCTGAACAACGGCCTACTCAACGGCCACTACGCCTTCATGATGAAGGGTTGGAGCGGTTCCAACACAGCCACCTCGGCTGCCGGCAGTTTCGTAGCCGATGGCAGCGGAGACCTGAGCGGTGGCTTGATCGATGTCGCCGACCAAAGCAAAAATCCAGGGACCCAGAGCCTTCAGTTCACCGGGACGTATTGTGTAGGCTCGGACAATCTCGCCATCCTTACCGTAAACCCAACTGGCGGTAATACGGCCACCTTTGCGGCCGCACTGGACGCAAGCGACGGCAACGGCCACATCATTGGCTACGACACCAGCGGCAAACTGATCTCTGGCCTGCTGCGCAAGCAGACCACAAGCGCATTCTCGACGGGCGTATCCGGCAACTACGCCTTTGGTTTGCTCGGAGCTGATCAGGGCGGCAGTCGCTTCGCCCTTGCCGGCCACTTCAACTCCAACAGCGGCAGCCTGACCGGCGAAGCCGATTTTGACGACGCCGGGGGCGGCTCGAACCCATCTGGAAACACAACGCTGGACTCCACCACCAATTTAACTGTGAACTCAACCACCGGCCGCGGCACGGCAACCATACTCTTCACGGGACCGGGCGCCACCATAAACTTCGTCGTCTACGTGGTCAACGCTAACGAGCTGATTATGATGGCGCTCGATTCCACCGAGAACCCGCCGATGACGATAACCGGCCGTGTGTTCACGCAAAGCAGCAGTCTGACCCTCAGCGGCACCGCCGTACTGGCGACGTCGGACATCGACAATTCGGGCCAGAGTCCGGTGTCTGAGGTGCAGGGTGGAATCCTCACCGTAACTTCTTCCGGCACTTCCGGCACGTTCAGCCTGGGGCTGGACGACAACGACGGTGGCAATCTGCAATCTGCCACCATCACAGGAGACTACAGCATAACGGCGGACGGACGCATGCCCATCAGCAACCTCGCGGGATGTCCGGGCGGCTGCAATCACGCGTCTGTCTTCTACGTCTATGGAACGAACCTGGCGTTCTCGGTTGGAACCGGCGGCGACGGGAGTTTTGGCAACATGACCGCGCAAACGGGAACGAGCTTCACGGCAAACTCGTTGGCCGCGACTTACCTGGGCGGAACTGAGGGTTCGGTCACCGACAATGGATCGGTGTCGGCCTCTACGGTTACGTTCAGCAGCAGCAACGAAACGGTGAGCGGAACCGAGGACAAGAACAGCGTCAGTGGCGGAGTCACTTCGCCGACCACCGACACGTTCAGTGCCGATTACTGCCCCGCAAGCTCTGGCACTACCTGCAGCGGCAGCAACTCCAATGGGCGATTCCTGATCTGTTCAACGAGCAGTTGCCCCGCTGGATCGCTGCAGAACATCCTCTACATGATTTCCGACTCCGAGTGGGTGATTATTGGTGCAGATTCCACCAGCACCAACCCGAAGATCGAGGCTTATCACCAGTGAGGGAGAAGTAAGTCTCGATCAGTTAGGCAAGTATCCATTGCGGACCGGCGACTCGCGTCGCTGGTTCGCTTTTTTCTTGGCCTGGACTCTGCGCTGATTCGGCAGCGCAAACTGCGCGAATGAGTAGGGCGCCCACTGGTTGACAATAGTGTCCCATGGGGCTAGGGTTGAAGGTGAGGTGGTTCCCGCCTCTTTCAGGTTCCCTGAACTAAGTCAGCCCATCTGAAGTTCTCCCCTCTTAGCGTCAACACAACCTTTAGGAGGTTGCTATGTTTGCACGCAATGTCTCGTTTCAGCTGAAACCGAACATGCTTTCTGACTATAATCGGACCCTTGAAAACGACGTTCTGCCTTTACTTCACAAGCAAAAGGGCTTCAAGGACGAAATCACACTGTCAAATCCCGGCAGCCAGCATGCGATCGTAATCAGTCTGTGGGACAACAAGGCCAATGCCGAGGCTTACAACACCACTGCCTACCCGCAAGTGTTGAAGACCCTCGGAAAATTCATCGATGGAACGCCCAAGGTTCAGACGTTTGAAGCCTGCACCTCGACCTTTCATAACGTCCCTGTAGCAGTGTAAGGATCGTCCTCCATACGGACGGCCTATTTTTAGAAGTCCGGTACCTCATCCTTGCGCGTTCTTTGGGCGCAAGGGTGGGATTCCTTGGCGTTCTCCAAACTCCAAGTTCTCGGAACGGCTATACCCCTCCCCCTCCCTACCCGGTCTATAGGAATCAAGACTTTAGCGGGTTTTTCCCGCCAAAGTCTTGAGGTGCTTAGACTTATAGGCAAAGTCTTGAGCGCGTGGGAGTTATGAAGGGCCAGTTCTCAGTTCCCGTTCTCAGTTCTCAGTTGGACCCCGCTGCGGCTTCGCCTGGGGTCGTGCCGGCTTCGTTGTCAAAGAGCGCTTGAGGTGGCCTTTGGGCCCTCGGTGAGGATCGTGGGTGGCGGTGGACACACGCGCACCTTTCCTCATCTAGAAGAGATTTTCACACGGACGGGGTGGAAAGTCTGTGACCTGGGTACGGGAAATTTGTGATGAAAAAGGGAAAGGTGGGGCGGCGCCTGGAAGCGAATAGTGAGCGAACAAAATATTTTTTGGAATACACGTATGTACGTACATGGTGTGCAGAAGCAACAGGCGAAAGGGGTTCGGGGATTTCCGGGAGGTCAACGGGGCTTGACAACCCATGCTATAGAGACCGATTCGGGGTGCTCCGGCGTACGCGGAAGAATGGGCGGATTTTCCCGAAATGGAACGGAGAGAGGGCCCCGCGCGGCGGGATGAACTAGCCGCCACCCGTTGCTTGCTCGTGGACCGACGCTAGCTGAATCGCTAGCAGGTCCCCCAGCAGTCTCTCAAGGTCGGACAAATCGAGCTTCCCTGCCTTCCATTCCGTGTCGGCGGCTTCCAAGGCTCGATAGTAGGGCATTTCATCGCTCGCAATTTGTTCGGGGATCGTCTTTTTCCCGGGTACGCGGTATCCGAGGCGTAGGCATAGCAGCAAATACGAGATTGCTCGCGCCGTGCGGCCGTTGCCGTCAGTAAAGGGATGAATCCAGTTCAGCCCCCACAGGGCATATGCAGACAGATGGATCGGCGAACTCTTTCCCTAGTTGTCATTTACGTAGTCGCACTTTTCTTCGATCTTTTCCGGTACCAGGTGTGCGCCAACCGGCTGATGTTTGCTTCCGCCGATTTCGATTCCCGCGGGCCGCCAATTGCCTGCATACGAACTGATTCCCTCAAGGGCGAGGCGGTGAAGGTGCAACAACTGTGAGGGGCGTATCTTGAACTTGCGATCCGGGTGAGAAAAGTACTCGACCAGTTCGATGACCGCGTCGAACTGTCGTAATCCGTTCCGGGCCTCGGCGCTGGCCTTCTGGTGTGGGTCGGTGATCAGCTCGGCATCAAGCGCGCGGCTATGCCGGCCCTGTTCCTCGCTCATCGTTCGGAGCTCCTAGCGACTCTGCTTCTCGATCCACTGTTTCCCGCGTGATACGGGAATTTTCAATTTTAGTATTCCCGTAGGCGAAGCTCCGCCGCTGCTCTTCCTTTTCCTGCGGCGTGGAAGTGCGGTTTCTAGCCTCTTCGAGAAGTTCTTGCAAACGGTTGGTCATGAGTCACCTCCGGGGAGAACTGAACTCTAACACAAGAAGGCTGAGGAAAATCGGCATCTGCGCTTCAGGAATCAGCCTGTCTACCCTGTGTCATTTTAGCAAGAGTGGCCAGGTGGCTTGGAAAATCAGAAGAGGGATGGGGTGGTGGAATCCCACCCTTGCGCAAAAAACGCGCAAGGATGGGGCACCCGGCGCGACCAGGAGCGGATTCCTCCCGTTGGTCGGAATGACAAGTGCGTCATTACGTTTCTATTGTCACGAGTGCGGGAGGACATCCGAGGGCGGCTGTCCCTACGCGAACATTGTCAGAACCTCGCGGGCAGGAATGCCCGCGCCACACTTGCTAACTTAGCTGCAGCCGCTGGTGCTGCCGCAGCTCATGCACTTATAGCAACTGCCGTTTCTTACCATGATGCTGCCGCAGACTGAGCAGCTGGGAGCATCGCCTAAGTCGATCATGCCGGCTAGGGCGTCGGCGGCGTGGATGCTGCCCGTCGTTCGTCGTTGGTCGTTCGTCGTTAGCGATCCCGTGTCGGCGTGCAGGTCCTCGACGATCCCTTCGGCGGGCGGGCGAGTTGAATCTCCTAATGACTTGGGGCGCAGGCTTTCGAACAGGAACTGCTGCTGTCCGGTTAGGAAGCGCATCTGGAGCCAGCGGAAGATGTAATCCATGATCGACTTGGCATAGCCGATGTCGGGATTGTTGGACCAGCCGCTGGGCTCGAAGCGGGTGTGCGCGAACTTTTCGCAGAAGAGCTTGAGCGGGACTCCATGCTGGAGGGCGATGGAGACGGCGAGCGCGAAGCTGTCCATGAGTCCGGAGACGGTGGAACCTTCCTTGGCCATCTTGATGAAGAGTTCGCCGGGCTCTCCGTTGGGATAGAGGCCGACGGTGATG